>Ga0315279_10011734_pt1 | contig 10085 bp, 6 predicted proteins | sample YL17G06_20_MG_FD_203694 | JGI IMG/M metagenome (GOLD analysis project Ga0315279, IMG submission 203694) | Sediment microbial communities from Yellowstone Lake, YNP, Wyoming, USA - YL17G06_20 | ecosystem: Environmental > Aquatic > Freshwater > Lake > Sediment | place: USA: Wyoming | collected...
GGGGTCGCATGTGCTAGCTCGAGTTCCGAGCCAGCAGCACAAGGAACTGATCTTTCGGGCGTTGTCATACAACTCATGGAGAATGGAGTCTCTCTTTTTGCTCTTCATCGAGGATTTCTACAAAGCACCGGAAACGAAAACGATTAATATCATCACACTCGGTCTGGTTGAACACAATGGTCGAGCATGTCATCGAGGTCAGAGATCTGGTCAAGATGTACAACGGCAGAAACCCTGTGCTTGATGGGATTTCGTTTTCAGTGAACGAGGGTGAGTTCGTAATGATCTATGGCAAATCGGGCTGCGGAAAGACGACCCTGCTCAATATACTCGGCGGCCTTGACAGGCCCACATCTGGATCAGTCGCAATCGACGGAGAGAACATCGCCGATTTGTCGGAGGACAATCTCGCGAACATGCGGCTTAGGAAGATCGGATTCGTCTTCCAAGATTTCAATCTACTGATGGACTTAACAGTGAAGGAGAACATCGCGCTCCCCCTGAGGTTTTCGAGGAAGAAGGACGGGGGCTCCGTCATGGCCATGCTGGAGGAGTTCGACATCAAGCACATTGCGAACGAGACGGCGAACAAGATCAGCGGGGGAGAGGCTCAGAGGGTGGCAATTGCGAGAGCCATGATGAACGAGCCGAGGATCATACTCGCAGACGAGCCGACTGGGAACCTGGACTCTGAGAACACCAGCAATGTGATGCAAATGTTCGGCCTGGTGCGAAGAGACTTCGGCGCGACGATAGTCCTCGCAACGCATGACAAGGAGCTAGCAAGTCACGCGACAACGAAGATCTTCCTTGAAAACGGCAAGGCAACTGTCGAACAATGAATCGTCCGAATGAAACCAATGGGACAGGCCCTGGAATTTGAACCTGCCAGATCCAATGGCTCGATGGCAAAAGGTACTACAGGACTTGCCAGTCGCGTCCTTGAATGGCAACCGGGAAACGGAAGGCCATTTCAAGGCAGATAACTACAGCTTGGAAGCCGGGAATGGCTTCCTGGAGTACAACGGCAGGATCGAGTCGCTGACCTACGTGTTCATCAAGCACTTGAAAATCAACGAAAGCGAACTCTGAGCGCTTATCGGGGAATCGAAGTGGCCATGTGCGCGACAGTGATTTCAGTGGACATCATTATCTGATCACACCTGTGCGCAATCGCTGGGCCTCTCGATGAGGTCTTGGCCTGGAGGAAAAGACTGATAAGGCATTTCGTTGTATGCCGATTGTTGGTCGTACCGAGTATGGATACTCAGAAATTCCTCATGATCTCGACTCACTACCCGCCCTATCATTTGGGTGGCGACGCGGTATTCGTGGACTACCTGTCAAAAGAACTTGTCGCAAGGGGCCATGAAGTCCATGTCTACTTCAACCCAGCAGCGTACGAGTTGCTCAGAGGACAGAACCTTGTGGTCCAACCCAAGCCAGATATTGGTCCGCAAGTGCACCCCTATTCATCTGCCACGGGGAGAATGGACCCGTTCGTCGCGCTTTCATTGGGCCTGTGGGGGAGGCCGCAGAAGAGGCTCGAGGAGCTGATCCGGATGACCAAACCCGACGTTGTGCATTGGCACAATCCCAGAGGGTTCGTTGGCAAGCCTTTTGCCGTTCCCGGTTCGGTCACGCTCTACACCACGCATGACTACACACCCGTTTGCCCTAGGTCCAATCTCCTCAAACCAGACATGAAGTTGTGCGACGAGGCCAGACTGTGCACGCTCTGTTGCATGAGGTGGAGAAAACCCCCGCAGCTCTGGAGAATTGGCCGGAGGAGAGTCTTCCGCTTCCCCCGGGATTTGAAGGTGATATCTCCGAGCGAATTCGTAGCGCGCAGGCTCGAGGCCGAAGGAGTGGCAGTCCACAAGGTCCTAAGGTGCTTTGTCCCTGACCTCGGAAAGCATTTTCACCGCGAGAGTTCGACAGATGACACGATATTCTATCTAGGGCTCCTCGAAGCGCACAAGGGTGTCCACACTCTCCTAGACGCGTTCGCGAAGAGCAGCCATGAACAAGGGTTCAGGCTTCACATCGTTGGAGAAGGTACTCTCAAGGAGGGCCTTAGAAACAAGGTCGCTGGACTCGGTCTCTCGGAGAGAATATCAATACCCGGCTTCCTGGACAGAACGGAGGTTGAGACTGTGCGCAGGAACGCAGTGGCGCAGGTCGTCCCCTCAGTTTGGTATGAGAATGCCCCTTCTGTCGTACTCGAGGCCTTCTCTCTTGGGATACCCGTGATTGCCTCCAACATAGGAGGCCTTCCCGAGTTGGTCACAGCCGAATCAGGATCCAGGACATTCCGACCCGGGGACTCGAACGAACTGGCCGAACTGTTGATCTCAGCTTGGCGTGAGAGAGGAAACCTTGGCGAAAGGCGCAGACAGGCAAGGGAGGCCTACCTATCAAGATTCAGGCCCGAGATCCATGTGGCTGCCTACCTTCAGATGATCGAGGAGCTTCAAGCAGGTCAGCGCCGGGAGAGAAGCCCATTGAATAGGACTTCGTAGGCCATGACAACGTCCTCCCACCCATAGGCCTCGATCGCCCGCAATCTTGCACCCTCGCCCAAGTTGGCGTGCCCTTCCCTATTGCGCTCCACCTGAGCCATCCCAGCAGCGAGTTCAGAAGCGTTCTTGAAGAAGATGGCGTTCTCGCCACAAACCTCGCGATTGAATGGGTTGTCGTGGGCGATCACGATGTTTCCGACGCTCATCGCTTCAAGCAGCGAGGGGTTCGTGCCACCTACAGAGTGTCCATGTATGTATGAAAAGCAGTTGCACCTCAGCATGGAAAGGTGATTCTGATCATACACAGATCCCATCATAATCACATTCTTGCCTGGCCCCAGGGAACGAGAGGCATCAGCTATTCTAGCGGCATACTGAGTGGACGAAAAGCTTCCGACGATGACTAAGGGGAGAATGCTCGGACTTCTCGCATAGGCCTCCACAATCATGTGGATGAGATTGTCCGGCTCAAGTCGTGCTACGACAAGCCAAAACCGCCCTGGCTCTATGAGAGACCCTCTGCCCTCAGCGTACTCGCGGAGAGTCTCTCCATCCCATGCAGAGCACTCCCTCGGTGTCACGCCGTAAGGAATCACGGACGCCTTCGATTTCGATCTCTCTGGGATGTAGTCGAGTAGCCGGCCATTGTCCAACACGAGGTGATCGGCGAACAGACAGGATGAAAGAAACGCAGATTTGATGTAGAGCTTCTCGGTAAGCTGGAATTTGGGCCTTCTCCACTCTAGCCCATCTAGGTTCAGGACTGTGACGGAGCCAAAGAGCCTTGCCAAAGGTAGCACTGGCCCGGCAGCTATGCCGAGACAGTATATCACCTGACATCGAATGAGAATGGCGCAGAGGAGGACGAAATACCAATCATAGAGAACCTCGAACAAACGACCAAGCTTGCTGCTGCGCGGGAATCTCAGAGGGAAGTAGAGGACTCGTACTCCAGCAATCATGCTGGGTCTATGAGTGTCATTCTCGCTCCTGTGACTGACAAAGACATCATAGCCCCGGCGAGCCAACTTGGGAGCGAATTCACCAACGAAGGTTTCGAAACCGCCGTAGTTAGCGATTCCGCGCGCGCCGATGATTGCGATACTTTTGTGAGACATCTTCTAGACCTCTCCCGGCCGCCACACCCATAACCAGGAATCATGGATATATTGCCTCCCTCGTAGAATTGAAGAGACCACCCCAAAGGCAGCCCTCAGAAGGACTCCCGAATTGTTGTCAGGTTCGACAAATCGCAGCAGGCCAAATCGCCCAGCTGTCGTGACCTAGGTACTCCATATGATGGAAGAAAGACCCTTGTGTCAATGTAGGTCCTGACATGAGTCTCACAACCTCTCGCGTCATGGAATTGGACATGTTCAGTGGAGTGGCGTTCCCGATCCTCACTCATGGACTTCGTTTTGTCAAACCTTTCCTTCCTTGTTGTCATTTCTCAGCTCTGAATCGCATGTCCATCAAGACTCGAGCCACCCTCCATTGTACAGAAGTGAACATAGCCCCTGCAAAGCTAATAACAACCCTCCTCAATGCCCGCCGGGGGACTCATCGCGGGCAACGGCATAGAGTTCGCAGCAGGTCTTTTCGTGGCTTTTGGGATGACGTTCGTAGTCATCCCGTGGCTCATTCCTCGACTGAAAGCTAGAGGGGTGGTTGGCAAAGATCTGAACAAGCCTTCGAAGCCCGAAATAGCTGAGATGGGGGGAATCGCCGTTGTCGTGGGGTTCTTCGCCGGTGTGAGCGTGCTAGTTGCGTTGAATGGCATCACGAACCTCGATTTGCTCAACGTGTCACTTTCTGCTGCCCTCGGAGCAGCCTTCGTCGGGATGATGGACGATCTCTTCAATCTGAGGCAAAGACACAAGGCATTTCTCACTCTTGTGATCGCACTTCCATTCGCCGCTGCCGTCGACCAGCATTTTGTGATACCACATGTCATCGAAATCAATTTCGGCCCTTGGATGCTCTTGGTCGCAGCATTCGCGGTCACCTGCGCGGCAAACGCGGCGAACATGCTGGAAGGGTTCAACGGTTTGGGAACTGGCTTGGGGATCATCATGTCCGTCACGCTTATCATTTTGAGCATCATGCACGATCGGATGGATGGAGCGTACTTGTTGGTCCCGCTCATAGGTTCGCTCGTCGCGTTCCTCTGGTTCAACAAATACCCGGCCCGGATCTTCCCTGGAGATACGATGATGCTGTTCACGGGGGCGACGCTGGCCGTCGCAGGAATTCTGTCGAACCTGCAGCTCCAGACGGCCTTCTTATTCATGCCGATGATCGTCGAGTTCTTCCTCAAACTCAGAGGGCAATTCAGGGCTGAGAACTATTGCTCGGATTCTGGGAACGGATTCCTGGAATACCACGGAAGAATTGAATCGCTCACACACGTGTTCATGAAGCACATGAGGTTGACTGAGAAGGAATTGGTCGCATTGATATGGGGATTGGAGGTCGCGATGTGCATCATCGTGATATCCGTTGACCTCATTCTGTAAGTGTGGTTCATTCATCTATGACTGTCAGGTACCGGCTTGTGGGCCTCCGGACTGAATCTCTCTTCGCAGATTCTCCTGGTCATATTGCCCGTCCTTCGAAGCGAGTGTTTATCCTGCCACAATGAGACAAAGAGTCCGCTGAGTTTTCTTACGTTTCCTGCACTTCTTGCGTCGGACCTCGCCAAGTCGTGCCTACAACGGTAGGATACACATCAATCGGCGTATCACATCTCAATTTCGTCCGGGAATCTAGCTAGGTCTCGCGAAATGCCGGACAATCTGAAAATGACCTACTCACGAGGTGGCGTAGACAATGAGGCGATTCTCAAATGGACCGCCAACATAGAGTACGTTGGAGTACTCCATCACTCTCATGTAGTCTGACTTGGAAATGACCACGAGGCCTCCGGGATAATTGTTGACCCCAGTGCTCAGCCAATCGTACTCAAGGACACCCATCCAGAATGGCGGGAGAGTGTAGTTCGTACCGAACTGCAGGGGCAGACTGCTGTCCTTGGGGATATCCGCTATTGCCTGGCCGATGTAGGCCAAGCGTTCATCAGTAACCATGTGCGGGTCCGACTGGACGCTGGCGATCCATTTGATCCCATCAATCTCGTATGCCTGAGTGTCATGCTTGACGCCCAACAGTGTCTGGGTGTCGTATGCGAACGGAAACGATACGGCAAGAGAGACGATGACAAGACCTGCGACAATCGGATATGCTTTCCTCCTGTCGGAGAACAGCCAGTACACCGCCGCTCCGCTTCCGATAAAGATGAACAAGTCAGCGAAATCGAATGACCGATAGACAATCTGATGCGACGACGAAGAGAATCCTCCAAGTAAACCATATCCCATGACGGTGAGGGGTGCGAGCAGAAGGCTGAGGTGCACGGCATTGTACCGCGGCCTTCTCTCAAGAATAACCTCGCTTCCATACCAAGCGATCGAGAACATGAAGCCGAACGCAACCGCAAGATACAGGTAATATTCCGGAGCGCTGGGAACATACGAGTAGAGATAACCATTGTAGTCCAGGACGAGTAGAACCACCATCGCAATGCCCAGCAACGGGGCGAAAGTCAGCTTCGAATGAGCCTTCCTCGACAGGACAGCTATTGCTACTCCGCTGAGAGCTAGGAACTCTCCCAGGAGCAATACGACGTTGCTGAAGGGCGACAACTCCTCGAACCTGTCAAACGAGACTGTCGAGTAATACGCAATCGTCCAAGTCGCGGGCACTGCGATCATGATTAAATCAGTGACGTTCCTCTTCCGAACCGAATGCGTTCTCATCGCCGAGAACCAGCTCCACGCGAGTGGGAACGCTATCGCGAGCAGAGCTATAGCGGCGACCAGATGGTGCACGAGCGGCGCAATCATAAGAAAAACAAGGCAAATAACTCGGAACCTCAGCTCATTCCTCCTGATGAAGCTCGCAAGAATCATCACCAGCAGAGCAATCCCAAGAGACTCTTTCCACACAGAGCCAGTAGTGAATACGAAGGTCCCCATCATGACTGCCATCAGGCCTGCAGTCACCCCGCCCACAATCCCGCCTGAGAAGTCCCTAGCGATCAAGTAGACGCCCCCAATCGTGACCAGAGCGATTGTCGCTATGAGAACCTGGGAGCACTCGAACGGGGAGACGCCGAGCATGCTAGATACATATGCGATTAGGACGTTCATCGCTGGCGTTGCAAGACTGTGGGTGGTTCCATTGACTGCGTCAGGGAACAGGCGCAGGTGTCCGGAGTCCAATATGCTTGATGCCAGGCTGCACTCTGTCAGGCCATCGTTGTTGAAAGGATACTGGCTGATGCACAAAGGGAGCAGCCTGGTCAGGAACCCGGCGGCCAAGAGAATGAAAAAGGCCGTCATCTCCCAACGAGCATATCCGTCGGTCGACTTGCTCTTGTCAGAGGGTTTGGGCTTCGCGTTCATGAGTGCCTTTCCCGATACTATCCTGAATAGATAACCATTGCCTCAGGGGTTCTACATGCTAGCATACGAATTTGCGTGGGAGACCATCATCTCCTTCCGACGAAAAGGCAAGCTCTAGTGAGCAGGATCTCCCTCGGAATGAGAAGGCATGATCGATGCCCTTCGCTCTGAGGTCTCTGTCGACCTGGAAGACCGATACAGAATGGAAGCTGTTCAAGAGATTCTTCACGATGTCACTTGGCAGCATCGCGCCTCCAACCTCTCTGATTCAGGCTCCCTCTTCACCATGGTCAAAGCAGCGACACGTCTGGTGGAGCGAAGGGGCATCCCCCCAGTCTTCACCTAGTTGGCATGTTGAGGACGTATGTCGTTACCCGTTCACTCTGGTAGACCATGTAGCTTGGCAGGAATGCGTTCCTGCCATCGGAGGTCTGGGCATTCCTGAGCTCGGTGAGGAATACTGCGCTGCTCGGAAAGTTGTTGTCAACCACCACGAACAACTTCGGATGAGACGAGAACAATTCATTGGCCTTGATGCTTAGCACAGTATGGCTGTTCAAGAATGCCGACCCGTCATTCATGGTCCTCATGAGAATGTAGTCAACATCATATTCGCTCTTGTAATCGAACCAAACGTAGATGTTAAATGGGAAACTCAATCCCGATGCTGTGATGTTTCCCCGTAATTCGCTTGCAGTCATGTCACCGTTGATCACCTGAGAAATTCCGGAGTACTGGAGATACAAATCCGTGAATGACAGGAGCTCCATACCAGCGCCACCCTCGCCGCTGATTGCGTGGCGCTGGTATGCGTTGATCCGAAGGTAGGTCGCATCATTGAAGATCTGATTGGGAACCTCAACAGTGATGCCAGGGCCCATCTCAAAACCGTTCCATCTCTGAGACGACCAGATAGGGAAGACAAGCGAAACGACCACAAACATGCCTACAATGGTCAGCACCAGCTTCTTCCTTTGCCCGTTCCGAAGGGCTTCGCGAACGAACACCAATCCAAGAATCGCGACAAAAGGAGCCAGCAACATCGAAACGTACAAGGAACTTCCAAGGACAGGCACGAAAACGAGTATGACGGATATCGGGAAGAGGCCCCTCACGGGAAAGACCGAGCGCCTCAGAACGATGAATAGACCAGCTATCGACAGCAGAAGGACAAAGCCAATCTGGTGCGTGTAGCTCACCCCCATGTTCAGCAGCGTAGATAGGACCGCTGGGTCAATCGAGAATACCCCTGGGGCTCCGAAGGCCGTGCTGATCGATTCGGCCAACTTCTTAAAGTACGACAGGAAACTGAGCGCAACGAGAGTAACAGCTACCAGGAACGACGCAACGGCGAGACGGCGAATCTTGGTGCCCTTCATCATACGCACATACCGCTGACCCATGACAGCGAGAACAAAACCGACCCCACACAGCAGAATCAGAACCGCCATGTGATGCACAGATACGCAACCGAAACAAATCAAGCCTGCAAGAACAAGTAGACGGTCTTGACGTGTGGAACTCGCTCTTAGCGCCAGCAGAACGAGCAACGTTATCAGAACGACCACGGTACCCCTTGCACTGCCATCCCAATATGTTGTGTCCACGAATCTCGGACCAACAGAGGCGAAGAATGCGGCAAGCAGAGCGTATTCTGGCCTTTCCAGGAATTCCCTGGAGAGGCAGAAGACAATCAAAGCGAAGAGACCAGCGAGCATCATATCAGCAACGAGCACGCTCAACTCAACGCTCAGGCCTGTGATCTCCGAAAGTTCAGCAAGCACAAAAGGCATTCCAGACGGATAGGACAATGGATAGTAGCCAAAATAGGACAACGGGTGGAACGTCCATCTCGCGAAGCCGTCATCTCCAATTGATTTGGCAAGGTAGTGAATGAAATAGGAATCTGTCTGGTATCTCTCGTGCTGAACCAGAGGATATCTCATGGCCACACTGATGAGGATGAGAGTGAGCAACAGTAGCAGAATTGTCTTTCGAGGGAATTTGCCCATCTACCCACCTCGCCTGTGGTGTTTGATGCTCATCAGCTGGATACTATTAATTTCCATTGGCTCTGACTTTCCTCGCCTGTCTATCGGCGAACCCTATCACCAAATACCAGAAAACTGCAGACCATCCAAGAAAGATCATCCAGCCAACGTTCCTGTGAGTCCAAAGAAGAGCGTCTAGACCGTTGTAGTACCCCACGATGCCTATGACGACCATCCTGAACAGATTGCCCAAGTAAGCAATGAGAAGTCCGAGAGCCAACACGATGGAAAGGATCTTCGCAGATAGACGCTCAAAAACGAGGACGAAGGACGCGAATGCCGCCAAGAAGATCGAAAAGGAGTAGAGTCCGGCACAATATGCTGAGATGCCGAGTACTTGAGTCGTTCCATCGTGGAACTGCAATGCGACGCTGTTGCTACTTGAGCTGGCATCTATCCCAAGAAGGTTCAGAATCCCCGCAAAGGGAGCCGCCAGCATGTAGTGAACATACCAGTTTCCAACGGAAGAACCCGTATCTTCGTGAATCGATGTTACGGCTTGGGGAACGACGAGCAGGATGACGACAAGCCCAATGAACAAAAGGGAGAAAGCGGTCTCCACTCTAAACTTGCGAAACAGAATGGGAGAGAGCAATACCAATCCGCCGAACATGAAAGTCAGCGTGTCCAGATCTCCGTATTCTGGCAGGTCTGAAACGATGGCGTTCCATATTACGACAAAAGCAATTATCGCAGCGCCCGCACCCATTATGATGTAGTCATTGTCGACACGCTTCATGACTGCGTCTATCAGCACAAGACCAAAAGGGTCTCGGTCGGGAACCTTCTGCTCTCTGTCCAGAACTTCCTCTGGAGGAGCTGGTTTCCTTTCCTCTCCAGAAACAGGATGCAGTAGGAGGAGCAGCAGCGCGCCCAAAGCAAGCGAGAACAAACCGGCTACCACTCCCAGATATGAGAATAGGATGAGAACTGAAATGCCCTCGAAAAGGAGTATGATTGACACTATGACCAATAGCTTCCTTCGAGGCGATCCCTCTGGGAACCATTTGTCCACTCTCAGCGTGATGTTCTCCCAGCTTAGTTTCATC
>Ga0315279_10011735_pt1 | contig 10085 bp, 10 predicted proteins | sample YL17G06_20_MG_FD_203694 | JGI IMG/M metagenome (GOLD analysis project Ga0315279, IMG submission 203694) | Sediment microbial communities from Yellowstone Lake, YNP, Wyoming, USA - YL17G06_20 | ecosystem: Environmental > Aquatic > Freshwater > Lake > Sediment | place: USA: Wyoming | collected...
CATCCTTGAAGTACTCCAAGGCAGTCTATGCGTTCACCGAGCAAGGGGTTGCGATGCTCTCCAGCGTTCTCAATAGCCCCAGAGCCATTCAGATGAACATCGCCATCATGCGTGCCTTTGTCAAGCTCCGGGAAATTCTCTCCACCCACAAGGAGCTTGCACTGAAACTCAAGCAGCTTGAGAAGAAGATCGAAAAGCACGATGAGGAAATCCAGGCGATATTCGAGGCGATTCGACAACTAATGACGGCACCGGAGCCGCCCAAGCGACGCATTGGCTTCGGGGTTGAGGAGCCTAAAGTGACGTATCGAGTATCGAAGAGAGGTGCATAGAATGTTTGCAGAGTGCGCGCCCGCCGTGCTTCCGCGTTTTTTGCGTCCGCCGTCTTTCTGGCGGAACCTTTTGGCGGGCTTGCCCGCTGTGGTTCACCTTTTGGCGGGCCTGTCCGCCGGCTTGCCCGCCGAAGTGAAACGGAGGCGGGAGTGAAACGAAGGCGGATGTTCCTGCAGCGGAGGAAGCCGGAAGTGGCCGATCTGTACGAGGAGCCATTCAGTTCATTTGGCCTCGATGCTGTGGACAAGCTATTCAGTGAATCTGAACTCGAGGAGTTGATTTCTCTGGTAAGGCGACTTGCTGCATAATGGTTATTGCGAGGGAATGAATGACCGAAGCAGTCTATTGATGAGATTAACGACAGTGGTGTAAGACAAACCGTGGAGATTGGCAATGACCTTATTCAAACCGAACGATCTAGTTCAGAGTCGATGGCGAATCATTCGCTACATTGGAAAAGGTGGAATGGGTGAGGTCTATGAGACGTTTGATGCCAACTTTGATAGGACAGTCGCTCTAAAGTTTGTGAAGACTGCTCACACACAGTACGAATTACGGGGGTTTCAAGTTCTGCTAGACGTGACACACAAGAACGTGGTGAAGGTATTCAACATCCTTCCGTTCAGTGATGATTACATTTTCATTGAGAGTGAGTTCGTCAAAGGTGACACTCTTTCGGGCATCCTAAGCAGCAGGCCATTAAGTATTCATGAAACCAACGAGATCATGAGATACTTGCTTGACGGCCTATGTGAAATCGAAAAAGTAGCGTTGCATCGGGACATTAAGCCTGGAAACATAATGCTCATGGACGGAAAGCCGGATACTCTTAAGATTCTCGACCTTGGACTTGCCAAGGTAAAGTTGAGAAAAGAAGAGGAATCATTCACTGTTTGCGGCACTGCAGGTTATACACCTCCCGAAGTGTGGAAGGGGGAAGGTGATGAAACATGTGATGTGTTCATGGCTGGAGTGACGTACTATGAAATGCTTTGTCGAAAACTACCCTACGGCAACACCAAGTTCAGTGACGATCAACAACAGATTACGGTCGAGGAGGCAATTGCAAACCTCGAAAGCAGTCCGCACAGGCCCCCGAGAGTCATCGTTGAGATTATTGAGAAGGCAATTCAATTAGACAGCACCAAGAGATACCTATCTGTGCGCGATATGTATGAAGCCTTGAAAAGAGGGCTTGTGAAATTGGCAAAGCACAAAGATGCGCTGGAGAATGCAGACCAAAAGTTGAAAGCCTTCTACCAAGAGTTCGAGCAGCGGTTGCAGGAGCGACAAATTGAGATAGAAAGCTGCACTGATGTGCAGAACGGACTGCAGTTCAGCCTGTATCGAGACTTCGTCGACTGCCGAATAAACGTATATCATGGAAAAGCTGGCTTTAAGATCGTGGATCAGGGAGCCAAGAATGAGAGTAGCCAAGCACTTATGGCCGAGGGGTCAGAAGTGGCTCATTCTATCCTTCACCTACCGTTTGCCGAGAAAAGAGCAAAGCCAGTTGTGGCAACAATGCCGGAAAATGAGTTCTCCAGAATCAAAGAGGTCGATTCATTCGTTAAGGCGAAGAAGGGCAAGTTGGATGCGGCTGGATTTACGATTGAAAAAGAAGCCGATCTCGATTATGGAACTAGGTTTAGAATCGGATACCCAGGCAGCCTGTTCAATCTGAGCATCTATTACTCTGGAAAGAAGGGAATCTCAATAGTAGTTGGTGGGAAAGTAACAGAAGATACTAAAGCCCTTCTCCTTTCCGTCCTATATGAGAACATGCCGACGGCGGACGACAAGTTCGTTGTCCCTTTCGCGAAGTGGATAGGATCGGACGAGTCAGGTAAAGGAGACTACTTCGGTCCGCTAGTGGCGGCAGGCTTTTTGGTCGACAAGGATATTGAAAACGAGATCCTCAAACTGGGAGTTCGTGACAGCAAAATGCTTAGTGATACAAGAATTGCTGACATTACAGGTGTGCTATACTCTGACTTCAAAAAACGAATTGCTGTTTGTGAGTTGCCGCCTGAAAAGTACAATGAGATATACGATAAACTTAGGATTCAAGGAAAAGGCCTGAACACAGTCTTGGCGTGGTGCCACGCACGGGTCATCCAAGATTTGGCGGAGAAGTTCGATGTCGAAGGCGCCGTTGCAGATCAGTTCGGAGATGAGTCATACATTGAATCGGAAATTAGACGTAACCCAAAGATGAAGGACGCCAGAGGAATTCGACTGATTCAAAGACCGAAGGCTGAACAAAACGTCGCTGTCGCTGCAGCCTCAATCCTGGCAAGGGACAGATTTGCGCGAAGGATTAAGGAGATGTCTCAAAAGTACAGATTGGCCATCCTAAAGGGTGCTGGTCCCGAAGTAAACCAGATCGCTAGGAAGATACTTCAAGAGCATGGTGAGGCAGAGCTTCGTCAATTGGTCAAATGGCATTTCAGAAACACCAAAGAAGTGATAAGCTGATGTGGAGAAAGCAGGAGACTTCTCTCCTAGAAAAAAACTACGCTGAACTCAAGGCTCAGCTTGCGAAAGAGCCGAAGGACGTCTCTTTGCGGGAGCAGATTGCCAATTGTTGCCTTAATCTCCGTCGGTTCAACGAGGCCGAGGAATACTACAAGGAACTAATGACGGAGTTCTCTGGGAAGGCAAAGTACTATTACCATCTTGGCAAGGTCTATTGCGCCCAAGAAAGATGGGATGAAGCAATTGAGAACTGCGACAAAGCCCTTGAAAGATGGAGTGAATTCCAGTGGGCCAAGATGGAGAAAGCAAAGTGCCTACTCGGCAAAAAAGAAACTGAACCTGCCTATGTGTTGCTCATCGAGATCGAAGCACTTCTTTCCAACTTGGAGAAAGATAGGGTCCTAGCATTGAACGTTTACAGAGCCCTGTATGGCTTAAGGGTTGAAAGAAACGACTCACGTGGAGCACTTTCAGCACTGTCGAAACTTGCAGAGTTGGAGCCAGAGGATGGGTTCACGTTCTACAGAATGGGCAAGCTACATCTAGAACTTAAGGAATATGAGAAGGCTTTGAATGACTTCCAAGTTTCTGACCCCCTACTGAGGAAGTCTTACGTGAAGGACAAGATTGCAATCGCGCTCACGTTTTTAGGACGTGAGGACGAAGCACTTGATGTTTACAAGAACATTCCGCCAAGTCAAATGGACGACTATGTCCATCAACACTATGGAAGATTGCTGTTGAAGCGAGGAGACTATGAGCCCGCGAAGGAACAACTTAAAAGAGCAATTGTGAAAAAAGGGATGTCAAAGTTCAACGCCCACTTCTTTCTGGCACAGGTGTTCGAGAAGCTTGGTAAATACAGGAATGCAAAACGTGAGTATGAGCGAGCGAAGGAGCTGCGGCAAAAGGAGTTTGCTGTGGATTTTCCCCAGGCGGATGATCGGATCAGATTCATAGATCAGAATTTCGTGTTGGATGAGGCTGAAGTCTTTGAGGAGTATTCCAACAGACTCCAAGGCAGGATAATGAAATTCATCAGCGACCGTGGATTCGGTTTCATTAAGTACGGCAAAAGCGAAGATGTCTTTATGCATGTGAAGGCCTGTAAGTACGGAGACCCCAAGGTCAATGACATAGTTACGTTTGAAATCGTCCAAGGCAGAAAGGGACTTGAAGCTGCCAATGTTGAATTGGTACGTCGTAGCTAGCAACCTGATGCACCGCTTCAACGACCGCAAATTAGGAGTCATCTCAATCAGACCCTTTTGCGTTAGGCGGCTGGAGGGTTTAGTGCCGCCTACTTTGTTATTCATCGGTGGCGGCACCGGAACGAATGTGGAGCCCGGAGGACGCTGACTCAAAGCATTGCTGAGCGGGGGGGGCGCCCTTCGACTCGTGCCGATAAAAGGCGGAAGACCTCGTTAACGGCATGTCTCCAATCAGCAATCACATGTGCTCAGGACAAATATGAGGTTCCGAATTCACCGCGTTACATATTCGGGGTTCATCAAAGACTGGTCGAAACTTAAACACAAGCCGACTGACGATTGGCTAAGATGGTTTGAGACTAGATCCAAATACCTCATTCTTAATCCGTTGGACATGATCTTCAAGAATGATGCGGAGTACCATTTTGTTATTGACGACAACACAAAACACTTCTACTTGCCGCTACTAGGTATCGTGTGCTCCCATATTGATTTCTTAGGTTATCTTCTATTAGGCTTACCTGGACGCAGAAGACATCCCGATATCAAGGATAGATATTCGGGTTGGATCAAACAGTATATGAAGGACTGGGACATATCAGATCCACACGATGCTAACAATAAGTTGATCGATTGGCTCTACTATGGTTTGCGGAACGGCCTCACACATCAATTCAGAATCAAGAATGGCAAAATATCGTTGCAGGAAACAAGATTGGCTAAGCTTGAAGGCAAGACGTGGATAGTCAATCCAGACAAGTTCTATGACGATTTCAAGAATGGTGTTGCAAATTTCATTTCTGATATTCGCCATGACAGGAACCACTTGAAGGCTAGATTTCGAGAACGATTTCGCGCCTTCATGGTTGGTGAATTATTATACATTCCCTAAGAGTTAACTTCATGCTTACAGACCCTCAACTCAAATCCAAAGTCGACGCTCTCTGGGATCGTTTTTGGTCTGGCGGTATAGCGAATCCCATTACTGCTATTGAACAGATGTCGTATTTGATATTCCTTAAGCGCTTAGAGGACATGGACAACGCTCGTGCCGCGGCTGCCGTAAGGCGACGAGACTCGTCGCCCTACAAGTCGATCTTCAAGGGCAACAAGCCCGCCACAAACAAGGCGGGCAGGGAATGCCGCTGGTCGTACTGGAGCCAATTGCCCGGCGACCAGATGCTGAAACACGTGCGGGACAAGGTCTTCGATTTCCTCCGAAACCTCGGGAGCGACACAAGCTCGTTCACACAGCACATGCAGGATGCCGTCTTTGTTATCCCCAAGGCATCGCTGCTGCAGGAGGCGGTGAAGATCATCGACGATATGCACATCTCCGAGCAGAACATCGATGTACAGGGAGATCTTTACGAATACCTGCTGATGCAGCTCACCACGGCGGGTAAGAACGGCCAGTTCCGCACTCCAAGACACATTATCCGGATGATGGTGAAGCTGGTGGACCCGAAGGTGGGAGATCGCATCTGCGACCCGGCCGCGGGCACGGGCGGGTTTCTTGTAAACGCCTACGAGCACATCCTCGAAACGAATACCAGTCCGGATGTGCTTGAGTACGACGAGGACAACAAGGCCCATCACCTCATCGGGGATAAGATCGCCGACAAAAAGCTGCTGAAGTTCCTCAAGAGCCAGGCGCTGACGGGCTACGATTTCGACGCAACGATGACTCGCATCGGAGCAATGAATCTGATGCTGCACGGCATCGATAATCCGAATTTCCGATATATGGATTCGCTCTCGAAGGCGTACAAAGATCGAGAGATGTACGACGTTATCCTCGCCAATCCGCCGTTCAAAGGATCGATTGATAAGAGCGACATCAACGAGCGGTTCTCGACGAAAACGACGAAGACGGAGCTGCTTTTTATCGAGCTGATGTATGACCTTCTTGTGACCGGCGGACGCTGCGGCGTGATTGTGCCGGACGGTGTGCTCTTCGGGACGAGCAACGCACACATCAGCACACGGAAGATCCTCGTGGACAAGTGTAAACTCGAAGGCGTGGTTTCGATGCCCTCGGGCGTGTTTAAGCCGTACGCCGGTGTATCGACTGCGGTGGTGGTGTTCCAGAAGGGCGGAACCACCGACAACGTCTGGTTCTACGATATGGAAGCCGACGGCTTCTCGCTTGACGACAAGCGACAGAAGGTGGCGGAGAATGACATTCCGGATATCATCAAGCGCTGGAGAGAAAAAAACCAAAGTCATCCTGAGCGTAGTCGAGGGATGTCACACGCAAACGATTCAGTCGAGCCGAAAGGCACCGTCAGAAAAGCAGCCGAGGCGGCGACACCTTACGGAGAACACGTCTCGACTCCGCTCGACGTGACTGGGGATCGTAAGGGCAAATGCTTCCTCGTGCCCGCCGCCGAAATCCGCTCCAACAAGTACGACCTCTCCATCTCCCGCTACAAAGAGATCGATCACAAGGAGATCGAGTACGAGAAGCCCGATGTCATAATGGCGAAGGTGCTGGAGCTAGAGAAGGAGATTTCAAAGGACATCGACCAAATCAGAACAATGCTTTAGCAGGCCGGCTTGACCCTTCAACGTGGATGAGTCCGAATGATTGAATGAGAAAGTCAACGTACGAAGCTGCGAAGGAATTGGCCCGAGAGCTTCGAAAAAGACAAACGCCCGCGGAAGAAATTCTTTGGAAGAACCTACGCAACCGGCAGTTTCTCGGCAACAAGTTTCTCCGCCAGCATCCTATCTTTTTCTATTATGGGCACAGCGAAGCGTTCTTCATCGCTGACTTTTATTGCCGAGAATATCGCCTGGTGATTGAAATTGACGGAGCGAGTCATGAATACCAGAAAGAGTACGATAAGTTTCGTACTCATATTATTAATGATCTTGGGATAAAGGTTGTTCGATTCAAGAATGATGAAATTGAGAGAGATTTGTACCAAGTGCTTGAACGACTCAAAGAGGCGATTTCTTTTGTAAGCTGACTCAACCCCTCACTCCCCTTCTCTATGAATAGAGAAGGGGACGGGGGATGAGTCCGAAAAACTCCCGCTACAAAGAGATCGATCACAAGGAGATCGAGTACGAGAAGCCCGATGTCATAATGGCGAAGGTGCTGGAGCTAGAGAAGGAGATTGCGCGAGACATTCAGAACATCAACGCGATGATCCGATAGCGATGGCGAAGAAGAGAAACACACCAAACACGCTTGTCACATCCGGCGATTACAGCGGTCTGCTCTCTTCGGTCAGTGAGTTGCTCGAGCAGGCTAGGCGAACGTCAGCCCGGGTGGTGAACGCCGTCATGACGGCAACGTATTGGGAGGTCGGCCGGAGGATTGTCGAATATGAGCAAAGCGGGGAATCCAGGGCTGAATATGGAACAGCATTACTCAAGAAGCTTTCTATTGATTTGACCGCCCGCTTTGGGCGGGGTTTCTCCGAAAGAAACCTTGAACAGATGAGGCTCTTCTATACTCTCTGGCCAATTTCGCAGACACTGTCTGCGAAATCTGAAGGCCGAGGAATTCCGAAGACACCGTCTGCCGAATCTGACATTATTCACACGCCGTCCGAAAAATTCCAGACACCGTCTGGAAAGTTCACCCTCGCAAATCTGTCAGAAGCTTTTCCTCTCCCCTGGTCCCACTACGTCCGACTTCTTTCTGTGAGCAACTCAGAAGCCCGTGCCTTCTACGAAGCGGAAGCCATTCGTGGCGGTTGGTCGGTGCGGCAGTTGGATCGGCAGATTGCAACGCAGTTCTACGAGCGGACGGCGCTTTCGAAGAACAAGGGAGCAATGCTGAAGAAAGGACAGAAACCCCAGGCCGGAGAAGTCCTCACTCCTGAACAAGAGATCAAAGACCCGTATGTCCTGGAGTTCCTCGGGCTCAAGGATGAGTACTCAGAAAGTGAACTTGAAGAAGCGTTGATACTTCACCTGGAGCGGTTCCTGCTGGAGCTCGGCGGCGATTTCGCGTTTATCGGCAGACAGAAACGGCTCAGGATCGGCAGCGAATGGTACCGGGTCGATCTGCTCTTCTTCCATCGGAAGCTCAGGTGTCTGGTTGTGATTGATCTCAAGGTTGGCAAGTTCACGCATGCCGACGCGGGACAAATGCATTTGTATCTAAACTATGCTCGCGAGCATTGGGTGAACGAGGGCGAAAATCCTCCCGTCGGACTGATCTTGTGTGCGGAGAAAGACTCCGCCGTTGCAAAGTATGCGCTTGAGGGATTGCCCAATAAGGTGCTTGCAGCAGAGTACAAGCTCGCGCTGCCGGATGAAAAGCAGCTTGTGCGCGAACTCGAAGAAACACAGAGAAGACTGATCGCTGGGAAAACGAAATCTTGAGAAACAGAGCAGCAAACATGATCCGCAATTGCCAATCCGCATTCCACAATCAGAGAAAGGTGCTAGAGTTGGAGCGGGAGATTGGTTTGATTTCGGATTGCGGAAGGATGATTTCGGAGTGAAAAAGCAGCACGAGATAAAGACGATTGGTGAGGTGTGCGACGTAATCGCTGGCCAATCGCCTCCATCTTCTACATACAACTTCGAAGGCAGAGGATTGCCTTTTTTCCAGGGTAAAGCAGACTTCGGCACACTCTACCCGACAGCAAGGGTGTGGTGTGATGAGCCAAGCAAGATAGCTCTCTCAAATGATATCTTAATTTCAGTACGAGCGCCAGTTGGGCCGACCAATCTTTGTCCCTATGAAGCTTGCATCGGCCGAGGACTCAGTGCCATACGCACAAAGAACGGCACGCATTTCAAGTATGTGCTTTATTTTCTCAGGTTTATTGAGCCTCAGTTGTCAACGCAGGGAAGAGGGTCAACCTTTTCCGCAATCACGCAATCCGAAATCCGCAATCTTGAGATTCCCCTTCCCCCTCTTCCCATCCAAAAGCAAATCGCAGCCATTTTAGAGAAAGTCGATGCGGCGCGGGAGAAGAGACGGCAGGCAAACCAACTGACCGAGCAGTTCCTGCAGTCGGTGTTTTTGGAGATGTTTGGCGACCCGGTGACCAATCCGAAGGGGTGGAAAGTCTCGAAGTTGTCTGAACTTGGCTCTCTAGAACGCGGACGATCAAAGCACCGTCCCAGAAATGCCCCTTTCTTGCTGGGAGGCCCGTACCCTTTAGTACAGACTGGGGAAATTGCCAACTCCTCAGGATATATCGCCGAATACACTCAAACATATTCCGAACGCGGGCTTAAGCAGAGCAAAATGTGGCCCAGGGGAACATTGTGCATTACCATTGCGGCAAACATAGCGAAGACGGCGATCCTCACGTTTGACGCATGCTTTCCAGATAGTGTTGTTGGATTCATTCCGAACGATAGAGTGAGAACTGAATATATTCAGCAGTGGTTTTCCTTTGTCCAGAAACATCTTGAAGAGTCGGCTCCAATGGTCGCGCAGAAGAATATCAATTTAGAAATCTTGCGAAAGCTTGATGTGCCTGTGCCCCCAATAGGAGAACAACAAAGGTTCGCCGCCTTGGTCGAGAAGGTCGAGACGCTGCGCGCCAAGCAGCGGGAGTCAGAGAAGGAGCTGGAGGATTTGTTTAATAGTCTGATCCTTCGGCTCTCCCTCGACTCGTTCTCCGCCTCCCCGATCAAAAGAATCGGGGCAGGTCGGCGGATCACTCGCTCGGGATCGCTCAGGGCGGGTGCAGAGGGCGTTTAGAGGGGAGTTGGTTCAATAAGGTAATCAATAACCAATGTACATCGCTGGCGTCAACGGTTGCCGTAGCGGTTGGCTCGTCGTATCACTTCTTACTTTTTACTTCCTTCTTTATCTTATATTCCTCCCGCTCCGTCATTCAGACTCTGCCTACTACAGTCTGCATGTTGCAGTGTGCCATCTGCCTAATGCCTCCTCCATACTTCATACTTATTACTTACTACTCACATACTGCCTTGCTCTTTCCACATACCCTTTTTTGTTTGTGTTCAGCCGTGTGAGAGGTCACGCTACCTTTTGAGGTTTATTTCCAAGCGAATTTTTCTTAGTTTGCAGCCGCTATGAAGTCACCTGTATCGAAAGTTGCTGTCGGTGTGGACCTG
>Ga0315279_10011736_pt1 | contig 10085 bp, 5 predicted proteins | sample YL17G06_20_MG_FD_203694 | JGI IMG/M metagenome (GOLD analysis project Ga0315279, IMG submission 203694) | Sediment microbial communities from Yellowstone Lake, YNP, Wyoming, USA - YL17G06_20 | ecosystem: Environmental > Aquatic > Freshwater > Lake > Sediment | place: USA: Wyoming | collected...
TCACCGCCATCTGGGGACCGGAATACCGCAATGACGTGGATTACCTGCGCTCGTACGTTCACCTGCTGCGCAAAAAACTGGAAGTTGACCCGGCCACTCCGAAAATGCTCGTGAGCGCGCCGGGCGTTGGTTACATGTTGGCAGTGCCAGAAAAAGGGTAACACGTCATGAACGAAAAAACCTTCAACCTCTTCGAAATTGCCCAAAAGCAGTTCGATCGCGCCGCCGAAGCGCTCGAACTAGACCGTCCAACCTGTGAGCTGCTGCGCGTGCCCATGCGCGAATACCACTTCAGCATCCCCGTGCGCATGGATGACGGCGAGGTGCGCATCTTTCGCGGCTTCCGCGTCCAGCACAACGACGCGCGCGGGCCGTGCAGGGGCGGCATCCGCTTCCACCCACAGGAAAGCATTGATACGGTGCGGGCTTTAGCCATGTGGACAACCTGGAAGTGCGCCGTTGCGGATCTTCCCCTGGGGGGCAGCATGGGCAGCGTGGTCTGCGACCCCCACGATTTGAGCACCCTGGAGCAGGAAAAAATCTGCCGCGGCTGGGTCAGGCAGGTCGCCAAGAACGTAGGCCCCAATTGGGACGTGCCGTCGCCGGATGTAATGACCAGCACCCAGCACATGCTGTGGATGCTGGACGAATATGAAGCTATCCACGGCGCTAAAAGCCCAGGCTTCATCACCGGCAAACCGGTAGGCCTGGGAGGCTCCCTCGGCAGGTTGGAAGCAACCGGCTATGGTGTAATGATCGCTGTCCGGGAAGCGCTCAAGGAGATGAAGATCAAGCCCGAAAACACCCTCGCCAGTTTTCAGGGATTCGGCAATGTCGCCCAGCACGCCATCCGCCTCTACCAACGCTTGGGCGGCGTGGCGACTTGCATCTCCTGCTGGAACCAGGCAGACCGCACCACGTACACTTTCAGGAAAAAGGATGGCATCAACCTCGACGAGTTGCTGCCCATCACCAATCTGTTCGGCGAGATTGATACCGCGCGGGCAGAAGAATTGGGTTACGAGCGTCTGCCCGGCGAGACCTGGCTGGAGCAGGAGGTAGATATCCTTGTTCCGGCAGCCATCGAGAATCAAATTACCACCGAGAACGTGAAGAAAATCGGTAAGCGGGTCAAAATCCTGGCTGAAGGCGCGCACGGACCGACCAATCCGGACGCCGATGTGATCATCAACGCGCGCGGCATCCTTATCATCCCGGACCTGCTGGCGAACGTTGGCGGCGCTGTCTGCGATTACTTCGAGCAGGTGCAGGGCAACATGAACTATTACTGGAAGAAGGAGGAGGTGTTCGGCAAACTGGATGTCCACATGACCTCAGCTTATATCGGCTTGAGCGATTTCGCTCGCAAGAACGATCTGCCGATGCGCGAGGCTGCCTACGCTATTGCGGTAGATCGGGTGGCCCAGGCCTGCCGCGAGCGCGGCTGGGTATAGTGAAGAGATTGCATGGACGAGCCAAGCCATAACGCCTCCCGGTCGTCCGCCATCAATTTTGATCGGAATTTCCTGGACCCGGAAACTCCGCTGACCTGCATTGGGCAAGGTAAGCTGGGTGGCAAGGCGCACGGACTGGCCTCGATGCGAGAGGCGCTCCACGACGGATTGAATCCCGCCGATTTTTCAGGCCTCACAGTGGATATTCCCGCCATGACCGTCCTCTGCACTGATGTGTTCGATGCCTTCATGGCCGGCAATCACCTCGATGAAATCGCCTTCTCGGACTTTCCAGATAACCGCATTGCCCATGCCTTCCTCAAAGCCGACCTGCCCTTTGAAGTTCTCGGCGACCTGCGCGCCATCGTCGAGCAGGTGCATACCCCGCTCGCCATCCGCTCCTCGAGCCTGTTGGAAGACGCCCTGCGCTCCCCTTTTGCCGGCGTCTATTCCACCAAGATGATCCCCAATAATCAGTTCGACCCCGACGTGCGTTTTCGCCAACTGGTTGAAGCAATCAAATTCGTTTACGCCTCCACCTATTTCCGCACTGCTAAAGATTATTGCAAGGCCACCGGCCTCCACATCGAGGCCGAGAAAATGGCCGTTATCATCCAGGAGATGGTCGGCAAGCGTTATCATGCACGTTTCTATCCCGAACTTTCTGGCGTGGCGCGCTCCTATAATTATTACCCGCTGAAACCGGCCAAACCCCAAGACGGCGTGGTCAACCTGGCGCTCGGCCTGGGCAAAACCATCGTGGATGGCAGCGCCTCGTGGACATATTCGCCGGCTTATCCCAATGTTGACCCTCCTTTCGGCTCGGTCGAAAATTTACTCAAAGAGACCCAGACTGAGTTCTGGGTCGTGAACATGGGCGAGCCGCCCGAATATGACCCGACTGCCGAAACCGAATACATGCAGCTCGAAAACCTGACTGCCGCCGAGCAGGACGATTCGCTGCGCTACCTGGTCTCGACCTACAGCCCGCTTTCGGGACGCCTCTCTATCGGTACCGGCTTCCCGGGTCCGCGCGCCCTGACCTTTGCCCCGCTCCTGGCGTTGAACCAGGTGCCGCTCAACGATCTGATCATCGAAGTGCTCAAGGCATGTGAGCAAGCCGTGCGCGCACCGGTGGAAATCGAATTTGCCATGACCTTCGACCCGCACCGCTTTGGCTTTTTGCAGGTGCGCCCGATGGTCGTGCCGGGCGGGGAGGTGCAGGTGGCGGCCGAAGATCTGACCGGAGGGAACGTTCTGGTCGCCTCGGAGAGCGTGCTGGGCAACGGCGCGGTGGACACGATCAAGGATATCGTTTACATCAAGCCGGAAAGCTTCGAATTGGGACATACCAAAGCCATCGTCCTTGAATTGGAGCAATTCAACAAAAAACTGCTGGCGGCCGGCCAGCCCTACCTGCTCATCGTTTTTGGCCGCCTGGGCACCACCGACCCCTGGCTGGGACTCCCGACCACCTGGGGCCAGGTCTGCGGCACGAAAGTCATCGTCGAAGCCACGCGCGAGAACGCCAGGATAGAACTGAGCCAGGGATCGCACTACTTCCACAACGTCATCAACCTGGGCATCAAGTATTTCACCCTGCCTTTTTCAAGCCCGTATCAAATTGATTGGGACTGGCTGAAGGGGCAAGAGGTCACGGAAGAGACGCAGTTTCTCCGGCATGTCCGCCTGCCTGACCCATTAAAGGTGAGGGTGGATGGACGGAATGGCCGGGGCGTCGTCTACAAATCATAAGGAGCAGAGATGAGCGATCATTCTCAAACCTCTCAATCCATAGATGCCTTGATCCACGACCTGCGCGAGCGGGCGAAGGAATTGAGCACCCTCTATAAAGTTCAGGAGCTGCTCGGCGCCCCCAATCTTTCCGTTGACGAAGTCTGCCAGGGCATCGTCGAAGTCCTGCCGCCTGGCTGGCAGTACCCCGATGTTTGCCATGCACAGATGACTTATGCGGGGACAATCCACAAAACGGCCGGGTATAGGGAAACGCCCTGGGTTCAGAGCACAGGTATCACGGTCCAGAACGACACGGTGGGAAACATCAGTGTCTGTTATACGGAGGAAAGGCCGTCCTCGGACGAAGGGCCGTTCCTCAAGGAAGAGCGCAAACTCATCAATACGATTGCAGAGCAGTTTGGTTTTTATATCCTGCACCAGCAGCTCCGGCAGGTGTTCCAGGAGCAACTGAAGGCCGAGGGAGAACGCAAGGGCGAGTGGAGCGTCATCCTCGATTTGCTCAAACGGACGGACCCCGGCCTGCTCATGCGAATCTCAAGAAAGATGATCAGCTATCTCAACTGGAAAGGGATCAAGGATGTGGAGCAGTTGCTGGGCCAATTTAGCCCTGCCTCCCCACGCGAAGGCGAAACTGACGCGAACCGCCCTTATCAGCAGGAGGCCGCTGAAAGCACCCTGGTCGTTAGTGATGAGGTTTTCGCCATTGCCAGCCGTCACCTTTCCCGGGATGAAATTCTGGATAACATCCAAAAATGGATCAAAGAGGAACGTTCTGGATTCCTGGTGGGTACGCTGGTTAACCCCGGCTCGTCGCTGGCGGATATCGGTTTGGCCCTAGAGCGCTACCACCTGCTCAAGGCTCAAGGCATCGAGCTTACGCAGCCGCGGGAAAATTGGTTCCGCACGGCCATCATCCGGCGTGTCCTGAGCGACCAGCCCCACTTCATCGAAGTTGCAAAGAAATATATTGACATTGATGATGTCAGCAATTTCATGCACCGCATCATTTACCCGGTCGGAAGCCACGGCAAACTGGGCGGTAAAAGCGCAGGTTTATTCCTGGCCGAGCAGATCTTGAAGCGTTCGCCCGGCGATAAAGAAATAGTCCAGAGTGTGCGAACTCCCAAGACCTGGTACATCTCCTCGGATACCGTGTTCTATTTTATGAGTTACAACAATCTCGAGGATATTATCGAGCAAAGGTTCAAAGACCTGAGCCAGGTTCGCCAGGAATACCCGTACATCGTGCACCTGTTCAAGAACTCGCCGCTGCCGCCGGAAATCACCAAAGGCCTTTCGCTGGCCCTGGACGATTTTGGGGATGTTCCGCTGATCGTGCGCAGTTCCAGCCTGCTGGAAGATCAGGTGGGGATGGCCTTCGCCGGCAAATACAAGAGCCTGTTCATCGCCAACAAGGGGACGAAAGAGGAGCGCCTGGCTGCCCTAATGGATGCCATCGCCGAGGTGTATGCCTCCTTGTTTGGGCCTGACCCTATCGAGTACCGTTTTGAGCATGGCCTGATAGATTACCACGAAGAGATGAGCATCATGATCCAGGAGGTGGTCGGCAAGCAAGTCGGTCATTATTATCTGCCGGCTTTTGCTGGGGTTGCCTTCAGCAATAACGAATTTCGCTGGTCGAGCCGCATTCGGCGTGAAGACGGCCTCGTCCGCCTCGTTCCGGGACTGGGGACGCGGGCGGTGGATCGCTTGAGCGACGATTATCCGATGCTGGTTTCGCCGGGCCAGCCCAGGCTGCGGGTCAACACCACGCCCGAAGAACTGATCCGCTATTCTCCCAAAAAGATAGATCTCGTCAATCTGGAAACCAGGACATTCGAAACGATTGACATTCGCTCGCTGCTAAAGGAGTTTGGCCGAGAGTATTCGTTGATCAACCAATTGGTTTCGGTCGTCAGCCAGGATCATATCCGGCAATCAAGTACCCTTGGCGTGGATTTCCAAAAAGGCGATTTCGTGGTGACTTTCGAGGGTCTCTTCTCGCACACGCCATTCCTCAAAAAAATACGCGTCATCATGGAGATTCTCCAGGAGGCCCTGCACCATCCCGTTGACATCGAATTTGCCCACGACGGGAAAGATTTCTACCTGCTGCAATGCCGCGCTCAGAGTTATGGCGAGGATAGCACCCCGGCGCAGATTCCTCACGAGCTTCCGGCGGATAAGGTTATTTTCTCTGCCAACCGCTACGTCTCGAATGGATGTGTACCTGATGTGACCCACATTGTTTATGTGGACCCGCAAAAATACAGCGAACTGGCAGATTATCAAGGATTGACCGCCGTTGGCCGGGCGGTTGGCAGGCTCAACCAGGTGCTGCCGAGGCGCCGCTTTATCCTGATGGGTCCTGGCCGCTGGGGCAGCCGCGGTGACATCAAACTAGGTGTGAACGTCACTTATTCCGACATCAACAATACCGCGCTGCTGGTTGAAATTGCCCGCCGGAAGAAAGACTACATCCCCGAACCCTCGTTTGGAACCCATTTCTTCCAGGACCTGGTCGAAGCCTCCATCCATTACCTGCCGCTCTATCCTGATGACCCTGGAAACATCTTCAATGAACGTTTCCTGACCACCCAAAAGAACATTTTGCCCGAACTCTTGCCAGATTTCGCGGACCTCTCCGAGACCATCCGGGTGATAGATATCCCTGGCTCGACTGGTGGCCTGGTCTTGCATGTGTTGATGAACGCCGATTTAGAGAAAGCAGTTGCCATCCTGGCCGAACCAGATGGGATAAAGGCGGGAAACTAAAGAGTTTTTAAATTCGATGGGGGAAAGACTTTGACTTTCCTTTCCCTCACCCCTCGCCCCTCTCCCACCCTTCGACTTCACTCCCTGGCCTGGCCGCCAGGGCAGGCAGGACAGGCTGGGAGAGGGTTTGGGGGTGAGGGCTTTTTCATGGGATTTTCATGCAGCGGGGGTGTTTTTTTATGTGTTCTTCATGCTTCCTTTGCTATAGTTGTAGTGAAGAATATCACTATGGCTTTTGCCACATGTGAAATGTTATTCATTCTAAATCCATCAACAAGGAGAATAATATGTCTGTCATACAAGATGTCATCGCCTATGTGCAGGAGAAAGACGCCGGCCAGCCCGAGTTCCATCAGGCTGTCAAGGAAGTCATGACCACGCTGGAACCCACCGTGGCGAAGCATCCCGAATTCGTCAAGGCCAAGATCTATCAACGCATCGTCGTGCCGGATCGGGTGATCATGTTCCGGGTGCCGTGGGTGAACGATAAGGGCGAGGTGCAGGTGAATCGCGGCTTCCGCGTCCAGTTCAGCAATGCCATCGGCCCCTACAAAGGCGGTCTGCGTTTGCATCCATCCGTCAACCTGGGAATCATCAAGTTCCTGGGCTTCGAGCAGATCTTCAAGAACGCATTGACCACGCTCCCAATGGGCGGCGGCAAGGGCGGCTCGGACTTCGACCCCAAGGGCAAGTCTGATGACGAGGTCATGCGCTTCTGCCAAGCTTTCATGAGCGAGCTATTCCGCCACATCGGACCGGACACGGACGTGCCTGCCGGCGACATCGGTGTGGGCGGCCGCGAAATTGGCTACCTGCAGGGCTTCTACAAAAAGATTGTCAACAATAACGGCACCGTTCTGACCGGCAAGGGACTGGAATATGGCGGCAGCCTGATCCGCCCCGAAGCGACCGGTTATGGCGCAGTCTATTTCGCCGCCGAGATGCTGGCCACCAGGGGTAAGGAGATCAAGAGCAAGGTGGCGGCCATCAGCGCCTCGGGCAATGTCGCTCAGTACACCGTCGAAAAGCTGAACCAGTTGGGCGCCAAGGCCATCACGCTCTCCGATTCCGATGGCACTGTTGTGGATGAGGCCGGTGTTGATGACAAGAAACTGGCCTTCGTCCTGGAACTGAAGAACATCCGGCGCGGGCGGATGAAGGAGTACGCCGATAAATACAAGGTGCCTTATTATCCCGATAAGAGCGTTTGGGATGTGATCCGCGAGAAGGGTCTGAAAGTGGACCTGGCCTTCCCTTCCGCCCATGAGAACGAGATTGACGGTAGCAGCGCCCAGGCGCTGGTGAAGAACGGCTGCTACTGCGTCTCGGAAGGCGCTAACATGCCCTCCACTCTGGACGCCATCAAGTTCTACCAGGACAACAACGTGCTATATGGCCCGGCCAAGGCAGCCAATGCTGGCGGCGTGGCTACTTCCGGACTTGAGATGTCCCAGAACAGCATGAGATTGTCCTGGTCGCGAGAAGAGGTGGATGAAAAATTGCATGGCATCATGAAGAGCATCCATAAGGCCTGCCTGGAGGCTTCGGCGGCCTATGGCAAGCCCGGTGACTACTTGATGGGCGCCAACATCGCCGGTTTCATCAAGGTCGCCAATGCCATGCTGGCTTACGGCATCGTCTAGCCGCAATACTGTTTAGAAAGGTCGCAGAGACGGTTCCTCGCGAAGCACCTTGCGGGCAGGCCGTTGGGCTTACCCCTTCGGGGCACTTTGGGAGCCCGCCCCGCTAACTAAAAAGTATTGCATTTAGCCGCCTCCGATAGCAATTACCTGGTTGTATCGCAGTGGTGTCAATTACGTGCAGGCGCGCGTAATTGACATCACCATATTAGCGGGGTATCTGCGCCGAGAAAACGAGAGTGCAGGTGTGCAAATAGATCAGGCCATGACCGACAAAATGGTTGAGCGGGCCGTCGCCGATTGCGCCGAAGAACATTTTGCTGGTAATGCCCGGCGGATGCGCCAAGCATTGCTCCAGGGGCAGTGCGAACATTGCTGCTGCATCTCCGATAGCCTGGTCATGCAGATCGGCGAATACCTGGGGCAGGTGGACAACACGGTCAAAGCGGTTTACCAATTTGAGCCAGTGGAGATGCCTCCAGCCTCCCAAGGCAAAGAGGCGAATCGCTCGAAGGAGCACACCGGCATCAACCTGGTCGCTTGGGTCAACAGGAAAAGCGCTGCCCTGGGCGCGCTGGTCGGGACACTGGAAACGGCCCTCACTGCAAGCCAGCGCCAGTTGGGCTGCGTCAACGCCACACCGGCCTGTTTCACCCTGGTCCTGACGATGGTGGACGACCGCGACGTCGGCGAACGGCGCGGCCTCGGTCTGCTCGTGGACATTCCCTCGCTACGCTCGAAGCTCGTCTGGAAGCGGCCTGTTCGAATGGAACAAACCCTTCCTGGGAAAATAGAGCCTGGCAGGGTCAAGTTCGCCTTGCCCGAATCGTTCGACTTGGAGCTCATCCCGGAATCCCGGCTGATTGAACATGCCTCTACCATCGAAAGCGCGCCTCCTGAAGAGCGGACCGCGTTGGAACATCACCTTACTGAGCTAAAAGTCACGCTCATCCGCCGCATCATCAGCGACCAGTTGGCATATATCAACATTGCCAAACGTTGGTTCACCGTTGCTGACCTGGCAGATATTTACCAACATAGGATGGGCTTTGGCCGGATTGGGGGGAAATCGGCCGGGATGCTGCTGGCTGCCCGCATCCTGGACAGGGTTGCTGATACAGAACTCAAGGCCTGCGTCCACATCCCCGAGTCGTACTACCTCGGCTCAGACCTGATGTACATCTTCATGGCGATGAACGGCCTGACGCACTGGAACGACCAGAAATACAAGCCGGAAGACCAGATTCGCGTCGAATATCCGCAAATATGCGCGGAGTTCCAGGCTGGAGAATTTCCTCCCGAAGTATCGGTGGAGTTGAAGGTCATCCTGGATCAGATCGGCCTTCATCCGTTGATCGTGCGTTCTTCCAGCCAGTTGGAGGATAACTTCGGCACTTCCTTCGCCGGGAAGTACGATAGCAATTTCTGCCCTAACCAGGGCACTTCCGAGGAAAACCTTCGGGCAGTGGTGAATGCCATCGCACGCACTTACGCCAGCACGTTCAAGCCTGATGCCCTGCTCTACCGGCGCAGCAAAGGCTTGCAGGATTACGACGAGCGCATGTCAATTCTCATCCAGGTCGTGCAGGGTGAACGATGGGGCCGTTACTATCTCCCGTTTGGTGCAGGCGTGGCCTTCAGCCGCAATATCTACCGCTGGGCGCCCCAAATCCGCCGCGAGGACGGATTTGCCCGCCTGGTCTGGGGGCTGGGGACGCGCGCTGTCGAGCGCGTCGGCAACGATTACCCGCGCCTGGTCGCCCTCAGCCACCCGACCCTCCAGCCCGACGACTCCTCCGAGGCCGTTCGCTACTACTCGCAGCAATACGTGGATGTGATTGACCTGGAAGAAAACGCCTTCAAAACCTTGCCTGTTCGCGAGCTGCTCAATCCCCGTTACCCGCCGCTGCGATTCCTGGCGCAGGTAGAGCAGGACGGTTACTTCATCACCCCCCGCAGCCGTGTGATGGAGGCCGACATTCCCAGGCTCGCCGTCACATTCGACTATCTGCTCGGGCGCTCGCCTTTCCCCGCTTTACTTTCCCGGATGCTGCGTCTGCTGGAAGAACATTGTCACTCGCCGGTGGATGTGGAATTTACCACCCACGTCGCGGACCCGACTGCTGTTCAGCCGGAAGTAAGGATTTCTCTCCTTCAATGCCGCCCCCAGAGTAGTCTGCAGGTTTCACAGCCTGTCCGTTTACCGGAAGACCTTCCACGTGAGGACATTATTTTTTCATCGCATTTTATCGTGCCGCAGGGCTACTTGCCGGAAATTCGTCACGTTATCTTCGTACCGTCCGAGAAATACTTCGCGCTCCCTTCTATAGCAGCGCGCAATGGCCTCTCCAGAATTATCTCCCACCTAAACTCCGCCCTGGGGAAAAAATCCTTCATTTGCGTCGGCCCCGGACGATGGGGAACCACCAACACCGACCTGGGCGTATACGTCAGCTAC
>Ga0315279_10011737_pt1 | contig 10085 bp, 10 predicted proteins | sample YL17G06_20_MG_FD_203694 | JGI IMG/M metagenome (GOLD analysis project Ga0315279, IMG submission 203694) | Sediment microbial communities from Yellowstone Lake, YNP, Wyoming, USA - YL17G06_20 | ecosystem: Environmental > Aquatic > Freshwater > Lake > Sediment | place: USA: Wyoming | collected...
GGCATTGGAGATTGTTATCGCCTTCCACATCTCTGATGCAGACGGAAACCAAAAAATTTATCTCCCACTCACCGGAGACGCTTTGGACAAGGATATACCAATAGCGTAGTTAGCTGGCTTCTGGAGGAGCAGGTAATTGATTAAAAGTAAAAAGGGTGTAATCGTTACCGGCGGCGCCGGATTTATCGGCTCTCACCTGGCAAGGAGGTTGCTAGAGGACGGATACAGAGTCTGGGTTATTGATAATCTGTCTACTGGTTTTGAGTCAAATATCCCCGCTGGCGCTGAATTTATAAAAATGGATATAGCAGATTCAAAATCTTATAATAAAATGCCATCTGGGGAAACTCACGCTCTTTTCCATTTAGCCGCTCAATCCTCTGGAGAGATTTCACATGAGAAGCCGGAAGCGGATTTGACGACTAATGCTCTGGGGACCCTTCTTTTGCTGAGGTGGTGCTTGGAAAATAATGCACCCAGGTTTGTTTATGCTAGCTCCATGGCGGTTTATGGAGATGTAGTAGCACTCCCAGTTAACGAAAGGGAAACCTGCCAACCGATTTCCCTTTATGGTATATCAAAAATGACGGCGGAAAACTATGTCCGTCATTTTTCACAAAGGGAGCTAAAAACAACCATTTTCCGAATTTTCAGTACCTATGGTCCGGGGCAAGATTTAAATAATCTAAAGCAGGGAATGGTTAGTATCTATATGGCTTTCTTGCTCAATAAGCAGCCGATTTTAGTAAAAGGCTCTAGAGAGCGATTCAGAGACTTCATCTATATTGACGATGTCGTTGATGCCTGGATAGCGGCAATGGATAATGAGAAGACCCTTGGGAAGACCTATAACCTTGGCACCGGCAAGAAGACATTTGTATGGGAACTTATTGAGGAGGAAATCAAAACCTTCGGTTATGACTCAAACACCTATCCGGTGATATACGCCGAGCCAACCCCTGCTGACCAGTTTGGTCTGTATGCCGACATCAGTCAGGTTAGCTCCGACCTGAACTGGTTACCTAAAGTATCCTTAGCTATAGGATTAAAGAAAATGGCTGAATGGGCGAGGGCGTAAAATGAAACTATCGAGCAAAGATTTAACACGAGGTAGGAGATAGTTACTACTTTGTTTGAAGGCCTCAAGGGGAAGAGGATATTGGTAACTGGAGCCAGTTCTGGGATAGGTGCCTGCATTGCTGACCTATTAGGCTCCTATGGAGCCTTCGTGGGTGTTCATTACCGAAACGACAAAAAGGGTGCTCTAGGTGTTGTCAGCAAGATAAATAAACGTGGAGGGAAAGCAGAGGCATTTCAAGGCGATTTATTGCTGTCTTCAGTAGGGGCGAACCTGCTTAAATCCTTTACGGATGTCTTTGGCGGCATAGATGTGCTGGTGAACAACGCCGGTGGCATTTACGGTCCTAAGCATTTTTTGGAGCTGGATGAAGAGTCGTGGGATAATACCTTTACCCTTAATGCGAAAGCCCCGTTCTTTCTAGCCAAGGAAGCATTCTCTGTTATGAAGGAACAGGGTGGCGGCAAAATTATTAACATCAGTTCTATCTCGGCCAAGTATGGCGGCTCACCCCAGACTTTACATTATGGGGCGGCTAAGGCTGCCGTCGATTCGATTACGGTAGGGCTGGCTCGTGCCGGTGCCCAATACAATATCTTGGTTAACTCTGTCAGAGGTGGGTTTGTAGATACCCCCGCTCACAAAAAGATGGGACGAGTTAACCTGGAAGACAGGATAAAGTTAATACCACTAAAACGGGCTGGACAGCCGATTGATATTGCCAGGATGGTGCTGTTTTTAGCCTCGGAAGCTGGCGATTATATCACCGGGGAAATCTTCACAGTTGCCGGTGGGGATTAGGAGAGGTGAAGAATGAAGGAAGATGAGATTCGCCAGCGGTCAGCATTCAATCGTTATCTGGAATTGGTTGCCGAAGATGTACAGGCGATTTTTGCTGACCGGAGTAACTTTATTGAAATTGATTGCCCGGCTTGCAAGAACGACAAATGCCAGCCTCAATTTGAGAAGCTGGGATTTACTTACATGCTGTGTCCTATTTGTGGCACTTTGTTTGTCAACCCCAGGCCCCCAGCCCAATTACTAATGGATTTTTATACGCAATCTCGCTCTGCCAGCTTTTTTGTTAATGGCTTCTTTCAGCCAGTGGCTGAGGCTCGGAGAGAAAAGCTCTTTCGGCCAAGAGCAGAGTATGTTAGAGATACTCTTCCTGATATAGCAAACGGGGTAATTGGAGATATAGGTGCTGGCTTTGGGCTATTCTTAGAAGAGTTGGCAAAGTTATGGCCTTCAGCTAGGATGGTAGCCATTGAGCCGTCTCTAGAGATGGTCAATATTTGCCAAGGGAAGGGGTTGGAAACTATTCCTTGCGCTGTGGAAGATGTTCAGGGTTGGGATGGTCAGTTTGACTTACTCACCTCCTTTGAACTCTTTGAACATCTTTATGACCCCCGTGACTTTGTGAGGAAGGTTTGGCGTTTACTCAAGCCGAAAGGTTATCTATATTTTACCACCTTGAATGGCGAGGGTTTTGATATTCAGATATTATGGAAAGAATCCAAGAGTGTTGGCCCCCCTAATCACTTAAACTTTTTTAATCCGCGGTCAATCAGGACATTGCTCGAAGGTAACCATTTTAGCATAGAGAGGGTTGATACTCCGGGCAAACTTGACTGGGACATAGTAGAGGGGATGTACCGGGAAGAGGGAATAGACCCGGGGCGTTTTTGGAGGCTGGTTGCAGAGCAGGCTGAGCCAGCCATAAAAGGCAGCTTACAAGACTGGATATCGTCAAGCGGCCTATCTTCTCATATGAGGATTCTGGCGAAAAAAGAGACATGAAGCGTCCGTTTAAGTTTCTAGGTAATGAACTTAAGATTCTAATGGAAGAATCTTTGAGATATATTCCTGGTGCTTCTGGTATCGTGTTGCGCCGTAAATACTGGAAAGCGAGATGCCGAAAATATGGCGCACACATATCTATATATAAAGGTGTTACCTTTACGGGTGCTGAGAACATAGAACTCGGAGACCATATAAATCTAATGGCAAGAAGTTATGTATATGCCCATAATGGCGGTTTTGTAAGGATTGGTAATTGGGTTAGTGTTAATACAAATGTTCAAATTGGTGCTGCCGATAGTGGTGAAATTATTATCGGGAATGACGTTATTATAGGACCTAATGTGGTCATAAGAGCCAGTAACCACGTTTATAATAGGGTGGATATACCTATCCGTGAACAAGGACACTCTGGAGGCAAAATTGTTATTGAAGACGATGTCTGGATTGCATCTAATGCTGTCGTGCTACCTGATGTAGTAATTGGGAAAGGGGCTGTTGTTGCCGCCGGGGCTGTAGTCACGAGTGATGTGCCCCCCTACCAAATTGTGGGAGGTGTTCCTGCCAAAACAATAGCTACCAGAAAGAAATGACTAGACCTATGAGAGTATTCATTTCCACTTCCACTTTCGCCGAATACGATAAATTGCCCTTAAAATTATTGAACGATGCCGGTATGAATGTCCAGGTGAATCCTTACCGACGCAAGCTGACGTTGGATGAGTGCTTGAGCCTTTATAAAGATATAGATGGCTTAATCGCTGGCACTGAGGCTTTAACGGCTGAAGTATTGAAATCAGCCCGAAATTTAAGGGTGATTTCACGCTGTGGGGCGGGGATGGATAATATCGACCTAGAGTTAGCCAAACAGCGGGGAATAAAGGTATTCAATACCCCTGACAGCCCCACGGTAGCTGTGGCAGAATTAACCGTGGGGCTTATGCTGGCTCTCCTGCGTCATATCCCAGGTGGGGATGGAGATATTCGTGCTGGAAGGTGGCAAAAACGTATGGGCAACCTCCTGCAGGGTAAAAGGGTTGGCATTATTGGTTTTGGGCGAATCGGGCAGAAGGTGGCAGAATTAGTTCTCGGTTTCGGGGCGCAGGTAGTCTACTGTGACCCGGCAGTAAATAGAGCTGATTATACCCGAATGTCATTAGACAAACTACTATCTCAAGCGGATATAGTCAGCCTGCATCTATCGGGAGGGGGAAATGATACCCCCTTGCTCGGTGATAAGGAATTACGAAGTATGAAGCAAGGTTCATGGCTTATCAACTGTGCCCGGGGTGGGGTGGTGGATGAGGCAGCTTTAAGCCAGGTCTTACAGCAAGGCTGGTTATCCGGTGCCGCAGTGGATGTCTTTGAGCAAGAGCCTTATACTGGTCCCTTAGCTAAGCTGGATAACGTTATTTTAACCCCTCATATTGGGTCTTATGCTGTTGAGTCGAGGGTTGATATGGAAGTACAGGCAGTAAAGAACCTGATTAAAGGATTAAAGAATGCCTAAATTTCGCTATCTTTCTCATTCTCTAAGCCAAGGGGTTCCAACTTATGGTTGCGAGCATGCCGAATTAACCTTAAAACAAATAAAATCTGTTCGAGAGGGAGACTCCTGCAATACATTCTGGCTGGGCTTAGAGAATCACTTTGGAACCCATGTAGATGCTCCAGCCCATTTTTATGATGATGGTATGACTATAGCTGAATACTTGCCAGAAACATGGATTTCCCATCGCCCCTGTGTAGTCAGACTAGAATCGAAGGAGAACGAGCTAATTGACATAGATAGTCTAGCTGGACATATACCTGAAACTGCTGATATAGTTTTGATACAAAGTGGTTTCCAGCGCTTTCGCGGAACCCCAAAGTACAGCTACTATAATCCTGGTCTGAAGCCGGAGATCGGGTTTTGGTTGCGGAAAGAGTACCCGCTTGTCAGGATGGTGGGGTTTGATTTTGTCTCTCTTTCTTCCTTTCAGAATCGTGATTTGGGTAGAGAGGCACACAGAGTCTTCCTTGACCCGCATGGCGTTGGCGTGCCTATTCTGATTATTGAAGATATGGATTTGTCTTGTGAACTATCTGGACTTCTATCAGTATTGGTGGTTCCCCTTCGTGTAGTGGGACTAGATGGCGCTCCGTGTACAGTAATTGGAGTTTTCAATGATTAAGGCAATTATTTTTGACCTTGATGGTGTTATCATTGAGTCTGCTGAAATAAAGACTGATGCCTTCCGCATGCTATTTGCCGATTACCCTGACAGGCTGCCGGAAATTATTGCCTATCACCAGAAAAACGCCGGCATCTCGCGATACAACAAATTCAGATATATTTATGAGAAGATGCTGGGGCAGGAACTTTCCCTCGAGAAGGAAAAGGAATTAGGAGACAGATTTTCGCAGATAGTTCTTGATGAGGTTATTAAGGCGCCACTGGTAGCTGGAGCGGAAGATTTCTTAAAGAGCAACCACCAGCGCTACATCCTGTTCGTCATTTCTGGCACACCTGAGGAAGAGCTCCACTACATCTTAAGACGGCGGGGGCTTGACATTTATTTTCAGGGTGCCTATGGTACACCGCGGACGAAGCCGGAGATAACCAGGCGAATTCTGGCTGAGCACCAGCTTGCCAGCCAGGAAGTGGTTTCCGTCGGTGATGCTGAAAGTGACCGTATTTCGGCAGAAAAAGTCGGCATATTCTTTATTGCCCGTATCAGTTCCGATAACTATGAATTGCGAGGCTGCCGTTGGCAAGTAAAAGATTTGACCGAACTCGATGCCGTCTTAAGTAGACTGAGTTCTCGTCAAGAGAAAGGGGGTTGATAACTGATGAAAGCCATCGTTTTTGGCGGTTCCGGTTTTATAGGCAGTCATGTTGCTGACTGTTTGACCGAGACCGGTTATGAGGTAACTATATTTGATGTGAGACCATCGCCCTATCTTTTACCCGGTCAGGGGATGATTATCGGCGATATATTGGATGAAAATGCCGTTTTTGAGGCGGTCAGGGGTTGTGATTATGTATACAATTTTGCCGGTGTCGCCGACTTGGATGACGCTACCACCAAGCCTCTAGATACAGTCGGGCAAAATATCATGGGTACTACCATTCTTCTTGAAGCAGCGCAAAAGCACGAGGCAAAGAGGTTCGTCTATGCCAGCACCATCTACGTGTATAGTGATAAGGGAGGGTTCTATCGCTGTAGCAAACAGGCAGCCGAACTATACATTGAGGAATACCAACGAAAGTTTGGCCTTGACTATACTATTCTTCGCTACGGCACTGTTTACGGACCTCGGTCTGATAATAGAAATAGCATTTATCGATATTTGAAACAAGCAATTGACCATGGGAAGATTATCGGTGACGGCACCGGCGATGAGATAAGGGAATACGTTCATGTGAAAGATGTAGCCCGCTTAAGTGTGAGTATTCTTAGTGAAGAATATCGCAATCAGCACGTTATCATCACTGGACACCATCCTATGCGTTTCAAAGATATGCTGTATATGATTAGAGAGATTTTGGGTAATAGGGTGGAGATAGAGCTTACCGGGGCTAAGGGCGAGGATCACTACAGTATCACTCCATATTCTTTTGTTCCGAAGGTTGGGCAAAAATTAGTCAGTCATCACTATGTAGACATGGGGCAGGGGCTTCTGGAATGTATTAATGAGATTTATAACCCCAAAATGGGTGAAGGAAAATAAATTAGGATGGAAAAGGATATTATTGTTCTCCATGCTAAAGATGTGAAGAGGGCTTTGCCCAAAGTAGCCAATAAAGCATTTACTTGGCTATATCTAGGGCAAGACATCAAGCAAAAGGAGAATATTTCTCGGGTGCTGGGAGAGGAAAGTCGCCATGTTATTGGTGACATGTTACAGCAGGTTGCTCTTAGAGAAAAGCAATCATTTCTAGACTTCATCGCTGAGCTAGGGCTTCGCCAAAAGAATAAACTTCACTGGTGGGCATCGAATACTGCCTATAGAAGCCCGCTGGTGAGTGACTTTTTTTTACTTTGGTGTTATGCTGTTCTTTTTGATGAGGTTTGTTCTCAAAAGAAACGGGACAGAGAGAATTCATTCCTTGTCTTTGTGGAAGACTGCTGGCTGTATCGGCATTTGTGGAAACGGTGTAAGGAAAATGGCAGCAGCTTCAAATTTTTGAGCAGAAAGTCCGTAATCCCAGAACTATTGAAACTTATGATTAGAGGTGTTGCTATCAGGGGGTATTCTCTGGTAAAGGCGGGACAGCAAATTTGGCAGGCGAAAGGCATTGTCAGTAGAAAGAAAGCTCCAAACCCAGTCAGTGATGATAAAGAGAGTATCTACATTTATTCCTGGGTAAGAGACAGATTCTTTAAAGAGAACGGAGAATTTGAAAGCCCCTATTTTGGTAGATTACCACGCTTCGTGAGTGACAATGGTCGTAATGTTGTTTACGTTGCTGAATTATTTCTTCCCCCTGCACTAAGGAGTAGGTGCTTAAATCAAGGCGATTTCAAATTTATCTTTTTAGATGACTATATTAACCTCTGGAGCATGGTAAGAAGTTCTCTCTCTATTTTTAGCATTTCTTCCTTTACCGGCTCACCTTTAAAGATTTTATTGCTGCGTGAGATAGTCCATGAATTTTCATCATTATCATTCCCCTTTGAAATATTGCAATATGTTGCTTTTAAGGGATATCTGAAAGAAATGAAGCAAAGAGAAATAACCATTATTTATCCTTTCGAAAATCAACCCTGGGATAAGATGCTCTGTATAGCGGCAAAAGAGGTAGACAAAGACATCAAATTAATTGGTTATCAACATTCTATGGTTCCTCTAATGGAGTTAAACTATTTTCTTGGTGTCGGAGAATGCAGCATCATGCCTCTTCCTGACTGCATCGTAACTAATGGCGAATATACACTGAATCTACTTAAGAACGCAGGCTATGGAGAGAGAGGATTGGTGAATGGTGGTGCTCTTAGATACGAATATATTCATAAAATAGATAAGGGTTGGGGTAGGAAAAATGAAGCCTCAAAAACCATTTTGGTAGCGATGCCATATTCGCGCAGCCTTACAGAAGAATTATTAATAAGTCTATTCGATGCCCTCGTAGATTTAGCAGGGGAAGAGATTAGATTTGTTATAAAATTCCATCCAGAGGTACCGTTAGAGAGTCTGAGAATTCAGTTACCGGCATGGCCAGCATATTTTCAGAAAACAGACAAACCTATACCAGAAATTTTGAAGGAGGTTAATCTGGTTATTTATTCATCATCCACTGTTGGCTTAGAAGCGCTATTGCATGGCGTTCCAGTGGTTAGATATTGCTCAGAACATACCCTCGACCTTGACCCTCTGGGTGCTTTTGGTGAGGCAATGATAAGAAGTTGCTCTGAAGAGAATTTAAGGGAAGTAATTCTATCGGTTTTAAAGCAAGGGAGTAGCTACGCGACGCAACAATCTGCCTTAAGCAGAGAAAACCTTAATAAGTTTCTCTCTCCGGTTGATGAGAATGTATGGAGGCAAGTTGTGAAAAACTGAATGGAGGATGATGTGGAAAAGCCTGAAGTTGTAATTTTATGCGGTGGCAAAGGCTCCCGATTAAGTGAGGAAACAACCCTTAAACCAAAACCTATGGTTGAAATAGGTGGGAGACCTATAGTGTGGCATATAATGAAAATCTACTCCCATTATGGGTATAGCAAATTTATTCTTGCCTTGGGTTATCTGGGCGAATATATTAAGAAGTATTTTTATGACTATAGAATATTATCAAGTGATTTTACCTTGGTGATGCACCCGGATGAGTCTCCTCGTATTCATAATCTGCATGAGCATAGTGACTGGGAGATTACCTTTGTTGATACTGGGCTGGACACCTTAAAGGGTGGCAGGATTAAGCGTCTGGAAAAGTACATAACCACCGATAACTTTCATCTGACCTACAGCGATGGGGTGGCCAATATAGACATTGACCGGCTGTATCATTTTCACCTTTCGCATGGTAGTATTGGCACGGTAACAGCCGTAAGACCTCCCTCAAGGTTTGGTGAGTTGATATTATCCGGCGACCGGGTGATTAAGTTCGAAGAAAAACCTCAGCTCGGAACAGGCAGGATTAACGGCGGGTTCTTCGTCTTCAAGAAAGAATTCATGAAGTATCTGACACCTGACGTAGACTGTGATTTTGAGTTCGGTGCTTTGCAGAAGTTAGCCCAAGATGGCCAGCTGCGGTCATATAACCATGAAGGCTTCTGGCAGTGTATGGATAACGTTCGTGACCGAGATTACCTGAACAAGTTATGGGATAGCAATGAAGCCTACTGGAAGGTGTGGCAGTGACAGATTTTTGGACAAACAGGAATGTATTTATAACCGGGTGTACAGGGCTTCTTGGTTCGCATTTGACTCAGATGCTTGTTGAGCGTAAGGCAAATGTTGTTGGTTTGGTTAGGGATTTAGTCCCAAGATCGAATTTAATTCAGACAGGCGTCTACGATGAGATAAATATAGTTCGAGGGTGTGTTGAAGATTTTTTCACTGTGGAAAGAGCACTTAACGAGTATGAAATTGATACCGTTTTTCATTTAGCCGCACAGACTATTGTTGGAATAGCAAATAGGAATCCCCTTTCTACTTTTGAGTCAAATATAAAAGGGACTTGGTGTGTACTGGAAGCATGCCGGAGAGTACCTATAGTGAAAAGAATAGTGGTTGCATCAAGCGACAAAGCATATGGGGAACAGGAAGGGCTTCCTTATGAGGAAACAGCGCCCTTAAGGGGTTCCCATCCCTATGATGTTTCCAAGAGTTGTGCCGACCTTATAGCATATGCCTATTATAATACCTACAAACTCCCAGTTTGTATCACGAGATGCGGTAATTTCTACGGGCCTGGTGACCTAAATTTTAATAGGATTGTTCCCGGGACGATACGCTCGATATTAAACGATGAGCCGCCAGTAATAAGAAGCGATGGGACATTTATTCGAGATTATTTCTATGTGAAAGATGCCGCTTTAGCCTATATGCATTTAGCTAAGAAAATGGATGACACCAAGATTCATGGCGAGGTATTTAATTTTTCCAATGAATTACAAATTCCCGTTTTGGAAGTGACCGGAAAGATATTGAGGCTAATGGGTAGGAGTGACCTGAAACCGGTAATTTTGAATCAAGCCGAACATGAAATAAAACATCAATA
>Ga0315279_10011738_pt1 | contig 10084 bp, 5 predicted proteins | sample YL17G06_20_MG_FD_203694 | JGI IMG/M metagenome (GOLD analysis project Ga0315279, IMG submission 203694) | Sediment microbial communities from Yellowstone Lake, YNP, Wyoming, USA - YL17G06_20 | ecosystem: Environmental > Aquatic > Freshwater > Lake > Sediment | place: USA: Wyoming | collected...
AAGACAAGCCCGACGACGCGATGCCAGACGCGGTGGGATGGCTGTCGCGGCATGGGGCCGCGATTCTGAGCGGGATTGGTCCTCTGAACTAGGACGCCAACCGAATCGCGGGCGGATTATGAAAGTGCTTTTGGTCGAGCCCGCCTTTCCGATTCCAGCAAAGAGCAGGAATCACTCTCATTTCCTGCCGGTGGGTTTGCTGAAAATCGGGTCCTACCATAAGCAACTGGGGGACACGGTAACGCTAGTTCGTGGGCAGAACCGATGCGGATTCACACCCGACAAAGTCCTTATAACCTCGCTCTTCACGTATTGGTCGGAGTGTGTTCATGAGGCGGCGGCTTTCTATCATCGAGTCTATCCAGATGCAGAAATTGAAATCGGAGGAATCTACGCATCATTGATGCCGGACCACTGTAGGAAGAAGAGCCCTTTCGCATCCATCAGGCGGGGGCTCTACCGCGGGGGTGCAGCGGAGAGAGTCCCCGTTGACTACTCGTTGCTGCCAGCAGAACTAGATTATCAAATCATCCACACTTCGCGCGGATGCCCGCGCCGATGCACATTCTGTGGCACATGGCGAATAGAACCCGCGTTTCGATACGAGAAGTCCGTTCTTCCCATGATCCAGAAGCGGAGGTTGGTCTTTTACGACAATAATCTCCTGGCCAATCCTTACATCGATGTCATTCTTACGGAGTTGCGAGAGTACCGCATGAAGGGTGGAGCCCCGTTATCGTGCGAAAGCCAGAGCGGCCTTGATCTGCGCTATCTGACCGCTGAGCGGGCACAATTGCTTAAGGATGCGCATTTCATTATGCCACGGATCGCTTGGGACGGGTCGTACGCGACATGGCCGAAGGTTCGCAAAGCGGTCCGGCTGCTGAAGGACGTCGGGTACGGACGAAAGGATATCTTTATCTTCATGATCTACAATCACCGGTTGCCATACAAGGAGATGCGGAGGAAGTTAGACGCGTGCCGTCGCTGGCGAGTGCGGGTAATCGACTGCCGGTATCGGCCGTTGGACCTCACTGAAGACAACTATCGCCCAGGGCCAAAACCGCAACGTGCTGGAGAATACTATATCGACGCTGGTTGGACCGATCGTCAGGTACGGGCTTTTCGCCGAGCGGTGCGTCACCAGAACATCGCAATCCTGCTTGATCTTCCTGATGGCAGGTACGTGCGAGGTTGTGAGCAGCGAAAGGTGTCCACGAAGCGACGTCGCACGCCTCGCATGTCACCCGCGGCTTAAGGACGGGACAAGACGAGTCGACACGAGGACGCGGCTAGTTTCCTAACATCCCCAGTTCCGGGGGCACATCACTGAGAGAAGGGCATAAGTCCAGTTTCCCCCTCGTGCCGGAGCCCTGCTTCCGCACGCCCTGGACGGAAGCTCCGCTTCCAAAGCGCGATCGACCCGACAACGACCGTTCGCCAACTCGTAGGGCGGATTTCCAATCCGCCCCAAAGTAGGCGGTGTACTCCGTGACCCGCACCCCGGTCGCGGAGCCACCGGGCTACGTTTGACGGATCGAAAACCCATTCTCCCGCCTCCCGCCTCCTGAACCCCGAACCCTGAACCCCGAACCCTGAACCCCGAACCCTGAACCCTGAACCCCGAACCCTGCCGCCCCGACACGGCCCGGCCCTCATGGCCCCAACCACGGCTTCACCCCGATGCTCCAGATCGCATAGAATGACCGGGGGAATTGGGGGACATATTACTGGTTTCGCTGGTTTCTTCGCCCATTTCATCAAGAACCAGTACTGTGTCCCCGGATTGCCCCCGGATTGCCCCGGATTGCCTGTGTCCCCGGATTGCGTGTCCCCGGATTGCGCGGATTGCGGATTGTTGGCAACTTGCTCATCACCCCGGCTGGCGGTGTTCTCCGTCTCTACCTCAGCGCGTGGAAAAACCCGCACCCGGAGAAGAAGGTAGCCAGCCTGGACTACGTCTCGATGGTCGAACGGGACTCCGCCCCGTTCTGCGTGGCGATCACGGTCGAAGAGGCCGACGGGTCCCCCAGCGCGCCGGCGCCAAAGAAGCTCGCTTCGCCGCCCCGCGCCTCCAGCGTCCGTACCGCCGAAAAGCCCCTCCCGCCGATCCGCTAAGGATTCTTCACCCCCGGGCTTGACAAACGATGCCCCCGCGACCAAGCTAAACGAGACGGTCCCAGAGTTCATCATCGCCACGCCGATTCTTGCTTCCTCCCGGGACCCATTTGTGAGTGCGGGAATTCATTGCCGTTGCCGTCTAAGACAGGATAGGCATCCCTGCCTGTCGAAGAAGGGGATGAGCGATGAGACTCAGACATGTCCTTCTCGCTTTCGTGACGCTGCTGTTCGTGGCTTCCGCTGTTATGGCCCAGCCGCGGGGCGGCCCGCCGGGAGGCGATCAGTCCGCGGTCATCGACAGGATGATTCGTCAGCTCGATAAGAACGCAGACGGGGTCATTTCGCCCGACGAAATCGATCCTCGGACGAGGCCCCAGTGGTTGGACCGGGTGGCGAGCCGGTCGGGACTGGATCTAACTAAGCCCATCAAGGTCCAGGATCTTAAGGACGCGATGCAGAATCCAGGTCCGCGCGGCGGAGGTCCCGGAGGCGGCCCCGGCGGGCCCCCCGCCGCGGTGGCGAGCGGCACCAGGCCCGGGCAGACCCCCGCGTCGTCGGTGCCGGGTTTCGGGGTCGAGGCCAAACCGGCCGCCGTGCCGGGGTTCGGTGCGTCCGCTGCCGGCGGCGCGTCCCCAGGATCGGCTTCTGCCCCACCGTCGGGTGGCAAGCCTGTGGCGAGGTCTCCCTCGTCCAGCGGCAATTCCTCGACGCTGACCAGTGGGAGAAAATCGTATAGACTTTCCACCCCCCAAGAGAGGCCCAGTCCGAAGGGACTTCCCTCTTGGTTTATTGAGAAGGACGTGCGTCAGTGCGGTCAGATCACCATGTTCGAATGGGGCGCCGGCCAGACGTGGACCGACGAGCTGGCGGCCGACTTTGCCCAGTACGACCTGAACAACGACGGGATCATCACGGCCCAGGAAGCCATCAAGGCGGTAGCCGGGATCAGGGCGCCCGCGGCGGCCCCCGTCAAGCCGGCGGTGGGCACTTACGCTTCGCCAGTGCCCGCGGAATCGCCGGCAGGCATGTACGCGCTTCCGCAGGGGGGCGTCGACGATCATGTGAAGTTCATCAATACGCTTACCGCGTACAAGCCCCAAACGCCGGAAGAAGACCTCGCCTACCGCGTCAACTACCGCAGGGCCACGTCCGAGGCCGCCGAGAAGATCCTCAAAGAGAACCTCGACCTCAACTCGATACCGTCGCGAACGGCCCGCTACACGCTGCTCCTGAACCGCATCTACGCGCTGGCCCAGGGCACTCCGCAAGAACAGCAAAAGACGCTGGACGACGCGAAGGCTTACATGGAAGAACGAATCAAGAACGGTCGTGGTATCGCGGGCGTCACCGTGGCGATGTCCCTGGGGCAGACGCTCGAGCAGATGGGCGAATACCAGCGGGCGGCCGACGCCCTGCGCGAGTTCGCCGAGATGACCGCCAAAAGCGGCGACGCCAGTCTATCCGGCGCCACGGACAAGATGAGACAGACGGCCGAGCGTCTGGCCGCGGCGGCCAAGGACTTCCGCCGCGAAGGCCAGAAGCTCGTCCTCCCGCCCAGGGGACGACTCATCCCGCTGGACCTGAGCGGGCAGGCGAACATGGACCTCGAGAGCTTCGGCGCCAACGTCGGCAGCGGGCTGGCGGAAATACCCCGCGGGTGGACTTCCTTCGCCGGAGTGAAGTTCGAGGTCGGCGCGAGAGTCATCCAACTGGCCGGCGACCAGCCCCGCGGCGGTCCGGAGGCCCGCGGCCGTCCGGCGAAGGTCGAAGGGATTGCCGTGGACCGGAAGATCGTCAGGCTCTACGTGCTCCACAGCGGCCAGTGGGGCGGGGTGGGCGGTACGCCCGTCGGCGAATACCGGCTGCACTACGAGGACGGCTCATCGACGGCCTTCCCCATCATTTTCGGCGAGGACGTTTGCGACTGGTACAACACTGGGAACCAATCCGCGGCGACGCGGGCCGCGACGCGGGCCACAGTGGCTTGGACGGGCAACAACCTCAACGCGTCGTCCCGGGGTCGGAGCACGCTCCGCCTTTACCTTCGCGCATGGGAAAACCCGCACCCGGACAAGAAGGTCACCAGCCTGGACTACGTCTCGACGCTCACCCCGTGCAACCCGTTCTGCGTGGCGATCACGGTCGAGGAGCCGGACGGGGCCAGATGAGCGCCGGCTGGGGTCGCAGTTGGCTGGGTGGCATGGCCAAGCTTGCTTAGCCATGTCGTTTGGCAAGCTGGGGCCCGCTTCCCTCCGTCATGCCCGTCAGGCCCAGTCCCGGAAATTCCCAGCCCCGGGGGTTGACGCCCCGACGGCCGCGCCGGAGACTACCGGTTGCGAGGCACTTGCCGTGGGCGGATGGCGATCCCGTTTTTCGCAAAGGAGATTTCCATGAGACGGGCTCGGTGGCATATTGATGCAGTCATGATCGGAAGGTGGCTTGTCGGCTCGGCGCTGGTCCTGCTGCTCGCACTTGGTCCACCGGCCGGCGCGGCGGAAACGGCGAAGGGATCGGCCAAAGAGCCTGCGGCGGTCAAGGACGCCGCGGCCAAACCAGGGGACGCGGTCAAGAAGTTCGTCCTGACCGAGCGGGTCACGTTCAAGTTGGAGGAGATCCCGGCCGTCGGCAAGGACGAAACGACCGGCGGCGCCCGGTTCCGCTATCTGCGGGGGCAGTATGCCTCGTGCAGTAACAGTCCAAACCCCGCGGTCAAGGTCTACCCGAAACTCAACTCCAAGCGGCCGCTGTACGGGACGGTCACGTTCGACTCCAGCTACTACGAGGCCAAGGCGGGAGTCACATACCACTTCGTGTTGGACGAGTCGGCCGAGCCGGAAAAGAAGCCCGATCCGGCCAAGACGGAGAAGAAGGCCGGCGAGAGCAAAGAGAAGAAGTCGGACCTCTTGGCGTCGATCGCCAAGGCCCTTGTCGGCAGCGAGCCCGCTCGGAGCACGCCCATCCGGCCCGACCAGGTGAAGAACACCTACGACCTCCTCTACTTCGACCGCAACGGTGATCTCGACCTGACCAACGACGGCGCGATCAAGCGGGCGGAGAAACCGGCCTTCGAGGGCCTGCCCGAACAGCCCAATACGTGCTGCTTCGACGAGCTGGCCTTGACGTTCGACTTTGGCCCGGCGGCGGGGAAGCGGCCGGTGATCCTCGTGCCCCGCCTCCAGGTCTCCGCGCCGAACTATGCCCACGTCGGGTTCATCGCCAAGATGGGACGAAAGGGCAAGGTCCGGCTGGGGGATCAGGATTATGTGGTCTGGCTGCGTCAATCGGGAACCGTCTCGGGCCGGTTCGACCGGCCGCTGGTGCAACTGGACGTGTCGCCCGCCGATCGGGTGTCGAAGGGCCCGCTGCTGCTGCAATCGGGCCCGCTGTGCCAGGTGCAGTCCGTGGACGGCCAGTTTCTGACCCTCTCCGCCAGCCCTCTGGGCGATGAGCTGACGATCACGCCCTACCGCGGCGAACTCGGGGTGCTGGAGGTTGCAGCGGGGGGAAGGGCGATCACCGAATTCGGAGCGACCGGGGGACTGGTGGGACGCTCGGCGGCAGGAAACACAATGATCGTTCCTTTGGGCCAGCGCGGTCCCCGGGCGCCCGAGACGTTGCCGCGGTCCTACAAAGTGCCCGTCGGCGACTATACTTTGCCGACGGTCATCGTGCAGTACGGCCGGCTGCGGTTCAACGCCCGGATGTCCTCGGTGGCCGCTCCGCCGGGCAAGTCGTCGCCCTACGCGGTGCAGATCCGCAAGGACAAGCCCTTTGTGCTGGCGTTCTCCGGCAAGCCGGAAGTCAACTTCATGAGCCCCAACAAGAACCAGTCGTTCAAGCCCGGGGATGATATCTACATCGGGGCGATGCTGAACGAGCCAGGGCAGGGGATCCAGATTACCGGCTTGTGGGACACGACCGAGAAGAAAGGCACCATGAGGTACGTGATCGACGGCAACGTGGTGACCGTGCCCGAGTACGCCCAGCTTGACCCGACCATCGTCATCCGCAACGCGGCCGGGGAGGAGGTCACTAAGGGCAAAATGCCCTTTGGGTGAGGGGGGACTTGCGGGTACTCGTGGCGAGTACCAAAGGACCTCAAAGTCTCCGGGACCAAAGAGACCTTCGTCGCGACCCTGACCTATCAGACGCTCGACCTCTACGGCAAGATGGAGGCCACGGTGCCGATCGTCATTGCCGCCCGGCCGTAGGGGCCACGTTCTGCCCGGGCAGCATTGCGGCAATGGCGGAAGGCCGTTCCCACCCGACGGGCCGGTCCTCTGCGCGTGATCGCCGGCGAGAACTGGAGGTCCCTGATACTATGTGGTTTTGCAGGACAACGCGTTCGATACTGCTTCCGGTCGCACTTGTTGTGCTCTCCAGGCTCGCCGTGTTGGGCACCGCGGTCCAAGCCGAGGACCCTACAACGACCGCTCGTCATCCAACCCGGTAAGCCCCTGCGCCTGCGTTACGGGCTTTGGGTTCATTCAGGTGTCCCGACGCGCGAGCAAGTCGAGACCAGGTGGGGTGCCTTCGCCAAGCAGCCGCTCGTAGCCGGGCCTTCCCGAGGCGAGTGACCCGATGCCAGGGAGCGCGGCGTGCGGCCACAACCGCGGTATCACGCGCAGGATAAAATAGGACGTTTAGGAGGGAAGGGAAGGCCCTCGTTGGCCTATTCGTGCTGAAATCAGCCCGTTGGCCCTCGGCTCCCGTTGCCGCCGGACGGGCAGAAGCCTACGATTACGGGATTCGATGACTCTACCCATCGAGGAAGCCAGGAGTCAGCCTAGTCCACCCAAGACGCCCCGTTGAGTACACGCAGCGGGTTCTGGTGCCGATAGCAGCCATCCTCCTGGCACGTGAGAGCTTTCTCCAGTTGCAGAGGAACCCACGGTGGAATTACCCAGACGATCCAAAGGGGACGAGTATACGACTCCGGGGCGATACGGCGAGCTGCAGTCCGAAGTTCGGCGTTCGATCCGCGGGGCGGACATCCCCGTCTTGTTCGTTTACGCCTTCGACTATCGTACCCGCCTCGGGCCGTTTCAGTTCTGCGACAGGAGCCTGATTCCCGCTGCCGCGCGGGCGGTGGGCTCGGCCCTCCACGCGGCGGGCCTGACCAATGTCCGGCTGGTGCTCCAGCAATGGTCCCCGAACATCCGGCCCAGCGCGGCCCTGATCAATGGCAAGCGCCCGGAGATGCTCTTCGTCTCGGCCATGCAGATCCACAGCGCCAGCGCCTATGAGCTGATCCGCGATGCCTGGACCCTCGGCGACGAGCGGCCCCTGATCCTGGCCGGCGGCTCCAAGGCCATCTTCGAGCCCTGGGACTACTTCGGCCTCTCCGAAGAGGGCCGCGTCGGGGCCGACGTGGTCGTGACCGGCGAGGAGTTCGTCATCCTCGAGCTTCTCGACCGCATCCTCCAGCACAAGGGGGCCAGGGAGACCATGCGCCAGGCGTTCGAGCGGGTCCGCGCCTCGGGGCTCTTGGAGGACATTTCCGGCCTGGTCTATCGGCCCGATGCCCCGGTGGGCAACCCCCCGTATCTTGTCAACACCGGCATCCAGCGCCTCGTGCAAGACCTCGACGAGCTGCCGCTCCCGTTCGACGCCTTTGGGCTGTTCGAGCCGCGCCACAAGGGATCGACCCTCTCCAAGCGCCCCGTCCCGCGGGATCGCATCAAGAGCCACGGCGACATCGTTTCCTTGGTGACGACCCGGGGCTGCAAGTTCCATTGCCCCTACTGCCCCATCCCCGGCTACAACCAGTACACGTTCCGCTACCGCAGCCCGGAGCGGCTCGTGGAGGAGATGGCAGGCATCGTTCAGCACACGGGCATCAGGACCTTCTTCGGCACCGACGACAATTTCTTCAACGACCGGGCCACGGTCGAAGAGATCCTCAGCGCCATGGCCCGCGGCAAGGTCGGCAACCGGTCCTTCCGCAAGGCGGTCTCTTTTGCCACGGAGGCGACGGAGTTCGACGTGTTCAAGAACCGGGACCTCTTGCCGCTGGCCCGGGATGCCGGCATGAGGGCCCTCTGGTTCGGCATCGAGGACCTCACCGCGGGACTGGTCAAAAAGGGCCAGAGCCCGGAGAAGACCAAGACCATCTTCAAGCTGCTCTTGAAGCAGGGCATCGCCCCGATGCCCATGATGATGCACCACGACGGACAGCCGCTCTTCACGTGGCGGGGCCTCTACGGGCTGTTGAACCAGGTCGGGTTCCTGCGGCGCGCCGGGGCGATCACCTGCCAGGTGACGCTCTTGACCCCGTCTGTGGGAAGCCGCGGGTACGAGGAGACGTTCCGCAACGGCGTCGTGCTGAAGTCGGTCGGCGGCAGGCCGGTCGAGGAGTACCAGTACGACGGCAATCACCTCGTCGCTACCGGCGATCCCCGCCCCTGGCGCCGGCAGATGAATCTCCTTCTGAGTTACCTCTCGTTCTACAACCCGATCAACCTCGTCCGTGCCCTGCCCAGGATCGACAAGATGTGGGCCGAGCGGATCGTCATGCAGTTTTACGGGATGTTCGGTCTGGCGAAGTCGGTGGTCCAGCTCCGCAAGTGGCTCCAGCGTCTCATCGCCGGGCCCATCGAGCGGTTTACCGAGCTGAGCCCGCCGAAATTTCCCATGGTCGTCCCGGAGATGGTAGACACCAACCTGGTTCACTACGGCGCCGGGACCCGCTTGCCGGTGCTGGTCTGATTTCATAAAGCCGCGACCGCCGGTCGCGGTCTGATTCGCCGTGCCCGGCGGCCGGAGTCGCATTTACCGCGACCGGCGGTCGCGGCTTTATGAACGGCTCGCCCGACGAGGAGGACACCCGTGACGCACGTCTCCCCCCGAGCCGCCGTCGCCGCCCTGGTCTTCGCCCTCCTGTTTCCCACGCTCTTCACTTGGGTCTATTTCGTTTTCCTGGCCAAATCTCCGGGCGCGTTGCAGCAGACCGTCTACACGGCCTGCAAGATCATTCAGTTTGCCTTTCCGCTAGTGTGTGTGCTCTTCGTCGAGCGCTGGCGCCCGACGTGGGTCCGGCCCGGCGCCGCGGGATTGACGGCGGGCGTGGTCTTCGGCGCGGCCGTCTTGGCCGCCGCCGTGTTGCTCTATCACCTCTGGTTGAAGCCCGGAGATTATCTCGCCTCCGCCCGCGGGGAGATCCGCGAGAAGCTCGCTCAGTTCGGCGTACACGGCCCGTTGGGCTACGTCGCTCTGGCCGCGTTCTTCTGCGTGATCCACTCGTTCCTCGAAGAATACTATTGGCGGTGGTTTGTCTTCGGGCGCCTGCGCGACCTGATGCCCTGGAAGACCGCGGTGGTCGTGGCCAGCGTGGGTTTCATGGGCCACCACGTGATCGTGCTGGGCGCTTTTTTCGGCTGGCTCTCCCCGGCCGCCTGGCTCTTCTCGCTGGCCGTGGGCCTTGGCGGCGCATTCTGGGCCTGGCTCTACCACACCAGCCGCTCGCTGCTGGGCCCCTGGATCAGCCACTTGCTGATTGACGCGGCGGTCTATATCATCGGTTATGACTTGGCTGGCCCGGGTTGGTGAGCTGGCCCGTACCATCTCAACCAGAACCGGAGGACTGCGATGGACTTCGGCGATGTCCGGCGATGCTGTTTGCCGGGGCACGTTACCCGGCGTGAAGCACTGACTGGCGGGGCGGCGCTGATGGTTGCCTCGGCAATTGCCGGCGGCCCCGTGCAGCCCGCGGAGACCGCCCCTTCGGGTGCGCCCAAGAATCCCGACTTGGCCGCGTTGTACAGCGCCATCGTGGCCGGTGACGCGAACAAAGCCAAGACCGCCGCCGAAGCAGCGCTGAAGGCGAACGCGGACGTCGACGACTTGGTGGCGAAGGCCATGACCCCGGCTATGGAAGAGGTCGGAAGGCGATTCGAGCGGAACGAGTACTTCGTTCCCGAGCTACTGATTGCCGGCCGCGCAATGAAGACCGCGATGGCGGTCG
>Ga0315279_10011739_pt1 | contig 10083 bp, 4 predicted proteins | sample YL17G06_20_MG_FD_203694 | JGI IMG/M metagenome (GOLD analysis project Ga0315279, IMG submission 203694) | Sediment microbial communities from Yellowstone Lake, YNP, Wyoming, USA - YL17G06_20 | ecosystem: Environmental > Aquatic > Freshwater > Lake > Sediment | place: USA: Wyoming | collected...
CCCTCTGCGCCTTTGCCCCTTTGTCCCCGTTGTTCAGTTCGGCCAACACCAGGTCAATGACCCGCGGCACGACGGCGGCCACCTCGGGCGAGAGTTCCAGGCCGGGTTCGAGGGCCATGGGTACGACGCCGAAGATGACGACCTCCTCCGGGGCACACCCCAGTTGGCGGGCCATGGCCAGGGTCTCGAACAGGCCCACCTGGTGGAGCGACAGGTCGGGGCGTCCTGGCCGCACGAGGTCGGCGGCCGTGAAACGCAGGACGGTCCCGGGCGCGGCATCGGCCCGGACGGCATCGATGACGATGACCTTGCGGCGGTTGGCAAGGGTGTCGAGCAGATCGATGCCGAACGTTCCGCCGTCGCAGAGTTCCACGTCATCGGGCACACCGGCGGTATCGATCGCGCGAACGACGTGGACGCCCACGCCCTCGTCCTTCAAGAGGATGTTGCCGATGCCCAGGACCAGAATCGGTTTCATAAAAGTACCTGAGTGCCTGAGTGGCTGAGTGCCTGAGTAACGGCAAAAAACGACGGTGCCTGTTCGTGTCTTTACTCAGGCACTCAGGTACTCAGGGTGGCACAGCCGCCCTCGGCTGCGCCTGCACGCCCGAGGGCGGGCGTGCCGGGGGCACCGCCGACGCCCAGGCCGGCGCCGTCGCCGGCCTTCCGGAGGCGCGCCTCGAACCGTTCGCGGCACTGGTGCATGAAGGCCTCGATGCGGATCATCTCGGTCGCCTGCTGGAGGCCGTCGTACGCCACCTTCAGCACCGGCATGTCGAAGTCCTGTGAAAACTTCGCCAGGAGGGCGTTTACGATCGTCCCGGGCATGCAGTTGAACGGGTGCAGGTTCATCACGCCGTCGCAGCCGGCCCCGACGTACTCGATGCAGCGGCCCATGGAGAGGATCGGCTCGCCGCGGATGGCCGGGTCCAGGTACGGGCGCGCGAGGTCGATGACGTGGTCGCTGGGCGGCTCATCGAAGAACTGGCGCACGGCGCCGCGGAACTCGTTCAGGATGCGGCTCTTCTCGCGCCGCTGGACGAAGTCGGTAATCATCTCCACGACAAGCCGCTTGTAGTGGCGGTCCATCTTGGCATCCGTGATGCGGCTCCAGCCGATGTAGTTCACCCATTCCTCGAACGGCGGCAGGATGGCCTCGCCGCCGAGGGCCTCGATCTTGCGGACCATGAAGTGGTTGGTGAACTGGTTGCAGCGGACGAAGACCTCGCCGACGATGCCGATCTTCGGCCGCGGGCGCGACCGGTCCGTCCTGACGGCCTCCATCTCCCGCCGCGCCTCGCGCGCCACGGCGGCCAGGTCGCCGCGGCCGGCGATGGTCTCTTCGCACCGGCGCAAGAACTTCTCATAAGTCTGGTCGCACTCGCCCTTCTTGACCTCGTACGGCCGCATCTCGCGGAGCATCTTCTGGAGGGTATCGACGAAGACGATGCCCGCCCACGCCAGTTTGCGGAAGTCCGCGCCCAGGTTCTGGATGTCGCCCTGGAAATCCTTGTCCTGGTCCAGCAGGACCATGGGCACGTCCTCAAGGCCCAGTTCATCCAGCATCATCCGCTGGAACTTGTTGTACTGGCCGAAGCGGCAGGGACCGAACGCCGTCGGCATGAAGAACGCCGAACGGGCCGGGTCGAACCCCGGCGAATGAATCTGCCGCAGGATGTCCCCCGTGGTGATGATGCACGGGTAGCACTCTTTGCCGGAGGTGTACTTGCGGCCCCAGGCAATGGTGTCGTCGTCGCTCATCGGCATCTGCCGGGCCTCGACGCCGTTGGCCCGCATGGCCGCGGCCATCGCGTACCCGTGGTCGTCCATGTACGGGATGTAGATGGTGCGTTTGCCGAAGGTCTTGCGGCTGTAGTCACACTTGGCCACGCGCAGGCGTTTCTCCACCCGCAGGTCCCGGCCGCGCACGGCCTTGAGGCTGTCCAGGTACGCCTCGCACCGCGTGATAGCGCCGACGTCGGCCGAGTGTTCGTCCACCTCCAGCACCAGGCACGGTTTGCCTTTGAGTTCCGCCCCCACGTATTTCATGATGAACGAGTCGGGCCCGCAGCCGAAATTCGTGATGTACACCGGGTACAGGCGGCGGTCGTTGGCGATAATCCGGGCCCCGGCCAGGATCTTCTGGCCGTACTTCCAGTACATGTGCGGGTGCTCTTTGGAGATGTCCACCTCGTCCACCGGCAGCATGTCCAGGGGGATGGCCAGGCACCCGAGGTCCCGCAGTTTCTCCGGGATGTTCATGTTCAGGCCCGGGTCGCAGCCGTTGTAGGGGCGGCTGATGATGACGAGGGCCGTCTCGTCTGGGCCGAGCGACTCCAGGACCTCGCGGCCGCGGGCCTTGAGGTTCTCCGTGAACCGTTTCTGGGCCGCGAACGCCTCGGCCACGGCCTGCCGTGCGCGCCTGCGGCCGATGCCGAGGCCCTTCGCCATGGCCACCAGTTCCCGCGTGACCCACTCCTGGCCGCGCGAGAAGTGAAGGATCGGCCGCAGCAGCCGCTTCTGCCAGTCCACGTCGGGCATCGCGGCCGGCACCATGAACGGCAGCGCCTGGACGTACGGGCAGACGTACGAGTTGACGATTTTCCACCTGTCGCTGGCTCGCGGCATGTCGATGACGGCGGGCAGGAAGAGGTAGTCCACGTCTTTCTTCGCCAGGTCCCGCACGTGGCCGTGGGCCACCTTGACGGGGAAGCACGGCTCGCAGGCCGTCTGGTCCAGCCCAGAGGCGATGAGGTGGCGGTTCGTCCGGGCCGACAGGACCACCTCGAACCCCAGTTCCGTCAGGAAGGCGCGGAAGAAGGGGAGGAGTTCCCACAGGTTGGTCATCTGCGGGAGGCCGATGCGCTTGCCGTTCGGCTTGGCGGGCTTCTTCGCGTACGCCGCCTCCATGAGTTGCTGCCGCTCGACGAAGAGGCGCGGCAGGTGTAGCCCGAGGCTCTCGCGCTTGGCCTCGTCGTACTTGCCGCAGCGGCTGCCGTAGTGCAGCGTCTTCGGCTGGTCGCCCTTGATCTCGACGACGTGGATTTCGCAGCGGTTCGCGCAGTCCTGGCACTCGAAGGTGTCAAAGGAGTACTGGACGCCCCGGAGGTCAAAGCCCCTGAAGGTCGAGAGGCTCTTGCCGTCCCAGGCGTCCCGCGCCAGCAGGGCCATGCCCACTGCGCCGAGGACGTCGTGGTGCGGCGGGACGATGATCTTCTTGCCCAGGACCTTCTCAAACGCGGCCTTGACGCCGCAGTTGTACGCCGTGCCGCCCTGGAACAGGATGACGTTGCCAACGCGGTGCTCCTCGACGACGCGGTTCAGGTAGTTCTGGACGATGGAGTAGCAGAGGCCCGCGCACAGGTCGTCCACCGCCACGCCGCGCTGGAGGTTTCGGTTGATGTCGGTCTCGATGAAGACGGTGCATCGTTCGCCCATGGCGGGGGGCTCGTCGGCGGCCAGGGCCAGGCGGTTGAATTCGCCGGTCTTGAGGCCCACGCCCAGCCGCTCGGATTGCTCCTCGATAAACGACCCCGTGCCGGCCGCACACACCTTGTTCATCGTGAAGTCAACGACCGCACCGTTTTCCAGGCTGATGTACTTGGAGTCCTGGCCGCCGATCTCGAAGATGGTGTCCACGTCCGGCCGCACGAAGCCCGCGCCCGTGGCGTGGGCGGTGATCTCGTTCTTGACGATGTCGGCGCCGATGAAGTCGCCCGTCAGGTACCGGCCGGAGCCGGTCGTGCCGCAGCCGCGCACGCGGATTTCGCGCCCGCCGCCGTTCTGCGCGAGCGTCTGGCTGACCTTGTAGAGGCCGTCCGTCACGGCGGCCAGCGGCCGGCCAGCCGTCATCAGGTACTCGCGGGCCAGGACCCGGCCGCCGGAGTCGGTCGCCACGACGTTGGTCGAGATGCTGCCCACGTCAACGCCCAGGAAGACATCCACCGGCCCGTCGCCGGGAGCAAACGGCTCGGGTGTGATCACCAGCGGGTACGGGTCGTCCCCCAGCGGCACGTGGAGTTCGCCGCCGCCGTAGCGCCGCGTGGCCAGGTAGTCCTTGAGGGGTTCGGCCGACGCGATGCGGCCCAGTTCGCCGCGCTCCCGCGCCACCAGCACGGCGCCGATGGCCCCCATGGAGGCGAAGTGCCTCGGAATCAGGAGTTCGCCGTCGGCCAGTTCCAGCGTCTGGGTGAACGCGCGGACCATGCCGGCGTTGGCGGCCACGCCGCCCTGGAAGGCGATGCGCGGTTGCAGGTCCTTGCCCTTGCCGATGACGGCCTTGAAGTTCCTCGCCATCGCAAAACACAGGCCCGCCACGATGTCGTAGTCGGGCGTGCCCTCCTGCTGGAGGTGGATCATGTCGCTCTTGGCGAAGACCGAGCAGCGGCCGGCGATGCGCGGCACGTGCCTGGACCGCAGGGCCATCTCGCCCCACTCGCCCTCGATGCTGATCCCCAGGCGCGACGCCTGCTGGTCCAGGAACGACCCCGTCCCGGCCGCGCACAGCGAGTTCATGCCGAAGTCCTGGATGCGGAGGCGGCCCGTCTTGGGGTCTTCCTCCAGGAGGATGAGTTTGGAGTCCTCGCCGCCGATCTCAATGATGGTCCGCACGTCCGGGTGAAGGGTCATCGTGGCCTTGGCCTGCGCCACGACCTCGTTGACGGGCCGGATGCCGTAGAGTTCGCCCAGCACGGCCGTGCCGGCCCCGGCGAAGGCCACGCCGTCGATCTGGGCCGGCGGCACCTCGGCGAAGAGTTCCTCCAGGGCCCCCAGCGCGGTTTCCAGGGGTTTCCCGCGCGTCCGGATGTACCGTTCCTTCAGGACCTTCACTCGAGAGTCCAGCAGGACGAGGTTCAGGCTGACGGACCCGATGTCGATGCCAAGATACACGTGTTTCTCTCGCCTCCATCGTTTTGCGCGAGCGGTCGCCTGGGCGACCGCGCCGCGTCGCCCGAAGCCTCGCCGGAAACACAAACTCCCTTGCGCCGGCACGGCCTGCCCGCCGGCAGGCGGGGCATGGCGGCGCGCAAACAGCCCCCTGCCGATTCTAAAGAAGCCGGATTATAACCCGCGTGCGGGCCGTGCGTCAACCCTGCCCTGAGCGCAGCCGAACGGGGCCGGATTCAGGTTGACTCGGTCGCCGGGGCGACCCGAATGGCCCGGCGTTATCCACAACCGCCACGTAATTGTGGATAACTTTGGAACTCGCCCCGGAGCGCCCGAAAACGCGCCTTTTTTGCCCTTTGGGCAGGCAAAAACGGCCCTGGCGCTAGCGCCAGAGGGGGTGACCCCCCAAAATGTTAAGATGGGCATGACGAAACGCGCGCCTTTTTGATCCCTTTTTGACGGAAAACGTCGCCTTTTTGATCGATTTTGACCCGAATTTGATGGTTTTTACATGGACAGATGGGCATACGCCGTTGTGGATAACTCCCAAAAGCGGGGAACGGGGAACCGGGAACGGGGAACCGGAAACCTGGGGACACCCGTGCCCTCGCCGCCCAGCCACGTTTTGTAACTCTTTGTGCTGCAAGGAGTTATGGAATATAGGGGAAGCGTCCCCAGGTTTCTTTCATGGCATAGAAAAGGGGAAAACAGTATTGCGTCACCGGAATTGACCGGAATTGATCAAGCCGCACGCTGCACGGGCCAGGGCATGCACCCTGCGCACAGAGCGCTAAGGTAAGTCCGTTCCCGTACCGGGTCCAACATCCGCAGGTTTCCCTTCGCGACGTGGCTTGAGGAAAAGCGAACCGTACACGAGGTCGTCACCGTTGCCCATGATGACGTCTGGACCTGCGGAGCGCACAACGATCTTACAATGGTTCTGATCGTGCACCACGCGCACAGAAAAAGGGGTACCCCATGCGTCAACAAGCTGGCCTTGGCGGTTCCTTACAAACACATTCCAACTCTCGGGAATCTGCGCCACTGCGCGCTCCAGGCCAGCCTCCGTCTCAGGCTCTTCTCCCCCCAGGTTTACGGCCACCTTGTACGCCAATCCAACGCATTGCTCTACCGCAAGCCAGTGCCTGTAAAATTCCCAGCACAAGAGAAGTCCAGCCACGGTCGCAAATACAATAAGTATGCATAGTGCCACGAGTACAACATAGATCAGAGTTTTCCTCACGCCCAAACCCCTATGCTGCACATAAGGCGGCAACACCCGTCGCTCGCTTGCCGCCAACGGCTCGCTGTCTGGCTGGTGGCTCCGCTTGGGTGCGTAAAGGGCCACACCTTACAGACCAAGCCAATCCCGAGCCCGGTCCAACGCGGCACGCGCACTATCAATAACGACATCTGCGGCCTCCTTCGCATGCTGCCACATCTCTTGTGGATAGAACACCCCCGAGGGGGGGAGGCCAATGGCTTGATAGCCCGTGAGGCAACATCCCTCGATGGCATGCTGAGTATCCTGCTGGCAAGTGTTAATGCCGGGGACAAACACGTTTACTGGGCGGGGAGCGGACTGAATGCAGTCTTTGATCATGGGAGCGTCAGCGCACTTGCAGTCGAGTCCGGCTTTCTTGCCCCATTTCAGGGTTCCTTTATCGACCTGCTTTAACTCCCACCTATGTTCGCCTGGGGCTAATCCTTCGCCGCCGAGCGGTGGGGGACCGAGCCAGCCAACGTATATCAGTTTGCCATCGTAGTACACATCGTGATGCAGACCTCCTGTGGAAAGCTCCGTGACACGGCCAGCACGGCGCAGCGCGTCCCTGTAAGCATTCTCCTTCACACTACCCGGCAGATCGATCCTCTGAGAAGCCACCTCAAACCCTGATGCCGAAGCAGTCCCCATTGAATCAAGGCGTGTGCCGGGACTGCAGGCGGCGTATGTGTACAGGTTCATGCCGTCCTGATACTGCCCAATGCGCGGTGCCACAGGGCCAGCCGGCCCAGGGTCGCGTTCCATAAACCGCCCCACCGTCGGGTGGTACATGGCCGAAGCATCCGCGGCGAGCATGGTGACGGCTGCAAAGACCGCCAGAACGGCGAAGACGTGTTTGCCTCTCATGGATATCCCCTTTCGTTCAACAGTGATTCTCGGTTTCTGTCAGGCAACGTCAAGTGTTTTCATGGCTGACCGGGCATCAACGGTTGCCCCGCCGTTCCAGGTCGCGGCCCATACGGCGATGGATACGGCATTGGCGGTTGAGGGGCATACGGCGCTGGCGTGTGAGGACCGGACGGATACGGCGGTTGCGGCGCGTAGCGTTGAGGCGCTTGCGGTCCGTACAGCGGAGGCACGCCGGGCGGCCTGCGGCCCTGACTCGATAGCCACTCGCGCCGCGCCGCCTCTTGCTGCCGGGCGGAGAGGTACTCCGCCTCGGCCAGCGGGTCGCGGTAGCCCGGAAGGCGACTTTGTGCCATCCGCATCCAGCCGGTGTATGCCGGGTCCCTCGGCGCCAGCCGGTGGGCTGCCGCATAGGAGTCGAAGGCATCCTTCGTGCGGCCCGTATCCAGGAGGCAGTGGCCGCGCGAACCCAGGAAGCAGGCCAGTTCCTCGGCGGGCGTCAGGGAAATCAGGTAGCGGTTGGACTGGGTCTCGGCCGTGGTCCACTTCTCAGGCCAGGTCTTGTAATAGTCGTCGCTGAAGCAGTTCATGCCCTGGTTGGTCGCCTCGATGTTGAACCGCTCTCCCGGCGCATCCCACCGGCAGAACACGTGGGCCTTCGTAAGGACCAGTTTGACCGGATAGCCCAGCCGCCGGGCCACCGCGACGTACATCACGGGCATCGTGACACAGGTCCCGCCGTTGGGGTCGTCGATCATGCCATGGATGAAAAGGTCCTTGGACTTGGTGAAGTCGATGTTGCGTATCCGCTCCAGGTTGTAGTGGACGCCGCAATCCTGCTGGAGAATGGTTACCAGCATGAGCATCCGGAAGTAGCCCTCGGAGTTCTCGTACTCGGCGGGGTTCTTGTCGAACTTGTAGAGATGCCGGTCCGTGTCGAACTTGACGCGCCGCGCCCAGTCATCGAGGTGCGCGAGGCACTTGGCGATGTCGAGGTTCTCTCCGCCCGGTAGCCCCGTGGCACACAGGAGGTTCAGTTCGGCGATGTCGACGTCGGCCAGTTGCTCAGACGACATCTTCAGGAGTTCGTCAAGAGACTTGGCCTTCTGCGCGTAACGCACCACGTCTGGCGAAGGTTGGCGGGTGGCGGTTGCCCGTGGGTTCCTGGTTGAAAGAGCAAACAGGATGCCACCAACCAAGAGTATGCAGAAAGCCAGCAGCATCAGCCGTGGGAGCGGCCTCCTCGACCCCTGCGGCGATACGTCTCGTTCGTGGTACTTGCCCTTGCGGCCCATGACATGCCCCCCACGACAGCACTGATAGAATAAGGGTAGGATAAGACGACGCTTGTGGGGCTGTCAACAGATATTTCTGCCTTCAGATAACGACCTCGGCCAGATAACGACCTCGGCCTTGACACCCCCGGCAGGGAACGGTACATTATGGGGAGTACAAGTCCATTTGGGCCCTGGCAGGGGGTCAATGCAGGGCTTGGCGAGAGAGTTCCAAGTTTCAAGTGCCAAGTTCCAAGTGAACGGCCCGTTTGCGTCGCCGTTTTCAACTTGGAACTTGAAACCTGGAACTTGGAACCGCCGTTACCGCATGGCGGCGAGCAAACAGCCCCCTACCGATTCTAAAGAACCCGGATTATAACCCGCGTGCGGGCCGTGCGTCAACCCTGCCCTGAGCGCAGCCGAACGGGGCCGGATTCGCCCTTGACTCCCCTGCCCGGATAAGCCATAGTTTCCTGCGTCATGGCCGAATCGTCGCACGAGCCGTATCTCCAGGACCTCCTGGCCAAGGGTATGGCGACCGAGGAGGAAGTGGCCGAGGTCCGCCGTCTCCTGGCCGAGGCCGGTCGCCGCGGCGACGGCCGGCCGCCCTCCGTCTCGGTTCTTAACCTCCTCATGCAGGCCGGCGCCCGTGTCGCCCACGTCCACCACGCATTGGCGTGTCAGAAAAACGTTCCCGGCGCCGGCGCCGCCGAGGCCCAGGTCGAGGACAGCGCGGCCGACGCCATGGCGTCCTCGGACCTCCAGGTCCTCTCAAAGATCGGCCGCGGCAGCCAGGCGGTGGTCTTCAAGTGCCGCCAGATCTCGATGGACCGCATCGTGGCCGTCAAGATCCTGCTCGAGAGCGCCGCGCGCGACCCCCAGGCCCGCGGCCGATTCATCCGCGAGGCCCGCCACGCGGCCCAACTGATGCACCCGAACATCGTCACCATTCACCGGATCGCCCCGTTGCGGCTGCTCGGCCGGCGAGCCGCCAACGGCGGCAGCGTTTCAGGGAGACGCTTGTCACAGGCCGCGCTTTTGCCGCACGATTCCTCAACAAGTGAGCCGCTCGAGACCTTCTACATCGTCATGGAGTACGTGGACGGCGGCTCGGTGGCCGACCTCCTGGCGGTGCGCAAACGCTTCGACCTCTCGGAGGCCACGTGCATCATCCGCTCGGCTGCCGAGGGGCTCGCCTACGCCCACAAGCGCGGCGTCATCCACCGCGACATCAAGCCCGGCAACATCCTCCTGACGCAGGGCGGTATCGTCAAACTGGCCGACTTGGGCCTGGCGGTCGCCGCGGCGACTGCCGCCGCCGAGGCCGGCCAGGTCGGCAAGGCCTACGGAACGCCCTACTACATCTCGCCCGAGCAGGTGCGCGGCGACCCGGACATCGACGTCCGCACGGACCTGTACTCCCTCGGCGCCACGTTCTACCAGATGGTGGCGGGAGTGCCGCCGTTCACCGCTCCGACGCCGCAGGAGGTCATGCGCAAGCACCTGACGGCCCCCGTGCCTGACCCGCGGCAGTACGTGCCGGACCTGCCGGGGGCGGTCTGCTGGCTGCTGGCGCGGGCGATGGCCAAGGACCGCGAGTACCGATACGCGAGCGCCGAGGACTTCATCCGAGCGCTGGACGAGTTGTTCGCGCCGGCGGGCGGCGGCAAGCCCGACCGCGAGCGCGAGGCCGCCGAGGCGCTCGGCCGGGCCGAGGCTGCCGCTTCAGCCGTCGATGGCGGCATCGAGCCCGCCGCGGGAGCGGCGGGGTACCTCGGCCCGGGCTGCCCC
>Ga0315279_10011741_pt1 | contig 10080 bp, 9 predicted proteins | sample YL17G06_20_MG_FD_203694 | JGI IMG/M metagenome (GOLD analysis project Ga0315279, IMG submission 203694) | Sediment microbial communities from Yellowstone Lake, YNP, Wyoming, USA - YL17G06_20 | ecosystem: Environmental > Aquatic > Freshwater > Lake > Sediment | place: USA: Wyoming | collected...
AAGGGTATTCCCCGCCGCATCAACCAGGTCTGCACGACTGCTCTCATGGCGGGCTTGATTGACCAGAAGTCGGTCCTCGATGAAAGCACTATCCGTAAGGCTATCGCCGACATTGATCACGACTGACGGACTGGTGTTGCGCTCCGCGTCTCCACGGGCTACGCCGACACTGGCGCAGCCCGTTTTTCACATCAGTGGCCCGCCGTTTATTCCAGCCTTACACCTCCAAACATTCCGGCCCGTAACACTATGGCTTTCATTTTTGTGGAATCCTCTTTATCTCATTTTCCTAGTAATATTTGTACCGGTTATTTGCTGGGCTAGACTACGTACCGGGAAACACACAATCCCTCAATTGGTAGCGGGCGCATTATTGATGTTAATCGTGATACCAACAACTTGGTTCTTATTAGGGCACACCAGCTAGTCTCTGAGAGCGTTTCGCGCTGGGGATTGTTTCCACGTTCAGGAGTCGAGGCTTTAGCCGGAAAATCCGCCTAAAGGCTCGACTCCGCCGGATATAAAGCGTTGAGCGCGTTCAAATTATACGCGCTGCCTTGTCCAAAAGTCGAAACGGTCTCAGTCTCTGCTGTTCACACAAGTGTGGAGTTTGGGTATAATGTACATCATTTGCAATCAATGCATGGAGGATAAACAATGACAAACGAGATTCCAAAGAAGGTCGGTGGTGATAACATCGAAGTCACTATCGGTGACCATTCTTCTAGTATGGCAGTTGGAAAGAATGTCCAACAGGTGATTGGCGTGCAGCCTCAGGTGGAAGTTACTGAGGCCGATATCGCCGCTGTGCGAGACATCTTCGCTGAACTCAAACACCAAATCGAGGCCCAATCTCCACTGGACAAGAAAAGTCCAGCAATGGAGCGAGTTGGCGAGCTTGAAGAGGCAGTCATCGCTGCAAAGCCAAACTTGACGACGATGGAATATGTTAAGAACTGGTTTGAGAAGCATCTGCCGCAGATGGCTGGTGCAATCGTCAGCGTGCTTGTCAATCCCATCGTGGGCAAGGTGGTCGAGGCCACTGGAGAACTCGCTGCCGGAGAGTTGAAAAGACGATTCGCGAAAGGTTAGAGAACACCACCGAAATGGTTCATAATATCGCTAATAACTACCTTGAGCTGTTTAGGCAACAGGTCCCTTGTCACGCTTGCACCCCCAAATGAAGCGTGTTATACTTTCGTGCAATTACGTCAATCGGTGCGTTATTGTCTAGTTTTGACAATGTGAGCGAACGAGTTAAAATATACTTGCTGTGGACGACAGTCGGCGCAAGCAGTTGATCGGTGAATGGGCCGCGCGGTTGGAACGTTGGGGGCTGACCCCCATTGCCCCTTTTCTGTTACAGACGCTCCAGCCATTGGGGTTCGTCGGCAGCCAGGCGATTTTGTTAGGACAGCCCTTGCTCACCTTATTCACCGACGCAGCATCGCTGGAAGAATTGTCGTCATTGCTGGATGACCCAGACGCGCTCGACCAGATCGAGCGCCGCTTAACCGACGCAGGCAGCCACTCTCCATAGGAGACGTTCCCGATGCCGATTGATGCCGCGCAGATCGCCGGACTGGTCCTGATCGCGGTGTTTGCCGTCTTTATTGCCGTGTTCGCTGGCGGCGCGTTGGCCGGCCGCCGCCCCACGCTGCGCCGGCTTCCCGGCTACCAAATGTTGCCCGGACAATTGAGCCGCGCGATTGAAGCCGGGCAAAGCCTGCATCTCTCGCTCGGCACAGGCGGCGTAGGCGGCAGCGACACTGCGACCACGCTGGCCGGGCTTTCCACCCTGGCATTCCTGGCCGAAGAAGCTGCCGCCACAGAAACCCTGCCCACCGTGACTGTGGCCGATCCCACCGCGATGGTGATGGCGCAAGATGTTCTCCGCCGCGCGTACATCCGCCAGGGCAACCCGACCGCTTACGATCCTCGCTCCGTGCGTTACGTCGCCGCTGCGCCGTTTCCCTACGCCGCCGGGACGATGGACGTTTTGTCCAACGAAGAGACTTTGGTGAACGTGATGGTCGGCGTGTTTGGGCCAGAGGCCGCCCTGATTGCCGAAGAAGGCTCCCGGCAAGGACTGGCGCAAATCGCCGGAGCGGCGGACATTGCGCCGCTGGCCGTGTTATATCCCACTGTCAATCATCTGTTAGTCGGCGAAGAAATGTTTGCGGCCGGCGGCTACACCACCGATCAACCAGCGCACATGGGCAGCCTCCAAGCGCAAGACCTCATCCGCTGGATTTTGGTCGTCGTCATTTTCGCGGTCTCGCTCGGCGCGTTGTTCAGCGCCCTCGCGGGAGGCGGAGCTCCATGAAGACCCGCGTTCCTCTTTTCATCACCATGGTTGTCGGCTGGATCACGCTGCTGACATACTTTTTATCTGGCGTCTTTCCCGGCATTATTGCCGTGCGCTACGTGCTGGCCGAGCTGGCGATCATTGTCGCCGCGTTCGCCTTGATCTTGGGCTTTTTCAATCTGCTCTCGGTCCACGCGATGCACATCGTCCGCCAGCACCCCAATTGGTTCTACAGCTTTGTGTTGATTGCCAGCATGATTGTGATGGTGCCGCTGGTGCACGGCCTGGATTTGATGAGCGCGGCGGCGAATGGCCAAAACCTTGCCCAACAGAGCATCTCGGGAACCTGGATGATCAATCTGTACAAGTATGTCCTGATCCCGATCCAGTCCTCGCTGGCCGCGCTCTTGCCGTTCTTGCTGGCCTTTGCCGCTTATCGCACACTGCGGATGCGCCGAACGTTCGGCGCGGCAGTGTTTTTGCTCTCGGCCATCTTGGTGCTGTTGGGTCAGGTGCCCTTGTTCAACCTGGGCATTCTGAAAAACTTGCGCGACTGGATCGTCCAGGTGTGGGCGATGGCGGGCATGAGAGGTGTTCTGTTGGGCGTGGCGCTGGGCATCACGGCCACCGCGTTGCGCGTGCTCATCGGGGCGGACCGCCCATCGAGTGACTGATGATCACCTGTCAAAATTGTGGCGCAGCCAATCGAGACGGAAGCCAGACTTGCAGCAAATGCGGCAAGACGCTTTCTGCGCCGTCGGCGCAACGCTGCCCCATGTGTGGGACGTTCAACCCGCCGGGCAAGGCCACCTGCGCGTCATGCGGCGCGCGATTGACGCCCAAGGCCGCTTCGCCCGCCCCAGAGACGTCGCCTGCCCAACCACATCAAGAACTCACCAAGCCCGCGCCGCCTCCACCTCCACCCGCGGCGGCTGGCGAGTCTGACGATTGGCTGAGTCGCTTGCGTGGCGCGCTGCCTGAACAATCTGTGGCTGAGCAAGACGCGCCAGATTGGCTGCGCGGCGCGATGGCCGCGCCAGCAGTCGAGCCAGAATTTGACCTGGCTGCCCGGTTGCGTGGGGCCGCCGAGCCGACGACCGCGCCGGCTGAGGCTGAGGTCCCGGATTGGCTCACGCAGCTTGCGCCGACGCCCGCTACGCGAGCGCCGGGCCCATCCGCGCCGGCTGCGCCACCGCCGGTTGAGGCCGAAGTCCCAGATTGGCTCAAGCAAGTCGCGCCGACGCCCACGAAAGCGAAAGCGCCAGAACCTCCTGCGCCTCCACCGGCTGAGGCTGAGGTCCCGGATTGGCTCACGCAGCTTACGCCGCCGCCCACTACGCGAGCGCCGGGACCATCTGCGCCGGCTGCGCCACCGCCGGTTGAGGCCGAGGTCCCAGATTGGCTCAAGCAAGTTGCGCCGACGCCCGTTACACGAGCGCCGGAACCATCTGCGCCGGCTGCGCCTCCGCTGGTTGAGGCCGAGGTCCCAGATTGGCTCACGCAGCTTGCGCCGACGCCCGCTACGCGAGCGCCGGGACCATCTGCGCCGGCTGCGCATCCGCTGGTTGAGGCCGAGGTTCCAGATTGGCTCACGCAGCTTGCGCCGCCGCCCGCTACGCGAGCGCCGGAACCATCTGCGCCGGCTGTGCCTCCGCTGGTTGAGGCCGAGGTCCCGGATTGGCTTGCTCAACTTACGCCGACCGCCGCGCCCGCTAAAGGGCCAGAGCTAATTGCGTCGGCTGCCCCTCCGGTGACGGAGCCAGAGACGTCCGAGTGGCTCAAAGGCTTGTCGCCGACTAAAGCGCCTGCGCCCTCTGCGTCGCCTCTGGTCGGCGAACAAGCGCCCGTGCCGGCCGAGATTCCAGCGTGGCTCCAAGAGATCGGCGGCCCAGCGCCTGCGGCTCCGCCAGTTTCCGCCGTTATGCCAGAGGCCACGGCCGAGACGCTGGAATGGTTAAAGGGAGTCGAGCCATCTGCTTCCGGTGAGGCCGCCGCGCCATTCGTAGAAGAATTGCCGCCCGCCCCCGGCGAAATGCCAGCCTGGCTCAAAGAGATCGAGCCGACGGGGGCCGCCGTTCCTGGCCCGGTCGCGGCCACGCCAGCCCAAAAAGCGCCCTCGCCAGTTCCACCAGCGCCCCCAGAGCCTGCGATTGCGGCCGCGCCAGTCGAGGGCGGTCTGGTGGCGGCACAACTCCCCTCGTGGCTAGAGGCGCTCAAGCCCAAGGCGATTGAGCCGACGGCCGCGCCCAAAGAAGAAGAGCCAGTCGAGCTGGAGGGCATTCTGGAGGGAGTGCGAGGCGCGCTGCCGGTGGCCGATGTCGCCTGGCAACCGCTGGGCGCGGGCATCTCGATGCGTCCGCAGATCACGCCCGACGAGCTAGCTCGGGCGGGCGCGCTGCAAGAACTGCTCGCGCGCGGAGCGGCGACGCCCGTTCGGCGCGAGGGAGAAAGCCGCGCACAAAAGCTGTGGGGCGGCACGCAACGGTTGTTCGTCTTTCTCGTCATTGCCGTGGCCGCCATTCTTCCGCTGTTTCCCGGCGCGAGCTTGGGATTGGTCGGCGCGCCCCAACTCTCCGAAGCCGGCGGCAAGATGTACGAGAACATTGACGGGATCAAGTCTGGCGATCGGGTGCTGGTGGCTTTTGATTACGACGCTACTCAAGCGCCCGAGATGGATGCGCTGGCTCGCGCGGTGGTGCGCCACCTGCTGGCCCGCAAGGCGCGCGTGAGCGTCGTCAGTCTGTATCCGGCGGGGCCGGCCGCCGCGCAGGTTGTGATCAATGGCTTGGTGAGCGGCACAGCGCCAATCACCATCACCAACGTGGGCTACATGCCGGGCCAATCCACGGCGATTCCGTACATCCTCGGCACGGTGCCGTTCTCGCAAGTAATCGAGCTGGCCGCCGTGCCGGACACGGTGCGCTGGTGGGCCGAACAGCTTCCACGCTCCGACCCTCCCTTGCTGTGGGCCGGGGTCAGCGCGCAGGCCGAGCCAATGTCGCAGCCGTACCTGACCAGCCGCCAAGTCGGCGGCATGATCGTCGGCGTGCCGGACGCCATCGCCTATGAGCTCAAGCTTGGACTGTTCAAGCCCGGCGTAGCGCCGCTGGATTCCATCGCGATTGCCAACGCGGCGCTGATTGTGTTGATCGTGCTGGGTGGGGTGATTCAACTCATCTTGGGGGGCGCGCCCACTCCCGAAAATGAGCGGAGGCGCAAATGATCCCCGGCGTAGACATTGATTTGATTGGAACGGCGGTCGCCTCGGTGCTGACGTTCTTTGTGTTCAGCTATCTCTTGGGCGACCTGCCGGGGCTGGGGCCGCTGTTCAAGTTTTTCTACCGGCTGGCGATGCACATTCTCGTCGGCGCGGGCGCGGCCTATGCGCTGATCGTGGCTTGGTGGAGCGTCCTGTACCCGCGCGTGTTCGTGCGACTGTTCGAAGCCAGGCTGGCTGGCAGCAGAGTGGGAATGACAATCGCGGCGGTCGGCGCAGCGTTGGGAGTGTTGTTGTTATTCAAGGGCATTCGCTCGCTGGCGTGGCTGGGTAATCTCTCGACCGCGTATCTCATCGGCGTGGGAGTCGGCGTGGCGGCCGGCGGCGCGGCGATTGGCACGCTGCACGCGCAGAGCCAGGCCACCACGACGTTTGCGGGCGCGCGTTCGCCGCTGGATCTGGTCGTTCTGTTTATCGTGGGAACACTGGGGACGCTGACCGTATTCATCTCGTTCACGTTCACCACCACCGGCCGCAAGGGGCTGTCGGGGATATGGGCGCGGATCGTGCAAGGCCTCTCGGTCTTGGGGCGCTTTTTCCTGTATGTGGCATTGGGCGCGGCCTTTGCCAGCGTGTACGTGGCAGGACTCTCTGTGCTCGTCGGACGATTGCAGGCCGTCTTGCCATTGATTCTATCGGCGCTCTCCAGGCTTTTGGCGATGGGGCAATAGAGTGCAAGACCAAAAATCCCCGGCGGGGGAAAGCCGGATCGAATCCATTCTGGCGATAGATGTGGGCGCTGTCCTGACCAAGGTCACGCTCGTGTCTCGCGTCGAGGGAGTATACCGCTTTGTCGGTCAAGGTGAAGCGCCCTCGACCGTCGAGCCGCCGTGGCGGGAGGTGATCGCCGGGGTGGATCACGCGCTCGAACAACTGGCGTTTATCACCGGGCGGTCGTTCCTCGACGAGCACGGCCGGCTCATCAGGCCGGAGCGTCGCGATGGCGCCGGCGTGGATGTATGCGTGGTCACCGCCAGCGCCAGCGGGCCGTTGAAGGTGGTGCTGGTGGGGCTGTCCGCCGACTTGAGCGTGGCGAGTCTCCAACGCGCGGTTGCTTGCACTTATGCCCAGGTGGCCGATGTGCTCATGCGCTCTGGCAGCGCCGAATCGTCCGAGGGCAGGAGCGCCAAACGACTGACGGAAGAGGATCGCGTCCGGCGCATCTATCGCGCGCGACCCGACGTGGTTTGCGTCGTCGGCGGCACGGATGGCGGCGCAGAGGCGCCGGTGATCGAGATGGCAGACAGCGTCTCGCTGGCCGCGTCGCTGTTGGGCGAGACCCAACGCATGCGCGTCCTCTTTGCGGGCAACGCCAATCTACGGCCCAAGGTCGCCGAAATCATTGGCGCAGAGGCAGAGCTTGTAGTGGCCGACAACGTTCGCCCCAGCGTGGACGTCGAAAGCATCGGCCCGGCGCAGGCCGAGCTGGAAGCGATGTACCAGGCGATCAAGATCGCGCAACTGCCGGGCTTTGGGGGGCTGCGGCATTGGTCCACTTTGCCGGTGCTGCCGACTTCGCGCGCCATCGCGCACGTCGTCCAGTATCTCAGCCTGGAAGACACGCGCAAGGGCGTGTTGAGCGTGGATGTGGGCGGCGCTTCGACGACGATTGTCGCCGCCCGCGCCGGCCAGGTCCAATTGCACGTCCGCAGCGACCTTGGCGCGGCCCTCAGCGCGCGCGGCGTTCTTCAAGCCCGGGGCGTGGAGGCGATCACGCGCTGGTTGCCCTTTGAAGTCAAGCCGGGTGAAATCGAAACCGTTATCACGGAACAAGAACTCTATCCCGCTTCGGTGCCGCAGGAATCGCGCGAATTGTTGATTCAGCAAGCCATTGCTCGCGAGGCGCTGCGCGCTGCGCTGGCTTCGGCGCGAGCCGGCTGGCCAGCAGAATTGAGCGGCCCGTACCCATCTCTCTTGCCATACCTCGAGCCGGTCATCGGCAGCGGCAGCATCTTGGGGCGAGCGCCGCGACCGGGCCAGGCCGCGCTGATGCTGCTCGACGCGGTTGAGCCGATCGGCGTGACGACGCTGGCGCTCGATACCTGCGGGCTGATGCCGGCCTTGGGCGCGTGCGCCCTGGCTCAACCGCTGGCGACGGTGCAGGCGCTCGGCGCGGGCGGACTGGTCACACTGGGCACGGTCATTGCGCCCGTCGGGCGTGCGCGAATGGGCGAGACGATCTTGGGCTTGCGTATCAAATATCAAAACGGCGGCGATCTGGAAGTCGAGGTCACGGCGGGCTCGCTCGAAGTCTTGCCCTTGCCGCCGGGCCAAAAAGCCACGCTCAAGCTACAGCCACGACGGAATATTGACGTGGGACGCGGCGGCCCTGGCAAGGGCGGCGGCAAGGTCGAAGTACAAGGTGGGCTGGTCGGCTTGGTCGTGGATGCGCGCGGGCGGCCGCTGCTCTTGCCTTCGGAGGCGGGCAAGCGGCGCGAGCGCGTCCAACAATGGTTGTGGGATATGGGAGCGTAAAACGGCATGGCGGTTTTTGACGTTTTGACGACCGACGAAGCATGACGAAAGTAGCTTTTTATCCATCCGAAGCGCGTGTTATACCTCTGGCGTTGATCCAGTGCGAGCGGCGGCTGCCTGTCCCCGGCGAAGTGACAGTGCGCCATGGTGCGCAGGTTGATCCGACGGAGGTCGTGGCGCGCGTTCATCAGACGCAGGACTTTCGCATCGTGGACGTGGCTCGCGGCCTGCGGGTGCCGCGCGCCCAGGCCAGCCGCTTTGTGAGAAAAAAGGTGGGCGAGATCGTCGAGGCTGACGAGATATTGGCCGAGCGCGGCGGGTTCTTTTTTGGCCGCGAAGTGCGCGCTCCGGTGAAAGGCGTCGTCGTCGCCGTCGGCAACGGGCGCGCGCTGCTCGAGGTCGCCCCGGAGCTGATCGAGGTGCTGGCGTACTTGAAGGGGACAGTCACCGCGGTGATGCCCGGCCAGGGCGTGGTGATCGAGACTGCCGGGGCCATCGCGCAGGGGACGTGGGGGTGCGGCGGCGAGGCGTTTGGAGTTTTGCGGGTGGTGGCCGAAAGGCCCGACGAGCCGCTGCGCGCCAAGGCGATTGACGTGTCCTGTCACGGCGCCATCGTCGTCGGCGGAGGATGGATTGACGCGACCGCCTTTGATCAGGCGCAGCAACTCCAGGTGCGCGGGCTGATCGCCGGGAGCATGGACGGCGAATTGCGCGCGCAAGCGGAAGCGATGCCATTCCCCGTCATCTTGACCGAGGGCTTTGGGCGCGCGCCGATGGCCGAGCCGATCTTTGCGCTCTTGCGCGGGCAGACGGGCCGCGAAGCTTCGATCAATGCCGTGACGCGCGCGCGCTTTGGCGTGACGCGCCCCGAGATTCTTATTCCTCTGCCCGTCGAATCACGGCCCTCGCCTCCGCCGCCCGCCGGCGCCCCGCTCAAAGTCGGCGCGCGAGTGCGCGTGGTGCGCCCGCCTTACCTGAGCGCGGTCGGCATCGTGTCGGCCATCGTCTCGAAAGCGCAACGTATCGAAAGCGGCGCGCGACTGCGCGGCGCGGAGGTGGACCTGGGCGGAGAGATCGGCGTCGTGTTTGTGCCGTATGTCAATTTGGAACTTTTGAGGTAGAATATACCTCTAGATTTTTGTGCCGTGGCTGCCGCATAGCGGTACCAGCAAGCAGCGCACTGCGCTCGTCCCTCAAGGAGGACTGCAATGGCAATGATGACTGAAGATGAAGAGCCGATGGTCGGCGAACCGGAAGAGGAAGGTGCGGAATCCTCTAATCGGATGTTTGTCATCCTGGCGGCCGGCCTGGGCGGACTGTTCGTCATCGGGCTGATCTGCATTGGGGCCGTGTTCTTTTACCAGCAGACTCAGCAAAACGCCGTGAAGGCGGCGGCGGTGGCGACGAGCGCCAAAGCCACCGCTCTGAGCGCCCCGGCCACGGCGACGTTTACGCCGGGGCCGACAGAAACGCCGGGACCGACGGACACTCCAGAGCTTACGGCCACCAATACGCCGGTCATCGTCAATACGCTCCCGCCGACCGAGACGGCGCTGCCCACCGTCCCCGGCACGCCGGGCAAGCCCACCACCACACCGACTTCCACCAAGCTACCGACCGCGACCAAGGCGGGAGCCAAGACGCCGGGCGCAACTTCTGCCTCTACCTCTGAGGGCACACCCCAGACCGGCGTCGGCGGGTTGGGATTGGTGTTGGCCGCCGGGGTGTTGGTGATTGCTTTGTTTGTCGCGCGAGGGCTGCGCCTCTCACAGCGGCAGCGCTAAACACGGGTCCTCTAGCGCGGGCCAACGCAGCGCGATGTGAGCGGCGTCTGCGTTGGCTCGTTTTGTTGCGGGGCGCCGCCGCCGCGCACAAATGGGTCACGCAATGACAGAAACAACTTTTACCCACCTTGCCAACCTGGCGCGCTTGATGGCTTGTCTTGCCGAGGGCGAGTGCTGTTCGGTCGTCGCGCTCAGCAACATGGGCAAGTCCATCTTGTTGCGCCAGGCTTGCAGTC
>Ga0315279_10011742_pt1 | contig 10078 bp, 9 predicted proteins | sample YL17G06_20_MG_FD_203694 | JGI IMG/M metagenome (GOLD analysis project Ga0315279, IMG submission 203694) | Sediment microbial communities from Yellowstone Lake, YNP, Wyoming, USA - YL17G06_20 | ecosystem: Environmental > Aquatic > Freshwater > Lake > Sediment | place: USA: Wyoming | collected...
TTATCCTGTCCTAAAATTCGTGTTAATTCGTGCTAATTTGTGGCTAACTCTGCGTCTTCCGTGATTAAAAACACTCAATTCCTTCGTGTCTTTGTGCCTTTGTGGCAGAATAAAAATTTTTTAATTTTTTTAGATTACCCTATTGACGATATTATTATTTGAGGTATAATACTGTTTTAGTTAGTGTGAATAGTGCTGCAATCCTGCTCTTTAATCACACAAAATGCTCTTTGACAAGTCAACAGTTAAGCCAAATATGCAACGAAAGTGCACCCCCGATTTTTCGGGGGTTGTTTAGCCCCCCACCCCTGTGGTGGGGGTTTACCCTCTTTTCAGCACTTTCGGTGCGCGTAATGCCGAGTGTTGAGCCAAACCGACGATAACCTCCAAAGCTTTATGCGGCGGAGGTTTCGACGATACTAATTGAAGGGTTTGATCCTGGCTCAGAACGAACGCTGGCGGCGTGGCTAAGACATGCAAGTCGAACGGACTATCTAATTGAGCAATCGAAAGGGTAGTTAGTGGCGAAAGGGTGAGTAACGGGTAGGTAACGTACCCTGTGCACCGGGATAGCGTCGTTGGCCGCAAGGTCAACTACCGAAAGGGGCGGTAATACCGGATAATAGCATCCGCCGATGGGCGGATGCTCAAAGATTTATCGGCATAGGAGCGGCCTACCTCTTATCAGCTTGTTGGTGAGGTAACGGCCCACCAAGGCTATGACGGGTAGCGGGACTGAGAGGTCGGCCCGCCACATCGGGACTGAGACACTGCCCGGACCTCCACGGAGGGCTGCAGTAACGAATCTTGTGCAATGGGCGAAAGCCTGACACAGCGACGCCGCGTGCGGGAGGAAGTCCCTCGGGATGTAAACCGCTGTCAGGGGTAAGAAAGTCCGCTTTCGGGCGGATTGATCCAACCCAGAGGAAGTCACGGCTAACTCTGTGCCAGCAGCCGCGGTAAGACAGAGGTGGCAAGCGTTGTTCGGTGTCACTGGGCTTAAAGAGTGTGTAGGCGGAGAAGCAAGCGTTCTGTGAAATCCCCCGGCTCAACCGGGGAATTGCTGGGCGGACTGCTTTTCTTGAGGCAAGTAGAGGTGCATGGAACTCTTGGTGAAGCGGTGAAATGCGTAGATATCAAGAGGAACGCCGGTGGTGAAGACGATGCACTGGGCTTGACCTGACGCTGAGACACGAAAGCGTGGGGAGCGAACGGGATTAGATACCCCGGTAGTCCACGCCGTAAACGATGCCTACTAGGTTGTGGAAGTTCTGACACTTGCACAGCCGAAGCAAAAGTGTTAAGTAGGCCGCCTGGGGAGTACGGCCGCAAGGCTAAAACTCAAAGGAATTGACGGGGGCTCACACAAGCGGTGGAGCATGTGGATCAATTCGAAGCAACGCGCAGAACCTTACCTGGGTTTGACATGCTTGGATGCCCGGCTAGAAACAGTTTGGGCTGCCCGTAAGGGTGAAACTTGCACAGGTGCTGCATGGCTGTCGTCAGCTCGTGTCGTGAGATGTCGGGTTAAGTCCCATAACGAGCGAAACCCTTGCCGTTAGTTACCAGCGGGTCATGCCGGGGACTCTAGCGGGACTGCCGGTGTTAAACCGGAGGAAGGTGGGGATGACGTCAAGTCATCATGGCCTTTATGCCCAGGGCCTCACACGTGCTACAATGGCGACTACAAATCGACGCAAGACCGCAAGGTGGAGCAAATCGCAAAAAAGTCGCCCCAGTACAGATTGCAGGCTGGCAACTCGCCTGCATGAAGGCGGAATCGCTAGTAATCGCGTATCAGCTATGACGCGGTGAATGTGTTCCTGAGCCTTGTACACACCGCCCGTCAAGTGATGGGAGTCGGGAGTACCCGAAGTCGGGCCGCCAACCCGCAAGGGAGGCGCCTGCCGACGGTAAGCCCGATGACTGGCACTAAGTCGTAACAAGGTAGCCGTAGGGGAACCTGCGGCTGGATCACCTCCTTTCTAAAGGATAAATTAGACTCCCGACAAACGATGTCGGGATGAATTGTCAGGCCTTTCGTTGCGTGGTTTAACTGAACTTGTTAAATAAGCCCTGTCCCAATTTATCGCGGACAGGGCTTTTTTGTTTGTGCAGAATGGATAAGAGGATGTTCTCAACGGTTACCAAAGAACCTAATTTAACCACAAGCAACATTTTTCAGGCATAAAAAGAAAAGAGCGGTCTATCGCAAATTATACTTGACGATAAAGAACATAACGTATAAACATACGTATATGTAGATTACATATAGGTGTATTATAATTGTAAGGCAGATAATATGTTTGAAGGCAGTGGACTTGCAAAAAAATACAAGATAAAGAAGTGCGAATGCCCGAGCGGAAAGATGACACGATTTGTCGAGCCGTGTTTATTGTTTTTTTTATCCCACGGGGATTCTTACGGATACGAGTTAATGGCGAAATTGGACAATTTCGGGTTTCCTAAAGCCAAGCCCGACCCCGCGATGGTGTACAGGACGCTTCGCTACCTGGAGAAGGAGGGATTTGTAACATCGAATTGGGACACCAAGGGGACTGGGCCTGCAAAAAGAAATTATGGTTTGACGCAAAAAGGAATCGGTCTGCTTCATATTTGGGCAGAAAGCATTGTAATGCGAAAACAGGTTTTAGAGAAATTTCTAAAACAGTATAGACAGCGTTTCAAGAATAACAAGAGCACACTAAATACAATCATAGGTCAGTAAGATATTTCTATTATGCAGAAATTAAAAGAAGTAGCCGCGTTATTTCTTAAGTTAGGCACTATTGCCTTTGACGGTATTCTGCGCCGCACTCTTTACCGTAAGCCTGAGGAACATTCATAGGAAATGGATCACCTGAATGAGTCTCAGTGATGAACAACTGATGATCGCCGTCAGCAAGGGTAATGTTGAGGCATTTGAACAGATTGTAGTTCGTTATCAGCGACTCGCCTGGCGGATAGCTTATCGCTATATCGGCAATTACAGTGATGCCGAAGAGATTGCTCAGGAAGCGTTTTTGAAAATTCTCGATTCAGCCAAAAGCTATCGTCCTTCGGCAAAATTCGGCACATATTTATACAAAGTGGTGGCAAATCTGTGCCTTGATCATTCCCGAAAAAAAAGACCACAGCTTGCCGATGAATTTCCTGCGGATAAAGAGCTTACTGAAACGCCTTATTCGAACCTGCAAATTCAAGAGCGGAACCAGGCAATCCAATTAGCCGTGGAGTCACTTCCTGCAAGGCAGCGTCTTGCTATCATTTTGAGGTATTATGAAAACCTCTCTTATGACCAAATTGCCGCTGCTATGGATACTTCCGTAAAGGCAACAGAACGATTACTGGCCCGCGCAAGAAAGAAACTGGAACGCTCGCTCGCAGATTTTTTCAAAAAATGAATTTTTGAGTGGGGGTTTTTGCCTACTCATCCGTTTTAAATCAAAAAGGAACATGAAAATGCGCTGCCAAAATATAAAACAAAAGCTGGACAGATATATTCAAGGTGATTTGCCTGAGCCGATGAGCAGAAGGATTGAAAGGCATCTCCATAAATGCCGCAACTGCGCCGATACTTTGTCCCGGATTAACAAGCTGGAGGGGTTATTTGAAGATACTCCGTTACCGCCTGTCCCTGAGGGTTTCAGTGAACGTTTAATGCAGCTCGCTCCCCAGAGGCAGTATTTACAGCAGGTATCAGAACCGGCAGTTAGAAGGCTTTGGGCATGGTTCGACCGAACAGGTTTGAAGAAATCGGCTGCTGCCGCTGTCTTGGTCCTCGGACTGGCGATTGGGATGTTAATGGGACGGGATACTTGGCAGAGTCCGGCCATACAATCTGTTGGGAAATCCCAAATGGCGCAAGTCGAACCAACTGACATCTACAACCTTGACTATCTAACTGACGCCCCAAAAGGATCGCTGGCGGATGCGTACCTGACGTTGGTGTCCACAACAAACGGAAGGGAGCGATGACGATGTGGAAGAAAATGAAGACAGTCATCGTAATTTTGATTTTTTCCGTTGCTCTAAACACGGCGTTCGGTGCCATGTGGGCTATACATCGCCTTCCTGCACACCTCGGGTGTATTGGGCACAAAGGAGACTTGCACGCCAAGAGTTGTGTATCGTGCCCACTCTATCGCAAACTTGGCACGAGCGAAAAACAATGGCAGGAAATTGAACCTCGCTTAGTAAAGTTCAAGACGGCTTCTCAGGCAATATGTCGAGAGCTCAACCAATTGCGTAAAGAACTAATCGACCTTATCGCTGCGCCTCAAACGGACTTGGAAGCCATTCGTGCCAAACAAGATGAAATTCTTGCGGGTCAGCGTAGGATGCAGGAACTACTCATTTCGCATCTTCTGGCGGAAAAGGAGGTGCTTACACCCCAACAGCAAAAATCGCTCTTTGACATGATTCGAAAGCAAGGCGACTGTGCGGGTAGTTGGTCCATGATGGGTGCTGGTGCGTCCGACATCCCACAAGCTGGTCTGAATCAGGCCGGGAGCAGTAACCGCAATGAAAGGAGGTGATGCCGTTCAAAACGATCATTGATCTAAAGGAAGGACATATATTTGTATGTTAACGAAGTGAAAAATGTAAAATGAAAGGAAATACGATGGCTAAAAAGACAATAGTGTTTTTAGTTGGTGGAGTTGTTCTTGCGTTTGTGGCTGTAGCAGTTTATGCGGCCACCACTACCAGCCAGACACTAACGAATGGTACCAGTGTTACCAACGCCGAAGTCACCAATGTCGAAGCTTGCGGCCAGTATTGTGGCAAGGACTGTAACGGGGATTGCGAAAGCTGCGATAACTGCGACGGGAATTGCCAGAACTGCGACAACTGGGACAACTGTGATAGGCCCTGCAAAGGTCGTAGCGAAGGTCAAGGTCATGAGTTTGGCAAGTGTGGCGGAGGAGGATGCCGAGGAAGGGGCATCTGAAAGCAGAAAATAGGCACATTTGACTGCCGAGTTATTGACAAGCTCTCGTTTCGTGTGGGCGTTCCAAAATCTTCTGTACGAGTGAGAGCTTGTTTTTCAAGGTCGATGACTGGGCTCTGGGTTTGGCGATTTATGCAGACTGTATAATCATTGTTAGGGCAGAGAGTATTGCTATGCGAAAACAGGTTTTAGAGAAATTTCTAAAACAGTATAGACAGCTTTTCAAGAACCGCAAGAAGGTATTCCGAGCAGAATCACGATATAAAGAAAATTGCCGAGGAATATAAAAGATGGAAGAGATTACAGCGATAATAGATAATAAATACGGAGATACTGTTCAATTGAGACATGTTTAAACGGAGATAATTCAAAAATTATGTCAATTCCAGTGTTTTTTGAATATGCGTTAAAGGAGGTAACAAGAAGAAAAAGCAGGGCGTTATTATCAATACTTGGTATTATGTTTTCCGTAGCGCTCCTTGTGGGAGTATTAGGAGTATCACAGAGTGTAGAACAGAGTGCGCTCCAGCCAATGAAATCAGCCGGGGCGGATATGCTTGTGCAGCTTCATGGCAAACCGTGCGCTTTTGACACCGTAAAACTCCCAACTAATTTAAACGCCATGCCGGCAGAGGCTTTTGATAATTTAGGCGACAATGGCGAGATTTCCGCGACAGCAGGCGTGCTGGAGTTTTTGTCATTTAAAGACGGTCATCCGACTATTATCACTGGGTTAGACCCAGATATAACCAACATTGGTCCAATAAAACCAACCGAAAAGAAGGGCGAATGTTGCGAAATAATTGAAGGGCGGTATCTGCAAAATACTGATACATATGCCGCGGTGGCGGACAAAGAATTCGCAATCCTTGAAGGCTTTAAGGTGGGTTCAAAAATTGACATCGGAGAAAAAGATTTTGAAGTAGTAGGCATTATTAACACGGGGCGAACAGCCAGAATAGCGGGAGCTCAAGTTTTTATTCCCATTAACACTGCCCAACAGATTGTAAACAAAGGCGATATATTTACTACAATATTCCTTAAACTGTCAAGCCAAGCTGACCCCAAAGCTATTGAAGAAAAGATAAGAACCGCGGTAGGGGAAAAGGTTACAATCACCACCAGCGCCGATTTTCTGGCGACAGTCGCTGGAATGTCGGCGATGACAAAAACTATGGCCACCGGCATATCGTTAATAGTTATTATCCTGGTAACATTATTTGTTATTAAATCGTCTCTGGCGGCTGTTTACGAAAGAAAAAATGAAATAGGCGTAATGAAAGCTGTTGGCTGGCGAGATAGGGACGTGATAAAACTGATAACCCTTGAAAATGTCATTCAGTCGCTGGTTGGGGGCATTATTGGGTGTTTTGCGGGTTACATAATCACCTATCTATTTGTAATGAACTCTAACTTTGCCATTCCTGCGGCGATTACCTCCTACCCCGCCTGCGCAGCGTCTACTCTGGCGACTGATTTAACGGTAACTGTCGTATTTTCTCCATATCTAATCTTAATAGGAATGTCGGTAGCAATAATTTTAGGGCTTCTCGCCGGGTATGCGGGAGCAAAAAGAATATCCTCGTTACTTCCCTCCGAAGCCTTAAGACAACTTTAAACTAAAGGTAAAAAATATGATAAAAATCCATAATATTACAAAAACATACAACAAAGGCACTACGAAAGTTGAAGCCTTAAAGGGGGTAAGTTGTTCTATTGAAAATGGCGAGATGGTTGCTTTAATGGGCGCATCCGGCAGCGGAAAATCCACTCTCTTAAGTTTAATCGGCGGGCTTGACAAATTTGATTCCGGCTCTATATCCATTGATGAAGAAAATATTTCAGAATTAAGCGCGCAAAAACTCGCGGATTTTAGGCGAGATAAGATAGGGTTTGTATTTCAGCAATTTAATCTTATCCCGACGCTTTCGATTATTGAAAATGTAATGTTGCCATTACTCCCGATAAAAATGAAAAAGGTTGAATGTTACCAGGCCGCGAGGGAAGTTATTGAAAAAGTTGGCTTACGCCCAAGAGAAAAACACTTACCGGGAGAATTGAGCGGTGGCGAACAACAAAGGGTAGCTATTGCCAGAGCGCTTATTAACAAACCAAAAATAATTTTAGCCGATGAGCCAACGGGGGATTTGGATTCAAAGACAGGTGCAAAAATACTGGATTTGCTTATGACTTTAAATAAGAAGGAAAAAGTGACAATTATTATTGCAACACATGACAACAAGGTTGCAGAGGTAGCGAAACGCAAAATTATATTAAAAGATGGCGAGGCAGTAAAACTATGAAAAAAAGATTTTCTAACTTGATTATATTCGGAATATTACTCGCAGTCTGTATTTTTGGCGCGCTGTATTTTCTTCACAGGCAAGAACCCGCCAGTATTAAAGAATATACAAGTAGCAGTAAGAATATACAAACCCTAAACGAGCCAAAAGCCGACCAAGAGCTTTCTAATCTTGCGGAAAAAGTTACCATAAAGGCTTATTTGCACTTAGGTGCCTGCGGGAAAGAGGTAACTGATTTGTTGGATGGCTTAGTAAGGGAATATCAAGGACGGGTATCTTTAGAATATATAGATTTTAGTACAAGGGAAGGATCCAAACGCATGGCAGAAGATGGTTTAAATTGTCAGGGGCTTGTTATAAATGGTAAGCAAACATACACCCTCAAGGATAGGAACGGCAAACAAAGAGAAGTAACATTTTCTCACCCAATAAATACGCAATACACAGCGGATGATTTAAAAACCGTGGTCAAATTATTATTAGGGAAATAGGATGAATTACAAATTTATGCGCGGGGGTTTCGGATCAACTGTCCGTTTGTTTATTTGATTGGAAAGCAATGTTTACAAAACGATTTTTAAGTGTTGGCTGGAAAATAGCACTGGTTTTATTAATAGCATTGGTTATTGTTTATCGCATATATTTTGCTGCGGTACCGGTTGAATCCTGTGCTGTCAAGACAGGCAAGATTTCTGCGGAAGCTATGGGGACTGGAACGCTTGAAGCACGCGTGCGTGCAACAATCAGCCCAAAAATTTCCGGGCTCATTTCGCAAGTCCTGGTTGACCAAGGGGACAAGGTAATCAAGGGACAAAAGCTTGTCCTTTTGGATGATGAGGACCTGCGGCAGCAAGTGGAAATGGCAAAAGCAGAAGTGTCGGTTGCCCATGCCGGTGTGGAAAAGGCCGTTTCAGGAATAAAAAGTGCAGAAGCCACGGAAAAAGAAGCAAAGGCATCCTATGCCAGAATATCGCAATTAGCTCCTTCTGGCGCTGTAAGTGTGGATGCTCTTGAGAAAGCCCAGCAAAAAATGGAAGTTGCACAGGCAGAATTAAATCGGGCACAAACTGCAAAAATCGAGGCCGAAAAACTTGTCATCAAAGCCGAAGCTTCTCTGCAATTTGCTCAGGCACAATTAGCATATACCGTAGTTTGTGCACCTTTCGATGGATTAATTGTCAGGCGTAACCGCGACCCAGGTGATGTAGTTGTCCCCGGCAGCATGGTTTTAGATATGATTTCGCTTGAAGAGCTTTGGATTTCAGCCTGGGTCGATGAGACTCTGCTGAATCGGTTGGAAGTCGGACAGGCTTCAAAAATAGTGTTTCGCTCCGAACCTACAATAGAACTGCCGGGCAAAGTCGTTCGGATTGCGCCACAGGCGGACAGGGAAACAAGAGAGGTGCTTGTTGATGTTGGGATAGATCGTCTGCCGAAGTTATGGGCTATAGGTCAGAGAGCCGAAGTTTATATAGAAACCGCCCGCAAGGAAAATGTGTTTGTGATTCCTCAACGTGTCGTTGTCTGGCGGCAGCAACAACCCGGCGTTTTCGTGATAGATAACGGAAGAGCATACTGGCGTAAAATCGTTCTGGGGATAGAAGGGAAAGAGAATGTGGAAGTGGCTGAAGGATTGCGGCCGGGACAGGTTGTTCTAATTCCTGGTCCTAAACTGCCGAGAGACGGGCGAGCGGTAAAGGCAATAACAAAATGAACCTATCAACGAAAGACATTAAGCACAACTTCGGACGTTTTGTTCTAACTTCGGCAGGCATAGGATTATTATTGATGGTGGTAATGGGAATGGGGGGTATTTACAGGGGTCTGGTTGAAGACGCCACTTTGTTAGTTGAGCGCATCGGGGCTGATTTATGGGTGGTTCAAAAGGACACACGCGGTCCTTTTGCTGAAATCTCCCGCATACCGCGTGATTTGGAAGATCGTGTTTTGACCGTTCCGGGCGTTGAATCGGCACACGGATTCGTTTCTCATACGGTGCAGCGCGATTATAAGGGTAAGCCCCTACGTCTGACCATCCAGGGATTATCATGGCCGCTTGACCGCGGCCTTTGGCTGCCGAAAGCAGCGGGGAGAGGCCTAACACAGGCTCATTATGAGTTAGTGGCCGACAAATCATCCAGATTGCAGGTGGGAGATAAGCTTGCGCTGGGAAAAGAAATCTTCACGGTGAAAGGGCTGACAAAAGGCATGACCTCTCAGGCAGGCGACTCTATGGCGTTTATGACATTGGATGATGCACAAGCCGTGCAGTTTGACCTCTCGCCGGAATCAATCCGTATTGAGAGAGCGGCCCGCGTAAATCGTTTATTTAATATCGAACTCGGCAAAATCCAGCCGCAAATGAGCGAAAGGGCCGGCGGCCCGAGCTCGGGAATACCCGCTTTGGGCACTTCTATGGTTAGCGCTGTTTTAGTCGGTGTTAAACCCGGCTACAATATTGAGGCAGTTGCTAAACAGATTGAGGCCTGGCCGGATGTCTCGGTCTATACAAAGGATGGCCAAAAACAATTGCTTCTGCAGGGTAACGTTGACCGTGCCCGCAGACAATTGGGACTGTTTCGAGTGCTGCTGATTATAGTTTCGGCCATAATTATGGCCTTGATTCTTTATACGCTTACTCTCGATAAACTGCATGATATTGCAATGTTAAAGCTCATAGGCGCAAAGAATTCGGTCATACTCGGGCTTATTATGCAGCAGGCGCTGTTGCTGGGAAGCATCGGTTTTTGTATTGCGTATTTTTTAGGGCAATGGATATTCCCATATTTCCCCCGGCGAGTAGTATTGCTGCAGGGCGACTTAT
>Ga0315279_10011743_pt1 | contig 10078 bp, 12 predicted proteins | sample YL17G06_20_MG_FD_203694 | JGI IMG/M metagenome (GOLD analysis project Ga0315279, IMG submission 203694) | Sediment microbial communities from Yellowstone Lake, YNP, Wyoming, USA - YL17G06_20 | ecosystem: Environmental > Aquatic > Freshwater > Lake > Sediment | place: USA: Wyoming | collected...
GAAACCGCTTTTCATGGAAATACTCAAAGCCAGCAAGATAGTTCCATTGATGGTTGAGGGCCTAGCCAAGAAAGAAATCACGGTCACCTAACCAAAACCATCGCGTAGCCACAGTTCAATCTATATGTCCGTGTCGTTTTTCTACACACGTTTCAATTCTTATCCAATGTTACTTAGGTGTCCTTAGATATAAACTTTCAACATCAAAGCGCAAAAGATGGCAATCAAAAGTAATCTTGCGATGGCGATTGTCGGGTCGGGTGTGCGCGGGCGAACTTCCATGGTAGGCAATGGTTGAGGCTCTGAACTTGCGATCTCTTGTTTTTGAATCATGGATTCATAGGGTTGTATCTGGATTTTGCTAATACCGTTTCGTGTAAGGTAAAGAAACTCTCCATCATTGAGTTTTGAAAGCTTTTCGACTTCTGAACCTAGTATTTGTTTGAGATATTTGATGTCGTTCGGTTCTCTGGTGAATCCGAACCATGCTTGACTTGTCGAATGTTTAATCGCGAATTTGTCTAGCATACTAGCGAATTGAGAAACGAGTATTACGGCAATATCGACGTTTCGACCGACAGAGAGTAACCGAACCGTATTTCTCATATTTCGCGCTCTCATACATCCTTGATAGAAATAGGTGTGTGATTCCTCAAAAATCACTAAGTATTGTCTTCTGTTTTCCGCTTGCGCTTGGTGTTCAAACAAATTTTTCGCAAAGTTTTCCACGATTTTCTGTTGATCTTGCGGAGAGCATAAAGACACATCATAAATTACGGATTCGCTCGGAACATCTAAGACCGCGTAAGGTTCAACCTTCACATATTGCTTTATGCTTGATCTTGCGATCCAATCAAGCGAAGGATCAAACACAATCACGATCGCATTGGCCTTATCGCTTATCATCATAGCCAAATCGCTTTTTCCCGTGTGTCGTGAACCCAAAATTAAAGCGTTAGATTCGAAAAGCTGTTGAATGTCAACCTTGAAAGCTGAAGTTTCCGCATCCTTAGAAGTGCTTAACCATTCAGAATGTTGTGTTTCTAGGTTGTGCATGAGAGAACTTTTTGCGCTCGCAAGATAACCGCCTTCGGACAATTCGCCAAGTTCGGGATTGATGTCGAAAGCGGGATCATTCATTTTAGCACGATCAGAATGCCATTGTCGTTTTGCCAATTCGATAACTTCATTCTGTTTCGGAATCATTCAAGATCACCTCTAAGATACCTCAATCAGCCCAAAATATAAGCCTTTTCGTTCGACCGCTTCGTATTATCCTCTAAAACGCAAATCCAGCCCAATCCTAGTTCCTTATCCCTAGGCTTGTTTTATTAGCGAAAGCCCGAATTGGCAAACACACCAAGTAGAATGCTCGTTTTTATAATTCAGTCACTTTTTGGCGTTCAAAAGGCAATCGTTCAACTTCGAGAAACAACGTCTTCCATACCTATCATTCGGTTATTTAACTCCTATCATTTCATAAACTAAATTCAAAAGCTTCGAAGTTTCGAATCAATCACACTACTTTTTCCGTACTTGTTTTTCAATAGTAACGTTTAAATGTACAGAAGTGTAAATAAAAGGTGTGAATCGAAATGGATAATGAAGACGTAAAAACGACGCTTCAGGTACCTAGGCCGTTGTGGAAGATAGTAAAAACATTAGCATTCGATCGACACACAAGCACTAATGATCTGGTTGTCGAGGCACTTCAAAAAATCTACGGAGAGGCGAAAGAATGAAACAATCTTCAGCCAACGTTCTAAGAGACGGCAAAAGAGAAATTCGAGCGATCGGTGATGTGTGCGACGCTTCTTGTTTCACATGGTACGCTTGCGCGCACTCCAAGCCTAATGGCGTATGCGAAGGATTCGTTCTAATGAATGGGGAAACTCGAAAGCACTTAAACAGAATCCTCAATGAAGACGATGCGATCTACGTTCAAAATTGCGCACGCATGGCACAGAGCGAATGCCCAGAAGAAACACGAGAGGTAATGGTACAAGAAGTTTTGCGATATATCCCACCCAAAGAACCTGAACACCAAGAAGGATTTGCGAATATGGTTGAATGCGCGTTCGGAAATCAAAACGGACAACCAAAGAACACAGAATCCGAACCAACCCTAACCCGCGCAATCGATGAATCTCAATTCCCCGCGCTATGCAATCCCATGTTATGCCCACCCAACTATTCCAGACATTGCGAAGCCAACACACCCGCGCATTTCGGACAACCGTGTATCTATCGCACACCCACGAACGAAGAACTCAAACACTCGGAAACAAGAGCCATAGACAACGACAAACTAAACAACTTGCTCGCCAGACTAGAAACGCTAGAAAAGGAAGTCGTAAACGCGGAAAATTCCGCCGAGATTACCCATGTTATCCCGAACCGACCAAATTTGTGTCGGCCAAAAAATCCGAATGGACTTGATGAAGAATGAACAACCTAAAAGAAATCGATTTCGAAACGATCCCCATAAAAGACCTTGAAAAAATCTGTGAAAAGGAACCATTGATAGAACTCAGAGAGCGCGTGATGATGGTTGACAAAGCGGTTAGAAAAATGGAAATGCCCGCGTTAGCAACTCCGACAGAACGAATCAAACTTCGCGAAGACATGCTCTCAAAAGCGAACTTGATTCGATCCATCATACTCAAGAAGGAAGGCGAACAAAAACAACTTCACGACAAACAAGAACGGGAATTCTCCGAAAAAAGCGCGAAGATACACGTTCACGACAAAAAAGATTTGCGATACTGTTCAGAACCCGCAATCATCAGAATGGCAAGCGAAGGCACAACCCGCGTACCCCACGATGTCGTTCAATGGCTAACCCCAACATCCACCGAACTTGAATTCCTATGCCAGTCTGGGAAGAAGAAAAAACTTGACTTAACAAAGATTCCCGCATCCCTATGGCGAACGCTCGAAGAAAAATCCATGCGCCCGATATTTCTAACCGTTGAATCTTCGGGAATGATCGACAAAAAAGGCAATCGCCTCGGACTCTGGAGTGACCAAGAGCATTACGAAAGTGTTATGACTCAAAAACAAATTTCCGCAACGGTCGTTGCGCTCATGGTCGTGTAAATATGACAGCGTGTAGTTATTTTGTCGGAAAAACATGCCCAGAAACAACCCCAAGCGATGCCCGATGTCAAATTTGCGTACTATTATTGCTCAGAGACAAGAACCAAAATATCAAGCACAACACCGTGATCGCAAAGTTACCAACGTGAGAGTGTCCGTCGTGAACAGAAGCCAGCAGGAAATGAGGACGGGAGAGCCTATACCCCTCTCTCCCTCCTCCATTGAAATCGAAGAAAGCGTCTTTAACAGACTCTCCGAGATTTCCACAGCCCAAAAAATCCCCTTGAAAACTCTAACGTCACGACTCATAATGCACATGTTACTTTATCATCGAAAAGAAATTGCGGAACTCATAACGCGAATCAAGCACCCCGAAGCGTGGTAACATGCATGAAGAACGTGTCACTATCTCCGTTAGCATTCCAAGCAAACTCCTAGCCAAAGTTGACCAGATGGAAGGGAACTCGCAAAATGAAAAGCTCGTAAAGTGTATCCGAACGGGTTACGACATTCTAAGGGTGAAGTGAAAGTTTCTTGTACTATGAAGACGTGTGCGCTCATGGAAAAAGAAGTTCCCTTAGACTTAATCGACGTTTCCCCGTTTGACGTGAGGTTCTATCGAAGTATGACCTTTTTCAAAACTCTGTGCGAAGATATCCAAAAGGAAGGCGTGTTAGTAAAGCCCATCGTTCAAGAACTTCCAAACGGTCGTTACCGCGTGCTTGATGGTGTTACCCGCGTTCTTGCCCTGCGTAAGCTCGGACACAAGACCGTAGTAACTGATGTTGTCCCCGCGAACCCCGACGAACGCGAAACCCTGATCCAGAGCCTAAAAGTGAACCTTCGACGCGCTAGTCAAGACCCCGTAGGCGTGAGCGAGGCGTTTCAACGGTTAATCGTGCTCGGAATGACTCAGAAACAGATCGCTCAACGGTTTGGCTTTTCTAAAGGTCACGTTTCCAAACTCGTAAGCATAGCCAACCTTTCAACCTCTCAGAAACTTGACCTAGCCCAAGGTCGAATGTCAATTCCCCAAGCCTACAATCTGGTGAAAACACGACGTAACCCCGACTTGATGAGGGAACTTAACGTCCGACAAAAATGTTCCGTGTGCAATTCCGCGTGTGACTACGGACAAATCGAGCTTGTTCAGTTATGTTCCGAATGTCGGGGCAAACTCGCGCACATCCTAGAATGTGAAAAGGCTATGCGCACACACCCCTCCGACCAAAAGGAGTTAGCGTGACGATGGAGAAAGTTTCATGAAAAAACTTTTAGACGTGTTTTTGGGTTCGCTCAGCACAGCGAACCCATTGAAACGGTTCACATGGATTAGCGAACGCCCTAGCGTGAGTAGTGATGTTCACCCTATACGTGGTGATTTCGTTGAAGACGGAACTATCAAATTGTATTTCGACAGCGCGATCATAACAGAGATTGATGCTGTCGCTCTCGCTTTAAACAACCGAGGAAAACAACCTCCGTGTAGAAGGCCGTGTAAATTCGGATTTGGCGCGCAATACTCCTTTTATCACTATCTCAACTATTTCTCAGAGCGTTCCAAGTTTCGCTTTCGGTATGATGACCCGTTCGGAAGTCGTTTCAACTTGCCCGCCGATTTCCGTATCTTCTTTCCAAAACTCGCGTTCTGGTTAGAAATAAAATCCACGTTCCCAAACATGAGTTACTGTCGATATTTCGTTTCTAAACACAATGAGTATCCTGAGTATGCGGTATGCGTTCGAGTTCTTAATGAGGAAATGACGAATTACGAGCTTTATGGGTTCTGTACGGGTTCAGACGTTCAGAAAATTCTTTCGAAACTTGTATACGGATGTCAATGCCACGAAATCCCCGTAACCCGCGAGTTTTTCAAGCCATACAGCGAGTTCCACAAGACCATCCTAAAATTACCTATGGTTGAGAAATTCGACAACGACCATTATATTAACTAGCGCGCGCTATACCTGTAACATATCACAAGTCTTAAATCTTGAGAGGACTAAGAAGTATCAGCAAAATTAAGGCAAGAGTGAATCTTTAAATTGTATGAAGGCTGGATGATATACACTTACACTAGAAAAATCTCGCAAGCAGAAGAATCAACAATAATGGATAAATTGAAAACATGGTTTGACACTGAAGAATGCAGTTTTTCCGCAGATACTCTCAGAATCGTGTGCGGACAGGATAAGCAAGAGATCACTGTTTCTTTTCACGAAACCAAGTATGGTTCAGAAAAGGATGGAAACGTAGACACGTATCAGATGGTTTTTTGGTCAATACCCTTCCTGTACAAAACTTCTCAAGAAAAAACACATCAAGAACTCTGCAAAGAAACCATGCAAAAAATCCCATGGAAAAAACAGGCTTTTTGGCTGGTAGATAACGTTCAAATTCCAATCCAAGGAACCAAAAGACTACGAATGAAATAACGATGCGCGCGCTGAGATAATTCGCGCACATTCCAGATGACGACTCTAGACTTAAATATCTAGTTCGACTTATTGAAAATTGAAAAGCACATGTGTCTATTTCTGGTTAGGCACAGATTTTTCACTCTCGCATTACTGATATACCTAGTACCAAGTTTTGCTTTTTGGGCGTATACGTTTGCGTCTATGCCTCGGATGTATATCGGTGGCCTTCTGGATTTAATGATGTACGTCGGTCTGATCCTACTTATTGTCGGAATGTCGTTTGCGTTCCCAGCAATCTGTCTGTATAGCAGGCATGATTTGCTCCTTATCATAGTTCCATACTATGCGGTAGCTTACGGAATCTTGTATCTGTACTGGAAAAGAAGCAGACAGAAAAAAACCTGCATAACGATTACCTAGCGCGCGCTATAGAGAACTAAACCTTGTCCTACCTATACGAAAGAAGGGGTTAGGTACTGGGAAAATCGGGGGATTTTCTTGGTATGGGGGGTATTTGTTCTGGTCAGACTCGATGTGTTTCTCCTTTATAGTAGTATGATCCATCACGTTGGCACAACGCTCGCTACGCTCGTTAGTGTTCAACAATGTCTAAACGCGACTTTACCTCCCGCAGAAGCTCCGCAAGAGCCAATATTACAAGTATGGCTAGGCCGAGTTTTTCGTAGAATTGTATGGGGTCTACACAGTAAAACAGAGAAACAAGCGCGAAGGTAGCCAGAACTACAATGATCGCTACGCTTTCGTTTGACCATCCCAAAATGGCCTAACCCCCAACCTTTTATTCGAGGGCTTAGGGGTTAATTTTCAATATTTAAGCTTTTACTTTTTGAAGAAAAACGCCCAAAACAAGGCGGATGAGTTAAAAGAAGCCAAGAACGCGCCAATCAAGAAACGCAACACTTAAATATGGGCATGGCAAAGCTCACCCGAGTGGAGGTCGCTCCGTGAGGGTGATCGGTCTAACCCCCAACGTTGGGCTTCACTGTCATTAGGGGCGATTTCCATTTATAATGATTAGGTCTTGATGACCTAGCGCGTACTCCTAATTGAAGCGCGCGCTTTTCGGATCACTCACAAGTTTGGGTTATCAGTTTCATGTTGAGATGGCGTTCTTGCTCAAGGCTTGTTTATCATAGAGGGTTACACTAATCTTATATCTAAACTGGTCTTACCTTACCTCATTAGCAGAAGGCCGATGTATGGGGCAACCTCACAATGAGGGGTACCAACTTTTATCATTTCTGGTTGCTCCAGACATCAAACGCTGTATCTAGTGCGCTGTTATTTAAGGTCTTTTCACAACAATGTTGAAACTGTGGACTAGACACCATCAGGAATGATAAGTAACGTAGACACAATCAACGTAAATGTAACATGGCAAAATGAAGATTTCCAGCCAAAAGAACCTCAAATCTAAGACATGGGCAACATGCTTAAGATTTTAACGCGTGCCTTGCGCGTTTTCACTTCATTTCCTTCATAGAACAGAAAAACTAATGGAATTGACTTCTACAACACGTCATCAAGAAGTCTTAAATCTGCAATGCAACAGAAGATAAACTAGAGGTTCAAAGATGAGCGATGACAATAAACATCTGAAAGAATCAAGACAAGGAAGGCTTTGTCCGAAATGCAAAGACTACAACATGGATGAAGAGGGCTATTGTTACTACTGTAAAGAAAAAACAGGAACAAGTAGAACCTAACATACGCTAGCTGTTCGCTTCAAGTGAAAGACATGGTGAACCAAGAAAACAACGCGGTTGCGCAAGAAGGAGAACGAAAAGAGGCTAACGCTGGGCTTTTTGAGGTTCTTCGGGAACTCACACACAGAATTAGAAGCGAGATTCTCCTATTTGGCTTCGTTTTTGCTCTAATCATTGCGTTTGTCGCAATCACGACTAGAGAATTTCCTGTATCACTCGGAATAACGTTCATCTCTTTATACTTGATTGCTGTGGGTTGCTACTTTATTCAAAAAGGCGCGAAGACGCGCTCAGAACTCAATGAAGAGGCATCTAGGTCAGCTTTTCATTGGGAAGTCTTTTGTCCTCCAGCCTTTCAGAGTCCAACGACCGTGGATTCTAGGTTAAGTCTTGTTAGTTTCAACTTTAAGATAATAGCGAAGAATCTCTCGGAAAGCGCTTATTTGACCAAAGTCTACGTAAAGTCAGAGTCACAGGCTATAGCATTTGCACAAGATTCCCCCGTGAGAATGTGGAAGCGACATCATTGGATAGTTCCTTACCGTGAAGAAGCGGAGATAACTTTGGACGGGCTAATCGAGATGAAAATGTCTCCCTCAGAACAAGAGTCTTTTGTCTTTCACGGTCTATATCGACCTTTCCACGCTGACAGAGACTTTCGCTTAAGGAAGACTCTATTAATAATGTATCAATTATGCGCGACCAGCGAAGACAAGCGGTGGATAATCGACTCTGGACTCAAACGAATTGAAATTCCATTCAAAGACAAAGTCGAATACGCAAGTTCAAAGGAATGACATGTGCTTTAGAGAACCTCATCGAGAACTAGGTACTTGAAATTGGGGTAGGATTCCCCAAGATTCGGGGGATTTTCTTGGTATGGGGGGTAGTATGCGTCTTGATGTGTGGTTGTTTTCTCAATCGGAGCGCGTTCGAAGTTGATCGTTTATTCATAGTGTTTATGGATATGGTTCTGTGCGTGTGTGAACGGAGCTTGAATCGTGTCGGTTATGCAAAAAGAAACTCAAATCGTTGCGCGCGCATAGGACAAACAAGATCGTAAAGTGTAGATTAACTACGCACATCCATGAATACCACTATTGAAATATCATAGCGAACGTGCTCGTTTAGAATTGTCGGTTAAACTCGAAGTTGCTCGTATAAAAAGGGAGAGAGGGCTAACGTAAGAACGTTCTAACGTTCGTACGTACGCATAGCGTTTTTTCCGTTATGCTTGGACGTTCAGTTCTGGATGTTTCCGTTCTAGCGCAATGAACATTGCGTCGATTTCGGTTAGGATGGATTCGGCCGTGTTGTCATCTTTTATGGTTATGCGATATTCTGCTTTTTTCATGTTTGATCCTCAGAAGTAGTTATGTACTTGTAAAGTTAAACTTTGCGTTACTACTATGAATATGAATAAAAAAGGATGGGTTATGTTATTTCTTCTAAAGTTTCTCTTCCTTGTGCTTTTGTGCTCTTTTTCATTAGCTCTATGTCTTCTACGGTGAGTTTTCCTTTTTTGCGTAGTTCCTTCATTGATTCCACGATCTCTTTACTTGTCGTTCCTTGCATTAGGATCGCGTTCTGTACTGTCAGGGTTCTTACAATGTCTTCCAATTGCACTATTCTGTCTTGTAATTCTTCGATGTGTGCGTGGTTCTTGTTTGCGTATCCGATCAGCTTTATGTATTCGTATGCTTTAGGGAATTTTTCCGTGACTGTTCGACTTAATCCGTGTAGATATGTTGAATCGCTCACGGGAACCTCTTTTCCTAGAACCCTTTTCACTTCCCAGTCTGAGAATCCCGCGTCGTGTAGTGCGTTCATTAGAAACTTGCGCATTAGGTGAAAACGGATTTTTCCCGTTGTGGTGATGTTCGCTTTTTTTATCAAGTCTTTTATGATGTCGTTTATGGCTTGATCGCTCAGGTGTTCATCATTTCCGTTCGGGAAAACATATTTGCTTTTTCCTTTTCCTTCTGTTTCTCGCTTCTTGTCGATGTATTCGAACCATTCTTTTAGGCTTTGAACCGCTTCGGGTGTTAGGTGACTTCGTGATTCCACACCCGTTTTTCCGCGTTCATAGTCGAACCCGATAAAGTCGATTTTCTCAGAGATGGCCTTGTTCACTAAGTTTTCTATTTGTTCTCTAGGCAATTCCGCGAAGTCTTCCACTGAAAAGCCTAGGCTTACCGATGTTGCTAAGATCGCCTTGTCTCTTATGTCGGCTATGTGGAACATCTTGGCCAATTCTTCACGGTTAAATTCGTGCTCTCCCATTGCCTTCTTGGGCTTGGAAATTCGCTTTCGTTGAATAATCAAGCTTTGGCAAGTGTCACGACAGAACGCTCTCGCACTAGAAACGTAACTTCTCGCTGTGTTGATCGCATATTTCTTGGTGAACTCGTTGTAAAACTCTACGACTTTTAACCCTGTGTGTCGTGCCCATTCTGTCTTATCCTGTGTTCGCTTGTACGTTTCGACAAATTCGGAATCTGTCACGTTCAGAAACTCTAAGAATGCGTTTAGTCTGTCCTTGATCTTCCATTTATCTTGAGCCTTCGCGTTCGGATAACTAGCTTTAACCCATTCTTCCGTTATGTTTCCGATCTTACTCCACTTTTCACTTTTCATTCTTGTCACCACCTTTGTGTTTGTTGTGGGATAAGAATGTTACGTGAAAGTGTAGTTTCGGAACACGGTTCTATATATAGAGGAGGGTAGAGCTGCTTTCAGAGACCAGTCTCCCAACAAAAAGCCGCTAGCGCTCTCTTTTTCCTTGTATGAACTCCTCTACTGACTGCTTCGCCAGCGAGTCAGGTACCTGAA
>Ga0315279_10011744_pt1 | contig 10078 bp, 17 predicted proteins | sample YL17G06_20_MG_FD_203694 | JGI IMG/M metagenome (GOLD analysis project Ga0315279, IMG submission 203694) | Sediment microbial communities from Yellowstone Lake, YNP, Wyoming, USA - YL17G06_20 | ecosystem: Environmental > Aquatic > Freshwater > Lake > Sediment | place: USA: Wyoming | collected...
TCTTACGCATTTTAGGAATGGAGATGACATCCATGAGTCCGCAAGGGAATTTGATGTTCTTTCGTTTTACTCCATCAACGAGGATATCTCCATTGGACACGATTTTTCGTGCTTCCTTATATGTGTCGCATAAACTAAGGTAATCTCGTATGACTAACCCAAGGGGAATAGCTAGCTCTAACGGATGTGGGCCTGGTGCGGCACGAATCGTGAATGCTCGTTCTTTTCGATGGAGTCGTAATACTCGTGGTGCTGCGAGTCTTTTCAGGTGTTTGCTCATGTTTCACCTTCTTCTTTTTTCTTTTTTGTGGTTTTGGTAGTAGGTTTTTTTGTTGCTGGTTTCTTTTTCGGCGGTTCAGTGCTCTTCTCTTCGACTTTTTCTTCCAGTATTTCTTCTTTTACAGCTGGTTCTACGGTTTTTTCAGGAAGCTCCGTAGTTACCTCTTCTTTGAGGGGTTCTTTTGTCTCTTCTTTTTGTTTTTCTTCTGCTTTCGCTGCTTCCTCTTCTGCTTTCTGTTCAGCCTCACGTGTCTTGAGTTGTTCTGCTGCTTCTTTTTCGATTTCTTTCTTCGTTGTCTCCGAAAGTCCGCTCTCTAGTTTCTGCCGTCGCCATTTATCAGTTACATTTAATTTGGTGATAAGTAAAGTACTTGCGTGGATTGGTTTGGCTATCTTTGTTCCTTTCGCAGTGGTGATAGTGACTCCTTCAATTTCCACGGTCTGGTCTCGTACGTTGACTTTTGAGATTTTATCCTCATGCCCCCGGTAGTTTCCACGCATGACTTTAACCGTGTCTCCTTTCACAACTGGCAGACTGCGTCGGTCATATTTCAACAGAAGGTTCTCTGCGAGATGCGAAGAAATCCATTTTCTCTTTTTATGAAGAGGTGCGTTATAGAGCATGTATCGTTGTTTTCTTGGTTTTATTGATATCATATCACTCACTTCAGAGAATTGTTGCTGCTAACGCAGCTATCTTTGGCCATCGTTCTGCGGCTTCTATTGCAACAGGGCCTTTTATCATCGTTCCTTTTGTTTCTCCAGTATCTGTTATTAATACTGCAGCGTTATCCTCAAATTGAACCATGAGGCCATCCGGGCGTCGGAACGGGCGTCTCTGACGGACAATCACCGCTTTTAAGATCTGCCGTCTCATCGCCGTTGCTCCTTTTTTAACACTTACTATTACCAAATCACCAACGCCAGCGGTTGGGGTTCGACGATGAACACCTTTAATCTTCACTGTCATGATGATTTGTACAACTTTTGCACCAGTGTTATCAATGCAAGTTAAACGGGCGCCTACCGGCAACCCTCGCATCATTCTACCAGCTATTCCTTTCATGTTCTTTCACCAAATTTACACTTTTTCAACGGTCACAAATGATACGGTTTTACTTAATGGTCGACATTCCGCGATCTGGACTGTATCGCCCACCGTGAGATTCATACAGGGTGGACAGTGAGCATGATAGGTTGATGTCCGTTTTTCGTATCGCTCGTATTTCTTCACATAGTGCATGAATTCTCGTTCGACAGAGACCGTGTTTTGCCTTTTAGTTGACACTACCGTTCCCATGATTACTCGTCCTCTTACAGGTAACGTCCCATGAAATGGGCAATCCTGATCGTTACAGCTATCGCTGGGTGGTTTGACATTCAACCCTATGTTTCGTGCTTCCTTTTTTTCTGCCAATGTCTTCACCTTGTTTTTTTATTCTTTCTTCAGGTCGATAGACCAATCGTGTTCCTTTCACGATGGTTTTTTTACCGTGATATTCAAATGCAAACGTTGCTGTTTGCTTTGCGATTCGTTTTTGTTTCTTGTCGGTTTCGATGAGGAACGTGTGTTTTGTCTCATCGATGATGAGTCCTGATAGATTCATCCAGGAAGGATCGGTGCACTCGATGATGGTGACTGTTCTGCCAATGAGTTCATCACTGGTGATCGGCTCGTGTTCCATAGGTTCCGTCCGTGACGCACTATGGGCGTCAGATGGTTGGTTTAGATCACGTCAACAGTGAATCCGAGTTTCTCCAATGCGTCCTTTACTTTTGCTCGGTGATCTCCCTGTAATTCGATTCTGCCTTCCTTGATGGTTCCACCGCAGGCGCAGATTGATTTGAGATTGCTGACCAGCGCATTCATGTCGAGATCATGGGGGTTCAGACCGTCAACGACAGTCATCGTCTTTCCATATCGTCGCTTGTCAACAGCTATAGTGATGCTTTGCTGTTCCCGTGCTATTTCTTCACAGACACAGATTTCTTTTGGGAGGCCACACTTTGGGCATATATCACTCATTTATGTTCTCCTTCCTCCTGCATGATCGTTAGAATCCTTGCAATGGATTGTCGTATCTGCCTGATTTTTCCAGGGGATGGTGACGATCCCCCCATTGCTGATACTCCGCGTTCATGCATAAGTTCTTCTTTCAACTCTTTAAGTTTCTCGCCCCTTTCTTCAGGAGTCATCTGTCTGATTTCTTTAGCCTTAAGAACCATTTTTGGTACCCTCTTCTAGTAATTTTCTAATGTTTTTCACTATCAATTCAGCGGTTTTATTGCCGATGCCATCGATTGCAATGAGATCATCAAGGTTCATGGTGTATAATTCTTCAAGTGAGGTGATCTTTGCTTTCTCCAGTTTTTTCAAGACGGATGGGCCAATTCCTTGAATCTTTGTAATGAGTTTAATATCGGTTTTTTTCTCTAGTTTCGGCTCTGGTGGTTTTGCTTCGATTTTTATTTCTGGTTTTATTTCCTCTTTTGCTGCAAGTTTATACGTAATTTCATCGGGCAGTTTCGCGTCTGGTCTCATGATTCTTACTTTAACTCCAAGAACTCCGGGTTTGAGTTTCGCGGTTGCTAGGCCGATATCCATGACTTCTTTTGCGGGTTCACCACAATATTTCACATGCCCTTCAGTGAATTTCTCTGTTCGGTGTCGTTCTCCGGTTAGTTTCCCTGCGAGAATGACTTGGCAGCCTTTTGCACCTGATTGCATTATCCGTCGTACAGTAGAGTGCCCTGCGCGTCTGAAATGCCATCCTCGCTCTAGTGCTTCAGCCAGTTTCTCTGCCATGATTTGAGCGTTTAAGGATGCACTTGACCCTGCTTCCTGTATTTCAATTTGCGGGTTATCAACATTAAATTTGGTACGAATCGAATCTGTAAGTTCTTTTATTTTTGCACCACCCTTCCCAATTACCATTCCTGGTCGCTCGACAAGGAGGTTGACTCTGGTTCCAATCGGGGTCCGTTGGATGTTCATGCCGCCAAAACCTGCGCCTTCGATTTCTTTGACTAGGAACTTCTTAATCAACGATCGCTTGGCATTCTCTCTAATAAACTTGCGTTCATTTGCCATTACTCTACCTCTTCAAGAATAATTTCGACATCGGTCGTAGTTTCATTCTTATCGGTCGCTCTGCCATGCGCTCGTGGCATCATTCCTTTGATGATTCTGCCTTGATATGCGGAGATATGTGTAATTTTCATTTTTTCAACGTCAAAGCCTTTGTATTCCGCATTGTTCTCTGCGTTCTCGACTACCTTTAACATGTACCGCGCTGCTTTCTCTGGGAAACTCCCTGGGCCGATGCCTTTTTGATGCGGTCGTTTCTTCTTATGGTATATAGCAGGGAGTGCCCGTTTCATAGCGATGACGTCTTCAAGGTATTTCTTTGCCGCTTCAACAGTCATTCCTCGTAACGCATGTGCAATGTTCATGGAATCTTTCTGAGAACAGTGCAGCTCATATCCATAGGCTCGTGCGCTTTTTTCTAGGTCTTTCTCAGCTGAATATTTCGGCATGGTTCATCACTTCAATGGCATGAATTTGGAACCTCTGGTGGCTCCAACACCAGGTCCTGTGTGTTTTACTTTCTTGCGGGTTAACGCGAATTCCCCGAGGTAATGCCCGATCATCTGGGGCTGAATATTCACCCGTTCGAACTCCTTCCCATTATGTATCAAAATATTATGACCAACAAAATGAGGTAAGACAATCATATTTCTGCAGTGTGTTCTGATCAAGTCCCCTTGTTTAGCGGTTTTGATGTCATTCATCAACTTGTTCTCATCTTTGGATAATCCTCGTTTCAATGTTCTACGGGAACGTGAGGTGAGTAGTGGGAGTAATTCCTCGACAGAAAGTTTTTGAAGGTCCTCCAAGGTTCTTCCTTGGTATTGAAATTCCTTTTTTCGTACCTCTACTTTTTTTCGGTCTCTTTTCCGTCTGCTTTTCGCCGATGATCTAAATTTGGTTTGTGCCATGGTCGTTACCTTCTTCCAGTTCTCCGAGCAGCAATATTTCCAACTTTTCTACCAGGGGGTGCACCACGTGGTACACAACTTGGTTTTCCAACATGCTGATGACTTCCACCACCGTGAGGATGATCCACTGGATTCATTGCAACTCCTCTTACAACTGGGTAATTTCTGCCTTTACCGCGTTGTGCATTCCATTTCTTCCCTGCTTTCATGAACGGTTTCTCTTGCCGTCCGCCACCGGCAGCGATCCCAACAGTTGCTCTGCATAAAGAATCTAATGTTTTAAATTGACCTGAGGGAAGTTTAATGATTGTTTTTTTTGCATCATGGGAGATCACATACGCGCCGCTTCCGCCAGCTCGCACCATTTTTCCCCCGTCTCCTGGTGTGATTTCAATATTGTAAATCGGATACCCGTCCGGAACACTCCCGATCGGCATGATGCTCCCGAGTTCACAGTCAGCTTTACTTCCCGTGAACTTCACTTCACGACCGACTGAGGTTCCTTCGGTTGCTATCATTAGTACTTTTTTGTTATTCTCCATTCGCACCTGAGCAACAGGAGCGCTTCGACCTGGATCATGAATGAGTCCTTCAACAACGCCCTTCGTGTTTCTATCATTGCCGTACTGTATGTTCCCTCGGTATTTATGTGACGGAACAGTATATCGACCCCGTGTCCGTCCTCGGCGTTGCTGGATAAGATTCTTTCCCATAGTTCACCTCTTTAGAAGACTCCTATGCGCATCCCGAGATCCTCTGCCTTGTATTCAGGCATGAAGACGACAGTTGCGTGTTTTCCTTTCTGTGTTATCCGTGTGTTTACTGATTTTACTTTCACGGCAAACATTTGTTCAACTGCTTTTTTTATCAAGGCTTTGTTCGCGGTTCTTTTCACCACAAACTCTAACGCGTTGTTTTTTTCCATATGACTCATTGATTTTTCTGTCACAAATGGATATAAAACGATTGCATATGGATCAGTTACCATTATTTAGTGCCCCCTAGCTGCGTTAACGCGGATTTCGTAATGATCGTAAGTCTGCCAGCAATACCGCCAGGTGCGAGATGTTCAATATTGAGTTGATGTGGTTTTGCGATATCGACGCCGCTTAAATTATCAGAGCTCTTCTCTATGGTTTCTTTTGTTGAGACAATGAGTAATGATTTTGGTGTGCGGTACCTGCGTCCTCGCATTTTTCCTTTACCTGCACGTACATGTTTCCCGTTTGCTGACCGGAGGACATCAGAGTAAATGCCGATTTTCTCCAAGACTTCAATGACTTCTTTGGTTTTTTTAATCTTTTCAAAATCATCATCAACAACAATAGGTAAGGTGATTTTTTCGTCGAAACGATGCCCTCTTTTTGTGACAACCTCTTTATCTGCTGTTGCTGCAAGAGCAGAGTTTCGTGCAAGCTGGTTTTCTTTTTTGTTCATTTTTTCTTTCCAGTTTCGCTCAACCTTGGGCGGATGTGCCCGTCTACCGCCTACGACACAGGGGGCTAGTGCTGCTGCTTGACCTTGGGTTAACCGTGGGACACGCGACATTCCTCTGCCTTTTCCGACGGATGCAACTGCATGTCGTGTTCCAGCTAGAGGATCAGATCCATAGGGTTGCCGTTGGTTTGAACGAATAACCTCAAATGATTTTTTAATGATGTCAGGACGGTACGGTGTATCGAAGATTTTTGGTAAATCAATTTTTTCTTTTACGGTTCCATCCATGCTGTAGACGTTTACTTTTGTCATGATTATGCACCTTGTTTACTGGTTGTTGAGATGTAGGTGATCTCTGGCTTCTGGATTTTAACACCACGTTGATATCGGACTGCGTCTCGCATACCAATTAATCGTTTGACCGGTCCCGGGATGGAACCATGCACCAGGATGTAGGAGTTTCGTATCACACCGTAGTTCGGGAATCCGCCAGCAGGGGTGATTTCCTCGCCGTTTTCTCCGACTTTCAGAACACGTTTATTATATTCGGTTCGCTGATGGTACCCCATCTGTCCTGCTTGTGGGACGGTTGCTTGCACCCAGCTTGGGTGCCAGGAACCAGCGGTACCGATCATTCTGCGGTGTTTAGAGTTTTTATGCGATAAGAGTTTAACGTGATGTCTTTTAATGGTGCCTTGCCATCCTTTTCCCTTGGTAATAGCAATGGTATCAAGCATGTCTCCTTCCTTAATGACGTCAGAAATCTTCAGTTCTTTTCCAAGGATTTCCTTTGCGTATTTGATTTGATCGTCAATGCTTCCGCCACCTATCTTTACCTCGCTGATCTCTGGTGCTTTCTTTGGGGTGCTTGTCACAAGTTTCGGTTGTGTATAGACGATTACTCGGATTTCCTCGGCATCTTTGGTGATGTCCCAGTTTTTCTCTTTTAGGTTTTTCGCTAGGGGAATGCTGCGTGCCAATTCAGGATCAAGTTTCTCGGCCCAGATCTCACCACTGCATTGCAATCCATAGGCTGATCGTTGGTACGTTCGGACTGCTGCGATTTTTATTGGTGGTGTTTCTACGACGGTCACAGCCATTTTTACTTCTCTACCTGAGGTTGTTGAGGTTGGTCGGTAGTCGACGATGAATGCATGGGTCATTCCGGCCTTGTATCCGAAGAATCCTTGGATTTTTGGTTTGTCGTTGCCTTCTGCCCAGCTTTTGATATGGGGCGTTTCTGTTTTCGCTCGTTTCCGTGGCCAATAGCCATGTGACCCTCGTTTTGGATGGTGGATATTTGCCATAATATATCCTCTGTTTTTATCTTGTAAGTATTCGTGATCTCACTGTGTCTCAACCGTGACATTTCCGGAACAGCCAAAAACCATTGAGACTGTTACTTACCGGGATTCTTGGAGAATTGCCCGATCATGTCTGGTAGAGACAGGGAAGTAAGGCATAAAAGAAATGGTATATAAATGTTGTTGCGCAGGGTTCTGTGTAATATGGCGTTGGGAAATCTTCGTTGGGAAATTGGAGTTGGTAAACTATTTTAAAAGTATATTGTATTAATATTAATGGTCTCCCCTTGGCGTTGTTCACCAAACTACGCAGTAGGAGAAGACTTCTGACAATATCTGAGTTTTCTGCCAAAAAGGGGGAGACCAATTACTTTTATCGGTTTTGTGTAAAAAATCGACCCTGTGTAAAAAGTGTTAAGAGGTAAAAGAAATGAATAACGAAATGAAAGAATTATTTAGACGATATGGTTTGTGCAATCTCGTAATAATTTCAGGTCTTATAATTTCTGAAATAGTATTAATTTTGGTAGCAAGAAATTGGGAAGTAATATGTTCATTATTACTCCCTCTTACTTTAGCGATAGGAGACCGAATAATTGTTTTATTATTAATCAAACAAGAATACGAAAAAAATCTATTTTTTAACATAAATAATAATTATGCAAATAACAAAAAGAACGAGCATCATAAAGATAATTGTGTAAACAATCCCTAAGGTGATAAATGAGCCTAAACTTATTGTTGCCCAAGAAACAAATCCAAATACAAAAACGAATGTTCTCGATAAATCTTTGCCAAAAAATATTACTACATTACAGATTATCAATCCAAATAATACAATACCACAAGATAAAATTCCTATCCAAATATTGGAGGATATTCCAATTAAAATACCTGCAACAATTGATGCAACTATTTCAAGAAAATACACGCTTTCCGTTTCTTCCATATTCAATACGCCAATATATTGTAATATTTAACAGATTAAAATTCTTATGGGCATCCTTGTCTTCAAAGAAAACTTTTGTTTTCAATACGCCAGACGAGGATGCTCACCAATTAAACAATATGGGTTGCCTGGGTTTGAATTTCGACTATTTTCTCATCAGTCGTTTTACTCAGGCAACTCACTTTCATTTCATTATGGATATATTTAACCAAAATAATATAAGGAGATGTCTTATATGAAAAACGGTGAGAAAATAGTACGAAAAGAACGCAGTGGAAAAGTTGGTCCTATTGGTGGACAGAAAGCAGATGAGTACACGGAAAAATATGAATACATAGCTAAAGCGGTTTTTGCAGTCGAGGAGATAAACCAAGGCGAGCCTTGTACTCCAAAGCGTATTGCCGATATAACCACGGGACAAGTAGTTGTTAATGATATGTCCCCATCGAAAATAAAAAAGGGATTGTTGCGTCAATTTCAAAATCAAATTAATGGCTGCAAAAAATAAACTATATTTTTTCCAGATAAAAAAGAGACTTTGCTTCAAAATTTAACAAACGAAATAGTTTTTTAAATTAAAAGATGTTATAATCTTTTAGAGGAGAGAAAATGGGCTTTTGCCCCTAAATTCCTGGTTTTGGCCTTTAAATCAATCTTTTGTTTAATTTTTCACTCTATAAAATCTCTAGTAAATTTTGCAGAGCCTCTTATTTTTCAGGACCATATACTTCGTTGAGTAGGTAAGATATCTCTCCACTAATTGACCTGAAGTTCTTCTTTGATTTTTCCCGTAGTAGTTTCTCATCTTCCTTAGACAATGATATCGTTATTTTCGCCATAAGGTAAATCACTATGGACAGAACTTTCAATCGTTTTTCTAATTTATACGAAAACATACCACAAAGGAATTAAATAGATGTATAAGGATGTCCATCTTGATGGAATCGTTGATAAAAACAAGAAGGGAAAATCAGGCACTTGCAGGTGTCCTTGAAGCACTTTTTCTCATTGCCTTGGCAGTCATAGTTTTAGGGATTATCCAACTTCAATATGTTCCACAAATCATGGAACAACGTGAAGCGGAACACATGGACCAGGTATCGAATCAGTTCTCTTATTTGAAATCCATGATTGACATTCAGGCACTTACGGGAACGATGGAAACAGAAGTTCCGCTTAGGGATATTCCGATGATATCCCAGATTACTCTCGGAAGCAGGGAACTGCCGTATCTTGTCTCGGCTCCTTCATATGGCGAACTCAGCGTAAAAGATACTGGTGCTAAAATAGATGCAAACCCAGCGACACCAGGCAAAATCGGCGGTGTTCGTTTCTCTTCTATCATCTATCATGCCTACAATATTGAGTTCCCGGAGCAGAGCTATATCCTCGAAGGAGGCGGAATCATCCTCAACCAATCTACTATTAATGGAACCCCAGTCATGAGAGCTGACCCTTCTATCTCAGTAAAAAAAGCAGGAGACGGTATCGAGATGATATTCTATCTCCCCAATTTCGTTGACATCCCTGGAAAGAATTATTCTTCCGGTCTTGAGGGATGTCTCATCAGGACGAATTATTCAGGATATCATCTCTATCCGCCTAATCAGATACCTATCGGCGGCTATATTGTCCTTTACTCGAAATATCCAGATGCATGGAACGAATCGCTCAATAATATATTCAGGACTGTCATGTACGATAAAGGGGATGCACCATCCCAGGAGAATAAGACTGTCAATATCTCAATCACCCGGCATGAAGGAAAAAACGTTGTCAAGATAATTCCTCTCAAACACCCGATATCTCTTGAACTCAAAGTGGTCGACATCGAGGTGCAGATTGGCAAAGGATGGATATATACTTGAGAATTAGCACTTGTGGGCTTTGTGTGTTAAGTGCCACTTGTGTAAAAAGTAAAGATTCTGTGTAAAAAGTCAGGTACTTTTCCGACTTATTACACAAAGCCGTCCTAATAGTTAATTTAATCAAATCAAATTGAAAAATTATCTATATTAACTTGACTTTGTCACATTACAAATAACCTCTCTGAATCATCGACCTTAAATTGCCAATGTCTTCAATTTTTACACCCTTCCAAATACCCAAA
>Ga0315279_10011745_pt1 | contig 10077 bp, 7 predicted proteins | sample YL17G06_20_MG_FD_203694 | JGI IMG/M metagenome (GOLD analysis project Ga0315279, IMG submission 203694) | Sediment microbial communities from Yellowstone Lake, YNP, Wyoming, USA - YL17G06_20 | ecosystem: Environmental > Aquatic > Freshwater > Lake > Sediment | place: USA: Wyoming | collected...
AAGCCGTTATTTGAAACTTACTATTTATCAGTCATTGCTTATGGTAGAAGCCAAATCAATATAAGCTAAAACCCTTTACCCATCCTACAAAAAAACCATTTTTTAACGATTACATCTAAATAAAGCGATTGGAGAGATGATAGAGTGAAAGATAGATTTCCTACACCTGAAGAACTACAAAAAGAATTAAGAGAATTCTTAAAAAAGAATTTTGGCGATGCGGTACAGGACGTTAAGCTAGTATACCCTAATGCTGATTCTGACGAAAATGGCAGTAAAGAAACTAAGAACAAACAAGAAAATGAATTTGATTTCAATTTCAAGCTAAAACCAAAAGAGGTTAAGGCTTATCTCGATAAATACGTTATAAAGCAAGATGACGCAAAAAAGACACTTGCAATAGCTATATGCGATCATTATAATCACGTTTCTGAATGTGTTAGACTGGAAAAAGAACGGAAGAATTCAAAAGTCCAATGCACTACTGAAGAAGAATACTCAAAGCAAAACGTGCTTTTAGTTGGACCGACGGGAGTTGGTAAGACGTACCTGATTAAAACTCTTGCCAAGCTTATCGGCGTACCTTTCGTTAAAGCAGATGCTACTAAATTTAGTGAAACTGGCTACGTTGGTGGAAATGTAGAGGATATTATTCGTGATCTGGTAACGGAAGCTGATGGTAATATTGAACTTGCCCAGTATGGTATGGTATTCATAGACGAGATAGATAAGATCGCCAGTGCGCAAAACATAATAGGCAAAGATGTCAGCGGGCGGGGTGTTCAGACAAATTTATTGAAACTCATGGAAGAGACAGAAGTAGACCTTAATACGCCTTATGACCCTATATCTCAGATGAAGGCTTTGATGGATTTTCAGAAAAAAGGCAAGGTCGAAAAGCAGACTGTCAACACCAAAAATATTCTATTCTTCGTTAGCGGTGCTTTCAACCAGCTTGAGGAAATAATAAAAGAGCGACTTCGCAAGCAGGGGATAGGATTTGGGGCAAAAGTAGAATCGAAAAAAATTGAAGTTGACTATCTTAAAGAATGTAGATCGTCTGACCTTGTTAAATTTGGTTTTGAGCCTGAATTTGTCGGCAGATTACCCATTCGTGTCGTATGCCATGAATTGTCTATTGATGACCTATTTAATATTCTGAAGTATTCCGAAGGATCAATAATTAAGCAGTATAAACGTGCTTTCAAGGCTTATGGCATAGCCGTCAATTTTACTGATGAAAGTATGCGTAAGATTTCCGAGAAGGCTTATGAAGAAAAAACAGGCGCAAGAGCGCTGTCAACTGTTAGTGAGAGAGTTTTCCGTGAATTTAAGTTTGAGCTTCCATCAACTGATGTAAAAAGCTTTATTGTAACTGATAAAATGGTTGATGACCCTATTGAAGGGCTTAATAAATTATTGACCGATCCAAGTGAAAATAAAAAGCTTATAGCAAAAGAGATGATAAGAGAGTATGAACAATATTACGCAGATAAAAATAATATCACTCTAAAATTTTCTGACGAAGCAATTGAGCGAATAAATGAAAGAGCAGAATTAGAAGGCATTAGTATAAAATCCTTATGCGATAAGCTTCTTGAGGATTATATACACGGTCTTAATCTGATAAAAAGGAATACCGGTAAATCCGAGTTTATTGTAACCGATGAAGTAGTCAAAGACCCGGTTGGTACTCTGGATAAATGGGTTAAACAGCATTATACAGCCAGTCAGAATGCTAAATACTAGATACTATTAGAAATTAAAACACTTGTAGCCCAACTTTCTAGGTTGGCTTTAAAAGAATCAAGATAGAATCTTGGGCTACATTAAATCTAATATTATCAATCTATTGAAAAGATATTAATACTTGAGACACTTTCATACCTTTCAATTAATGAAAAGCATTTAATGAAAAGCGTTGTTTACAAAACAGCTATAAGCATTTCAGTAATTATCCTCGCTTTATTAATCTCACAACAATTATCCCTAAGCAATCCACTAGACGTATATAAACCCGGTACGAAATTCTGTCTATCTCTTAAATGGTGGGGAATGTCGGCTTATGGAACTATGGAAGTAATAAGAAATGATAAAGTCAAAGAGCAGGATGTAATACTTGTATCATCACAAACCAAAGAATTGAGCGGTTTGTTGGGATTCATCGTAAAACTCTTGCGTATATATAAAGGCTCTAACACCTTTGATTCCTACATTGACACTAAAACTGGTTTGCCTGTGCGATATGAAGTGTATAAATTAAAGGATGATGGAACTAAGAAACTTAATGATCACGTATACTTTGACCGAAAAAACAAACGTATTGCTTCTTATGATGACAACAGCACAATTCTAAGCAATGTCCAACCTGATATTCAGGACATTTTTTCTGGTTTTCTGAACCTTATCCGTATGTTTAATACTGAAGATTTTTACATTGGGAAGCAATTTAGTTTTAATCTGTATTTATATAAAGAAACCGGTAAACTTGATATGAGGGTAATAAGTCAAAGAATAGTAGATGGTAATAACATCTACACGCTGAAGGTAGATAAATTCCCTGATGTATTCAAATATCCAGCATCAGCAACGTTTGATGTTGTTGAAAAGAAAGGACTAAGGCTTCCAACAAAAGGAACATGCACGATTGACTTTCCTATTAGTGACATAAATATAGATGGTGAATTAACCTTACTGAGTGAGCTATGAAAGGAAAGATAAATATGAAAAATGACGTAAATATTGTCGTGAAAAGAGATGCAAACGAAGTAGAAAAATTTGCGGCACAGGAACTTGCTAATTATCTCGGTATGATGACAGAAAAGCAAATATGCGTAACTAATGAATCTTTAGATGGTTCAATCTATGTTGGCAGTTCTCCTGATAAAGAAAAATCTGCTTTTAATGATCTAATGTCTTTGCATAGTGATAGCTTTATAATAAGGAATGTTGGAAATGACGTTATCATTCAGGGTAAGACCCCTAGAGGAACGCTTTATGGTGTGTATGAATATCTGCAAAAACTAGGGGCAAGATGGTATTTTCCGGGCAAAGAAAATGAGTTTATACCAAAAAGGGAAGAAGTACTGCTTAAAGGGATTAACGTCAAGGAATCTCCTGATATGGATCACAGAAGCGTGGTAATCTATCATTGGGAAGATGGCTTTCAGGACTGGATTGATTTCTCGGCAAAAACAAAATTAAATGCTATCCACATTCATTCTAATGAAGGAATAGATCAGATGCCCGATCTTGTAGCGAGTAGAGATTTGGATTTCAATATCAGAAGACACTTCTTTGGAGACAAATATTCGCATGGAAACGTTGATGATCTTGAAAAAAATAAGGCACTCGTTACAGATTACGTCAGCAAACTACCATCACAATTAAATGAATTTTTCCTCTGGCCCGCAGACGTTGTGCTATTGCTTGGTGATAAAGTTAAGGATTGGTCTATTTCAGACGTGGTACTTTCGTTTACGAATGAAATGTCAACTGCTATCCGTAAACTAAGACCTGATGCGAGGATGAGTTTTCTGGCTTATTGGTCCACATGGGATGCGCCAAAAAAAGTGCGACCAATCGAAAGCGTATTCCTTGAATTAGCACACATTCACCAATGCTTTTCACATTCTATTGCTGATCCCGAATGTCCTGTCAATTCAAAAGAGGTTGCGCCTGTTATAGACGATTTGCTTGAAATATTTGATCCGTCAGATACACACGTTCTAGGTTATTGGCTTGATGCCTCACTCTTTGGAAGAGGTGTTTATCAAGAACTATCTGGAAGATTACCAACTGAGGGAAGTATTCTCCAGCAGGACATCAAGTATTACAAAAATAAGGGAGTTACAAAAATAAGTACCTTTGCTGTAAACCTTGACAGAACGTATTTTTCAAAATTTGCATCCCCAAGTGTTTTTCAATATCCAGCATTATTGTGGGATGTTGATGCAGACCTGAGTACAGAAGTGATTACTTTCTGTGAGAATTATTATGGAGACAGATCATTACAAGAAATTTTTAACTACACAGAGCAAATTGATCCTAGACATAATACTCCAGAACAATGGAATGATCTTATACAACACCTTTCTAGCTCAGGGATGATTGTAATAGACGTAATCAAGAATACCAGTAGTGACGTTCATATTCTGCGGTTAGAAAAGCTTTTGAAGGAAATAGCTCACTTAAATAAATGGATAAGTAAATATCATTAGTGTAGCAAAATTAATACACATTGTATCAAAAATGTATCAATAAAATAGTGATAAGTGACGGGTAATGAGTGTTGTTTTTATTATATTCATTACTGTTTACTGATCACTGTTTACTATTTTTGGTTCTTTGGGATATAACGGGGAATTTTCCGTAGGGGCGAAGCATTTGCTATTGTGAACTACTATATAATCAGCGTTTATGAGGCAAATGCTTCGCCCCTACAATATTATCCCCGTAAATTACCAAAGAACCCTATTTTTTCGGCATGGATATTGCAATCTTTATTGAATGTAAGAAATCACGGTTTACTGATAATTCATAAAGATGGAAGGAGTGACAAGCAATGTTCAGAATTAAATGTATAATGATAGTTTTGATGATGTTTGTTGTAGTTTTAGCATTTCAAGGATGTACTTTTAAGAGTGATGAAGTTGTAGTAGGGGATAATTCAATCCCTGCCGCACCACGAGGCGTATATAGCATTAGCGGAGATGATCAGGTCGTTATAAAGTGGTATCCAAATCAGGAAAAAGACCTAAAAGGATACGTGATATACCAAAGTCTGAAAAAGAATGGTGAGTATAAAGAGATTGATACCGTTGGTGCAAAAGTCTCTAGCTATATTGATGACAACGTGAAGAATGGCACCACTTATTATTACGCTGTATCGGCTCTTGACTTTGATGACAATGAAAGCGATCTGAGTCCTGATATAGCGGAAGATACACCAAGACCAGAAGGCGGTGAGGTTAAACTACTGGATTATATAATTGATCCAGATCGCAGTGGATTTGACCTTTCGGAGCCAGATCTTGGCGCGCAAGCATTCGACAGGAAAAATGTGGATATTTATTTCGGTGTTGATACAGACGTTAGTGTACCTTATATTTATTCAGAAAGTGACGTTAAGATGCAAGACCTTGGTTATACTGATTCGATGGATGAGGTGGATGTGTCTCCAACGAAAGGATTCACAACCCTTTTTGTAGAGGCAATCATAGGGCATACTTACGCTTTTCTGACACCTGATGGTCATTATGCCAAGATCAGGATCACTGACGTTTACGTTGATTGGGTTGGAAATGATGTTCAAGATGCATGGGTTAAGTTCGATTGGGCTTATCAATTACAAATGGATAATCCTGATCTTGCACCCAAAAAGAACAACTGAAGGTTGACTCAATTCGATAAATATGCTAATATTAAAGAGCATAGAATATAAGTTTCTATGCTCTTTGTATTTTTATATAAATGGTGTTGGTTTTTTATGATGCAATTAAAATCAAATATTAATATGAAAAATAAAAGCCGAAGGTCTGTTATATTCATTCTGTCAATAATGGTTACATCTATTTTACTAGGTCCACTCGTATCGGGTGCGCAACCGCTCCTTGAGCAACCCAATATCAAAAAAGGGTTTAGATTGGGTGAAACGCTTGAATACACTGTAAAAGTCCGGGGTATACCTGCCGGCAGTCAGATTATGCAAATAGTAGACAAAAGAATGGTTGGTGGACGGGAAGTCTATCATCTGGAAGCAAAATCCCAAGCAAATAAATTCTTCAGCTTGTTTTATCAATTCGAGGATCAATTTGAAAGCTACGTATTGAAAGATAAGATGTATCCCATTAGATTCACTAGGAATATTATAGATGGAGGATATAGGGGTAATTTATCCATAGATATTGACGACGGTAAGCGTACCGCTAAAATTGTAAAGAACAATAAGCGTCGTGAAATGAATGTTCCAAAAGGTGTGCAAGATGAGCTTTCCATGCTCTACTTTGTTCGTACAAAGGACATAGAAGTTGGCAAAGATTATGAGTTCCCGGCAATAATGGGTACAAAAATCTACAACGTTGATCTGGTTGTTCTTAGAACTGAATATATTAATACGATCTTTGGAAAAACTAAGACCTTTGTAATCAAATCAGTAGTTGGTGATGTTACATTTTGGGTTACTCAAGATGATAATAGAATACTGGTAAAATTAGAGACTGGCACAAAGCTTGGCAAGTTAGTCGCTGAACTTAAATCTATAAATTAGGATTATTTTTATAAAAAACAACTCTTTTGTGAGTTGGCAAGGTTAAATTTTTAAAATGGCAAAAGTTTTACAAAATGTTATTGGCTGACATGGGAACTCAATATACTAAGATATTTGACAGCCTTTCAGGTAAGTACTGGATAATCCGAAGTATAGATTGGTCTCCTGAATTGAAAGCTGATATTGCATGTGGACATAACTGTAAGCATAAAGCAAATCTTGAGGTAAATGAGCTTGTAGCTCTGGCAAAAGGTGCAAAGAGATTAATCGAAGAACCCACGTTTATTCTGGTTGACGTTGGAAGCAGGGACATCAAATCGGTGAAGTTCAAAGATGGTGAATACGTTGGATGTGACTGGAACTATATGTGCGGTGCAATGGCTGGATTTACGATTGAGCTTCTCGGCAACCACTTTGGGATAGATTATAATAGTATGGAAGTAGCAAAAGAGCGTCTACCGATCATGTGCGGTGTTCTCGGCATGGGTGAACTTTTCGATAGAATCTCAGACGGAATTTCACCAGAGAAAGCCATCGCAATGTTTATAAAAGGTCTGGCTAAGAACATATATGACTTCTCTGGTAAAGAAGACAAGATTTACTTATCAGGTGGTCTTTGTGAAAACAGGTTGTTTGTAAACTCATTCCCCTGCGAAGTTATACCTTTAGGTAGATTCGTACAGGTAGAAGGACTAAAAGAAGATTAAAAAGATTAACTCCCGTTTGGCACTTAATACACTGAAGAATCCACAACGAACCTTGTAAAAACGATTGAATGCTCGAAAGAATCGCTCTATTGCATTAGTCGTTGTTGGAATCCTTGCAGGATGATATTATTTCTCGCACTGCTCAGAAACTTTAGAATTTGCATAATCTGTAGTTTTACCTTAGCAGTTTATGAAGGGAGATATTAATGAGTATTGCAGAAGTTACTGAATTGACAGAGGAATTAGATAGAGTGTCTTTTTTGAAACAACAATTACCAAGTGGTGTTCGTGAACCTTGTATTGACAGGGCAATATTGATAACAGAGGGATATAAGAATGCTGTGTCGGATCCGATTATCCTCAGGCGTGCAAAGGCACTAGCAAATGTCCTAAATAAGATGACAGTCCGAATATTCGATGAAGAACTGATTGTAGGAGATCAATCGGTCAGTCAACAGGCGGGACATAACTATCCAGAATTTGGTGCCTGGGGCGGGTTTGGTTATGTATCACAAAAAGTTCCGAGACAAGACAAAGCAAAGCATAAAAACCTTGCACTATTATCTGAAGCCATTGCTAATGCATCTTCGGTTCTACCGGGTCATACGATTCATCAAATAGCGCATCTTAACGACGGTCTTTACAACAATCAAAACAGTTGGATCTCTAACGGTGAACCATCATGGGCTGAGATTGACTTAAGTGATATTTACACTGTCTCAAAAGTTGCCTTTGGCAGCGAACACGCGCAAAACTATGGAGATAGAGCAGTTACGAAATTTGATATACTCGTTTCCACAAACTATCATAAAGATTCTGCTCATGAGTCATGGGAGAAAGTCTATGAATATCGGGGCGCACCCATAAATGCGACAAAACTCTTTTCTTTTGAGCCTGTCGAAGCTAGATGGGTTCGGATTCATATACATGAAAGTATTGGCGGAAACGCACGCATAGATGAGATCGAGATTTATGGTGATCTCATAGCAGAATTACAGGAAGAAGAAACTAAATCCGAGAAAAGAAACTCGCTAAACGATCAGATGGCTGAAGTTGCAGCTTTCTGGCAAGAAAATCCTCGGTTACGTGCAGTTGGTTCTCTATTTGGTCACACAGTTCCGGGGTTTCAGAAACTTATAAATAAGGGATTCAGCGGTATTCAGGCAGAAGCTCAGGCAAAGCTAGATAACTTGGATCCAACAAATGCTGAGGAACTCGGCAAAGAAAATTTCTGGAAGGCGCTTGTGATCCTATGTGAATCGGCAGGTAACTTTGGAAAACGATATGCTCAAAAAGCCAGAGAAATGTCTGAAGTTGAGGAGAATCCACGCAGGAGGATGGAGCTTGAAAGGATAGCTGAGGTTTGCGATCAGGTGCCTTATGGTCCAGCGCGTAATTTTTATGAAGCTCTGCAATCGCTCTGGTTTGGTCACATGATGAGCGAACTGGAAGACCCGCCCAACGCCCATTCTATTGGTAGAATTGACCAAATGCTTTATCCTTTATATAAGCGAGATGTAGAGGCTGGCATTTTAACAAGAGAAGAAGCTCTGGAACTGCTGGAATGTTTTGGTCTGAAGATATGGAAAAACTATGATGTTCAGGACACTATGATAGGTGGTCAAAATCCCGATGGAACTGACTCGGTCAATGATATTTCCTTCCTTTACCTCGAAGCCGTAGAGAATATTGATCTGCATTTGCAGCTATCGGCGAGGTATCATAAGAACATCAACAAGGCATTCTGGCGAAGAGTTGCCGAAGTAAACTCTAGGCGACGGGGATTACCACAGATGTTTAACGATGACGTTATAATCCCCGCCTTAGTCAAAAAAGGCATACCCATCGAAGAAGCACGGGATTATGCTATAATTGGCTGTATTGAGGTTACCATTCCGGGCAGATGCGATCCGAGGGTTGTTAATCACTACACTAATCTCGCTAAGTGTATGGAATACGCCCTGAATGATGGCGTCTGCATGTTGTCTGGTCGGCAACAGGGAGCGAAAACGGGTGAACCAACGAAGTTTGCTTCTTACAAAGATGTCTGGGAGGCATATAAAGCACAGGTCGCTTATGATATTAGAAATGCAATACCAGGTATGCACAGAGCAGAAATAGAACAGCGAGAGCGATTCCCTATGCCTATACTTTCGATTCTTACTGATGACTGTATCGAAAAGGGAATAGACATAACTGCTGGTGGAGCACGGTATAATTCCACAGGCGTTTGTGCTTATGGTCAAGCCAATGCTGGAGATTCACTAGCGGTAATCAAGAAACTGGTGTTTGAAGAAAAGCTGGTCAGCCTGATGGACGTTGTTGAAGGTATGCGCACAAACTTTGAAGGTAAAGAGGCATTACGTCAAATGCTACTCAACGAGGCACCGAAATACGGCAATGATGATGACTACGTGGACTCCATAGTGATAGAATTATCACGCCATTTCTGTGAAGAATTAGAGAAATATCGAAATCCTCGTGGTGGGAAGTATCACGCGCACTTTCTATCCTTTGTATTAGCAGTTAGCGGAGGCGCAGCTACAGCAGCCTCAGCAGATGGACGGAAGTCCGGACAACCTGTGGCGAATAGTCTTGCTCCGCAACAAGGCAGGGATAAGCGCGGTATCACGGCAATGTTAAAATCCATTAGTAAAATAGACCAGACCCTTGCAGCAGCAGGTACGTCCTTGATATTCGATATACATCCATCCGCTATTTCCGGCAAGGATGGAGTCGAGAACCTCGATAACCTATTAAGAACGTATTTCGATCTCGGCGGAGGTCATGTAGAATGTAATATCGTTGACGAAAAAATCCTCAGAATAGCACAAAAAGAGCCAGAAAAATACCGTCATCTTTCTGTCAGAGTTGCTGGATATAGCGCATATTTTGTTGATCTCGATTCTGCAATGCAGGAACATATTATCCAGAAGACAAAAAATATGCTTTAGTTTTTACGACTTTTTCAGTTACCTATGAACTCATAGCGAGTAAGATTTAAGAACTATTGAAAGTAACACGAAAATTGATCATGGCATAAGCCAAATGCCGAAATCCTAATCGGATTTCTTCTAATCGGTCATAGCTAATGGCAAGTCT
>Ga0315279_10011746_pt1 | contig 10077 bp, 7 predicted proteins | sample YL17G06_20_MG_FD_203694 | JGI IMG/M metagenome (GOLD analysis project Ga0315279, IMG submission 203694) | Sediment microbial communities from Yellowstone Lake, YNP, Wyoming, USA - YL17G06_20 | ecosystem: Environmental > Aquatic > Freshwater > Lake > Sediment | place: USA: Wyoming | collected...
AATTCCCCCGGAATCACGGGGACAACAAGGAGGACGATAGATGCCCCGGGTCGTTCATTTTGAGATCGCAGCCGACAACATGGAGCGGGCCGCCGAGTTCTACGAGCAGGTCTTCGGATGGAAATTTCAGAAGTGGAGCGGGCCGCAGGAATACTGGCTGATCACCACCGGGCCGGACAGCCAGCCCGGCATCGGCGGCGGGCTGATGCGCCGCCGCCCCGGCCAGCATGCCCTGAATACCATTGCAGTGGCCTCGCTGGAGGACTCCATCCGTGCGATCGAGGCCAAAGGCGGAACGATAACCTCGGCCAAGCGCGCCATTCCCGGCATCGGCTGGCTGGCCCATTTCCAGGATCCGGAAGGCAACGGCTTCGCGCTGCTGGAACCCGACGAGAGAGCGGCGGACGGCTGACGGCCTGCCGCGGACGGCTGACGGAAAGGCCGACAGCCGATAGCCGTGAGCCGACAGCCTATTTGCCGGTGTACTTGATCCACATGGGCGAGACCCACACCAGCTCGCCGTTCTGCTGTTCGCCCCGCACGTAGTAGTAGCTGGTCTTGCCCGGCGCCGGCGCGTTGTCCTGCCAGTTGAACTGCACTTCGGCCTTGTTCGGCTGCGCGGTGTAAACGTACTGGTTGTCCTTGATGATCTGCACCTTGGCGAACGGCGCCGAGCCGACCAGCTTGACCTCCAGCACGGGCGCCTGCGCCGTCTCGAATTCATCGCCCATAAAGTGGCTGCCGCTGCGGACGTCGGCCAGGATATTGTCGGTGGCGCCGTAGACGTGCCGCTTGCGGAAGGCATCCATCATCGCCTCGCGGGTGGGCTTCTCGACGTAGATGTTGCAGTAGCTCATGTGCGTCGAGATGTGGTCGGAGCTGGCCTGGAAGCCAAGCCGGTAACCCATCAGCAGGGCCAGCGAGACGAAGCCCTTGGGCCGCCAGCCGCCGATCGAGTCGTTGGCGTTGTTCGAGCGCGGGGCCTCGGGCATCTCGTAGTTCTGCCGGTCGCCCTGGTAAATCTCGACCACCGGTTCGAGGATGGGGTCGTTATCGCGCCAGTCGGTGCCCATGTTGGTGCCGCTGGTGTGCGAGGCGCAGACGCCGTCGAATTGCTTTAGGTACTTGAACAGCATCAGGGTGTCGGGCGCATGGCCGGGGGAATTCTCGTCCGACAGCGGCATGCGCCCCAGCGGCCGGATGCCGCGCTGCGCGAACAGCACGTTGCGGTGCCCTTCGGGATAGTTCACGCTGCGCTCGTAGGAGAACAGCGGCACGAAGCGCGTGCTGACAAGGAAGGCGTCGGTCTGCTTCTGGGTGATCCACCAGGAGTACTCGCGGCCGCCGCCGTTGTCGTGATCGCAGCAGCCGAACCAGTCCATGGCCGCCATGTCCAGGCCATAGCGCCAGGCTTCGATGAGCGGGCCGTCGCGCCCGCCGTCGCCCGACACCTCGGTGTGGCGATGGAACTCGCCGCGCATCAGCCGCAGCGTCTTGCCGCCCACGGTGGCTTGGTAGGAACGCAGGCGTTTGACGTCGGCGTTTTCCGCGCCGCTGGCTGCTTCCGGCTTGGCCGGCTGCTCGGCCGCAACCGCCTTCAATTGCGCCGGCTGCACAGGGCCGGTGGCGGAGAGTTCGGCGACGTAGAGATCGTTCTGCAGGGCCTCGGCCGGCGGGAGCGCCGGCGCTTGGGCCGCTTTGGCAGCGGCGCCTCTGCGCGCGGCGCCAGCGCCGAGCCCGGCGCCTGCGCCGGCTGCGGCGCGCGCCACTCCGGCCAGCACCGCTCCCCGCCTGTCGGCCGAGCCGATCAGCAGCAGCCGCCCCGCCGCCGGTGACGCCAGTGCCGGCCGGTTGTCCATGTAGTTGTCGCTGTTGGGAATGAAGATCGGCCCCTGCCAGCGCGCGCCGTCGAAGTAGGCGGCGTACTCGTACCAGACGGTGCCGAGCGGGCTGCGGCCCGTGTAATCGACGGTCCGAAAGGCCAGCCAGACGCGCCCGGCGGCATCGGCGGCCAGCCGCGGGAAGTTATTGAGCGGGCGCGGCGGCCAGGCAGGCGTGCCGCTGGGCGGCCGCTGTTTTACCAATTCCGGGTCTGGGGTTTTGGCGCCAGACTCGGCCCGCCGGACCCCGCGCGGTCCCGCGGGAGCGCCCGGCAACAGGTCCTCAAGACCCTGCGAAGTCGTGAACGGCTTCTGGCCCTGGAACGCCTTCACCCGCACCTGGCGGTATTGATAGAGCGCGGTGCCCCAGGTATCGTACGCGCCCCAATTCTTTCCGAAGCGCTCGGTGGCCTCCTCCCAGGCCACCCACAGCCGGTTGTCCTTGTCGTAGGCCACCGCCGGCCGCATCTCAGCCATCAGGCTGCCGGCCACCAGCACTTCCGGCCCCGGCTTTCCCTCCGGCGAGACAACGCGGAAATAAACGTCGTAGTCGCCCTTGCGGTAGGTATCCCAGGCAATGGCCACGCCGCCCGAGGGACTGGCGGCGATGGCCGGATCCCAATCGTTGGCCGTGCCGGCGTCGATGACGATTCCCGGCTGAAAGGCGTCGCCGACCGGCGTCTGGCGTGCCGCCAGGATGGCGGCGCAGCCGTTGCGGAACCCTTGCCAGGCAACCCACACGCGGCCGCTCGTGTCGGTGGCCGCCGCCGGAATCAGGTCGGGCTCGGGCGCGGTGGTCAGCCGCATGGGCTTGCCCCATTTCCCGTTTTCGAGCGCCCGGGCGTAGATATCGAAATTGCCCGAAACCTGATCGGACCAGAACACCCAGACGCGGTTCTGCCCGTCGACCGCCACCGCCGTCTTGTACACGTCGCGGCCCTTCTCGCTGGCCGGGAGGGGCTCGCTCCAGCGCCCGTCGCTGTAGCGTTGGACGAAGACTTGGTCTCCGCCGACGGGCGCGGCCAGGAAGTCAAAGTTGGCCGGCGGCTCGGTCATCTGCCGCGGGCGGCCCTGGTATTCGGCATTGTGTACAAACTGAACGTAGGCCACCCAGACGGCGCCGTCCGGCCCCACGGCCGCGGCCGGAAAATCTTCCTCTTCCGGGCCGGTGGTCAGTCGCGTGGACAGCGCCGTGCGCTCCACCACCACCTGATTGTTGAGCGCCCGGAACTGCGTGCCGTAAGGCGCCTGGCCAACCGTGAAGTCGAAATTGCCCTGGGCGGTCTCAATCGAGACGAGAGTGGTGTCCTCCACGCCTTCCAGCGTCAGGAAGACGCCGTTGGAAGCGACCGGCCAGTTCTGCTGGTTCTGGGCGGCCGCGGCGGCGGCAGGCGCGTAGCGATGCGTGGATGCCTTCCAGCCGGTGGTTCCTTCCACCTGATCGCCAGCGGCCATGCGCCACATTGTGATTTCAGCGATGCGACCGGCAGAGAGGCGCGCGGCGCCGTCCCAGCGCACCGGCTCGCGCCCGGGCAGAAACGTCAGCCGCAACATCACGCGGTTCGAGGCCCCACCGAGGCGGGCCGGCCCCTGCGCCTGGGCCACTGGCCGAGGCGTCACGCTGAAATAAGCAGCAACCACCGCAGCAATCAGAACAAAAAGCGCCGCAACTCTCGACACGCGCATGCTTACCTCCTGGAGTTTTCCACTCACTGAACCACCAAAGTGGCGCTTCAATAATAGTCCTCCACCACCGCAGCGCCAAGAAGCAAGTGATTGGCTAGAGGCCCCGCAAGGCCCCCGCACCGCCGGCGTTGTGGCTCCACAGCATTTTGGTGCATACTGGTGTTATGGGTGCAACTGAGAAAGTTGTCCGGCAGAGCGTCAGCCTTCCGGCGAATGTCGCGAGACAAGTTCGGAGCATGGCGAAAAGCCGCCGCTTGAGCGCCAATCGAGTGCTGGTCGAACTCGTCGAAGAGGGAATCGCAACCCAAGCGCGGAAGCGGCAGGAGTTTTTCGGCTTGGCCGAGAGATTCCGAGCGACTGCGGATCCGAAGGAAGTGGAACGCCTCGGTAACGAGTTGGGGCGTATGGTTTTTGGCGGCCATGCCGAAGATTGAGACCTGGAGCAGATTCCCTCCGGACGTTCGGCAGCATTTGATCGACCGGATGCGCGATCGGAGCATCAGTATTGCCGATCTGAACCAGCTCCGCGTCTGGATTGAATCGAACCCTGACGTGCCGGAAGGGGAATGGTACAGAGACTTTGGTTCTTTCAAGATTTGCGGTCAAGGGCGATATCCGAGGACCTTCCTGCTTCGCGGCCAACTGGCGAAGGGTGAACGCCTGTGATCGGGCCTCTCGCACAAGGTCGCGCTTGACTCGCCCCGGCCAACAACGGCCACTCGGCAGCGTTCTGTTCCGCACCGCCACCGCTCGATACGCCGCGAAGGCCAGTGCGTAGATTTGCTGGGTGTCCTGTTCTTAGCTCGGCAGTTCCCACTGATGGGCGAGACTTGTGAAGCCCTGCGCCTGTTGTGGCCAATCGTGAAGCGTTGCCGGGTCAAAGTCAGCGCCGTTCGGCCAGACCAGCGTATGCACCTCGGCGTCAACCCGCACTTGATTGAATACCGACAGATCACGCAGGGGCCGATAGAGTTCGCCGCGGAGAACAGGCTTGAAGTCGATGACCTGCTCCGTACCGTCGTCAAATGCCACGCGGAGCGTGTATGGCGAGACGATTTCGAACGCCCGCACGCGGTGGATTGGATGAGCCATGCCTGTTCTCTATTTTAACGGATCGATCGGCGCCGGCGCACGCCCCGCTTGCAATCGCTCCCAGTCCGCCAGCAACTCGGCTTGATGCAGTTCCGCCCAGGCTTCCACAAGGCGCCGTTGGCGCGTCGGCAGCCCGCCGGAGATCGGCTGTATTGGTTGGACGCCGTAGATTGCAACCTCGTCCTGATAGTAGGCGTGGAAATGGGGCGCGTGGTGCGGCGCGGCAGCTTCGACGTACATACGGATGATGATTCCGAAGAAGCGGCAGATTTCCGGCACCGGGCCATTGTATCCCGAAAACCAGGCGGCCCACTCCAAAGTCCCAACAGCGGGCAGACGCCGGCGCGGCGTCGGTAATCTGGCACGCAGATTGCCTCGCGCGGGCGTCCCTGCAAAATCTGCAGTTGGTCGAGCACGCTGGCGCTCCAGCGGCCCGTTACGGGGTAGTTCATTCGCACCGCGGAGGAGGCAGACGCCAAAGGATGAAATCATCTGATGGGGGCTGGTGCCGGCCAGTGCAAGCCTGCAGAAGCAGCTTCCGCCCCCGGCCCGGTCGTGGGGCCCCGAAAAACGTCGTGCGAATCTGACCGGCGGCGGCTTGCGCCGGCTTCCACGCTATTGACGGGCCTCAGAACGGCCGCCGAGCCAGCCCGTGGGAAGTCTCTGCGGCACCACAACGCGCGATTGCTTTTGCGGCCCGGTTGGGCTATGATCCAAGCGTGGTGAAGTCCCGCGGCAGCGGGTCGGACCGTACAGTGGGCGCGAGCCCACTTTTTTGTTGTCAGGCAGTGGCAGGAAAGAATGGGTGAGGTTCCCCTCGCGCGCATCCGCGAAATCGCCGAGCGTGTGGCCGCCTCCGAGGGCCTGGAGGTGGTGGAGGTGGAGTTGCGCGGCAAGGGCCGCGGCAGCCTCCTTCGTGTCTTCATCGACAAGCCGGGCGGCGTCACCCACGGCGATTGCGAACTGGTCAGCCGCCAGTTGAGCGCGATCCTCGATGTGGAAGACCCCATCGAAGGCAGCTACGTCCTGGAAGTTTCCTCTCCGGGAGTGGAACGGCGGCTGCACAAGCCGGCCGATTACGGCCGGTTCGCCGGCCACAAGGTCCGGCTCATCCTGAAGCAGCCGCAAGAGGGCCGTCGCCAGGTCGCGGGACGGCTGGAAGGACTGGAGAACGGCCTGGTCCGGGTCACCGTCGAGGACGGCAAAACGCTGGCCGTTGCCCACGAAAACGTCGAACGCGCGAACCTGGTCTTTGAGTGGAAATAGCGCAAACCGCAAGTGCTGAGTGCGGTGCGGGCCAGCACCAGGGGCGCGCGCGCAACTCGGCACTTGGGTGAATACTATGGCATCGCAACTGTATCAGACAATCGATCAACTCAGCCGCGAGAAGAACATCGACGCGCAGATCATCGTGAGCGCCGTCGAGGACGCCATGCTGGTCGCCACCCGCAAGTACTACAAGTCCGGCGAAGACCTGAAAGCCGAGCTGAACAAGGAAAGCGGCGAAATTCAGGTGTATGCGGTCAAGAAGGTGGTCGAGGAAGTTATCAATGCCTCCAAGGAGATCAGCCTGGAAGAGGCGCAGGCCCTGGACGCCTCGGCGCAACTGGAAGGCGAGGTGAGAATCCGCAAGGCCACCGACGTGCTGGGCCGCATCGCCGCGCAGACCGCCAAGCAGGTCATCTACCAGAAGGTGCGGGAGGCCGAGCGCGACACCGTCTACAACGAATACAGCGGGCGCGTCGGGGAGGTGATCAATTGCAGCGTCAAGCGCCTGGAAGGGCCCGACCTCATCGTGGATATCGGGAAGGCCGAGGCGCGCCTCCCCCGCCGGGAGCAATCCCGGCTGGAGCAACACTCGGTGGGCGACCGTCTGCGGGCCGTGATCATCAAGGTGGAGAAGTCGGTCAAGGGCCCGCAGGTGATCATTTCGCGGGCGGCGGCCGAGCTGGTGCTGCGGCTGTTTGAGCAGGAAGTGCCCGAAATCTACGATGGCACGGTGACCATCAAGGCCTGCGCGCGCGAGGCCGGCGAGCGCACCAAGATCGCCGTGCTCAGCCACGACCGCGACGTGGACAGCGTGGGGGCCTGCGTGGGCATGAAGGGCATGCGGGTGGAGTCCATCCGCCGCGAGTTGCGCGGCGAGAAAATCGACATCGTTCAGTTCTCCGAAGACGCGGTGGTGTTCGCCCAGCATTCGCTTTCCCCGGCCAAGATCAGCCGGGTGTCCGTCGTCGACCAGGCCGAAAAACACCTGGAGGTCATCGTGGACGACAGCCAGCTCTCCCTGGCCATCGGCAAGAAGGGCCAGAACGTGCGGCTGGCCTCCAAGCTGCTGGGCTGGCGCATCGACATCAAGAGTGAAGAAGAAAAGCGGCAGGAGGTGGAGTGGCAGATGGGCCAACTGGTGGCGGGCGGCACGCCGCTTGCCCAGCTCACCGCGCTGAGCGACAAGCTGCGCGAGAAACTGGCCCAGCACGACATCCCCACCGTCGAGCGGCTGGGCGCCATGACGCCGGAACAACTCCAGGAGATCCCCGGGATCGGCCCGAAAATGGTAGAAAAAATCCGTGCCGCAGTGCAGAATTATTGGGAAGGTACCGAGGAAGGCGCGGCTACTGCAGAGGGCGGGGAAGCGGCGGAGTCCGAAGCGGCCGAGGGGGAAGCGGGCGCTGCCGAGTCTGCTGGAATCGACGAAATCAAGGAGACCTCTGAGGCGGGCGGGCTGGCGGGCGCCGGCGGCGCCAGCGAACCAGGTCTGGCCGCTGAACCGGCTGAAGGGGTGGGGGCGGGCGAGATCGGCCCGCCCGCCCAGCAGGAAGAAGCTGCCCGCGACGCCGAAGCAAGCCCCGGCGAACCGACCTCCCAGATTGAACGCGAGTGAGTGCGCCGGCGCGAACACCGGCGCGGTTTTTGGAAAGAACAGGTTGGCATGCGGATTAACGATCTGGCCCGAGAACTCGAGGTGAAGTCCAAGGCGGTCCTCGAGTTTCTGGCGGGCATTGGCGTAGCGAAAACTTCACACTCGAGTTCTGTCGAAGAGGATATTGCCGAGAAGGTTCGCCAGCGTTTCGCACCTGACCGTTACGGCGCGCCCCAGGAGGGCGGCGGCGTAGCGGTTGTCGAAGAGGAGGAACAGCCGCGGGTCGAGGCCCCAGCGCCTGCGGCCGAGGTGGAAGCGGCAGAAGCGCCGCCGGCTGCGGCGCCGCTGGTGGAAGCGCCGCTGCCCGCGGGGCCGCGTCCGGCCGTGCCGCTGGGCGCGGGACGGCCGCCGGTGCGCCGGGGTCCGGTGCTGCGTCCGCCCGTTCGTCCGCATGCCCCACCACCGCCGCCAGCCGCGGCGGCTCCGCCGCCTTCGCCGCCGGGCCTAGAGGCCAGGCTGGAAGCGCCGGCTCCGGCGGCGCCGTTCGCTGCTCAAGGAGTGACGGCGCCGGCGGTTTCCGAGTTGGCAGCGCCGGTAGTGGGCGAAGCGGCGGAGGGCGGCCCCCTTGAGGCCGAAGCGATTGGGCCGATGCTCCCGCCGGCGCCTCCGGGCGCACCGCACATTCCCCGGTTTGGCGTGCAAGGCCCATTGATCACGCCGCGGCGGGGCGTGCCGGGACCGGTTAGCCGGGCCGGAGGGCTGGCGCCCAGGCCGCAAGTTACGCCGCCGCCGCGGGCCGCGCCGCCGCGCACGCTGGCGCCCGGCCAGCCGATTTATCAGCCGCGGGCCGGCGCGCCGGGCCGCGCGGGCCTGCGTTCGGCGGGGGGCGCTCCTGCCGGCCAACGGATAGGGAGGCCGGCGCGTCCGGGAGCGCCGGGCTGGCAGCCGGGTGCGCCCACGCCGAGCCGTCTGGGCGAACGCCGGCCCATGCATCCCACGCGGGCGCGCCCCGCGGGCGTTTCACCCCCCGGCCTGCTGCCCCCCGGCGCGCGCCGTCCGGGAGGGCGCCCCCAGGTGCCCACGCGCGACCGCGAGCGCCCGCTGCGTGCCATGCCGCCACGGGCGGGCCCCATGGTCTTCACCCCGCGGCCCATCGACCGCGAGATCGCCATCACCGAGGGCGTTACCATCAAGGAGCTGGCCGAGAAGCTGGAGCTAAAGGCCAAGGACCTGATGCAGCGGCTCATCAGCCGGGGCGTGTTCGCCACCATCAACCAGACCATGGAGACCCAGGTGGCCAAGGACCTGGCCCGCGATTTCGGCGCCGAGACCCGCGTCATCAGCTTCGAGCAGGAAACCATCGAGGCGGCGGTCCCGGAGGCGGCCGAGGAAGCCGGGGAGCTGGTGGCCCGCCCGCCCGTGGTCACCATCATGGGCCACGTCGATCACGGCAAGACCTCGTTGCTGGACGCCATTCGCGAAACCCACGTCACCGAGCAGGAAGCCGGCGGCATCACTCAGCATATCGGGGCCTACCAGGTGGAGATCAGCGGCCGCAAGATCACCTTCATCGACACGCCGGGCCACGAGGCCTTTACCCGCATGCGCGCGCGCGGCGCCAAGGTCACCGATATCGTGGTGCTGGTGGTGGCCGCCGATGACGGAGTGATGCCGCAGACGCTGGAGGCCATCGACCACGCCCGCGCCGCCAACGTCCCCATCATCGCGGCGGTCAACAAGATCGATAAGCCCGAAGCCATGCCCGACCGCGTCAAGCGGCAATTGGCCGACCGCGGCCTGATGCCCGAGGAATGGGGCGGGCAGACCGTCACTGTCGAAGTCTCCGCCAAGCGCAAGCAGAACATCGACCTGTTGTTGGAGATGATCCTGCTGGTGGCCGACATGCAGGAGCTGAAGGCCAACCCCAACCGGCCGGCCATGGCCACGGTGCTGGAAGCCAAGCTGGACAAAGGCCGCGGCCCGGTGGCCACCGTGCTGGTTCAGAACGGCACGCTGCGGGTCGGCGATCCGTTTATTGTCGGCCCGGTGTTCGGCAAGGTGCGCGCGCTGCTCAACGACCGCGGCCAGCAGTTGAACGGGGCCCCGCCGTCGTCGCCCGTCGAAGTGCTGGGCCTGGGGAGCCTGCCGCAGGCCGGCGATCAGTTCCAGGTGGTGACCGACCTGCTCAAGGCCAAGCAGATGGCCACCTATCGCGAGCAGAAGGCGCGCGAGGCGGCCCTGGCCCGCTCGGTGCGGCTCAGCCTCGACAAGCTGCACGAGCAGTTGCAGGCCGGCGCCGTCAAGGAACTGGACCTGATTCTGAAGGCCGACGTGCACGGCTCGGCGGAAGTCCTCGGCGAGACCCTCAACAAGCTGGGCACCGAGAAAATCAAGGTGAACATCATTCACAGCGGGGTGGGCGCCATCACCGAGTCCGACGTGCTGCTGGCTTCGGCTTCCAACGCCATCATCATCGGGTTCAACGTGCGGCCGGAGCGCAATGCCCTGGAGACGGCCGAGCAGGAGAAGGTGGACATCCGCCTGCACACCATCATC
>Ga0315279_10011747_pt1 | contig 10077 bp, 6 predicted proteins | sample YL17G06_20_MG_FD_203694 | JGI IMG/M metagenome (GOLD analysis project Ga0315279, IMG submission 203694) | Sediment microbial communities from Yellowstone Lake, YNP, Wyoming, USA - YL17G06_20 | ecosystem: Environmental > Aquatic > Freshwater > Lake > Sediment | place: USA: Wyoming | collected...
GGATGATCATAAAGGCCCGATATCTCATGTCGTTCTCCTTGGACCGTCCGCAACCGCCCTTATCGGGCGTTGTCCTTGAGCTTCACCCGCTGCTGCGTGGCGTTTGTGCCGAAGTGCACCGTCACGGTTGCGGGGTACTGCCTCTTGCCGCGCGCGTCGATATCGAACGTGGTCTCCGTCGTGCGGTAGTCGAACAGCGTCGTGGCTACCTCGCTGTCGTAGTCCACATCGCCGTCCCACTGGCGGCGAAGCTCGAACTTGATCGGCTTCGTGCGGTAGTTGCGGATCGTGTCCACCCAATTCGTCTGCTCATCCCAACCGTCCACCACCTCGTGCGGCGGACCGGAGATCGCGTGGAAATGGAAGTTCAGCCGTTCGGTGCCCATCCGCCGCGTCTCGTAGACCACCAGGTCGTCCGGGCCGAGGTTGATCTCGATCTCCGCCTTGATCGGAACGTAGCGGATCTGCTGGCGGGCCAGGAAGGCCAGGCCGTCGCCATCGCCGCCGTTGCGGCGAAAGAGGTTCACCTGCCCGTCGGGCAGCGGACTGTCGCCCAGCTTGTGCTCGGCGTCGTTACGCCATATGAAGAATCGCACTGGGCGCGGGCCGTACTGGTAAGCCCGCATGCGGTAGACGATGTCGAACGGCACATCCCGTGCCTCGACGGCCTGCATACGCTTGCTCCAGCCGTTGGGGATCGTCTCCTCGCCGGAAACCGAGAACAGGAAGTATTCGCTGAGCCCTTCCTTGACAATCACCGGGGCCTTGGCCGCCGGCTCTGGGGGCGCTTCCGCCCGCTGGATCCCGTCCTTCGCCCCAGACTTGCGCAACATCTCGTATAACCCCGGCGCCGCGCTCGGCTGGGGCACTGGAATGCCCCTTCGTTGCGCCAACTCGGCAATTTTCTCGACAAGGTTGATCGTGCCGACAATCAGGCGCACGTTGGCGTTCTCGTACTCCTCGCCGCTGTTGTTGAACACGCGGACGTAGCCGCGAAAGTGCAGCTTCGTCTCGTCCGGGTCCGTGATGGCAACGTAGTCCATGCTCCAGGTCAGGCCGCTGGTGAAGTATGTGACCTCCACCTTCACCTGACCCTCGAACTTGCTCTCGACGTTCCAGATCAGGTGCTGCGGCTTCTGGCCGGGGAAGACCGTGTCCAGCAGTTCGACGTCGTCCTTGTGCTCCAGTGGGCGGAAGGTGACGCTGGTCGGGTCGATCAGCGTGTTGGCCCAGGAGAACTGAAGCTTGTTGACGCCCTTCTTGAACGTCACAGACCGGGTCTCCTTGACCAGCGTGAGGTCTTCGGAGTTGTAGATCGTGAGCTGCACGCTGTCACGGGCCGGCAGGGTCACCAGGTCCACGTTCTTGGCCAAGCCGACGGCCGGGCACATCAGCAGCCCGGCCAGGATTGTAAGTATTGTTGCCGTCGTTATTTGTTTCATGGCTGTCGTCCTTTCCTGCGCATCACTGCCAGAGGTTCTTGAGCAGTACGTGGAAGCGGACCGTGACCTTCTCGACCTTCTTGTCCTTGTCCTCCGGCCTGGCGGGCAGGTCGACCAGCAGGATAGGCGCGGCGTTGCCCAGTTCGTAGTCGAACCGGATTTCCTTGCTGGTCTTGCCGAGCTTCTCCCATTCCACGTCGCCGTGGGTGTTGCCGAAATACTCCTGGCCCAGGCGGTTGAGCTGCTCGAGCATCCTCAGCTTGGCGGGTGCGTCCTTGAAGTTCTCGATCTCGTACTTGATGACGATTTCCTGGTTGTACAGGTTGCCGCGAACGCTGTGCCTCTGTTTGCTCTCGATTATCCGCGTGCAGACGATGTCGCGCGACTCGCCAAGGTAGAGCTTCATCGTGTCGTCCAGCGGGGTCAGCGCGGCCCAGTCCTCGCCGAGGAACGCCTCGCCGCCCCGGCCATCCTCGATGAATATGCGGACCTTGCCCGGCTGGAGGGGGAATTCCCCCATTTTGTGCTTCTCGTCGTTGGTGAGCCGGTAGTGCATCAGGATCTTGCTGGCCAGGGGCTTGTCGGGGTTCAGTGCCCCGTGGGTGTACCAGTCGAAGGTGAACGTCTTCTCGATGGGCACGTCGGTGAACTTGGCCATCAGCAGCTTGAGGTCGTCGAGTTGGTTGACCTCCTTCAGGAACTTCGGCCCGAAGCCCGCCCAGACGCCCGCGCCGAGGAAGTCCTCCCCGCTGTAGTTGTGCAGGACCATGTACTTGCGCAGCGTCAGGGCCTTTTCCTTCTTGTCGGCCAGCGCACGGTACTCGAAGGTGCGGGTAAGGTTGGAGATGAGGTAGCTGACCCGGACCTTGCACGCGCACGCCTCGGCCGAGTAGACCTCCCAGACCAGCGCGTTCTCATTGGGCGGGTAGGCCACGTTGATGACGTTCACTTCCGGCGCCTCGGTTCCGTCGGCCAGCTTGATAAGCTTGACCGGACGGAACTTGTCGCCCTCCCTCACGGCCACCGGCCGAAACAAGATGGAGTCCTTGTCGATGGCGGTGTTGGACCAACTGAAGTCGATCATGTTGTTGGCCTTGCCGGACTTCAGCAGCGGGACGATGCGCTCCTCCTCGACCAGCGTGTAGTTGCCGTTATCGAGTTGGATCTCGACGCGCTCCCGCTCGGGCAGCGCGGCCAGCTTGATCCGCCCGAATGCGGCCGGCGCCCCGACCGTCAGCGCCGCGGCCAGGATGACAATAAAGGCTCGGTATCTCATGTCGTTCTCCTTGAAATAGTGTTCCGCTTGTACCTGTTACACTGCGTCTGACGCTTGAAAGTGCATATGGTTCCCGATGATTGGAAGAGGGTGTGTTTTTCGGCAGGGATCTGCCGGCCGGCAGGTCCATGCTGACCGAGCCGCTGTCGTCCCTCAGTCCGCCAGTTTGACGGCCACCTGTTGGCGTTCGAAGCCGGCGGCGGCGAAGAACGGTTGTTCGCGGAATCGGCCTATCGACGCGATGATGGAATCCGGCACGATGGCCAGGCGCGTGTTGTAGTGCGCGGCGATGTTGTTGAAGTATTCGCGGGCCAGCGCGATGCGGTTCTCGGTATCGGCGAGTTGGCGCTGGAGGCGCATGAAGGCGTCGTTGGCTTTGAGTTGGGGGTAGTGTTCCACGAGGGCAAGGATGGCCGGCCCGGTGGCCACGGGGTCCGGGCCCGCCTGGCCCGGGCGCGTGGCCTGCGCCTGCGAGCGCAGCAAGGCCAGCGACTCCTGGACGCTCCGCTCGTGGTCGCGGAAGCCCTTGACCGCCTCGACAAGATTGGGAATCAGGTCCGCCCGTCGGTGCAACTGGACATCCACGTTGGACCAGGCCTGCGTGACCATCTGCCGAAGCCTCACCATGCTGTTATAGGCCATCCACAGCCAGCCCAGCAGCCACAGGGCCAGGAACCCGCCCGCCGGCGCGATGCACAGGCCTATGGCCGGGCCGCCGCCGCCCGCCATCTCCAACTCGAAACGGTGGGACTCGCCCATCTTCGCGCAAACGATGCCGCCAATCGTCGCCACCACCGCACCCAGCACGCCCCAAACCCAGAACTGTATTGCCAGGCCAGTGCTGATCTGCTTCTCGCCGCGGGTGGATATCAGGAACACCGGCGCATCGGCGTCCGCGGCGATCTCCGGGGCGACCACGTCCTGCCGCTCGCGCGCCTGGCCCATCACGTACAGCGTGCCGTGAAGCGCGAGGGCGTGCTCGGTAAAACACCGGCGGTGATCGGAGTCGCAAACCGAGCCCTCGGGCCCCTTGGCGTAGTAAAGCGCGTCGCCCAGGCCGCAGGTCTCGTCAAAGACCGTCGTGTCCTCGACCTTCGCGCCCTGGGGCCGGACGAGAACGAACCCGCAGTCGTCCTTCAGATAGAACGGCTGGGACTCGCCCCCGCTGGCGACTGTCTTCCAGCCGCTCTCGTGCCGCGTGCGGGTTTGCGTGTGGCCCTTGGAGTCGCGGTAGGTTTCCGTTACGGTCCGGCTCCAGTGCTCATCGACGCTCCAGCGATAGCTGACGCAGGGAATCTCGGCGAGGTAGCTCGTCAGCGGCTGCTGCGACTCGGCCGTGCCGCTTAGCTCCACGAGCCCGATGAACACGCCGGTGGTCTTGGAGGTCGGGATGTTGTCGATGAGCCGTCGGCGGCTGCCGGCCCGAAGGCTGAGATACAGGAAAAGCAATGCCAGCACGCCCCCTATCGCAATCGGCAGGTATGCCTGCGGCACGTCGGCTGCGCCCGCGGCGGCAAGCATCGGAATTACCCTGTCGACGATAGCGACCATGGACAGGATTATCCATTGCCGGCGGCGGCAGTCAATCGCCTTGGGGCGGCGCTGGTCGGCCTCGGCATGCCGCGCGTCGATCCGCAGCCGGGATGGCAAGCGCGGCAAGTCCGGCAAGCCGTCAGGGTTCTTGGTTTACCCGGTGCGGTTGAACGGCTATGTTCGGGGCGAGGTAATCGCGGCGGAACCTGGCAGGCAAGGACAACGGTAATGGCCATGACTCGACGGGAATGTCTCAGGCAGATCAGGGCGGCCGGGATCGCCGGGCTCGGCGCGGCCGCTGGCGCGGGGGCGGTTTCGACGCTGGGCGGCTGCGGCGAAGACGCGGCTCTGGAGACGCAGCCCAAGCCGGCCGGCAAAAAGACAGCCCACGTGCCGCGCCGGCCCAACGTGCTGTACATCATGTCCGACGACCACACCGCCCAGGCCATCGGCGCCTACGGCGGCAGGCTGGCCAGGCTCAACCCCACGCCGACGATCGACCGCCTGGCCTCCGAGGGCATGCTGTTTGCCAACGTCTTCTGCGCCAACTCGATCTGCACGCCCAGCCGCGCCAACATAATGACCGGCCAGCAGTGCCAGCGAAACGGCGTGCTGGACCTTTACGGCGAGTTGCCGCCCGAGCGCCAGTACCTGTCCATGGAGATGCGCAAGGCCGGCTACGCGACGGCGATGATCGGCAAGTGGCACCTCAGGGCCGACCCCGCGACGTTCGACTACTGGTGCATCATGCCCGGGCAGGGCGAGTACTTCGACCCCGTGCTCTACACCAACGACGGCGGCGAGCCCGGCAAGGTCCGTCTCGACAGCACGCTGATCAAGGAGGCCAACGTCCGCCGCTTCAAGGGCCACTCCACCGACGTCATCACCGACCTGGCCTTGGCCTGGCTCAAGGAAAAACGCCCAGCCGACAAGCCGTTCTTCTGCATGCTGCACTTCAAGGCGCCCCATGACATGTTCGAGCACCATCCGCGGTATAACGACTACCTCGGGGATACCGAGATCCCCGAGCCGGACAACATGTACGATCAGCCGGCAGGAGACTTCGGCTCGGTCGCCACGCGCGGCGCCAACGACGAACTGATACACGTCATCGGCTCGTCCGTCTCAAAACGGATGACCAGCCGAAACATGGGCAAGCACATGAAGGTCGATCCCGGCCTGAGCGACCGCGAGTACACCCACCAGGCGTACCAGCGGTACCTCAAAAAGTACCTGCGCTGTGTCAAGGGCATCGACGACAACCTCAAGAGAGTCTTTGGCTACCTCGAGCAGGCCGGGCTGATGGACGACACGGTGATCTTCTACGCCGGAGACCAGGGGCTGTTCCTCGGCGAGCACGATTTCATAGACAAGCGATGGATGTACGAGGAGGCCATGCGCATGCCGCTGCTGGCGCGGTATCCCAAGCTCATAAAGCCAGGCCGGCGAAACGACTGGCTCATCAACAATACCGACTTCGCCCCGACGATCCTGGACCTCGCCGGCGTCAGGACGCCGGACTACATGCAGGGCCGAAGCTTCATGCCCGCCCTGGCCGGGCAGCCCAAGCCCAGGGACTGGCGGACGGCCACGTATTACCGCTACTGGATGCACATGGCCCACGGACACAACAACCCGGCTCATTTCGGCCTGCGGACCGACCGCTACAAGCTGATATTCTTCTACGGGTGCGATTTCACGGACATCCACGCCGGCAAGCCGGTGAAGGGGCAGGGCGGCAACCGCTACCACGTCAACACGCCGGTGGCGTGGGAGTTCTACGACCTGGCCGAGGATCCCGGCGAGATGCACAACCGCTACGGCCTGGCGAGGTACAAGGACACCATCGCCGACCTCAAGCGCCAACTCAAGAAGCTCCGCGAAGACCTCGACGAGACCGACGAGAAGTATCCGCGGATCGCCAGGATAATCCAGGAGCACTGGGGCGACTAGATAAGCCCCCGCAGTTGGGCGAAGGTGACGTCGGCCAAGGATGCCACGATGCGGTTGGCTTTGGCCAAGTGGTCGTGGGTGTAACTGGAGGCGACGGCGAGGACTTTCATTCCGGCGGCCTTGGCGGCGTCGATGCCGGCGGGGGAGTCTTCCACGACGATGCAGCGCCTGGGGCGGAGGTCCTTGCCGGCTGTGCGGGCGAGCAGTTCGCGTGCGGCGAGGTAGCCTTCGGGGTCCGGTTTGCCGCGTTTGACGTCCTCGGCGGCGACGATTGCCTGGAAGCAGTCCAGCACGCCGACGGTTCGGCCGGCGAGGATTATCTCGTCGCGAAGGGCTCCGGAGCAGATCGCCATCGGCACGCCCGCGGCGGCGATGGCGCGGATGATCGCCACCGCCCCCGGCAGGGGCTGGATCGACTCGCGGAACGCCCGCTGCACCAGGGCGGTCTTGGCGGCGGTAAGGCCGGCGATCTGCCTCTCGGACAGTTCCGCGCCGCGGTCGCGTGCGGCTGTCAGCAGGCAGTCGTGGTCGTCGTAGCCGAGGTACTTGTCGTAGTAGTCCCGGCTTGTCAGGTCCACACCGAGAGTCGCCAGCACCTCGCGGAAGCAGGCGAAGTGGACCGGTTCGGAATCCACGACAACCCCGTCGAAATCGAATATCACGGCATCCATTTCCAGGGTTCTACCCGGCCTGCCTGCCGGAGGCAAGCAGTGTCCAGGTTGTTCGGCACCCACATTTTACGTATTTTAATGACATTTTAAGGAGTTAGTGATTGCGGTTGCGGATTCTGGCCGGTAGAGTATCAAGAAAGCGTCAAGTTGCACCACGGTTTTCTGAGAATCCGTGCCGTAAGATTATTAAGACTATAAGGCGTAGAATCAGAGTCGTGGATATAGGTCTTGTCCGAATCCGGTTCCACAGCAGGACAGTTAAATGACCGAACCGAGCCGACCTATCACAGTCTTCCTGACGGATGACCATACGATGGTGCGCCAGGCCTTGGCGGAGATGATCGGCAGGCATCCGGAGTTCAAGGTTGTCGGGCAGTGCGGGGACGGGCTGCGTGTGGCCGAACAAGTCCAGGCCATCAAGCCGGACGTGTTGGTGCTTGACGTGGCCATGCCCGGGCTCAACGGCCTGGACATCTGTCGGGACCTGACGAGGCGGATGCGGAATCTGGCGGTTCTGATCCTGAGCATGCACGACGACGAGGAGTTTGTCGTCCGGGCGATGGAAAACGGGGCCTTGGGCTACATGACCAAGGAGGCCGACGACAGCCAGCTTATCGAGGCCCTTCGCAGCGTCTCCCGAGGCGAGTTGTACCTGGCGCCGGGCCTTTCCAGGGGCATTCTTCATCGCCTAGGCCGGGGCGACGACGACCCCTACGAGCGGTTGACCACGCGGGAACGGCAGGTCCTCCAGCTTATAGCCGAGGGCAGAACCAATCGCGAAGTCGCCGATTCTCTCGAGCTCTCCGTCAAGACGGTCGACACCCACCGCACGCGGCTGATGCGCAAACTCAACATCCACGACCAGACCGCCCTGGTCAAGTACGCCTTGCGAAAAGGCATCATCTCGCTTCGATAACTACGAAAGCCCCTGCCCTGACTTGCCGATAGACCCCCTGGTTGACGCGGTCGCGGCCATTGTCCACGCGCGCGGTCCTGGCGTGGCCGCATTGGTTAGGAAACGGTGACATGGTACGGTTCAAGTTGACTAGTCCCGGCGTTCTGTTAATCCTGGCCGTCCTGGCCGCCGGCGGGATCTTCCTGCTGGACACCTTCTTTCTGCGTCCGCACATCGACGCGCAGCAGGACGCCGCCCTCCAGGAGCAGGCCGTCAAGACTCGGCGCGCGACGCAGACGGCGCTGCAAGAGGAGCAAGAGGAGCTGCGCCGCTGCGCCGTCAGCCTCGCCGAAGACCTGGACATCGTGCGGTCCTTCAGCAATCCAAACCCCGCCGGCGCCTCGTCCGGCAGGCTCGACGATTTCATGCGCGGAGTGCTGGACCGCGTCGACATCAGCCATGCCTGGCTGATCGCCCGGTCCGGGCGCGTGGTGGCGTCTTGGCCGACAGCCAAGCATGGGCAAGACGCCGGGCAGCCTGACGAGCCCGGCGCGGGCGGTCCGCCGGAACCGACAGGCGTTGCCGCAAGAGGCGCCGCCGAGGGGTTGATCCAGCTTGCCGACGGCCCGGCCGTGTTCGCACAATGCCCCGTCCCGTCGCTGGAGCAGGACGCCAATTGTGCCGGCTGCCTGATGCTTACCCGCCCTCTGGACGCCAGGCAAATGGAGAAGTTCAGCAAACTGTCCGACTGCAAGGTCGTGCTGGTTTCCGGCAGCAAGTTGCCGGCCGGGGTGCTGGACAAGAACTCCGCGGAGTTGCCCGCCTGGCTTACCAGCCAGGAGCAGATGGCCGTGGCGTGGGCGGCCAAGGACGTCTCTGGGCAGTCCATCGGGTACTTCCTGGCGACTGTTCCGGTCACTCACATCCAGCGTCAGACCGTCACCAGCCGGCGGATGATCCTGATCGTGTTGTCCCTGTCGGTCGGACTGGCGCTGCTGGTGATCCTCGGTTCCCACATGCTGGTCACGGGCCCGGTGGTCCGGCTGCTCGAGCGGTTGCAGCGGCTCGACGCCGGAGAGGGGTCGGTCCAGAGCCTGGCCAGGAACCTCCACGGCGAGCCGCTCATGCTCGCCCGCCGGCTGGAGAACGCCTTCGAGAAGCTCGCGCACATTTCCAAGACGGACCAGTTGACGAGTTTGGCAAACCGCAGGCATTTCGAAGAAGTCCTCGAGTGCTTTTACCACCAGGCCCGGCGCTATAACCGTCCGATGTCGCTGCTGGTGATGGACGTCGACTTCTTCAAGGCGGTCAACGATTCCGGCGGGCACCAGGCGGGCGACGACGTCCTCAAGCTCGTTGCCGGCGCCATCGAGGAGGCATGCCGCAAGGCCGACCTTCCGGCCCGGTTCGGCGGCGACGAGTTCGCGGTGCTGTTGCCGGAGACGGCCGCCGTCGACGCCGAGGCCGTCGCCGAGCGCATACGCCAGGCCGTCGACAAGCTGCCCATACGGGTCGGGGGAACAGAGTTCCACGTGACCATGTCCGTGGGCATCGCGGACCTCAACTCCGGCGAGATAAACAGCCCGGGCGCCATGCTCGGCCTGGCCGACCGCGCGCTCTACGCCGCCAAGCAGAACGGGCGGAACTGCGCGGTCCAGGCCCACAACCTCCACGAGGACGCGCTGGACAAGCTCCAGCCCACCGAGGACAGCAAGATCAACCTGCTCAGCAAGAAGCTCGCCGGTCTCGACAGCCAGTTCAAGGACCTGTTCCTGCTGGCGTTCGACCAGGTGATGGCGATCCTCGAGCAGCGCGACCCCCACATGGCCGACCACACCAGGAAGGTGCAGCACTTCGCCGCGGTCATAGGCGAGGAAATGGAACTGCCCGAGCGCGTGATAAAACGCATCGAAATCGCCGCGATGATGCACGACCTGGGAATGGTGGCCATGCCGGACTCGATCCTGCTTTGCCCGGGCGCGTTGAGCGAAGAGCAGATGCGGATCATGCGGCGCCACCCGCTGCTGAGCGTGAGGATCATGGAACGCATGGAGTTCCTCGAACAGGAGATCCCAGCCGTCCGCTACCACCACGAGCGGTTCGACGGCAAAGGCTACCCCGAGGGCATCTCCGGCGCGGCGATTCCCCTGACGGCCCGCATACTCTCCGTGGCCGACGCCTTCGACGCCATGACCAGCCCGCGCACTTACCGCACCGCCAAGACCCTCGCCGAGGCCATCGGGGAAATCACCCGGGGCAGCGGCACGCAGTTCGACCCGACGGTCATCAGCGCCTTCATGAGCGCCG
>Ga0315279_10011748_pt1 | contig 10077 bp, 9 predicted proteins | sample YL17G06_20_MG_FD_203694 | JGI IMG/M metagenome (GOLD analysis project Ga0315279, IMG submission 203694) | Sediment microbial communities from Yellowstone Lake, YNP, Wyoming, USA - YL17G06_20 | ecosystem: Environmental > Aquatic > Freshwater > Lake > Sediment | place: USA: Wyoming | collected...
CTCCATCTATCTGCCGATGTTCCAGATGGCCTCGGGGCCGGGATAACAGGGAGGCATGGGGCGATGGGAACGATCCTGGGACGGCGATACGAACGAGTGAGTTTTCCGGCGGCCGTTACGGTCCACAACCTGGACAGCGGCGAGTGCTTCACCGGCGAGAGCATAGACCTCAGCCGGGGAGGCATTGGCGTTTTCACCGAAAGGTTCATCCCTCAAGGCGCCAGCCTGCGGATAGTCGTGCAGCTCCCCGGCGGCCGGGGACAGGCGGAAGTCCACGGGATTGTCGTGCGAGCGCGCACCGAGACCGGCGGGGCGATCATGGGCGTCAGCTTCCACACGCCGCTGACGCCCCAGTTGTCTCCCGAACTGTGCAGAGTGCTGGACCGGAAATGACACACGGAGGCCCCTTGTCCCTGGCACGACGACACAAGAGGATGCCGCTGACGGCCGAGTTGACCATTCAACTCGGCGACGGGCAACCTGTTCGGACGGCCGCCAACGTCTATAACGTCTCCAAAGGCGGGCTGGCGGTCTTTTCCGAGCGGGCGTTCCCGGCCGGCATGCTTGTCGGCCTGGACATTTCGCTCCCCACGGCCGACGGCGGGGCCAGGACCGTTTGCCTGTTCGGGGCGACCCGCTGGTGCCAGCCCGAGCAGGACGGACACCTGCTGGGCATCGAACTGCTGACCGACCCCCGCGCGGGCGACTACCGCCTGTTCTGCCAGTATCTGGCTGGAAAGGGGGCCCGGCTTCGGCACGAGGGTTTCACGCTCGTGGAGCTTTCGGTGGCCATGGTGATCATCTGCCTTCTGATGACGATGGCGGCGCCGAACTTCCGCCTGGCGATCGAGGAGGCCCGCGCCAACGCCGCGTCGGCCAACCTTCGGGCCATATGGTCGGCCCAGAGGGCGTATTGGCTGGAGCACAGGACTTTCTCGGACTCCCTGACGGCGCTACAGAGCCTTGACCTGATCGACGCCGCCGTCGCCGAAAGCGCCACCAACCCCAAGGCGGTCTACGTCTACCAGATCGTCGCCGCCGACGCCGGCGCCTTCTCCGCCCGCGCGCTGCGCAACAGCAGCGGGGTGTGGGTGGGGCAGATCGAGATCGACGAGGAAGGCCGCGTCACCGGCGCCATACAAGGCACGGGCGGCCAGCAGATTGTGATAGACGAGTGAGGACTTCCATGCCCAACCGTCCGCAACGCGATTGCCGGCTCACATACCCCCGCGGCGCGGCCCCCCAACGGCCGACGCGCGCGGAAGCCTTCACCCTGCTTGAGATCCAGGTGGCGCTGGTCCTGCTGGCGGTCGGCCTGCTGGGTATAGCCGGCCTGATGGTCCGCCAGAGCAGGCAGATGGTGAGGGTCGAAAGCTGGTGCGTGCCTGACCGGACCTACTACCTGCTCAGCCAGGACGATCCGTGGATGATGGCGCTGCACGCCCCGGCGACGCTGGAGCCGGCCTCGGGAGGCACGCCCTGGCGCCCTCCGGTGTCGGCCCCGCAAGAAAACGAGGTCGTGCTGCTATCTTACAACTCGTCGCTCGGCACTAACCAGATGCGAGCCAACGTCCTGCTGGAGCCGTAAACCGAAGGAGACGGCGGGCAAGGAGGCGGCCAGTGACGACCCGCCTGGTGCACGCCGGCTGAATGAAGGCGATGGATCAGATGAAGCCCGGGACACGTGGAGACCCCAATCGCAAGGGATTCCCGAACGCGGCGCCCCGCCTTGGCGGGCCGTGCAGGCGGCGATTGGAGACCGCCTGCTCCGCTGGCGGACCGCCGCGGCAGCCGGCCGGCTTCACCCTGCTGGAGCTATTGGTTGTCAGCATGTTGGCGATGTTGACGACCATGCTCGTTTCGCAGTCCTGGCGATCTTTCCACCATCAAAACGCCAACATCGTCGACCGGTCGCGCGCCGCCCAGGAACTGCGCTTCGCCCTGGACGGCCTTTGCATGGACATGGGCTGCGTCCTCTCGGCCACGCCCGCCGAGGAAAGCCGCCTCGTGATACAGCAGAACTTCGGCGGCGGGGGGGAGCAGCCGCTCATTGAGTATCTGCTGCGGAACGCTCAGCTCGTGCGCCGCGACGTCCATGCCGACACGAGCGTCGTCATCGCCGACCGGGTGACGGTCTTCCGCGTCGAGAACGTCACCGAGTCGGCGATGAAGATCGTGGTGACCATCGAGTGCGGCTCGATCGCGCGGACCGCCACGCTATTCTGGAGCCGGACATGAACGTATCTGGCAGGCATGGCGGGCACGCGCTGTTCATGACGCTGGCCACGCTGGTCGTCATGATGCTGCTGTGGATGGTGGCCTTCGGGCAGATCTCCAGTTGGCTGCGGACGGAGAAGGTGCACCTGTATTCGCAGGACCGCGCCCTTGGCCCAACGCGGGCCATGGCCTGGGGCCTGAAGCTGCTGGAGACCGGCCAGCCGCCCATTACGCCGTATGCCTGCCGGGCCAACGTCGGCGACGCGGGGGAGTTCGTCATCACATTCGCCTTGACGGCCCCGCTGCAATACCAAGTCGACGTCCGCCCCGCGACACAGCAAGACGAGGACCTGCCGGCCGCCCCCACGGAGTTCTAGGGCAATTCACGCACGCATGTACCCGTGGCGCGGGCGTCTTGCCCGTGAGTGAAGTGGCACGGGCATCTTGCCCGTGAGTACCACGGCCATCTTGGCCGTGGAAGGTGTTGCAGGGGCGAGACGTCCATGGGGCCACACAAGCCTGAACTGCTACAGGGCGCCCGCCCGCTGGTTTGTCGCCGATGAACCGATCGGCAAGTGACCCCCGGGCCTTTACGTCCCCGCCCACCCGAACGGCGGCAGCCCCTGGCGGACGCGGTCAAGGGTATCGCAGACGGCCTTTTCGTACCGCCCGCGGTCGGCCAGCAGGCCCTCGGCGTGTCCCGCGCCCGGGACAGTCCACATCATCACCGGCTGGCCGGCCCGGCCATAAAGCCCCGCCGCCTCCTCCGTGCGGGCGGTGCAATCCCGACCGCTGCTCACCAGCAGCACCGGACGCGGGGCGATCTGGGCGATCTCGCCTTCGGGGGCCCAAAGGAGGTTGTGCCCCGTCTGAAGCGAAGCCAGCAGCAGCGTCGCGGCTCGGAAATAGCCTTCGGCCGGCCTGGGCAGCAGCCCCGCGACCGGCTCGGCCTCGGCGAAGGGCGAAACGACCGGGCTGTCGAGCACCACCGCGCCAATCCGGCAATCCCGGGCGGCCGCTGCCAGCACGGCGGCGGCCCCCTCAGACACTCCCAGGGCGGCCACGCACCTGCTTGCGTGCGGGCGCCGCTGCTCGACGTAGCGGACCGCCGCCATCACGTCCTCGGCGCCGTCGGCCCCGAACGCGCGGACGTGTCCGCTGGCAGCCTGCTGCTCCCGCATTCGGACCACCAGCACGTCGTATCCGCGCCCCTGGAGCATGGAGGCGTACGGAAGCATGCGGGCCTGCGTCATGCCTCTGCCGCCGACCACCAGCACGGTCGCGTCGCTGGGCCCGGCCGTCGAGGGGAGGCGCCACGCCTGCAACCGGCAGCCGTCCGCCGTCGGGATATCCACGGCCTGGCAGCCGGCGGGCGCCCGCCCGGGCGCCGCCGGAACCTCGTTGAACTCCACCCAGTGCGTCAGCACCGACGAGGCCACCAGCGGCACGCCGACAAGCACCAGCACCGCAACTCTAACGGCCGTCGCCACGGCCCGGCGGAGGCGCGAAGCGGTCCTCGCCTTGCCGGCAAGGCCCCGCAGACAGGCCGCGACCACCCGGTCCATGGAGAACACCGCTATGTGCAGCCAGGCCAGGAACCACAGTGCCGCCGGCAGTTCCGACCAGCGCACGGCCAACTCCCGCGAGGACGCAGCCGTGGCCACGAGGTAGGCGGCCACCAGCCCCGCAAGCGTCAAAGCGTACGCCGCGTGCCGCCAGGCGAGCTTCCCAAGCCAGTCCGGCCGGCGCATGAGCACGTAGGCCGCGAAACCCGGAACGCTCCCAACGCAGACCGCCGCCCAGAACGACCGGCACCACGCGGCGCTTGCGGCGAAGATGGCCAACTCGACCAATGGAAGCAGCCGGAATCGCAACGGCCGCGAGCGCTGACCACCTGGCGGGACTTGAGGAGCCACTGTCGCCTGATTCCCTCCGAGCGTGAGCATAGCTTAAGGCTACCATATCACCGCGCATCCGTAAACCCCCCATGCGGCGACAATTGCCGCGGGGATCGCGTCCCTTTCCGCCGAATGCAGCCCGTTGTGCTTCCGCCGGATAGCCGATCGCAAGGGATGGTGTCCGGGGCAGGGCCGCACAATCCAGGAGAAGTTTGCCGCCCAGGCGGGCGCGCCGGCTTTCTTTTGGGGAGGTCGCTTAGCGAATGGGACCCAACCGACACCGCCCCGAATGGGGCGGAAAGCGATTAGAGCGGTTTAAGTTTGTGTGGTTAAGTAGCACGGGCATCTTGCCCGTGAGTTCCACGGCCATCTTGGCCGTGGAGGATATTGCAGGGCAAGACGGACCTGCGACACGGGAGCGAGACGCCCATGTCGCCACACAAACTTAAACTGCTATAGCCGGGGGCGCAGCCCCCGGAACAGGCACCCTATCAGGGACAAGCCCCGACGGGCGCAGGGCCAGGATGGCCCTGCGACGCACGGGCAGGATGCCCGTGCCACTGGTACATGGCCCATGAATGGGCCTCTGGCCGGCAGAGGGCAGCGCGGTCAGTTCACCTGGGAGAACAGCAGCACGGCCGGCATTTGACCGCTCTGGCGACAGTTGCTCCTGTCGATCACGGCCACGTAGTGCCAGTCCTGCGGGATGCCCGTGCTGGCCTGAAGCCGCACAAGTATGCTGACGGCGAACACGTCGCTGTTGACGGTGATGAGGTTGCTGACGGCCCTGTAGAGCGAGTCGCGGGCGTCAAGGTAGCCTGCCGATGTCTGCGCAAGGGGACCGGGCGGGTTGCCGTCATTGAGGTAGTCGACCAGGGGGATGGCGATCTCGCCAGGCGTGAGGAAGCCGCCGAAGTCGCTGCCCGCCCGCAGCCCCGGGATGCTCGACGCGACGGCCCGGCCGGCGCTGTAGTCCCGCGGGCCGGCGGTCTTGTCCCGGTAGGCAAGCACGTATTGGACGACCAGACCGACGTTTGCCCCCGTCCCCGTCGGCCAGGGCAGGGCCTCCAGCGTCGCGGCGTTGGCCGTGTTGATGTTCAGCTTGCCGTAGTACCTGTAGTACTTGGTTGGGTCGTCCGGATCCGGACGTGTGTTGTCCGCTTGGAGGAGTTCAAAGACCTCCGCCAGCGCGCTGGCCCAAGGGATGTCCGGGTACTTGTCAGGCACGGCCGGAACGGTGCCCCGGACGTCCGGTTTGCCCCGCGAGACCTTGTCTTTGTAGAATTCTAACTGCTCGGGCAGACTTTCCCCGCCCTTCTCGGGGCCAACGGCGTACACCTTGGCAAGGTCTCCGATGTCGCGCGGCGTGGGTTGAGGGAAATGCCGCTCAATGGGGAAGCCCTCCCACACATTTGACAGGTCGCCTGCCGCGACGGAGTTGGGGGCTCCCAGCTTGTGGTCAGTAAGGTTTGCCGGGGTCCTACGAAACATGGCCTCGCTACCGGCGACGGCAACTCGGTCGCGGGCGGTGTCATCATCTCTCTGTCCGTTGCTCAGTTGGCCAGCGTCGGACTCCTTGTGGTCCACGGAGTAGCCGAAATCGGAGCCAAGGACCCTATCCGTAGGGATCTCCTCCCCTGGAAGCAGGCGGACAAGTTCAACCCAATGCCCACCGGAGAAATCCAGGTCAGGCCAGGACAAGACGGTCACTGCGGGGATGCCAAGGTCGGAAGAAGTGACTGATCTCTTCCCACCAGCGCCGTCCAAAATCTGCCCGGAGAATACCACAACCCTCTCTCCGGGGCCCAGAACCGATCCCGCAGGAAACGGGAAGTCGGTAGTAGAGCCCGGTCTTAGTCTTAGGGCGTACCTAGTGTCGTCAGCTACCCTCAGATCTATGCTGGCGTCCGTTGGGTTGAATACCTCAATGGCGTAAACATATTCGGAATCCTCCGCGTTGGTAGCGGGGTTGTCGGGCTTGCTGTAGGCGAAAGCCTCGGCTATCACCGGCTGCTCAACGACGCCGTAGACCGTGAAGGTCTCAGGTGTCGCCGGGCTGCTTTCCGGGACTATGGGGTTAAACTTGAAGGCATTCAGCCGGGAATCGTCAGCAGACAGACGGGCCCATAGGTTCGCCACAAAATGGGCAGCCGTGCGCCTCTGGTTAGCATCAGCGCCGGCAACCATCGCGGAAACGAGAATCTCATACACCCGTTGTCTCACCAGCGCGTTGTCCATGGCCGTGAGCGTGTTGACCATCTGCCTTTGGGTCCATGACGCGCCCGGATGCCTGACCAAGTTGCGGGAGCAATTGAAGGTCGTCAGCATCGTTCGGGCGGCATCGGGGGTGCTCGTTTTGAGCGCCTCGTAGAGCCTACCCACGGCCGTGGAGGGCTGGTCGGCTAGAGGTGCGGACCAGCGGAGAAAGAGCTCGTCACCTATGGCGAAGGGCAGGTAGGGGGAGACCGGGGCGAGCACCTTGCTGGCGCAGTTGTTATAGAACGAAAGCAGATCGGGCGGGTTGGCGCCGTTCCACCTTCTCGCGTTGAGATCGGCGTAGTCCGACGGGGGCACGTACATCTGAGACGGAGGGACAGCCGTCTGGGGGATTGAGATGTTCACAGGATTGGTGGGGATCATGGATCCGCTGTTCTGCGATGCCGTGTTGACGTTGAGCATGCCGCCCAGGTCGATTACGCGCACGGCCGCGTAGTACTCGTCGCCCATGACGTTCGTCACGCCGGTAGCGTAGAGGACGGCGTCCACCAGGGTGTCGCCATCGGTGTCCACATAGGGGGGGGATGAGGCGTTGTTTGCGACGTCGTCAACGCTGATGCCACCCGTATTGCCCAGGTCGGAAAGGTGCGCCCAAAGGCTGCCGGATGTCGGGCTCGCATCGTTGCTTGCCAGCCAAGGATTGTCGGTCGTGCCGGAGGGATAGTCGATGAATTCCGCCCACCCGACCGTCCCTGCTTGAGTGTCGGCGTAAGGCATGTTTGCACTGCCGGTCCCGATGTGCAGGTCCCTTTGTAGGAGGGCCCGGACCTGGTCGACGATGCCTTGGGCCAGGGGGTCGGCGGGGGCCTTTTCGGCCAGGGCCTTGGCCTGTTTGGCGTCGAGGCGGGTAATCATCAGGAACATCGTCCCCAGCATCACCAGGATCACCAGCAGCCCGACGGCCATGAGCATCGCCGAGCCGCCCCTGGCGGACCCAGGGAGGGTCCGGCATGGGCCTTCGCGGAGGAATCCGGCCATCGAGCCGCACGTCCGGCCGGTAGGGAGGGTCCGGCATGGCTGGTGCTCGCCCTTCGGGCTGCGCTCCAGACCATGGCGCCCTGCCGAAGGCCCGACGTAGCGCCGGCGAAGTAGGCTGTTGTTTCCAGTGTCCAATTTCTGCCGCTCCACCCCGGAGGGCTCAAAGGGCCCCTTCCGGGGGACGTTCCGCTGCTCCAGGCCGCCCGCGAGGGCGGCTTACCCGCCCACCGGGCATATCACCTCGTAAACCTTCCCCTCGGGGGGGATGGCGTTCGCGTCCTCGATGAGCCTGTAGCGGATCCTCAGCGCCCTGGGCCAGTTGTTCTGGTTGTGGTGCGTCCACAAGGCGCGGTAAATGTTCGGCCCCAGGCCCACGTTGAATTCGACGTTTGCCGCGTTGTTGGTGGTCCAATTTCCGTCCTTGGCTGTTACGCTGTACCCGCCTGTGTAGTCCACGCCGTACCATCGCAGGAGCCCATTGGCATCGAGTGGTGGCCCGTCCGTCCACGTCACGCTGACCCATTCGCACCGGTCGGCGAGCACCTGCCAGAGGTTGCCGGCCTGCGTCGGCGTGTGGCAGGGCAGGGCGATGGGGAACGGGCCACCGTTGACGGGGGACAACGACAACACCGCGTCTACCAAGTCATTCACTGAGTCCACGTTGTGATCGATTGCGAACCGGGTGCCATCGCTTCTGGGCAAGGATTGGATATTGGCCAAGTCCCAAGTCAGGCCGTCATTGTTGAAGCCGAAGCCACCCGGCATCAAACCCGTCAGCACCCATCTCTGGCAGTAGAGGACTGGCCAGCTTGCGGGGGGCGTTTCGGCGCACAGGCCCATGGCCACCAGCGAGGCGTTGGCGGAGGCCGAGTCGATCTTGCTTTCGACCACGCCCGCGGCCGTGAAGGTCAAGAGCGGGTGGTAGCCGTCGGTGGGCGGCGGCGCCTCATTGACCTGCGTGATGCAGAGCATGCCGTTCCGTGTGATCCTGCCTATGTCGGTGCGCATGGCGCCGACGATGGCGGCGGCGGCGGAGTTGGTGCGGATGGTCTTCTCGCCTGTCGAGACCACGCGCTGTATCTGCCGCATTATCGTGCCGAACGAGAGCATCACCACCAGGAGCACCACCACGGACACCAGCAGCTCGACCATAGTCAGGCCGGCCCGGCGCGCCATGTTGTGTTCGACTGCGATCATCGGCTCACTCAGCTTGGTCGAAGGCCCGTCCGCGTGGACATCACGGCCATCACGGGGATCCCTTCCGGGGTGGCCCCGTCCTTCTCAACGACGATCAACGCCTGGACACCGGCCCCACCGGGGGCGATGGGTGTCTTGAGCTTGCAGCTTGTCCCGTCCGCAGGCGCGGTGTCGATGACGGCGTACCTGCCCGCGTATGTGCCTGTTGACACCACGATCGCGCCGCCCGCCTTCAGGAACCCGCCTCCGCCCTGGATCACTTGCGTCCCGTTGACATCGAAGTCCAGCGTCTGGGTCTGCCATCCGAGGGCGTTTTCGGGCTTCTCCTTCTCGCACGCGATGGCTATCAACTGGTAGTCGTTGCGCCCCGGAGCAATCCGCCTTGCCAGGACGACGGTCCCTGTGAGGGTCCGGGGGTACGGCACGCCGCCGACCCACACCCATTCGGCTGTGTCAGGCAGAGCGGCCGGGGGACTCGTCGTTATCGCCGGGTAGTAGAAGGCGTACGAGCTGAGGGCGGGCAGGGCGGTCGCGACCGGGATTACGACGTTGCCGGCGGGGACGTCGGCGTCGGTCAGGACCGTCTTGGCGACTGTGAGGGCGTTTTCGGCGATGAGCATGCCGATCGTGTTGCCGACGGACTCCGCGTGTGTGCGTATGGCCAGGGGGAACAGCGTGGCCCCAAGAGAAATGCACACGCCGAGTATGGCGATGGCTATCAGCAACTCGGCCAGCGTGAAGGCTTGCGCGAACGGGCGGCGCGGTTTGCCGGCAAACCGCCTGGCCGCCGAAGGGACAGAGCCCGCGGGCAGGCCGCACCGCTGGTCACGCTCGGTCCTCGGATTAGGCATGGCGCTGGCCATAGCGTCCTATTCCCTCGGGAAAAGCTGTCCCGTGCACATGTTCACGGCTATGTACGCGCCGGCGTGGGCGGTCAGGTACTGCTGGGCGTTGCTGCTGGCGACGGCCTCCTGGTAGTTGAACAGCACCACCGCGGCCACGCCCTGCTCGGGGGAAGGGGGTTCCCAGAGCTTGATGTTGGGCCTGCCGGAAAACACCGCGTCGTTTCCGTCGAAGGTCACGTCCCCGCCCTGCACGCTCCTGACCACGGCGCCCGTCGGAGAGAAGACGATGGTGAAGGTCGTGAAACCCTCCATCCCGGCGGCAGAGGAAAGAGTATTGCTATATACGCCGGAGGCGGGATTGACGTAGGTGCTGCTTATCTCCCCGAAGGCCAGGCCGCCGGGGAGCTGCCGGGGCAGGAAGTCCTCGGCGAGGGTGAACTCGTGGCCGGGGGTGGCGGGGCTGGGGTCGTCCCAGACGACGGCGACGTAGCACTTGCCCTCGGCCTGGCCCGTATTCAGCGCGGCGATCTGGACGTGCACGCCGGCGTACGTGGCCGACCGTATCGCCAGGGCCCTGGCGGCGATGAGCTGGGCGGCAAGGACGTTGTAGGCCTGGCTCTCCGCCCCGGAGGAGAACAGCTCCACCGCGCTGGGCACGGCGATGC
>Ga0315279_10011749_pt1 | contig 10077 bp, 6 predicted proteins | sample YL17G06_20_MG_FD_203694 | JGI IMG/M metagenome (GOLD analysis project Ga0315279, IMG submission 203694) | Sediment microbial communities from Yellowstone Lake, YNP, Wyoming, USA - YL17G06_20 | ecosystem: Environmental > Aquatic > Freshwater > Lake > Sediment | place: USA: Wyoming | collected...
GGGAAAATGTAGTTGACCTTGTAAAAAACCACCTCGAAGAGAACTCACCATTAAGAGAGTACGACAGCAAGGCAAGATTTTAGGCGAGAAAGTGGGTGGAGACGGTGAAATGAGGTAGAGGGCGATATCGATCTTTTGTTTTGAACCCCAAAAATAGAAAGGAGGTCAATCCCATGAAAGCAAAACATTTCTTCACATTCATTATTCTGTTGGTCTTATTAGCTTCTCAGGCTTTTGCAATGTCTGATGGTCCCATTTCCTTCCGTTTGAAGTGGCAGCCAGGGGAAATGTTTAAGTACAAGTTTGACATCCGAAGTGACGCAAGCGCAGGCAATCAGAGTGCACAGGCGCAGATTACTTTCGAAGTGGGACTTCGGGTCATGGCTCCTCAGAACACTGCAGATAGCACGACATCAGGAACTACCCAGGACAAAGATGGCAATTCTTTTGCGTTAACAGGGCGTCTCATTGAGGTGGGCTTAGAATACGGGGACTTAAACATGCTGATAGATGCCTCCGGAAGGAAAATCAAAATCACAATCGGGAAAGAGAATGTTTACGCGACCTTGAATGGAAATCCGGTCCCATCCTCGAATCTGGACGATCTTCGAAGAGAGGTCAAATCCTTCCAGGATTTATTGAAGGCTCCGATCCGCCTCTCAATGACTGACTCTGGCCGTATTGTGAGAGTCACCGGTTTAGAAAAGATAGATCCTGCTATGCAAAAAGAATTGGCAATGGATTTTCTCCAGACGATGCTCCTTCCAGAAAAGCCCATGAAGATCGGGGACCAATTCAAAGAGACCCGAAGCCTCGAATCCTTATTTCCGAAACAGCCTGGACAGAGCCAGAATCCATTAGCAGGCCGAACATTAGAAATCCTGAGGACATTGAAAGAAATTCGGCGAGGAAATAATGGAAAGATATTAGCAGAATTTGTAGCTCCTTTAAAAGAAAAATTTAATGATGTCCCTCTATCTACAAATGGGGAGATTGGATCAGTCGAGATGAACATGCTGTATACGACAGTTTATGCCGTTGATCATGGTAGCATTGTGCGAGAAACTGGAAAGGGGACCTTGTTGTTGCGACCTCGAGGCGGCAACAGGCCAAGCTTAGTTACCGTGAATGTCAATGCGACGATAGAACTTGTTGAATCTCGAGTGTCAAAAACTGACGTATTTGGTCAGAGGAGGGATCAAAGATGAAGCATTTTGTGCGTACGCTAATGGCTTTCGTTGTGGCTCTGGTGGAGGTTATCCTGATCTGTGAGCTGATTAACCTGATTTATCATCCTGGTGATCAGATCTTTGAATTCTTCTTCCATCGGAGCTTCGTCCAATTTCTAACCCTCTATGTTTTTGCTCTAACGGCTACCCTTCTGATTTATCGTACCGTCCTTCACGTCCGGGCGAGGATGCAGTTTCGGACCAGTGAGAAACGCAAGGAGTCCTGGGAAGTTCAGCCAAGCTTTCTATCTGACCAACTGAATGCTGTTCGCAAACATCTGAAAGAAAAGGGTGGAAAGGCAGCCCTTTCCTGTGCAAAAGGCCTCGCCAATGAGCAAAAGGAAAGAGTAAAGAAGGCCTATGAAGTGATCCATTTCCTTGTGGGAACTCTGCCTGCCCTTGGGCTTTTCGGGACGGTGTTGGGATTGAGCCAATCCCTGTTCATAGCATTTTCCAAAGGGGCTTCGGGGCCTGGGGCTGTGGCGCAATTTGTAACGGCCCTGGCAACAGCGCTGGATACGACAGTTCTGGGCCTGGTTTGTGCAATGTTCGTTGGTGGGTTTAGCTGGCTTCTTGAACGCCTTGAGAATCAATTAGGTGAGGAGCATGCAAAACTCATTCGCACGAAGTTTTCCCTGGACGTAGTGATTCCGCAAGGGGGGAACGATCATGCAGGTGTTTCCAGTCATGATCCTTATTCGAGCGTGACAGAGACATTTCGGGCTGAGCTTCGAGCATTGACATCAGAAATCCTAAGCGAGGCGAAATCTACGTTTGAAGAGATTCTCCTGGATGCCTCGAGGTCCTTTCGTCTCCTAATAGATGGCGCTGTGAAAGAGGTCTGGAAGGAGCAGCGGGAACACGACGAAGCGATGGTTGAGAAGGTGGCTTCCCAAATTTCGGATCGCCTCGGCAAGTCTGTCGATCGGATCGGGAACCTCATTGAAAAAAGCGATAGTCGTCTAACAAAAGATCTGATGTCTCAACTCAAGAAGCTGGAAGAAACCCTACGGAAGAAAAACCATCCGGCAGAGGTCATCATCCGGTATGAGAAGGACGGAAACGTTGAAAAGGAGGCAAACAATGGCCGCGCCTGAAAAGAATTATATGATGGTGGCCGCTTTTGCTGCTTCAGTGATCTGTTGCCTTATTGGCACGGGCGTCTTTTTACATTTGGCCACCTCAACCATAGACGAACAACAAGAGCAGGAGACGAATTTGGCACAAAGGCTCCAAGAAGAAGAAAATGCATCGCAGGCTCTGAAAAAGAAGCTTGTGGATTTGGAGGAGGAAATGTCTCAAAAGAAACGTCTGTTGGAAGCCGAAAGTACCCAAAATGAGGCATCCCGAAAAGGGGAGGAAGAATTGAGACGTCTGGAGTCCATGGCAGCGAGGTTCGGGGAGATCATTTTGTCTGTCAATCGGAAGATAGCCATCTTGCGGGGTCAGCTGGATTCTCTGCAGAAAGAACATGCTGAGTCCGGGGTATTCCGAGAGGATACCAGAAGGAAGCTCGAAGCTGCCAACGCAGAGCACAGGCGACTGGTTTCAGAGCGGAATGCTCTACTCCAGAAAAGCAAAGAAAATCAGAAGGTGTATTCAGTAACATCTCTCAATGAGGGAGGAGCCCTGCGCACGCGGCCAGCGGTCTTTGTAGAGTGTAGGGCTAATGAAGTCATCGTCCAACCTCTTGGCAAACGGTTCAATTTCCAGAAGGGAAACGAAGAAGAGGCGGCCTTTCTGACTATGGTTAAGTCCACTCGATACGTGGTGTTCCTGATCCGACCCGATGGCTTTGAAAGCTTTCGCCGATACCGAAACCTGGTACTTTCAAAAAATCGGCTGACAAAGGATCCCGTTGACATTGGCTTTGAACCGGTCAATGGAGATTGGATTCTCACTTACCCGGGAGAGAGGAGACAAACCTTCGCTAAAGGCGGTGAGCTATGAAGAACACTCGAATAGGCAAAGTTTTACCAGCTTTTGATTTACTCCTCCTTCTTACTTTGTCCATGTACAGCTTAATGGGCTTCAGAAATTTAACTCAAGCCTCTAAATCAACAAATGGCTTTCAAGCCGTGTTGAATCTAACCCAAGAGCAGATGAAGTGTCAGTTGGGGGAATTAGAGGCTGAAAATGAACGGATGCGAGCCGATCTGGGGACAAAAGAGGCTGAAGCAGAAGACCTCGCTCATCGGAGGCTTAATGTGAAGGAGGCTGGCCCTTCAACTAAATTTGTCGGCGTCAGTGAGGCCAGCCTCAAAGCCACAAGAGAGAAGGTTGAAACCCTTCGCGTTGAGATCATGGGTCAGGAGGAGATTCTCAAAGACCTTGAGCAAAAGCGTGAGCGGTTCAATAAGGAGAGAGCCCTTCCGAAAAAAGTGTCGGAGGATCGGGCAACCCGTCTCAATGAACTGAGGCAGATAGAAGACCAAAACAGGGCTTTGGGAGAAGAGATCGCAAGCCTTGGGAGGGAACAGTTGATAGGTTCGAGACCAACCATTCAAGTTGAGAGAACACCCCTAATAACCGTCAGGATGAACCGAAGCCCCGTCTATGTGGCATTGGTCAGTAGTATGGTGACTCCTATTGGGGAACCATACTATACATTGCGAGAAAAGGTTGTGGAGCGAGGAGGAGGCCGATTCGAAACAATGATTGAGGCTACAATGAAAAACAGGGGGGAATCCATTGACCGAGCCCTTTCGAAGGGATCTTGTTTCTACGAGATGCTCAAGGATATCCATTCAAAGGATCAGTATGTTGCGTTGTTCGTTGATTCGCAGTCTTTTGAGACCTTTCGTGCCGTGCGAAGAATGTTGAGGCAGCGTGGAATTCCCTTCGGTTGGGAGCCCTGTCTTTCGCCCACAGTCCATCTGTCAGCGGCTGGACAGACCGTTGGCGAGGAAATGGATTGACTAACCCGACATATTCAAAATATTTCACGACAAAGGGGGAAAAAATGAAAAAAAGTCAGGTTGGAAAAAGAGATTTTGGAGGAAACGGGATAACGAGCACGTTTTTGACTTTCTTCTTATTGATTGGTTTGATGCTTCTCTCCTCTTCTGGAACAAAGGCTCAGTCTGTTGAATGGGTAGACAAATATGTGGAAGAAGCATTGCTCACCGAAGACTGGGGCAGAGTTTCCAAAATTCTTGATTCAGTGAATACCCGGAATTCCTCTCCAGTAATCCGGTTGATTAAGGCCCATGCTGGCTTGGCGTTAAACCGGAACAATGAATCTTTCTGCCTCTTCTTGAGCACCTCATCCCAGAATGATCTACAAAGATGGTGGGAGTGGACGGAGGTCTTTGTTGAGAAAAATCAAGGGAAGGCAATGACTCACTACTTCAGAGGGGATGCCTTAGCCCGCTTAAAGCAGTGGGATCGGGCACTGGACGCCTTCAACAGAGCTCATAGACTCTCTCCCAGAAACCCATTGATTTTGAATGCGCGGGGTGTGGTTTATGCGGCAAAGGAGGAATGGTACAAGGCCATCAGTGATTTCGAGAACGCTTCGAAGGCCAATGAGTCTTTTGCTGACGCCTTTGCAAACCGGGGGACCGTAGTCATTCATAAAAAGGCGGGAGCAGAAGGGGCATTGAAGTGGTTTAGCCTGGCGCTTAAAAAATCCGACAGCTTTGCCCTTGCCCGATACGAGCTTGGATACATAAAAGTCGTTCTTGGTGAAACAGATAAAGGGCCAAAAGAGATCCAGGATGCAAGCAAAGAATTGAACTGTTTGAATGAGATCGTGAACAAGGATTTGGTAAATGTGGCTGAGTGGCTCAGCGCAAAAGAGAAAATAGCCCTTGCAGAAAATTCTTCTGAGGAAGTGGGTACAACCCTGAATAGAATCCTTAAAGACATCGATTCCAAGGGAGACCTTGGGGGATTGAATAAAGCTGCACGTCTTCTCGGACAGAATCCGGAATATTCGAAGGACTTTATGGCAGGTCTTAACGGCATCGTAGGAAAAAGACCTGATTTGGCTTCGAAGATAGGTGAAAAAATCAATAATGGCTTTGGTTGGACCAAACCAGACATCGGAGGAGCCCGTGGTTTTCTAAACATTCTTGAAGGGTTTCAGTTTGGTGGGGTCTTGGGTAAGGATGGGGGGAAGATCACCGGAGGATTGGGTTTCGGACCCTTTGCCCAGCAGCATCAAATCAAAACCAATTTGGACAATAAGGGCTGGGAGTCGATGCTAAACAATTTCAAAGGCCCCGACAACATAGGGGGCGCGACATCTCAGTGGTCAAACCCTCGTCTTGATGAGGGGGATTGGCCTTTCGAGCCACACTATGGGCTACTTTATCCAGTGAAATCAAAGGCGGATACGAAATAAGGGAATGCCTGTTCCCATCAGCCGGGCTCAGTCAAACAGTGGCCATGTGAAGGAGGGTGACGATGAAAACATCACTTTTTTGCAAGGTACTTTTTCTGTTGTTGATATTTCTGGGATGGTTTCCCTATCTTTGTGAGGCAGGTCCATTCGTTGCTTATTCTTTGCGTGAGGCCCAAAAGCAACTCATGGAGTCAGGACGTCCAGACGCAGACCTGAGAGAGTTGGGAGGGATGACGCACCTGGTTGGGGTGGTTTATGACACAGTTGGCAGAGATTGGATTATCGTTGGCCAGATCAACAAGGGGCACCCAAAGATAACCCTTGGAGACTTTGTGGTGGCCATGCGGGCCAGGTTCATCCACAATGAGTGGCCTCTTGTCAGTATTGATAAAACGCCAGAGACAAGAAAAACTGGGAAACAGACGATCCGTTTTGAAGGGGGTATTGAAAACAGCCAGTTTGCGATGGATCTTCTTGAGGCTGATATCCTTCTCAAGAAGCTTGCTCTCAACTATCTGCCCATGGAGATCTGGGGGATTCATTCCTATTTTGCGATGTCCGTCGATTACACCAAGAAAGGGCATGAAGAAGAGAACATCAGTACCCGGTTCTGGTTCTATCCCATGAACCCTGCCCTGGCCAGACGAGAGGGAGTATTTGCCCTCAGGGAGTTGAGAGTGGCTGTTCGAGCTCAGCTTATTAGCGCAAGGATGAATGGGAAAACGGTGACCGATCTTTCACAGATTCGGGATAAAATTGGAGATGAGTTTGCAGCAAACCTCACGACCCACTATGATGATCTTGGTGCCTATTATCCTAAGATCAAACGTCTGAAGACACTCTTTGATCTGGTGGCAGTTGCGGAAGGGCTTCGTCTTCTATCATCTCAGTCCGATATGTCTTACTGGTTATACACATATAGCGTTCCAAGGATTGAAACACCAAAGGATTATCCCCTTCTCAAGCAGGTTGAGCAGGTTCAAGTAAGCCAAAGGCTTCGTGTCCTCGAAATGGATGGAGGAATAGAATTGAAGGCCCTGGTTTCAAGCCTTCAGGATGGTGACGTCACGGCATTGAAGGACGCCGTTCTCCTGTCGAGACCGAAAAGAAATTCGCTAACCTGGCGGGTCCCTCTCGAAGGCTGGGAAATCCCCGGATTCCCTGATTCAGGAATTGAAGAAGGCGAATCCATTAGCAGGGATTCGAGGGATAGGAGGCCCAAGCAAGAGAAAATTGGCTGCTATGTAACCAGGCAGATTAGCCCTTTGGGCTCTTCCGTACCGGGCGACAAGAAGTTCTCAACACCTTCACCACCGCCTTCCCTGCTGCCTCTGGGTACGGGGATTCCTAAGTTTGATTTTACAGATAAACTCCCGCCTCAGAAGCATTCTCAAAACGTTGGTGGAGTCGTGCTTGGAGGCACTGCCAAAATATTAGGTGGCAGCGAGGCCAAAGTGGACCTTTCAAGCGGCAACTTTTCGTTGATTGTGGAAGGGGAGGGTGCCCGCCTGGCTCCAGAGGCATTCAGAAAGTTTGTGACCGCCCTTTGGTCAGTGTACCCCGAAAAGGAAAGTCCAGGTATTTCTATAGATCCGATAGGACCTGGAATCAAAAAGCATTTGGTCCGCTATATAGGAAAAGTGATCAATAATGACCTGGCGAGGGTGATGAGGGCTGCAGATTATATAATGAAGCTGTGGGCGATCGGGACAGAAAAACCCAACATCCCCGGCTTTAAGGACGTAGATGATCTTTCAGCGAAACATGGTCTCAGATACCTTGGCGCAAGTAGGCGGCTCTGGTTAGTGCCGGAAGATATGACATTTAAGAAAGGCGGGGATATGCTCCTTTTTGAGGATGGGAGAATGACGGTCAAGACAGAATATGTGCTTCAGAATAAGGGGTCAAAAGCGGAACCCGCTGACGAAGCGTTTGCAAAGTTCTTTACCGACCATTACTGGGAAATATCTGAAAAGTATCCGGTCTATAAAGAGCTTTTTGAATACGCCAAGCTGGTGAGCCTTGCCAGGTACCTTAAGGAGAATAATGTCCCCATGCTCTGGTTTTTGATGGCCAATGCTGATCTCGTGATCACCGAAGATTCTCCAGGGACGGTCGATGCTCTGGTCAAAGGGTCGAAACATTTCAAAGACATCTACATCGAGGGAGGCGTTGATCTCGGTTTTGAGGGTCGTTACGTTTACGATCAGCAGGCTGTCAAGGCAATTCATGAGGCTGTTGCGAAGCGACCGGAAAATGTCTTTTCGAGAACCTCTTTGTCCTCTGAGAAATCGATGGAGAAAACCGGGCTAGGGCCCTTTTCATTTAATCTTGGGAAGAACAGTTATTCCGTAGTACCCCAGCACTCTTTAACTTCTGGAACTGATCAGAGAGGAATCAAATACCAGACCGATGTTGCCTTAAGGTATGGTGGAGAACCAGGGTTGGAGCTGGTTCGTTATTATGATCCGAAAAGGCAAGAGCCGGGAGAGTTTGGCAAGGGCTGGCATCTGATGGTTCCCTATAGGGTGGAACCATATGGCCAAAAGAAAATCAATTTCCTGAACGCGGTGATTCCGGAAAAGATGTTGGTAAAAAACCTGCTTGCAGGCCGGGAAGAAATCCTCACCTTCAGTAAGGACCGCTACAGCATTGCCGGCTATGTCCCGGATCGTCCAAAATACACCAACCTCATTGGGCTCTTCCTGATCTCCGACAGCTCCTTCAGATTGGCTGATAAGCTCGGAAACGAATTTCAGTTTGATCAGGGAGGCCACCTCAGGGAGATGGTTTTCTCGGAAGGATACCATGTCAAGTATGAATATGGGTATGAGAAATTCGGAAAGGGAGAACTTACCACCGCTCCCTATCGAATTGAGCCGGTTGGAAGTGAGAAGGAAGCTTTCTTGAACATTCTTCTTCCCAAGAAGATGAAATTGGTCGACCTCATTCATGGAAACGAAGAAATCTTTACATTTAGCAAAGAGACTGATCTGGGGATCGCAGGTTATGTTCCTGTAAACGGGTCAGCCAGCCAGTACAAAATTCTTGCCATCATGACAGACGGCTCCTATGTCCTCGGTGATAAGGGTGGAAAGGAAATCTCATTTAACCCTGCTGGCGGCTTTGAGGAAATAAGAGTTAGAGTGATGAGAGGGATCTCACAGGGAGATCACAGAATTGAATTTGAACATGAGATTGAAGGTGAAGAACCTCGAATCAAGGAGGCCCGGGTTATGACAAAAGAATCAAAGACCACGATGTATGCAGTAAAATACGAGTACGGACAGGATCGGAGACTCTGCAGAGTGGTTGTCCCTCCAGTGCAAAAGGCCAAAAATAAGCTTGATGAAGACAGGACAATGGTGGTAAAAAAGTATTAACGTTCCTCCCCACCTTAATCAAAGGGATACGGTTCACCTCCCTTTTGCAAAGGGAGGCGGGGAGGGATTTCAGAGGCCATTTCAAGTGGCATTGTATTTATGAAATGACCGCCGAGATGGAAATCATACAAAAACATGTATGCCTCACCTTTTAAACGTTGCCAAAAAAGTAACGGGAGATGAGGGTGCGCCATGGGAATATTTGATAGGCTAAGAAAAGGCAATAAAAAGGGTGATGAGGTATCAGGGTTCAAGCGGGATGACCCTTCCCTACCCGGAGGGGTCGGAATATCAAAAGGATCAGAATACTTGACGGCGTGGCGGATGGAAGCATTGTTAGAGCAAGAGATCTCCATTCCATCGGAGACTGCGACTCCTCCTCAATCTATCTCCTCAAGACATGATGCCTGGCCTGATGAGGCAAGCAGGGAGGCAGAGGAGCGATTAGAGAGAAAGAGCATTAAGGTCCCCTGGCACTATGGCGATAAGTTCGGTGACAGATTTAAGGTCATTGGCTTAAGAGCTGGCGGAAGTGGTGTGGTATTTTTTGTGGAGGATACCCAGTTTGGAAACAGGCTGTACGCAGCCAAGACCCTTCAGAAGTTCTTAGATAAGGAATATCTATCACTCCATCCCGAGGTTCAGAAAAAAATCGCGAATGATTTTCTTGAGGAGGCCCTCCCCTGGCTTGAGATGGGGCAACATGCAAATATTGTCGCCGTTCACCTGCTCCGGAACATCGTTCATCTCCAGACCGGAAAAAATGTCCCTTTTGTTTTCTCAGAATTTATGGAGAAGGGGGATTTAAGGCAATTCGTTATTGAAAAAGGCAAACTCTCTCCGGAGGAGACCTTAGTATTGGGGATCCAGATTTGTGATGCTTTGATTCATGCTTATCAGCATGGACTTTCAGCTCATAAGGATTTGAAGCCGGACAACATTATGGTTTATGGGGATGGGATTTACAAGGTGACCGATTTTAGCGCCGGAATAATGGGTACTCCCGGCTACATGGCGCCTGAGCAGGTAGCGGTTTCTCTGAAGATCAGAGAGCAAATCATAGACCATCGTGCGGACCAATTTGCTATCGGTTTGATTTTGCATGATGTGGTTAAGG
>Ga0315279_10011753_pt1 | contig 10075 bp, 23 predicted proteins | sample YL17G06_20_MG_FD_203694 | JGI IMG/M metagenome (GOLD analysis project Ga0315279, IMG submission 203694) | Sediment microbial communities from Yellowstone Lake, YNP, Wyoming, USA - YL17G06_20 | ecosystem: Environmental > Aquatic > Freshwater > Lake > Sediment | place: USA: Wyoming | collected...
TGTTGCCGACTGTGCATGTTACCGTGTGCGTGTGTCCGTCAGCCGCTACCAGCGTCATAGTGACAAGATGCGTATGCGCTTCTGGCGTTCCGGCAGGATCAGCGGTAGCACACACTACGCTTGTTACCGTGTGGTCATGCAGAGTGCCACCGTTCCCTTCGACCACACCAGAAATTGCATGCGTGTGCGGATCGTCATAACAGTCGGGATCAAAATATGAACATCCTCTCGCTTCGGTAATTGTGAAACTATGTGAATTATGGACACCGTTTCCAATGCCGATAGTTTTGTTTACACCGTGAACGTGATTCCACCAAGGGCTACCCAAATCTGCGCTTGCCAGATCAAACGTGACGTTATGTGTGTGACCGTCAGCGTTACCAGAATATATTGGATGCGTGTGTGTTGGAAGTCCTACTGAACAGCTTTTCGCCACACCACCAGCCAAAAGGTGAACGTGGTATGCACCAGCAGACGAAACCACTTTTGAACCGTGAGTATGAGCCATTGTTAAGCCTCTGTCTTGTATTGAATCCATGCCTTGCTGTTTCCAGTTGTGGACATGAAGTTTAAAACCGTGTTCACATCGCACACAACTGGATGCACAAACGTTTGAGCATAAACGCCTTTCGTTATTCGCCTTCCAAACTTGAAAGCCGAGCCGCCTATGGTTGCACTAAAGTAATACACTCCGTCAGCGTCAGCCTCATAGCCGAAAGCGTAAACCTTATGCTTCTGACTTTCAACAGCCGCTAAATACGATTGAAGACTTGCACTAGCCGAAAAATCCACGTCCTTCAAAAGCAAGTCTTCACGTTCAGGCTTCACTAGAAGGTTTGTCCGTGTAGCTTGAGCCACATCAGTAGATTCTACAAGCTGAGGAAGGGCAAGGAAACAGATGCCGCCTAAGTCAATGAAAGAGATGCTACAGATTATTTTTCCAGCGTCAGCCACTTTCGTATATTTTGCCCATGCGTTCGTTAAAACTGGCTCATACATGGTAGCTGAAGCATCTGAATAAGAAATCCACAATCTGATGTTTGAGCCGCCTACCGCTGGCTTGTAAGCGCGAAACGCTACAGTCTTGAATTTGTCAGAACTGACAAAGAAATGCTGTTGCAGATAACCACCTGCACTTTCAAACCTGACTCTTTTCCCTAAATCCGCATCAGTCTCAATCGTAATTTTGGATGAATCCATGTTTAACCATCCAGTGAAATCCGTGAGAAAAGCAGAGTTTCTAATAGGATTCATCTTTGCTTCAATGCTGTCAATTCTTCCTATGCGGTCAATATTGCCTATGTTCGTTATGCTCGCTATAGTCGTTATTGCGTCTATAAGCGTTATGCGGTCTATCAAGTCAAGACTTGCGATATTCACAATGTTGGTTATTGCCTTTACTACGTCAATGTTTTCGATTGTCTTAATCGTCTTGATCGTGTTTATCCAGTTGATCAAACCGATAAAGTCAACCGTCAAAATGTCAATGTGTTTCGGTTGTGGCTTACGCCTCAGCTTGTCAAACCATGACAATGGCGAAACTTCTTCTATGTCAAGCTCTCTTAAACCGATAAAGTTTTTGTCACCGTCAAGAATCGTGCCTAGCCGAGCAACCAACTTTTCAGCTTCGTAATACCGAAGCTCCTTCGGGTTACCATCCTCATCGAAAACAACTATCTTTTCATGTGAGGACATTCTTGCCACTGCCACCGCTAAGTTTCTTGGCTATGTATGCCGAAACCGTCTTGTTTCCTTCGTCAGTCGGCACAACTGGAACAGTGAAAACTCCGAGTATGATAGCCAAAACAACGATTCCGATTATGTGCCATTTAGTGATTTTCACGTTTTCACCTCTCGCCATGCCGCAATTCGTCTAGTTCACGGTAAACCCAAACTGAGAAACTCACTTTTTCTTGGTGGTAATAAGGATCAAGAAAAAGCGGCATACCCAAAATTGTTCCAACAATGATGGTTATGAGCAGATAGTGATACCACTTCACGGTTATCTACCTACCGAAACTGACGTTTTGCCTCTTTTTCCCTTGAATTTCGCTCCAAACATGACCAGAATAAAGAACACGATCCCAATTAGTATGATGATTCCGAAAGCTGAACCGAAAGGCTCTGGTAAAGTCGTTAGCTTATAGGTGATCCATGCGCCAAGCGCACAACCTGTAACAATGGCAATTAGGAAACCAACAGCAATCAGAATCGTGAATATTTCTAGTCCAGTCAATGCCGCGCCAGTCTCGTTTAGGACAACAGCTTCGATTGTCAAACCGTAAACATGATAGAAGTCAACCCATCTGCCTTCAATGAAGTTGTAGCCGTCATGGAATATTTCTGTGTGATCCCATGAAAGCCTAATCCACTTCACTTTTGCGCCTTGAATCTGAGTTTCGATTAGGCTGACGATTTCGTGAACGTCACCGTTAAGAAACCGATTCCATTCCGTGTCAACAATAGTGTCGTATTCAAGCTGTGACTTGTTCACGATGTATGCAGAGTTTCCGACTGGTATTTCTTCGTTGTCACTAACCACTACTTTATCGGTTGCTTGTATCGGCTGACCATATTCTTTGCTCTGCACATTTTCACCATTTAGCGTATTTTACCCTTGCAACTAGTGGTGTCGGCTGAGTAGTTGCCCACGTGATTCTAGCTTCGATTTTGACGCTTCTGCCTTCCAGCAAAAACGGTCTTCCAACTGCGGTTCTATCCGTAGTTTCAAGCGTTTGAGCGTTTGCGGCGGCGTTAGCGTTTAAACTTGCGAAATAAACGGTTGCTGACACTGGATTAGCAACTGTGAAGACGGTTGAAATTGCGTCTATCGTCACGACAATCTCTAACGGTGTCGGCTGAGTGGTTGCCCATGTAATGTTAGTTGATATGCTGATGATCCTCACGTTTTTAGCGGTGTCCAAAACCGTGTAAAGAGTCGCTGTCACTGGATTCGCTTGGCTCAATGTTGAGTCTGCACGATGTTGAGGCACTTTCGTCTTTTCTGGTAACGGATAAGCCATTAGTCAACCAGCTCCACATTTATATCTGAGGCGACAACGTCAAGCGTTGACGTTCCAGAATCGGCTGAAACGAAAATCTGATAGAAAAGGTGTCCTTTCGGACTGATGAATCGGTAAGTAGTGTTTAATGGGATTTGAACCATGTCGGTTGTTCTGTGTCCAGCTATAACGTAGCTGAAACCTATGTTTACGGCTGACGTTCCAGACTTGCACAACAGAAACCGTTTACCCATTATCAAATATCTTGTTTCGGTTGTGGTTACGGAGATTTGGGGCAAAACTTTCAACGGTTACGCACCTCAGTTATGGGTATCGCTACCAGTTAATTAACTTGCCGTTTTCGATTTGTTTCCGTTAGCGTATCCGAAAGCATAGCCGAGAATTGCGCCTAGCAGACCGACAGCCGCGTCTCCGTTGATGCTTCCGTTTAGGCACAGTGCTATTGCGCCTAATCCAGCTATCGTCATTCCGACTAGGTTGTTCCAGTTCATGCCAATCGCCTTATCGGTAAATGCCTATGATTCTGACTGCATCCGTAGCGGCTACGCTTTTGATTGCGACTTTAAGGTCGTCTGCCGGTATCGGATCGTCAAGCAAGTCTATGTATCGGTAGTTGTCGGTGATTGCGTGTACGACTGTGTCTTCTACGTCAACGTCAACAGAGTCCATGTCGAACCATGCCGTGTGGTAGATTTCGGTTCGTTTCACAAGCAGTTTCAGTTCTTCAACTGACGCTTCGTCTGTCGTGCCGTTGGGTATCGTGGTTGCAAAAACTAGCAATCCGACTAGCCGTCTTCCAGCTACGCTTATGTCATATTCGACTAGGCTCGGGGTTGCATTGAGGCTTATGAACCTCAGCGAAAGCGGTTTAGCTTGATATGGCTTGTCACCGTATTCAACTGCTATGTCAAGCCTCAGCGTGTCTGCATTTGCTATTCCAGTGTAGCCGAATTCAACGTAGCTTTCCTTGTCAGTTGTCAAGCCTACTGGGAGAATCGTCTTTAGGAACAGTGCCGTGTTGTCGGTTGTGGTTGTCAATAGCCAGATTGGTTTAGATGGGCAAATGTCGGGCATGATGTCATGTAGCATGAAGTTTAAGGCGAAAAGGTCAACGTGGTTAATGAGCGTTTCAACTTCGCCAGCAACCGTCAGCTTCACGGTTGATATTCCAGCGACTTGCGTGGCTAGAGTCGAAGCGGTTGTTCCAGTGCCTAAGCCGTCAAGACCGATCCGTATGTTTCTGATGTTCTGTGCGCCTATCTTGATGCTTTCAGTTGAAGCGGCAAAAGTGGCTAGGTTCTTCAAGAGTTTACTTCTTCGCATGGTCATTCGCCTAGATTTTGAGTGTTCCGCTAGACCACAAATACATGTTTGCATTTATGGCTAGGCTGAACCAGAAGGCGTAGATCATTACCTTGCGGATTCTGCCTTTCGTTACGAGTGCGATGATAAGCGGTAAAGCGACTTGCAGTATCATGTTGTAGTTTACCCATGGAATCGGTTGTGCATTGAGTGTTCCAGTGGTGTCAATCTTATTAGTCAGATAGTGGACTGAGTAGATGATGATTTCAGCGACTATGAGTCCAGCTATTACGTCAATGTCGAAAACGTCTTTCGTTCCAGATGGTAAGAGTTTCATCTGTTTTCACCTGTCAGAAGCTACGCAAATGTAATATTTAAAGCTTGTTGTTTTCTTATATTTAGTGTGTTTTCTACACTTTTCGGCACACGTAGGTTTTGCCACTTCTATCCTCATAGCAGATGAACCAAAAAGAAGGAAGTTTAGACAGTTTATAAACTGTCTCTGGATTCATGTATTCGGCTAGATAGTCCAAGTCTTGCGGTCTGTGCTGGCTGAAAGCGAAAATGAAGTCTGCATTAAAGGTTATGTCGGGATTAACTCTCAATGTCCTTCGCATGGTGAAGATTAAGCCTATTCCCTTATGCCTTCCAGTATCAATCAACCTTTTAAGCGAAGGCTGAATCAACCATGCCGTAGCGAACCTTTCAACTTCCTCAATGACTATGACGATGTTTCTGAGCTTTTCGCAAGTGTGGCAAAACGCTTCGAAAGTCTGCTCCGTCTTGATTAGCGGTCTGTAAACGATGTAGCGGTATTTTCCAGTTAAAAGCTGAGGGATCAACTGTTTCAGATCGTAGACTATGACGCTGTTTCTGAGCTTGTATTCATGGTTGTAATCCCAAATGACGGCTCTAGGAAATTTTGACAGTAGCCATTTGGTGAAAAAGGTTTTGCCGCTTCGCCTTTTTCCGCATACAACCATTATATCGTCTGTTTTTATTTGGAACATTGTTCTTTCAGATCGTCAAGAGTATATCCTATGTCAATTATGCAATCAATCAGTAGGAACATTGTCAGAAGTAGCCAATCATAAGAAGTATTGATAAAATGATTCATGTTAGCAAATATGAAAGCCACTGTGAAAGCTGGAATTTTAAGAATTGTGCCTTTTAGGTGTATTCTTATCATGGTTACGCATCTCTGAGGATGATTCCATAATAGCTTTTTCCCTTGATTTTGAGTTTTGTCGCTTTCACTTCCACGTTTGGGTTAACGGCAAAGAACGGCATTAGCTTTTCTTGGAACATTTCAAACATTGCTTTGGAGTCCATCTGTGAAAGTTGTGTTAACGCTTTCTGCATCATCTTCTTTTCGATTGCCTTTTTTGGGTTTAGACGGTCTGTTAGGCTTGGTGGTTTGTGTCCTAGTGCTTGTTCTAGCTTGTCGTCTTGTCTAGGCTTTTGTTTTTGCATCTTCAATCTTCTTCTCTTATGATTTGCAGAGGATAACTCAATAGTGCTGATACTGCAACCGCTAAGATGGAAAGACCAATTTCGACATTTGTTTCTATCGGTATGTGAAAAACGTCTTTTATCATGGTAAAAACCATAATCCATAACAGAAGCAATCCTATGAATCTAGCCAATTCAAATAGAGTATGAATATGTGTCATGCTTTCAGTTTCTCCTCTGTCTTTTTGGGTTCATATTCCAATAGAGTCTGCATGAACATTGCAATAGCTCTTACTTCTGATTTCTTGAAATCATAGTTGTCTATAATATCCGTCATTGCATCAAAAATTTCTTTTGGTATCTTCATGCTTTCACCTCTTTCGAAATTTCCTTTTTGGGTTTTGACATTCTGTCACGTACCATGCCGACTGCGCAAGGCGCAAAATACATGATTGTCACGGCTAAAGCTATGTAGAGGTCAACGTTTTCGTCTGCATACTTGTCTAGTAGACGGTTGAAAGGCTTAACCCATGCTTTAGATACGGCTCTGGTTGCCTTTTCGTCTCGCCTAAACTTTTCGGGGAAAAGGCTGTTTACACCATCGAAAAGTGAAAAGATGTCGTTCTCATCGAAAAAGCCTTTTGCGATTGCTTGTGACGCTATGCCTTCTGGTGTCAAGACTTCTGCTTCTGGTATTTCTTCTGCTTCGACTGATTCAACCTTGACTGACGGTGTTACGGTTTCGCCTTCTGACGTTTCGGCTTCTGGGGTTTCGCCTTTCAGTTTTTGCTTCTGGACTTGTTTGGCTAACCGTCTGATGTGTCCGACTTCGTAGCCGGTTGCTTGAGCTATTTCTTTCGCATTGACTTTTCCAGTTTGTTCTAGCTGTTGCTTGATGAGTTCTATTGCGTGTGGCTTCTGGTCTTTTGCTGGTCTACCCGTCTGTTTTGTCGGGTTCATGCTCGACATTGACACCAATCCATTCGTTCAATGTTTTGAGGGTTTCCTCTATGTTTTCGGTTTTGAGGTCTTCCGCTTCAAGCACACAGACCATGCCGTGAGCTTCTATGATGGCTTGAAGTTTGAAGGCTTCCTCAACCTTTTTTTGGTATCCTTCTAGTATCTTCATTTTGGTTCACTTCGGAGAGACATGAGGGATGGGCTTTATTTAAGGGTTTTGCTTTTATGCTTTTGCTTGTGTGTAATGCTTCTTCAACCGAGTGTAGTTTGACTTCAACCGAGTGTAGTTTGACTTCAACCCGATGTAGTTTCGCTTCAACCAGTGGTAATATCAGAAACGATATGCAAGTCATATTTTGTTCATCTCACGCATAAAGTCTAGGTAGTCCTTAATGAGCTTGTCGATTTTGCCTTTCGTCTGGATCACTTTCGGAACGGCTTTGCGTTCCTTCATGCTTATCCTAAGCGTTTCGGTTTCCTTGCAAGCTTGAAGGATCGCCCAGAAGGTTAGGCTCGGTTTTGATCCGTGTTTGTGGAAATGGTAAAACCAGACGATTTTAAACAGGCAACTCAAAACCTTTTTCCAGCTTAAATAGCGATTGAAGACTACGTGGTAATTGTTTTGTGAGCTTCTTAGTATCACGTAGCCTTCCAGCTTGAACCGTTCCATGTATTTTTTGGCTATTTTTCGGGTTTCGTCTAGCGTGGTGTTGTCTAGGTCTAAAAGTAAACCGTGACTTGTGGTGAAGCCGTAAACGAATTTAGGTTTTTCCTTTTTAAGGACTTTTCTTCTTTTCTCTGTCAACCCAATCGCCTTTTCTAGCGTATTTTTCGGGATTCTCCAAAAAGTCTTTAGCGTTTACTCGGTCTTGAAACTTCTTTTTGGGAATCCACTTTTCACGTTCAATCTTCTTTTCGGCTTTCGCTATGTCCTTCAAGTTTCCAAAAAGCGTTATGCGTTCGCCGCCTTTTTTGAATTTGGAAACGGTTTTGGTGACTGACTTTCGGTATCGCTGTTTTATTCCGTCTGAACGCTTTTTCCAGAACCGCTGTTTATAGCTGACTTGCTGTAACGTCTTGTACCGTGTCGTTCCGTAGATGGCAAGTGCATGAGTTTTCTTTTTCAAACGTCTTCACCTATATCTATATAGGGAAACATCATCTTAAAACTCCGAGATATTTACCTGCTTTCGTTATTCCGCTCTGAATCTTTCTCCATTCGTAACCTTCCGCCCGAACAGTTTGTCCGTTTACCGAAAGGAACACGTTTTCAGTGTTGTTCAGATAAGAATATATCTCTAGCCGCCCAGACTGGTTTGAAAGTATTGCAAATGATAGCTTTTCTGGGTTCTTGCTAAGGTCTATATCGTCAATTTTGAGTGGTTTTCTGTATCGCTGGACTCTCAAAAGCCTTCTTTTGCCGCCTCTCTGAGTGAAGTCTAGTGTTAGACTGTCAATTCGATGCACTACCGTTTTGAGTCGCTGTTTCCGTTTTGTGGCTTTCATTTTCTCAATTCTTTAAAGTGTTTTCCTAGCCATTTTCCCCAACATGATTGGCATAGTCCAGTCCGTTTTGTTTCGTCTGGATTTCGGTTTCTAGTCCGTAACGGTTTTCCGCATTTTTTGCAGTGGTGAAAAGTGTCTATTCTATGATGGTTTCCCCAATTAGAAACCGTGTTTGTCGTTTCTCTCTGGATTAAGCCTAAAGCGTATTTAGTCATGGTTTCACGGCTTTTCTGAGGAATTTCATGTAGTTTGGACATTCCGTGTTTGGACACGTTACAACCACATATTTTGAGGGGTTTGGTGGTTCTGTGTCGAAGTCGTATGCTAACCCTTGCATGATGTGCGTCATAATCATCTTACATTCTGGGCATAACACGAGTTTTTCACCTTTTTGGGAGATGCAGAAAAAGAAGGGGAATGAAGCTTTTAAACGCTTCTGTTTCGTTTAGGCGTAGGCGTGTAGCTTGCGTAGATAGAGAATCCGTTGTTCCAACACGGATATTTCATCGTTTATGGTTTGTTTGATGTCGGCTATTGCTAGGGTTGCTTGGCTGATTTTGAATGATTGTTTGGTTAGTTCCTTTTCGTAGTCCATGTCCATCACCTCTTTTAAACTGTTTGGTTTCGCAGTTTTTGGTCTTGACGGTATTCGTTCCAGATTTGGTCTATGGTTTTGTTGCAGAGTTTACATTTAACCTTGGCATTTTTGCAAATGTTGTATTCGGGATCAGCTAAATGTTCTTCGATGTGCTTTACGAATATGTAGGCTTTCACTATTTCTAAGACTGGGTTCATGTTTTACCACGCACTTTTTATGCTGTATCTGGTGGATAGTTCTGTGCCGCTTCGGACTATGATCATGTGAGCCTTGCCTTCGCTGATGTTTTGGAGTATCGTCATGTAAAGTGGCGAGTTTGGACTTATCATCCAGTCTTTTGCTTTGCCTTCCTTGCCGACGTAGATGCGTAGAACGTCACGGTCGCCGTATTTGGTTTTTGCTGTTCTCGGCTCAATGTTTACGTCTATCGTGATTTCGGTTTCGCCTATGGGCATGTTGTAAAGGTCTTCCATGCCTTTTGCCTTGCGGTTTGCTGTTCTTGCGGCTTCAAGCTGTTTCTTTTTGGCTTCAATCCATTTTATGGCTGTTTGTTTTCCCATTTCTATCACCTCTAACGGAATTTGTTTTTCTCGGTTAAAGATTTCACAATTTTGACAGATGCCTTTTGTATAATCCCATTTTCCTTTTCCAGTCTTCCATTGCCGAAAACAAAAGTATTTCGGGTTTATTTTGCATCGCACTCGTGAAACCTTCACGACTAGACGGTATTAGCCTAGCTATATAAACCTACCGTTTTCGCCTCAAGCTTTATATAGTATGCCGTGAGAGTGGATAACGTGAACCAAAATGAGAACGCCTAAAAGAGTGAAGAAGAAATTGTCGTTTTCGGAGAAGCTGTTAGTCGAAAGCATTGAAGCCATGTGTAAGGCAAGCTGTGACTTTACGGCTACGCTTGTCCGTGAACGTGCGTTTCTTAGAGAATATCGGAAGCACATAACCACGAAAGAGGTGAATGAACAATGAAGTATGCCGTAGCATGGGTTAGTCTTGGTTCAAGAGAAACAGTTTACGAAATCTATGATTCAAACGATACAGTAGATTGTCCACAAATCACCCATGAAACTCAACCAATAGTTTTCGCTTCATCCACACCAAAATCACAAAAATTATGGAAAGCTAGGCTTATCCTCTGGACACAAAAGTAGCCACAAGCCTTATATACCCCTTCTTTTTTTTGTTTCATTTTCAACATTTTTGGGTTTGGGTTTGGGTT
>Ga0315279_10011754_pt1 | contig 10074 bp, 7 predicted proteins | sample YL17G06_20_MG_FD_203694 | JGI IMG/M metagenome (GOLD analysis project Ga0315279, IMG submission 203694) | Sediment microbial communities from Yellowstone Lake, YNP, Wyoming, USA - YL17G06_20 | ecosystem: Environmental > Aquatic > Freshwater > Lake > Sediment | place: USA: Wyoming | collected...
GGGGGGGGGGGGGGGGCGGCGGGGGGGGCCGGCGGGGGTGGGGGGGGCCCGGGCCCCCCCCCCCCCCCACGGCCGCGCGGGGCATAAAGCCCCGCGCTACATAATCCCCGGGCGGCCGTCTACGGGACGGCCGAGCCACCCGGGGCGCCCGTACGGGGGCACGCTGCCGCAGCGAAGCATCCAGATGTAGGAGCCACGCCGTGACTCGAGAAACAAAGTTGGGGTTACTCATTGGCCTTGCCTTTATCGTGCTCTTCGGTGTCATCCTGAGCAGCCGCCTGGCCGCGGTGTCGGAGCACGCCACCATGCCCGTGGGCCAGAGCCGGGACCACCTGACGAAGTACAAGGCGATCCACGCGAACGTGGACCCGTTTGCCAGGAATGATTCGCCCGCATCGCCCGCGCCGCCCGGCGGGGACTCGAGGCTGGTGGCGGACGCCCGGGACGCCGTCGCGCCGCCCGCCGAAGAGGCCATGCCTGCGCCGCAGCACCTGGTCCCTGCCGAGACCCTGCCGCCCAGCCCGGTCGACCGCGGCCTGGTGGCCTTCGCGCCCGTTGTGGTCGAGACGCCGACGCGCGGCGAGCAGCCCGCCCAGCAGGATGGCGGGCCGGCCCCCCTGGAACTGCCGGCCGACCGCCCCGCCGCCGACACGCCCGCGCCCCAAGCCTGCCCGCCCCGTGGCGGGCCGACCGACCCGACACGCAAGATCTACGTCGTTAAGCCGGGCGACACCCTCACCAAGATCTCCCGGTACTTCTATGGCAAGGACGGCGAGCGGTTGACGGGCAAGATTTACGAGGCCAACAAGGCGACGCTCAAGGACCCGCACCGGCTGGTCGTCGGCCAGAAACTGGTCATCCCCCGCCTGGGCGGGCCAGAGGCGCCCCGGACCGACGCCCCGAAGACCGACACCCCCCGCACCGACCCGCCCCGGCGCGACGCCCCGTCCGACACGATCCGCGACACGGCCTACGCCGATGGTCGCCCAGGCGACGCGCCGCCGCTTCGGATCCCCTCGTCCCGTAGCGCCGCCCCGGCCGGCGCCCCGGGCGCCGACGGACGCGAAGACCGAGGCACGCTCTTCAGGGACGCCGTCAACGCCCCCGTCCGCGACGTGACGCTCCAGGACCTGGAGCGGGAGTACGGCGCCCGGCTCGCCAGGGCGGCGCCGTGGCAAGCCCGGTCCGACCTGGTCGAACAGCCCGTGAAGCCCGTGGGCACGTACACGGTCCAGTCGGGCGACACCTTCTACCGGATCGCCTCGAAACTCTATGGCGACGGCCCGAAGTACAGCCGGCTCCTGGCGCTGAAGAACCAGCACCTGGTGTCCGACCCGTCGAAACTCAAGGTCGGCCAGCGCATCGTGCTGCTGGACGGCGTGAACGCAACGGTGCCGGACTCGGCGGTGGCTTCCCGATGAGGATCTGCATCCGACTGGCGGTGTTGGCGGCCATGCTCGGCGGCCTGGGGTTCGGCCTGATTTATCTCAGGACCGACGCCAACCAGGCCGGGCACCGCCTGCACATGCTGTACGCACAGAAACGATCGCTCGAAAAGACCTGCTGCCGGCTGGAACTGTCAATCGCCGGGCTGAAAAACCAGGAGCGTCTGCGCCAGGAAGCGCCCGACCTCTTGCAGGCCGATGACATCGGGAGCGACTGAGTACCTGAGTACCTGAGTGCCTGAGTGCCTGAGCGACTGAGTAAAGACACAAACAGGCACCGCCGTTTTTGCCGTTACTCAGGCACTCAGGTACTCAGTAACTGAGGGAAACCGTGACAATCGACTTTCGCCAACGCCGCGTGGCCGCCGTCCTGGTGGTGACGCTCGGGGCGATGCTGCTGGCGCTGGCCGGGTACCTCGCCTTCATCCTGGTCGCCCGGGCGGATCGCTATGCGGCCATCGCCTACGACCAGCAGCACATGCGGGTGCCCATCCGGGCGACGCGCGGCAACATCCTGGACACGCGCCTGCGCGTCCTGGCGGGCAGCGTGGAGACGCGGAGCGTCTTCGCCGACCCGGCGTGCATCGGCGACCGCAGCGCCGCCGCCACCCAGGCCGGCCGCCTGCTGGGCCTTCCTCCCGACGAGGTGTTGCAGAAACTCACCGCCCGGAGCCCCGACGAGAAGGGGGGGCGGTTCGTGTGGCTGGCCCGCCGCGTGCCGCCCGAGACCGCCGAGGCCGTCGAACGCCTGAACCTCCGCGGCATCGCCATGGCCAGCGAGGGCGTCCGCCACTACCCGAACGGCTTGCTCGCCGCCCACATTCTGGGCTGCGTCGGCGTTGAAGAGCAGGGCCTCGACGGCCTGGAGGCGCTCTTTGACGACCGGCTCCGCGGCCGCGACGGCGAGGCGTTCGTCCTGGCCGACCGCAGCCGCAAGCCCATCTGGACCGAGGCCGGCCAGTTTGTCCCGGCGGTCGATGGCCAGCACCTGGTGCTGACGATCGACGCCACCATCCAGGCCGCCGCAGAGGCCGCCATCGCCGAGGCCCGGCAGAAGTTCCACGCCGCAAGCGCCTGCGCCGTCGTCATGGACCCCCGGAGCGGGGCCATCCTGGCCATGGCCAACGTGCCCACGTTCGACCCGAACCGCTACGGCGACTTCCCGGTCGATGCCCGCCGCAACCGGTGCGTCACCGACACGTTTCCGCCGGGCTCCTCCTGCAAGCCGCTGGTGGCCTCGGGGGCGCTGGAGGCGGGCGTCGTGCACTTCGGCGAGGTCATCTACTGCGAGAACGGGTACTGGGCCGCCGCCAACCTGCACGATGCCGGCCACTCGTACGGCAACCTCTTGTTCGAGCAGGGCATCGAAAAGTCGAGCAACATCATGATGGGCAAACTGGGCGTGCGCATGGGCAACGCGCGCCTGCACAACTGCCTCCAGGCGTTCGGCTTCGGCCGGAAGTCCGGGGTGTGGCTGCCGGGCGAGAGTTCGGGCGTGGTGTTCCCCCTGCGGAAGTGGACCAGGTTGAGCACGACGCGCGTGGCCTTCGGCCAGGAATTCACCGTCACGCCGCTCCAGTTGATTACGGCCTTTGCAGCGATTGCCAATCATGGTAAACTCGTGCGTCCGAAGATTCTGCGCGGCGTCCTGGATACCCGCGGCCAGGCGGTCGCGGACCTCTCCGAGGCGGAAGTCGTCGGCCAGGCCATCAGCGTAAAGACCGCGCGCCAGATGATCGACCGCGCGCTCGTGGGCGTCATCGAAGAAGGCACCGGCAAGGCCTGCCAGATCCCCGGATACACGGTTTTCGGAAAGACCGGCACGGCCCAGTTGATCGACCCGGGGACGCGCGCCGTCAGCCATACGCGGTTCATGGGGTCGTTCCTGGCCGGGGCGCCGGCGCAGAATCCGCAGGTTGTCGCGATGGTCATGGTGAACGAACCGGACAAGTCGCTCGGGTACTACGGGGGAACGGTGGCGGCGCCCGCCGTCAAGAAGATCCTGGAGCAGGCGCTGCCGTACCTGGGTATTCCGCCCACCGAGACGATCGCCGAGAAACCCAGCGCGCATCTGGCGCGTCAGAGGGTGACGGACTAAGTGGAACCGCAAAACCTTTCATTCAGCCAGGCGTTTGCGCGGCGGGTCTCCGCACCCGCCGCGCCGCGTGCGGCTGCGTGCCTTTGCGCGGCGGGTCCGGAGACCCGCCGCGCAAAGTTGCGATGATTCCTTTTGCGGTTTTACTTGGCAGCCGTTCGCACGCCGCCGTCGGCCCGCGCTGGAAAAAAGGTGTCGGCCATGAAGTTGAGCGAACTCGCCAGCCACATCCCCGGGAGCCGTATGCGCGGGTCCGGCGACGCCGAGGTGGGCCGGGCCGTGCACGATTCCCGCCAGGTGCGAGCGGGCGACCTCTTTGTCGCCTTGCCGGGGACGAAGGTCGACGGGCACCGCTTCGTTGCCGCGGCCTTCGAGGCCGGGGCCGCCGCCGCCATCGTCGAGCGAGAGGCGGGCGTTCCCGACGGCCGGCCGCTCCTGGTCGTCCCCGCCAGCCGCGAGGCCCTGGGCCTGGCCGCCAACGTCCTGGCGGGCGACCCCACGCGGCGACTCCTGGTCATCGGCGTCACGGGCACCAGCGGCAAGACCACCACGACCTACGTCCTCCGCAGCATCCTGGAGCGGGCGGGCCGGCGGACGGGCCTCATCGGCACCATCTCCTACGTGGTGGGCGGGCGCGAGGCACCCTCGACCATGACCACGCCGGACTCCAGCGACCTGGCCCCGTACTTCGCCCAGATGGTCGCGGAAGGCTGCACGGCGTGCGTCATGGAGGTCTCGAGCCACGCCCTGCACCAGCGCCGGACGGCCGGCATACGCTTCGGCGTCGCGGTGTTCACGAACCTCTCGAGCGAGCATCGCGACTACCACCCGACGATGAAGGAATACCGCGCGGCCAAGGGCCTGCTCTTTGCAGGCCTGGAGCCCGACGCCTGGGCGGTCCTCAACAGGGATGACCGGGCCAGCAAGTCGTTCGCCCGCGGCAAGGGCGCGCGAGACCTTTGGTACGGACTGGCCAAGAAGGCCGATGTGATGGCTGAGGACATCCAGTTGAGCCTTTCGGACAGCCGCTTTACGCTCGTCGCGCCGCGCGGCCGCGTGAGGGTCCGTACGCATCTTCTGGGCCGGCACAATGTGATGAACTGCCTTGCGGCAGCGGCGGCGGCCGAGACGCTGGGGGTTCCCCTGGAGGCGGTTGCCGCCGGCATCGAGGACCTGGGGGCGGTCCGCGGGCGGCTTGAGGCCGTGCCGTCGGACAAGCCCTTTACGGTCCTGGTGGACTACGCGCACAAGACCGAGGCGATGCGGAACGCCCTTTCCACGGTGGCCGACCTCCTGGCGGCCGATGCGCGGCTGATCGTGGTCTTCGGCTGCGGCGGCGACCGCGACCGCCAGAAGCGGCCGAAGATGGCCGCCGTCGCCGAAGCGCTGGCCGACCGCATCATCGTCACCAACGACAACCCGCGCAGCGAGAAGCCCGAGGACATCGCCGCACGAATCTGCAAGGGCTTCCTCTCGCGCAGGAAAGTGACCGTGGAACTCGACCGCCGCAACGCCATCGCGCTGGCGGTCTCCATGGCGAGGCCCGGCGACGCCATCGTCATCGCCGGCAAGGGACACGAGGATTACCAGATTCTCGGCCCGACCAAGCGGCACTTTGACGACCGCGAGGTTGCCGCCGAGATCCTGCGGGAGATGTAGGGCTTGGTTGGCTGGAAAATGATCATGCGAACCATAATCGCTTTCCTATTTGTATCAGGTTATTTCTTCCGGCCGGGTTTGGCCGATGGCATGCCCATCGAGAACGGGCGGTTTTGCGGTGGAGCCACATCCGTCATTCGCCTGACCTCAGAGCAGATGGAAGCCCTCAATCGCCAGCAGATGCGGGGGGAATGCAAAACGCTGGTCTTGAATAACTTGCAGCGCCTGCAACTGCAAAATGAAGCGGGAGTCGCTCCGACCAAACTTGACATTTACAATACCCGCCTCAACGAGAACGACTGCACGTGTGAAGCCGTAAACCGAGGGCTGTGGTTCACGGCTACCCAACTGGAGGTGCCTCACGCCTACCTCCAGAATGAAGGGCACCCTCCGATGACCGATTCAGCGTTGAGCCGATCGCTGGTCTACTATGCCGCCATTGTCTCTCTTGGGGTGTTTGGGATGTTTCTGCTGCTTCGCTTTTTGAGACGGCGCGAGCAATCGCATGCAGCGGGGGATCCCAATCGCGCATCTGACGCGTGAGACGTGGCCTTTTTGTTGCTTGGGGCAACGATGGAGTTCACGGTAGCCGAAGTGCTTGCCGCCACGGACGGCCGCTTGCTGAGCGGCACGACCGAGGCGCCGGCGGGCAACGTTTCGACCGACACGCGGGCGCTCGAGGCCGGGCAGACGTTCGTGGCCCTGCGCGGCGAGCGGTTCGACGCACACGATTTTCTGCCGGACGCCGTCCGGCGCGGCGCCGCTTGCTTGGTGGTGGACCGCGAGGAAAAGTTACCCGCGTTGGGCGGGGCGGCCACCCGCACGGCGGCGGTCCTGGTCCGTGACACGCAGGCGGCCCTGGCCGACCTCGGCCGCGCGGCCCGCGGGCGACTGCGGTGCCCCGTCATCGCGATTACGGGGTCGTGCGGCAAGACGACGGTCAAGGACATGCTCGGCCAGGTCCTCGGGCCGCGGCTGAAGGGCAAGACGCCGCCGGCGAGTTACAACAACCAGGTTGGCGTGCCGCTGACGCTTCTGGCGGCCGAGGAGGACGACCAGTTCGTCCTCTGCGAGTTCGGCACGAACCACCCGGGCGAGATCGCCCACCTGGCGGGCATCGCGCGGCCTACCCTCGGCGTTGTGACGCTGGTTGCGCCGGTGCACCTGGAAGGGCTTTCTTCCATCCAGGGCGTGGCCAGGGAAAAGGGCGCGCTGGTCGAGTCGCTGGGCGAGGACGGCGTGGCGATCCTGAATGCCGATGACCGGCGCGTCGCATCGATGGCCCGCAAGTGCCGCGGCCGCGTCGTCACGGTGGGTAAGAATCGCGGCGCGGACCTGAGGCTGGAGAACCTGGTCCAGGCCGAAGACGGCCTGCGATTCACCGCCCAGTACGGGCCCGTATCGGCGGGTCGCCGCGGCGACCAGGCTGTGGCCTTTGAGATTCCTGTTCTCGGCGAGCACCAGGCGGTGCTGGCGCTTCTGGCCGCCGCCGCGGCGCGCGAGGTGGGCGTGCCGCTGGAGGCGTCGGCCGAGGCGCTGCGGCGGTTCCGCCCGCCCAGGATGCGCCTGGCGCTGGAGCGCGCGGGCGACGTGACTATCCTGAACGATGCCTACAATGCCAATCCGCGGAGCGTGCGGGCGGCGCTCGGCCTCCTGGCGCTCTGGCCGGGCCGGCGCAAGGTCTTCTTCTGCGGCGACATGCGGGAACTCGCCCAGGCGAGCCGGCCGGAGCACGAAAAAATCGGCCGCGCGGTCAGGCGGGCGGGCGTGGCGCAACTGGTCTGCGTGGGGCCGGAGTCGAAGGCCGCCGCCCGGGCCGCCGTCGCGGCCGGCATGAAGCGCGCGGCCGTGGCGACGTTTGCGGATGCCCAGGAGGCCGCCCGGGCCGCCGCCGGTTTCGTCGAGAGCGGCGACCTGGTCCTCATCAAGGGCAGCCGCGCGATACGCATGGAACAGATTGCCGAGGCCATCGCGGAGGCGCGGCAGCCGCAGGCGGCAGGTTGTCGGGCTCCCGCAAACAGCGGGGGCCGCGGATGACATGAGACAAGAATCCCACATTCGGAAGGTGGTCTTCCGGTCCCGTCGCGGGCGCGAACGGGATATAACGGGCCCTCGGGCGAGGCGCAGGTACACCTGGGTCACCGCGCACTGCGGTCCGAGGGCCCAGTGGGACGCGCGAGGAGCCTAGGATGTTTTACCGGCTTCTGTTTTATTTTCAAGACTTCCTTCAGCAGGCCGGGGTCTGGCCGTACGCCAACGTTTTCAGGTACCAGACGTTCCGGCTGGCGCTGGCGGTGGTGACGGGTTTCTTCGTGCTGATGGCGTTCGCCCCGCCGGTCATCCGGGTCCTGCGGAAACTGAGGGTCCGCGGGGGCGTGAACTTCGACAACGTTACCGTCGATGCGATCTACGCCGACCGTGCCGCCACGCCCTCGATGGGCGGCGTGCTCATTGTGCCCGCGGTGGTGCTGGCCACCGCGCTCTGGGCCGACATCGCCAACTTCCACGTCATCCTGGGCCTGGTCACGGTTGTCTGGCTGGGTGTTCTGGGCGCCGTGGACGACTACCTCAAGATCATCAAGAGAAGCCGCGACGGCCTCCGCATGTGGGAGAAACTGGTCTTCCAGGTCGGCCTGGCGGCCCTCCTGGCCTACTTCATCTACCAGACGGGCGACAGCATCGTCCTGCCCGAGGACGGCAACGGCATCGCCCTGAACCTGCCGTTCTACAAGTTTCCCATCCCCCTGGGGTTCTGGATGTTCGTGCTGGTGTCGGTCCTGGTGGTCGCCGGGACGAGCAACGCCGTGAACCTCTCCGACGGTATGGACGGCCTGGCCATCGGCAGCATGGTGCCGCCGGCGATCGTGTTCCTCGTCATCAGTTACATCGCCGGCCGGGCCGACTATTCGTCTTACCTTTTCCTGCCGCACGTGCCGGGCGTCGGGGAACTCACGATCTTCTGCGGGGCCCTGCTGGGGGCGTGCCTGGGGTTCCTGTGGTACAACTGCCCGCCCGCGCAGGTCTTCATGGGCGACACGGGCAGCCTGATGCTGGGCGGGGCCATCGGCTACGTGGCGATTGCCACCCGGCAGGAAGTCCTCCTGCTCATCGCGGGCGGCATGTTCGTCCTGGAGGCCCTGAGCGTGATGCTCCAGGTCGGCTACTTCAAGTTCACCAGGCGGACGCGGGGGGAGGGGCGGAAGATCTTCCGCATGTCGCCGCTGCACTATCATTTTCAGTTGGGCGGCTGGACCGAGACGCAGACGGTCGTGCGGTTCTGGCTCCTGGGCGCGATGTTCGCCGCCCTGGCCCTGGCCACACTGAAACTGAGGTAAACTAGAGGCATGGCCAAAGTAAGGCAGTTCCAAGTTCCAGGTTCCAGGTTCCAAGTTGAAAACGGCGGCGCAAACGGGCCTTTCACTTGGAACTTGAAACTTGAAACTTGGAACTTGGAACTCGTCTGCCGGGCAGGAGGTATGACATGACCGCACGTGCACAAACCTTCAGGACGCCGGACCTCGAATTATCGCGGCCATCGACGCGCGACCGGCCCTGTAGCGAGCCGGTCGTCCTGGGCCTCATCGTCCTGGCCCTGATGTCGGTCGGCATCCTGATGGTCTTCAGCGCCAGCCGCAGCGCCACCGCCGCGGGCGACACGTGGTTCTTCTTCAAGCACATCATCTTCGTGCCGGTGGCGATCGGGGCGATGGTGGCCGGCGCGTACTTTCCGTACCGGCGGCTGAACGGTTTCTGGCCCGCCGTCGGCATCATCCTGCTGGCGGTGGCGCTGTTGGGTCTGGTGCTTGTGCTCGGCGTGGAGCGGAACCACGCGAGGCGGTGGTTCGAGGTGGTCCTCGGCCCCATTCGCATCAGTTTCCAGCCGTCGGAGTTCGCCAAGTTCGCCGTGGTCATCTTCTTTGCGTGGTTCTTCGGCCGGCATCCCGCGCCGAGCGGCTGGTTCGTCAAGTACCGGCGGCTGAACTGGCTGTACCGGATGCTCCAGGGCGAGGCGCGCAGTTTCTGGCGGGGGTTCGTGCCGGCGCTTCTCCTCATCGGCGCGGTGTGCTGCCTGATTGCGAAGGAGGATTTCGGCACGGCCGCCCTCCTGGGCGGGGTCGCGGTGCTGGTGTGCCTCATTGCGGGGTGGCGGTGGTGGTTCACGCTCTTCCTGATCCTGCCCGCCTCCGCCGGGTTCTACTGGTTCGTCTGGCTGGTGGACTACCGCCGCGAACGCCTGGAGGTCTGGTGGGACCCGTGGCAGCACTTCACCGGCAAGGGCTGGCACATCTGCCAGAGCCTCATGGGGATCGGCAGCGGCGGCCTGACGGGCGTCGGCCTCGGCGCAGGCATCCAGAAACTTTACATTCCCGAGGTCACCACGGACTTCATCTTCGCGGCCATCTGCGAGGAAATGGGGATGCTGGGCGGCCTGCTGGTGCTGGGCCTCTTCGGCGCCCTGGTGTGGCGGGCCGTCCGGGTGGTCCGCACGGCGCCGGACCGGTTCTCGTTCCTCCTGGCTTCGGGTATCCTGCTGACGATCGGCCTCCAGGCCGCGATGAATATCGGCGTGGTCACCGGGGCGCTGCCCGCCAAGGGCATCAGCCTGCCGTTCATCAGTTACGGCGGGTCGGGCCTGGTGCTGACGAGTTTTGCGGCGGGCCTGTTGATCGCCATCGCCCGCGCCGCCGCGGCCGTGTCAGAAAAGGTGTCAGGAACCCTGCGACTTAAGGTTCCTGACACCTTTTCTGACCCGGGGGCCCCGGCTCGCCAGGGCGACGCCGTGGCAAGCCCGGCCGCCCCGCCGCACCCGCTGGTTTACATGCCGACCCGTACGGGCCCGTACTGGGCGCCGATTTCTGATGTTCGAGCCCCGGG
>Ga0315279_10011755_pt1 | contig 10074 bp, 6 predicted proteins | sample YL17G06_20_MG_FD_203694 | JGI IMG/M metagenome (GOLD analysis project Ga0315279, IMG submission 203694) | Sediment microbial communities from Yellowstone Lake, YNP, Wyoming, USA - YL17G06_20 | ecosystem: Environmental > Aquatic > Freshwater > Lake > Sediment | place: USA: Wyoming | collected...
CTCCGCCTTTGCCTCACTGCCGAACCTGGGTTACATCGAACTTGGCCCGGGAACGGATCTGCGTGCCAGTGCCTGTCTCATGCCAAACGTGCATATCGCGCCGCTTGTGGATCCGATCGTCGTGCGAGAAGGCGACTCCGACGCGGTGCACGATGAGGTGGAGAAGATCCTGATGGATACGCGCACGTCGCCCAGGGTAACGCTCTGCGCCTGGTCATTTGACCGTGACACTCCGATAGAGAACGTGGCGCAAATCTACTCCACGGTGCAGTCGCACGAACCTTCGCCCGCACGAGGCACGCACGAAGGAACGACGAACAGGATCGTGTGAACGTTTCTTCGCCCAGGGGCCGACGTCAATCGCCCGATGCGCGAATGGTTCAGCAAACATATCGTGCCGGCGGCGCCTGCCGCGTTCGGGAAGCCAGCAATCCCGACCTCTAACCGCCGTCCCCTTCTACGTCAGCAGAACCGCCGAATACACGTCCACCTTATCCAGCGACACAGACGTCCCATCTGCCAGTGGCAGCTGTTTCCCCTCGCCTGATTCGTCCGGCGAGAACAGCATCGCGTGCGTCAACGCACGGTTCGGGACCATGATTCTCACTTTCACCGGCCCCGCCGGGCTCCCACTGTAGTTGATCGCGTGCAGGACGTAGGCAGAGTCATCCGTCTTGCGCACCAGATTCACAACTACCAGCGGAGGCCCATCAACTTCGACGCACTGCGGATTGCTCGCCTGACGAATACGTTCCATCAGTTCCCGTTCAAGGTGCGACTCATTCTCCACCTGCCCACCTGACCTGCTCAGCCGACTGGCGCATCTTCGTCCAAACTCGTCATATGAGCCGCTCGTCCCCGTAGCGATGACCGTGCCCTGCTTGGCGGCAAACGCCTGCAGCGCAACGAGTAGTTCGTCGCTCACTGCCTCCAGGTCGGGCAGCAGGATGACTTCGTACTTGTCCAGGTTGGCCCTCGACCATTTGTCCAAAACGATGACCTCGTAAAGCAAGTTACTTAATGCCAGAGGCTGCAAATAGCGCGGTCTCCGCCGCGGCCACTCCAGGACAACTCCTATCTTGGCCACCGCCTCCACCTCGCTGAACAACTCGGGGTGAGCCTGGTAGAAGAGGTTGTAAGGCCGGTGGTTTATCCCGTAGGGGTAACTCTGGAATGCAATCGCCTCTGCCATTGACAGCCTCGGGTCAGAATCTCCCAGCGCGTGGTTCGTCACCACCGGCTTCCAGCCGTCAGAATCCGCGGCCAGGTACCGCAGCAACGGGATGTTGCTCCAAAGAGGCCCGGGCGTCCGCGTATCCTGCGAATACAGTACGTTGCACACGTCGTTGACGAACGGGTAAAGGTGGTTGTTTGCCGAAAACGCCAGAGGGAACTTCAGGCCAAAAGCATAGTCCCGCAGTTTCTTCAACGCCTCCGCCCAGCGGTGCGCTACAAACCTACGGTGCAGATAATCCCTGCAGAATCGCTCCTCTCCTCCCCTCCGCTCCCGCCCAGCCTCTTCGGCAAGTCTCGACTCCTCCTCTCCCTCTCTCTTCACGGCAGGCGGCAACTCCTGTTCTATTGGCGGAAGTTCGTAACCTTTACCCACCAGCCTCTCAGTGAACTCCGCGAAAAGGCGCTTGCATCTCTCACACGCGCACGCTCCCACCAGATTGTCGAAATAGACCGCGTCCACGTCAGCCTCTTCGATAGCCATCCGCACCTTGTTCTTCAGGTAATCCAGCCAGCCCGGCTGATTCACGCAGGCCAGGTGGCGCGCCCGGCTGTAAGCGTAAAGATGCGGCCTCCCATCGCTGTATCTCGCCAACATGTTCCCCAGGTGCGGCTCGTGCTCCAGAGCGTCCTTCCAAAAGATATTGGTCAAAGACAGATACGCACAGATCCGCATCCCGCGCTGGTGCGCCTTCCGCGTGAACTCGGTCACTATTTGCCTCTGAATCGCCTCTGATTGAGTGGAGAAGCCGCAACTCCAGTTCACCTGGATCAGTGTCTTCCCGAGCGCCCGCGTTTCATCCAGAAAAGCCTCAGAATACTTCGTGGCACGCTCCCAGATTAGTTCCGGCGTCAGCCTCCCGTAGAAAAGCCCGTTCGCCGCCATCAACTCATCAAACCCCTGCCCCACCGTGGATGATTGCGTCAGTATGCCTTTGGCCACTTCCGCAGGCCCGGCGTGATAGTTCTGAAACTGCGTTTGCCCCTTTTTGACCCAGCCAGGCAGTTCCCGACTCACCGCATAACTAGGATACTTCTTTCCCATTGCAGTTCTCCCCTTGGGTTCCCCAAGACCAACCCGTTTGCGCGGCCAACTCCCACGAATCTCCCCCGTGACTCATCTTACCGTCCGCCTCGCCTTCCGTCTATCGCGGCATCAAAGGGCGCCGCACAGAGAACCGTTGCCCTCCTCTTCCCCAAACCTGCCACGGGCAACTATAATGGGCCACGTGGGCGGCCACCGAATGTCGCAGCCATTTGTCTCAAGACCAAAGACAACGATCATTCTCTCGCCGCCCCTGATACTGCGGGGCTGACAGTCGATGACAAAGCGCGAACGAATGCGGGCGGCCATACGAAGGGAACAACCGGACAGGGTGCCCATGAACGACTCCTTCTGGGATGAGACCGTCATCCGCTGGCGAAAGGAGGGGCATCTCCCTCCTGATGTGGCCCCGAATGAGTTCTTCGGCTTCGAATGGCGACTTGTCCACTTCGATTCCTCCTTCCGTCTCGAAGAGCAAGTCCTTGAAGAGACGGAACAGCACGTTGTCCGCCGCAATGCCTACGGCGCGACTGCTCGATACCTCAAAGGGGTTTCCGCGCCGGCCGAGATGCTCGATTTCCCCGTCAAGACTCGCGCCGATTGGAACCGCCTCAAGCCTCGCCTGCACTGGCATCCCGACCGCTTCGCATTGACCGGCTTCTACTCGTTCACCTCCGCCTGGGAGCCGCCGGATAACGATTGGGGGCGCAAGATTCGCGGCCTGCAGGACTTGAAGGCTGACGGCAACTACGTTGTCCTCTACTGCTACGATGCCTTCGAGGCGACCTGGCGCAAGATGGGCCACGAGGCGGCGCTGATAGCGTTGCTGGAGAATCCCGACTGGATGAAGGAGATATTCGACTACCAGATGGATCTTCTCATCGAAGGCTACTCGGAGATGGCGAAGGCGGGCGCTACCGTTGACGGGTTCTTTCTGGGATCCGACCTCGCCTTCAAGACCGGCATGATGTTCTCACCGCAGATTCATCAGCGCCTTTGCCTTCCGGGCTTGAAGCGATTGTGCGACTTCCTGCACGAGCGGGACGTGGATCTCATCTTCCACTGCGACGGCGACGTGCGGGAGTTGCTGCCCAATCTGGTGGAAGCCGGCGTTGATTGCGTGCAGCCTCTGGAAGTGCAGGCGGGCCTTGACGTGCGCCAACTGAAGCCCTTGTACGGCGACAGACTGGCCTTCATGGGGAACATAGGCGTTGGGGAGATGAGGCTGCCTGAGGCGCAAATGGAGGGGATTATGGCCGACAAGATCAACACGGCCAAGCAGGGCGGCGGCTATCTATACCACTCCGACCATTCCATCCCGCCGGACATATCCTTCGAGCGCTACATGCAAGTTCTCCAACTCGCCCGCAAATACGGCCGCTACTGAGCGTCAGGACGCTACCGCTGCCGCGGAGCAATCCGCACGAGATGAATTGTCTCCGGCCCCATCGAAGATGCATCCATATTCTCCCCCCACTCCGTGTCCCCGACGTGCCACTACTGCTCGCAGTGAAACACCCACACGTGGTGACGGTCAAAAATGAGCACCTCGTCTAGGCCATCGCCGTCCACGTCCCAAGACAGCACGCCGTACGACACGCCGCAATCGTAGGAGCGGGTGCAGCGGATCAACCGTGCGGGTTGGGCATACGCGTCATCCCAGGGGAACACGTCGAGTACCGTGCCGTCGCCGTCCATGAACATCGGCCACAATCCCCGGCTCCAGGCCGGGTCACTTTGATAGGGGGTCGGGGTGATGGGCTGCAGTTGTGGCCGGAAGAGCGCCCAACTGGTGCGCTCGCCATCCGACGCCCACTGCACACTCCCGCGCGCATAGCCATTCAGGTCGGTGCGATGCCACAGGATGCTGCCCGCGGCGTCCAGACCCCATAATCCGAGGTTCTTCTCGCTCATGATGATGCGCGCCTCATGGTTGGGCCCCCAGGGCCCCGCCACCGATGACTGGCTGTGCCCGGCGTGCGCCCTCCATAGCATCTGGCCCAGCAGATCAGTAACGAAAAAATCCTCCGACCCAGCGTAACACACCTCCAATCGGCCGTCGCCGTTCATGTCACAGACATTGATTTGGTCGGCATGGTCGTGGACGTAATCGAACTCCGGGCCCAAGTCGAGTCTCCGGATCTCGGTCAAATCGTGATCGAACAGGCTGTAACCGTTGAAGATCTCGTCGCGGGCGTCCCCGTCAATATCCATCGCCACGATGTTGTGCCCGGATCCGCGCACGGCGAACGGCTCGCGGAGAACCGAGAGATCCGAGTTGTAGACCATGTTCGGGTTGCCGTATTCCCAGGGAGGGTAGGCCTTGTCGTTAACCTTGCAGTAAAGTTGCTTCCCGTTGCCGGGGTCGCCGAGTTGGACGCTGTAAACCCGAAGATAATTGTCTGCCAACATCGGGACGCTGCGGCGAAACGCGCCGGTGGCGGCATCCAGCAGCACCAGTTCCCCCCGGCGGATGACCACGACCTCCATGCGACCGTCGGCATCTATGTCGTCAGCCAGCAGCATGTCCGTGCCGCCGTGATGGATGAACGGCTCCTCTGGGCGTCCCCACGGCGTGCCGTCCTGCCAGAGAACCTTGCCCTCAAACGTCACCGCCGTCAGACAGTAAAGGTGCAGGTTCTCGGGATCAATGTTTCGGTGCCCGCGGGTGTTAATCTCCGGCCCCATCTCCCCGCCCGCCTGCAGGAAGAGCAATTCACCTTGCCCATCGCCGTTGAGATCGGCCACCTTCACGATACCACTGCCGAAGCCTGTGACGGAAAAATAGTCTGTCAGTTGCGCCTTGCTGGGTCTTTTCATCGCCACTCCTTCAATTCTCCAAATCGTTCAGTCGGGCTAAGCTACCTGCGTCCGGAAACCCTTTGCCAAGTGCATCTGCGCGGCGGGGCAGCATTATATCAGAACTCTGCTCCTCTTGCCCTCAACTCCTTCTGCAACGCGGCAACGTCCACCTCTGCGACGGACGAACCGCTCTGGGCGCACCAGGCAGCCGCAAGCCCCGCCGCCTGCCCCGTCATGGCGCAGGTGGGCACCATTCTCGCCGAGGAAAGCGCCCTGGAATCCGCCGAGATGCAGCGGCCCGCAACCAGTATCCCCCGCCCGCCTTTGGGAATCAGGCTCCGGTACGGAATCTGATACGCCGGCACCACCTCAAGGGCGGCTCCGTCCCGTTCCTCGCTTGCGCTGGAATCGTCCCTGGAGGCGAAACCACCCAGGTTGGCGCTCCCTCTCGCAATGGCGTCGTCAAAGCGCCTCCCTTTCCGCAGGTCATCAACAGTGAGAACGTATTCGCCGACGATGCGTCTTCCCATGCGAATGCCGACGTGGGTGGCGAGGCTGTCCAGTTTGCACGTTGGGTAGCCGTGGGTCTGCAGGCGATGGACAATGCCAGGTATGGCCCTTCGGGAGGCGACCTCCGCCCCGGTCAGGCCGTCGCCGTCAACCGGATCGAAGCCTGTGATGCTCGCCTTCAAGTTCACCAGGCGATCCTTGTTCAGAACCAGGTCCGCAACCGGCAGGGCGGCTCCGCCGCCGCACTCCCCAGCCCAGGACGGCAGAACCGACGCGACTTCTTTCCCGATGTCTCTTAGAGTGACTCGCAGGGAAAGCGGCAAGGGCGCGCCATCGCCCTCCCGCCCTCTCACGCAAGGAAATCCCGCCGCCGCAGCCAGGTCGGCGTCGCCGGTGCAGTCAATCACCACACGGGGCCGAACCGCCTGAAGTCCGGACTTGTTGTGGATGACGGCTGCCACGATCTTGCCGTCCTCAACGACGGCGTCCACGGCGCGGGTGTGTAGCAACAGCCGCAGGTTGGCCTCGCGGCGCACCATCTCCTGGAGCGCTATCTGGAACGCGTTCGCATCGAAGTAACGCGCCACCGACAAGTCCCACTTGGCGTGGTCGAAGCGCAGAATTGCCTCCGGGTCCCATTTCTCGTATGGGACTGTCGCCCCCAGCCTCTCCAGTTCAGCAACGAGTTCGTCGAAGGCTCCTCCTTGCGCTGCTGTGTCGCCGCAGAAACAGAAGTCGCTCCCTCCATAGATGATGGGAGTTCCGCCGAGGAAGCCGTACCCCTCGACCAGCAGAGCGTCGGCGCCCGCTCTGGCAGCCGCGATCGCACTCATGCATCCGGCGATGCCGCCTCCCGCTACCAGCACGTCGCAAGGCGGCAGCGTCCGCAGCCGCTTCGTGAACTCAAGATAGCCCTTCTCCGTGTGAGCCATGTATATCATCCTCCTGTCAAGGCGACTTTCTCTGTTGCAGAGGTCTCAATCAAAGGGCAGGGCTGATTCAGCCGACGCAGCCGGGGCTGCTTTGGCGAAGTCGGCAGCCCTGCACTACGATGCCTGCCGTTGTAGCGCAGACCTTTAGGTCTGCCTGCGGGCCCCAAGGGTGGCTTTGCGACAGGGCAAAAGCGACTCAGAGGTATCCTTCTTCTTTCAGCACCTTGCGTACCACGTCCATCTCAGCGTCGGTCACGGGGCGGAAAGGGTGGCCGCCCCGGAATCCGCTTCCCGCCCTCGACAGCCCGATTACATCATCCTGCCACAGGAGGGTCAAGCCGAGGGGAGAGCGTCCGGAATGTGGTCGGGGACACAGTCTCCGGCTCCGGGCTGTTGTTTGTGCCCTGACGAAGCAGGTATAATCTTGTCGAGCGGCGAAGCGACACCGGCGGCAAGGCGGCTATGCGGTTCCGGTGGGCCGAAATGGTCAGCGTTCTTCGATGACCTCAGGGCCATGGGCGGTGCAGGGTGGCGCTGTTGACCGGAGGCGACCGAATGCTTGAGACAATGACGTCCAGAGAACGTCAGTTGGCGGCGCTGCGTTGCCAACCCGTTGACAGGCTGCCTTTCTGGCCGAAGATCGGGGGAGCGTACGCCCTGGCCCAGGGTGAGCCTTTCCGAACCATGAGCGTTTCGGAACTGCACGAGTGGATAGGGAGCGACGAGCAGGCTTACGGTCCGCCGTGCGTGAAGGAGGTGCGGACGAAGACAAGCCTGGAGCGAGTCAAGGAGGATGCGGTGCAAACCGTCGTGTACCGGACGCCGGCGGGCACTCTCACCTCAGTTGATCGCTATGACCCTATCTCCGACTCCCGGCATCCCATCGAGTTCCCGGTCAAGAGCGTTCAAGACATCGAGGCGATGTCCCTCTTCTTTGCCGACGCGAGGCCTGAGTTCGATCCCGTTCAGTTCGAACGGGCCAAGGCATTCATCGAAGACCTCGGCGAAGACGGCCTTGCCTCTGCCTCCATCGGCATTTCCCCCCTGATGTGGTGGATACAACTCCTTGCCGGCATCGAAAACGGACTTCTCATGGTGGCAGACCACCAGCAAGAGGTGGAAGCCCTGTTTGAACGGATGCACAATATGCTGTGCCGCACTGCCGAGATCATCGCCGACAAGTCGCCCTATGAAGTCATATACTCAGTCGAGAACACCTCAACGACGTTGATCTCCCCGCAACTCTTCAAGCGCTACTGCTGCGGACACCTGATGGATTACGGGCGCATCGTCAACTCCGCGGGCAAACTCCACGTGCTGCATATGTGCGGCAAGATAAAGTCATTGCTTCCCGACGTCGCCGGGTTGCCGGCCGCAGGCATCGAAGCATTGACCTCTTCTCCCGTTGGGAACGCGACTTTGCTTGATGGGCGGTCGGCATGTCCCGACAAGTCCCTCTGCGGCGGAACCAACGCCACCCTCTGGATGGCGACGCCCGAGACGATTCTGACGACCATCGAAAGCGATCTCGACGTTCTCCCTCATCAGCGGGGCATCTTCTTGTCGTCCGCCGGAGTGATGCCGCCGGCTTGCAGGCCTGAAACAATTAGAGAGGTCGCCGAATGGGTCAAGCACTACCCGGTGAGGTGATGCTGTGAAGAGGCGCGCCAGGTATCTGGTTCCAGTGCTGATCGTGGTCATTATCCTGGGGTACTGGGGCTGGAGTGTTCTCAACAGCCGGGAGCGGGCTCCGAAAGGGGCCATCCTCGCCAACGGAACCATCGAGGCCACAGAGACGGATGTCAGCACGAAGGTTGCCGGACGCATTCTGAGCCTTGCGGTTGACGAAGGGGACGAGGTTAAGGCAGGCCAACTGATCGCGACCCTCGATGGAGACGAACTCAGGGCGCAGGTCGAACAGGCGAAGGGAGCCGAGGAGTCCGCGTCGGCGCGGCTTGCCGATCTCCTTCGCGGCTCCAGGGAGGAGCAGATAAGGCAGGCTCGCGCCGCGTTCAGGCAGGCGGAAGCGGCGACGGAAGGCGCAAGGCGCACGCTTCTGATCGCCAGGGAGGCGTATGACAAGAGCACCGACCTCAGGGCGCAACTTGTCAACGCGGAGACCGCTTACGCCTCGGCGCAGCAGGTGCACGAGCAGGCCCGGGCCAAATTGGCCCTGGTGCAGGCCGGCGCGCGCTCCGAGGAGATAGACCAGGCAAGAGCCAACGTTGACCAGGCGAGAGCGCGGGCCGTTAATGCCAGGGACAATGCGTCGCGAGCGGAGAAGTTGTTTCAATCAGGCGCCGTTTCCGCTCAGCAGCGGGACTCCGCAGTCGCCGAGCGGGACGCGGCGGAGGCAGCGCTTGCAGCCGCAGAGGCCCGTCTTGCCCAACTTCTCGCCGGCGCGCGTCCCGAGGAACTCGAACAGGCTCGCGCAGCAGAAGCGCAGGCCAAGGCCCAACTTGACGGTGCCACGCGGTATCTCGACACGATCAAGGAGGCCTACTCGGATCGCCTGTCGCTCGAACAGCAGGTTCAAACCGCCCAGACGCAGTACAACACCGCCTCCCAGCAGGCGGCGGCGGCGCGCGCCCAACTTGACCTCCTGGTAGCCGGCCCGACCAAAGAGACGGTCGCGGCTGCCCGCGGCCAGGTGGAACAGGCCCGAGGCGCCCTTGCCGCCGCACAGGCAATGACGGCGTACCTGGTTGTCAAGGCACCGTCCTCCGGAGTCGTCATCCTCAAGAACGTGGAACTTGGCGAGATGGTGGCGGCCGGAATGCCGATCGTGCGCCTGGCAGGCCTTGATTCCGTATGGGTGCGGGTGTACGTTCCTTTGCCCAATCTCCGGGTGAGAGTAGGCGACAGAGCCGAGGTTGTTACCGATGCTTACCCCGGCAAGAAGTTTCCGGGCCGCGTTACTCAGGTCGCCGAGAAGCCCGAATTCACGCCGAAGAACGTCCAGACGCAGGAAGAACGTGCCAAACTGGTCTTCGGCGTGAAGATAGAACTCGACAATCCCAGGCACGAATTAAAGCCCGGCATGCCTGCGGATGCAACAATCTACACAGCAGACTAGAAGGCTCGCAGACTCGCAGACTCTTATGGGGACTAGTGGCACGGGTTCGTGCCGGAGCGCAGATGGATGACCTGGCCGTCCACGCGACGGGATTGCGCAAGGAATTCGGGCAGGTGGTGGCCCTGGACCGGGTGGATCTTGCGGTCAGGCGAGGCGAAGTGTTCGGCCTGGTGGGGCCGGACGGGGCGGGCAAGACGACGACTATGCGCTTGCTGTGCGGAATAACGCAGCCGACCGCAGGAGAAGCCACCGTCGCCGGCTTCAACGTCCGCACCCAGGCGGAAGAGGTGAAGCGCAGAATCGGCTACATGTCCCAGCGCTTCAGCCTCTACGGCGATTTGACCGTGGCGGAGAATCTGGCTTTCTTTGCGGACATCTACCACGTCCCGAGACGGGAGCGCGCCGCCCGCGAGCAGCGACTTCTCGAATTCAGTCGCCTGACGCCTTTCACGCGGCGCCTGGCGCGCAATCTCTCC
>Ga0315279_10011756_pt1 | contig 10074 bp, 11 predicted proteins | sample YL17G06_20_MG_FD_203694 | JGI IMG/M metagenome (GOLD analysis project Ga0315279, IMG submission 203694) | Sediment microbial communities from Yellowstone Lake, YNP, Wyoming, USA - YL17G06_20 | ecosystem: Environmental > Aquatic > Freshwater > Lake > Sediment | place: USA: Wyoming | collected...
CTTCTTCGCATCGCGTTTCAACAGGCCTCGTGGAATTCCGGACATATTCGGTGCTCAGACTCCGTGGTTGTATTGATAGTCATACCCCAGAATGATTAAGTCTTCGGGGGCCACAGAAGGGGGGTCAGAGCTTTGACTTGTGCAACACGGCGAAAGCGTTGAACCCACGGGCCATCGCCATGCGCCCTCGAGTTCACGAACCGTGGCTATGTGCGCCAGGCGATCGAAGTCGGCATACAACAAGGGTTCCTGTTCCTTGAGTCGCTCGCCCAGTGATGGCGTGAGCCGGACACGGCCTTCACGCACGCCGGCGAGAAGACTTTCGAACAGAGGCGCGCCCCGCTGGGTCAATTCCAGTGCGTATGCGCCGTCTGAAAAGGCGCCTTGGGCAAGGACGGCTCCCAGTAAAGTGGCGACTTCAGGCGTCTCGGCAACCACCCGGAAATGAAACAACAGGCTCGGTAGATAAAGGGCCTCACGCACGGCTTGAATGCTCTTCGATATGGCATTGGCAAAGGGGTCGGGCTTGCGAGGCAGCTCCACATTCCCCAAGGTGCGCGTAATCCGGCTTTCCCCCGCGCCAAAGTAGTCGATATCCGCTTTGAAAGACGGCTCGTCTCCCCATGTGCGCACGATATCTTCCAAGCGTGCAGCATACCGAGTGATTGCCGACCGTTCGCGGGCTGTGTCTACGGGTTCGATACAAATATGAATCAAGATATGTTCAGTGAGTCTGTCGAGCATATAGTCGATAGTCGCGTCGTCCGGGTCGTTCGGAACGAACATGCTGCCGCCATAGAACACAGTCGGAATACGAAAGTTGTCTTCGGACGAATACAGGGGCTGCACGCTGATCTCCCGGCGCAGAATGTCGCAGGCGGCATTCATCTTCTCCCAGGGAAAAGCTGGAAGGTCATTTGTCTCAATTGCATAGAGCACCGCGAGGCTACTCCGCTCAACAGCAAGGAATAAGGTGCGCGCAATCCGCTCCTCGGTTGCACGAAGGCACGCAGCGAGACTAAGTCGCGACTGTTTCTTCGCAGGGTCGGTCGAGGGCGAGAACTGCCGGTATAAGGAAAAAGAAGCGTCGCCAGGCTGCAAGTGCGTGCAAAGATCTGAGAGTCCGGAGAAACCTCTTTGCACTGTCGCTAACACGCCCTTGGGGGCTACGGCGAGCAAACGCGCGTCACTTGGATCCGGCACTGTCGTCCCTCGATATGTCCTAAGCGCGTCCGTCATTTTCACACCTGTAACTACCTATTGCCCCCAATGCCGCGACTTGTCTTTCTTCATTTCCGCGTCTATCCATTTAAGTAGGAGAGAAGACTTGCCGCCGCCCGCGCGTCCCGCAATGTGCACGTGTTCGGAACTACGTATACATTCCACCGGAATCCCAATAGAAAACTCTTCTTGTGCAACCTCCAGAGACGTCTTCGCTCCATGTATCATGTCTTGCCTCTTATTCATGGTGTTCTCCTTCTAGCTATTTGCTGCCGCCAAAAGCTTGAACGGCCGAAGCGGCGATCTCCACGCGGAGTGCTTTCGCCATGTGGCCTGTATAATCGCCGCACGTCGGACATGCAGGATTTCGGGGGAGGTCTATTCCGTACCACCGCAGTATTCGGAACCCATCGACGCCGAACCCCAGGGGCGGCAAGTCCGCGTACGGAGAGCCCGCCTCGCGCCGATTTATCCAAAGAAGCCACGGCGCGACGAGGTCCTCGTTCAGTGACGCCAGCGTGGTCTCGCGGCCCTTGAGGAGGATCTGGATCGCCAGCTTGATCATCATCTGCGCAATGGGCTTGATGTCGTTGAACAGCCCCGGCTCCACCGCCACCGGGCGGTCACTGTATGCGATTCGTTCAGCGGCAGCTTCGCTCGATATCTCCTGGTTGTCTGCCTCGTCGGGCAACGCCTGTACAAAGCACTGGTAGCAGGGCCCCTCGAAGGGACGAACAACCAGCACTTGTCCACCGTAGGCACGGCGGAACGCGGCCCCCAGGATGCAGGGTTTTCTCTCCTCAATGCAGAGCTTATTGATGATCAAGCGACTCTCGCGTGTGTCGGTCGCGCAGATGACCAAGTCCGACTGGGCGACGAAGCGCCGTGCCTCTTCGATGTTTTCCCATGACACTGCAGCTTCCCATGTGTCCACCTGAACGTAGGGGTTCTTCTCGCGAAGGCGCTGCCGGAGATAACGAGTCTTGAGCCGGCCGATGTCAGAGACACCTGCATCGTGACGGGCTATGTTTTCGAGCTCGATCCAGTCGGGGTCGACAAGATAGATTCGTTGAACACCCGACTGAACAAGTCCCAAGGCTATCTCGCACCCGCCCGAACCATTACCGATCAACAACACCCGCGCTCTCGCGAGCTTGTCCGTCTCCAAAATGCCTCGCGACCTTGAAAAGATTTCCTCGTATCCGGGAACGACTGTCAGTCCGGCCCTGTCCCAAGCGCCGTCCCTGCGGACGAAGGCCCTGACAGCCTCATCACTAGGGGGGCGCACCGGCTGGGCCGGTTCTTCGGCGCGGCGTCGGTAAGCGATAATCCGGACAAGATCGCCTGCGCGGTCGATGCTTCCGACATCGCCATAGTCGCCATGCTCCATGATGTACACGGTCCCGGGCACAACCCGGCGGGCTTCACTCGGGACCGCCCAGGAGTACACATCCCCTTCATCCAAAGGAACGAAATCCACAGGATGGAAACCGGAAGCGTCGGACAGAGCTTCAAGTGCATTTTGAAACACAACTACGCGAGACATGCCGCCGAACCTTTCACGAACACTCGCATATCCTCCGGCTGCACATTGATCGTGTACTCGCCTCCCTGTCCTGCCGGCGCACTCCCGAAAACGTTGCCGGATTCCCCGGCGCGGATCCGTTTTTGCCTCGGGTCATAAAAGAGCCTGTTTCCAACTTCTTTGCCTCGGGCGATGTTCTCCATCATTTCCCGAACGCGCTGCTGCTCACTATTCATGGTCTTATCCTCCTTGCCTTTCGGCGTGTTGCTGGTTGACTGTCTGTAGGGATACCGTGGGCACTTCTTGCATACCGACCATCTGAATCTCCTGGTTCTCGCGAGGTCCTCCTGGTTTTTGCATCACAGCACGACGCGCCACGGGGACGAAGCTAAGTTCTCGAAATGCGCCGGTCTCGTTTCGGGTGGGCCGCCGTCGCTGCGCATGAACTCTGAGAGGGAACGACCCGTTTCCAAGTGCGCTTGGTAAGCAGACAACCACAGCACTCCTTTGATGAGAACTTGCACAAGTGTCCTGGACGCACCCCAGTTCTGAGCACTGCAGTGGCAGATTTGCACACATCCACCTGGACCGTTCGGGCGCGTGTGAAAGGCATGCGAGCAACCCAGGTCGTTGATCGTGCCTCCGTCATGCCGGAAAAGCGTGTGAGGAGATGCAACGTACAAGGACGGCATGGAATCCGGAAAGCCGTCGTCCAGGTCCACCCTAAGTACATACTCCCTCCAGTCACCCGCAACGGCGAATGCTCCCTCCACGTACGTGTCCTGAGAGTAGTTATAGAACCGGACCTGCGGCATCTCGCGCCTGAGCACAGCCTGTTCAAAAGCAAGTCGTTGGCACTGTTCAAAGGAACGCATGATTCAACCCTCCATTCCGACATCACGGGCTTTCGCTGTGGACGATGGCATCTCTCGCGCGGCAAGAGACTCGGGGCAACCCGGATTCGATTCTTCGACATTGCTTTCGGGAAGTCTCGCTGCGCTCGGGTCGTGTGGCCAGGCGTGGTCTTGAACCGCACGAAGCGTCTCCACCAACGAGAACGTCTTGTTGCGGCCCAACGCCTCGGCGGTAATGTTGAGTAACGGCCCGTCGATGTCGTCTGATTGTATGTAGACGGCTTCCACGCGAACTCGGATTTCGGGCCGGTAGGCCACGAGTAGCTTCTTGCCCATCGCAGGGACCTTCACCACGACGAAATCGTCGGACGGTATGTATTCGCAGGCTTCCCGAACGACGCGCGGAAGCCCTGCACATTCTTGCTTCAGTTGATCGATCAGCCTGGCGAGGGAATCTCCGCTTACGGTCGGACTGAAGTCACGTGGAGATTCCTTCCCGACGCTTTTTCGCTGTATCCCGCTGGCGAGCCCAACTTTGTCCTCGGTCATACCGAAGAGGGCCTCCCGGAGCGGACTGACGCCCGGGATAAGACTTAGCGCGCACGGGTGGTATCCACCGTTCAGCGGTTCATGAAGGTAGCAGTGCATCCTTATCCCTACCGGCTCCGATACGGCACAATCCTTCTTCAACTCCTCATATTTCCGGGCGGCATGGCAATGTCCGCCACCCGTGACGTGGGAGAAAGGCTTGTCGTTAAGGCGCGTTGACCCATCAGGCGTATTTGCATCTGCGAAGGTGACGATCAGTTCGACCATGCGGCGAAAACCGTTGCGAGCCATCAGGGAGGCTTGGCTGCGGGCGTCGCCGGGACTTGGTCGGGTAAGGCCAAGGCCATGGTGCGAATGAACTCGCATCACTATATCGACACCATGCAGGCGATTGGCTTGGGCGTAGGTCTGCCGCAGGAACTCAGCATCCTCCTCGAAGTGAGCGTAAGCGTGAATAGCATGGGGCCCCGGTCCCCAAAAAAAGTGACCGATGGCATTGCCGCGGCTGTCCCAATAACCGAAGACGTGGCCGCCGGTCTCCTGGTTCGGCCAAGAGGCCGCCTCCTGGGCGATCAACTGAGCCTCATACTCATAGATCCTAACCCTCGGAATCTCGCATTCACCGGGTTTCGACCTCTGTCCAGGACTCAACATCCGATAGCTCCTTTTCATCTCGACTTCCTTCCTGATTCCTCTACGCCACGAGTTTCGACTGTTTCTCTTGTGACTTGATTGATCGCTAACACCGGATTCTAGGACGAAGCGCTCGCCCTCTGTCTACGAAGAGGCTTCGCCGTTTTGTCGATGACCCTTCGCTACTGACGTACATCGCCGAACGGGGAAACAGCAGCACAACTGCGTCGTGCAAGGACAGTAGCTGCATGTGTTTTCTGTGAAGCAATCTGATATTCAAGTATTCATCCCTTCCACTATCGCCGGGGCAGAAGACGCCCGCGGCGCAAATCTAATCTTCCACAAGTTGGGCACCGATGCACACGCTCAGCGACGAGATCGCCGCTCAATTCTTGAAGGAACCGTCGTGTGGCGGAACTCAGTCGGTCCGAATGAGTCCCTACCCGGGAGATTGCTGCGACAAGGTCCCATAACGTGCCAGAAGGACCACCTTCATCTTTCTCAAGTGCCTGGACAATGTCCTCAATCAAGCGCTTGGGAAAGCGAAGCTTTTCGCCAAGCGCCCGGATAATGGCGGCGCGGTTATCCACCCGCTCCTCGGCCAGAAGCCGCACGGCTTCCATCTTCGCACCGAGTTCAATCCATGCAGACTTCGCCATTGCCTGAATCTGCTCAAGCATCCGGTCGGGATTGTGGGCGGCCGGGCGACGAAGTCGTAAAGGAACCGTGCCGATGTGCCGGCACACTTTCATCAGCATGCCGTTGCTGCACACCTGTCGGTACATGTACGATTCGATCTGGGTAGCGAAGGAGCCGTTGTCCGAGTGGCGAATATCGATACCTGCGTAGACAATGTCCCCGGTACGGACCTCCGTCTTAAGCGATCGGGATACGATAGAAACGTGGACTTCCCCATTGAGCCGACAATGCGGTACTTCAAGCTGTGCTTCGTCGATATCGGCTGGTTTGGTTGCGAGCGTTGCCTTCAGTACGTCAGCTCCGTGAAGATATGTCAGACAAGGATCCACAATCCCCACGCAACGGTTTCCGTCCTGGATAATCAGGCCGGTACGTTCATGAAGCTTCTGCGCCCGGATGGCATCCGCAACGGAGTCCGCGTATAGGTGGTCAAAAAGGAACTTCTGGATCTCCGGCCGTGAGTTGGCAAAAAACTCGCCGGGGACCTTGAGGCAAATCGCAATGACTTTTTGGGCGTCAGGGCCAAGAACGAAGCTTTGCCCATCGACGCGGAGCCGGCCATCGTCGTCAAGCCCGATGGCTTCAGTCGGCGCCTCGATGATTGTCCGCCGGTCACGCCGCTCCGCTAAGAGGCACCAAACATCGCTTAGAGATTCCATAGCACGCCCTCCTCTGAGTTATTTCCGCCGTGAATATCCACCGGAGAAAGAATCGAAAGCCGCAAGTCGAGGACCTCGTCTGCGGTTTCGTCGAGTCTATTTGCGAGTTCGGTGGCGTGATCAGTGTTGTTGTTGGACTTCATCGGCGGCTCTCCTTGTGTTTACAGTTTGGTGTTTCGAGTAGGCCTGAAGTGTATGGAGGGATTTCATCCAGGATCTGAAAAGAGCGAGACGCGCCAGCAACGAGTCAAACAGCACGCGCCAGCGGGATTGGGACCTCGCCGATGCGCTTGCCTGAGCTGTTTCAATCGGGAGCTTAGGTATTCCAGGGTGAGGAATTTGGCTTGCAATGCCGCTCGATACTTCTCCTGCTGAGATACCGGCTGGGTTCTCCATCAACGTTGCTTTCGTGGAAACCGCCTTCGTCTTCGGCGGTCTTGCCCAGAGAGTGGCATGGAATTTGATGATATCTTCATCCACGGGGATGTTCTGTGCCTGCCGAAACCAGCGACGTGCGGTATCCAGAGCCATCTGGCGATCTGAGAAGAAGACGACTCTTGTCGGGCTGCGGCGCAAAAGCCCGTTCGTTGCTTGATTCCTTTCCAAGACGACAGCGGCGAAGCCAGTACTGCCTACCGGCCCTTGCACCGCCCTCTTGCTTGCGCCGTAGAACCGGCCATCTATGCCAAGCCCCTTTTCCTTCCACCCCGAATAGGGTATCGTATGGTTCTCCGCGATGCGTACTGCCGAAGAAGTCAGCAGTCCTTCTCTCGCTTCCTGTTTTTTTCTTTCAAGTGCGCTCTGTTTAGTATGCATGAGTCACCTCATTTGTGAATTCGTTCTGCATGTCCAGGCCTGTTGTAAAATCGCTGCGTCGTTTCTGCCGCTTGATCTCACGTCTTTTTCAACTCGGTTGATCGCGAATAATGAACGCATACCACACCTTGAAGGTCACTAGAAACGAAGAGGCTTCGCTTTTTCACGGTAGGCCTTTCGGATTGCGGGCGCCTCGATAAAGGGATTGTTCGGGGGAAGAATGAAGCGAATGTTCGTTGGGTGAGTGTCAATCCGAAATCCGCGCCTGAGCGTGCCGATGATGAGGTTGTTCAATCCGTGTTTCCTGAAGTCGTCGTTCATGAAACGGATGTAATCGGCGATATCCTTTTCATTCCTATTGCGGACATCGGTTCGCCCACATTCGTCTCCGTACTCATCGAACCGTTCTTCGAATTCGAGGCCGGTCAGCGAAACGAGCCGTAGGTCCGCTTCCTTTCGCAAGACACCCTTGGCATTAAGACTGCGTTCGACCAATGCCCGCATGCAGAGATAGCGGTACAGGGAAAGAGAGAGGATGGCCAAGATCCGACCGCCGGAACCCCGGACTGTAAGCTGACCGATCGTTTGAGCCGGATCGGCTTTCTCGGAGATCGACAACCCCTGAAGTACCAGCCTGTATTTTGCGCTGAATAATTGCTCGCCTCCCGAAATCGCCGACACTATTGCCTGCTGTGTATCCTGAACCCTGACGGTTCCCGGAGCGTGACTGAAAACAAGCCCAATTCTGTCAAGACGCGCACCGTCAGGAACTGTCGGTATCCACGGACACGCATTTGCCACATAGTCCAAGATCCCACGTCCGACGTCTTCGGATGGCGGTCTGACCTCAAGAATCTGTTGATATGTGGCTGTTGGTCTCACGTTATTGCACGCTTACTGAACGGTTTGCATAACCTTTCGCGAAACTCGTCGTGGCCTGACTCGTTGCACGGAAGTTGGCTACGTTCTTCCGTGCACCACGGTGTCCTCGGTAGAACTGCGAGTTGGCGGTGTTGACTTGCGTTTCGCTAATGGCAACGTACGACCCAATCACACATTGGATTATGGCCCCTGTTTTCTGGAGAAGCGAGGGGAGTTCTGTGCTAAAAGACGACACGCTAAGTCTTTATTCATCAGGGGTATACGAAAACCCTACGGCAATTTCTCCAAGAACGATTGAAAAACGCGCGTTCCATCGAATAGTCTCGAGAAATGCAAGGCAGAACTGGCTGTGCGTGAAAACCTGAATCAGGCCTATTTGTTGTCTCGATAGGAGAATGGCCGAGATGCTTTCCAAAGCGAATACGGAGAGACGTCAATGATGCCGAACCCGAATGGGGGCAAGAAATCCAAGAAAGGACGCGGACGGGAAGGACTCGGAGAGAAGACCCTAACCGAATACTGCCGTGTCTGGGTTCGGAACAACGAATGTTCTGCCTATCTGGGACCTACGGAAAACATCGTGCGGATCGGCTGCCCCGATTGGCCGACGTCGGCGAAGAGCACACGTGCAGATTTGTTGCAGCGTGCTGACCATGGCGCCGCGCGGCATGACGGAACCTTCGAAGCAGAGGAATCTGAAAGTTTCTTAGACGCTCTCTGGTGGGATATGTCTGCAGAACACGACGCTATCCTTGGAAAGCCGTGGCTCCTCTTTCTGATACGCCCATCTCACCATTCCGACAAGACGTTCCGTGATGTGTATGAAGCTATCATCGAGGTCCGGAAGAAAGCCGGCGGAAACCGGAGACGACGTGAAATCTACTATTTGCTTGTCTTAATGGCTCTCCGTTCTGAGGTCAGCATTCGCAACCAACTGCGGATCCGCACCGCCGCCCTAGTAATGGCACAACGTGAACGGGATATATTCCCACATTCTCGCACATCGAGTTGGGATAAGTCCTCTGTCGACCTCAACCGGGAGGCGTCCCCTCTTCTGAAAGGTTTACCCAGTGATCCCAGAGAAGCGCTCAATAAGGTTCTCGATAGCGTTTCCTCTGTACATGATCATCTGGGTTACCTTCGAAACAGACCGTACGAGTTCCTTCCTTACATTCTTTCCGGGCCGGATATTGAAGATATCGGACGGGAGCAGCACGCCGAGCAGCTTGATGCCTTTATCTCGGGATCGCGGCAGCGCCCCTTCTTCTCTATAGCAGGGAGGCATGGAACAGGGAAGACAACCTTCCTGCGCGCGTATCTCAAGGCGCAAGCGGCCAAGGGATGTCTGTTCGCGTGTTTCTTCACTGACTGGCGCAAGGGGCAACGATGCCAGCCGCAGCGAATCCTTGAGCATCTCATGATTGAGGCCAACCCTTCCTATGTTCTGGACCTTGGTACGCTTCTTCCCACGGATGAACGCGAAGCCGCAGAACGATTCTGGCAAGCAATTACCTGTTTTACGGGAGAAGTACCGGCCAAGCGAATCGTGATCTTTCTTGATGCCCAGGATGAGACCGAAAACAACCCTTACGGGCAGCTCTCACTGACGGAGATCTTTCTGCGGGCAGAAGAGGATGGGGACCTCCCGCCTGGGGTGCGTTTTGTCTTGTCTTCCCGACCATCAGAAGGTTTCAAAAAGCTGGTCGGCACGTATGATATTGACTTCGACGCTAGCCCGGTCCAATCGAACCTTGTCGCTGAGTACCTCGATAGAGAACTTCGGTCTCAGGGCATTGACGCACCGGGGGCCACCATCCAAGAACTGGCGCAGCGATGCCGACGGAGCTTCACGCACGCGGACCTTCTGGTTCGCCGCATCATCGAATACGGCGGATTGCCCGATAGCCTGGACATGTTGCCAACGAAACCAGATGACGTACTTAAGTCGGAGTGGCAACGGTTTCAAAGCGGTCCTCTGAACAAAGAGGAAACCCGCACCCTTTTCGGGGTCCTCCTAGCTCACCTCGGTACGCCTTCTCTCAGCGAACTGTGCGACATGACCGAGGTTTCCGCAGATGCGCTGGTGCAGTTCTTTGGAATTCATAAATATCACGTGACTGTCTAGCGGGTCATTGCGTAGGAGCGCGGGGCTGTGGGATCCACGGATTTTGGGTGACGGCCTCGACGATGTTTTGAAAGAGGTTCTGGCCTTGTTTGAGCGATGTCGAGATATAGC
>Ga0315279_10011757_pt1 | contig 10072 bp, 9 predicted proteins | sample YL17G06_20_MG_FD_203694 | JGI IMG/M metagenome (GOLD analysis project Ga0315279, IMG submission 203694) | Sediment microbial communities from Yellowstone Lake, YNP, Wyoming, USA - YL17G06_20 | ecosystem: Environmental > Aquatic > Freshwater > Lake > Sediment | place: USA: Wyoming | collected...
TAGAATCAGCGTGGAAACATCTCGTTCACGAGGATGAAGGTCTGGTGCTGCTCTTAACGCCTCCCTTTGACAGATCGGAGCCGTCACCCGGATACATCCAGGGGTACCCTCCGGGGGTGCGGGAGAATGGAGGCCAGTACACTCACGCCGCCCTGTGGTTCGCCATGGCCTTGGCACGTCGAGGGGATGGTACGCGGGCGGCGAAAATACTGCGCATCCTCAACCCGATTGAGCGCGCGCGTGATCCAGAAACAGTGTGGCGCTATGGGCTTGAGCCCTACGTGGTTGCAGCGGACGTGTACCGATTGCCCGGGCGAATCGGTCAGGGTGGTTGGTCTTGGTATACGGGTTCGGCGGCGTTGATGTACCGAGCCTGGGTTGAAGAGGTCCTGGGTTTGAAGGTGTGCGGGGATCACATGCAGTTGAATCCGGTCATCCCCGGGTGGTGGGAGGGCTTCCACCTGCGCTATCGTCACGGTGAAGCGATCTACGAGATCCAGGTCGAGAATCCGGAAGGCTGCGAGCGAGGTGTGTCGTGGGTGGAGATGGATGGCCAGCGCATGCGGGATGGGGTGATCCCATTGGATCGGGCCCTGGTTAAGCATCGTATCCTCGTGCACATGGGGAAGCCGGAGCAAGCGGCTTGAGACGTCCATCTTGACGATAGGCACCCCTGCAAAAGGTTCCAGGTCTTGACATGAGACATGGATTAGAAACCTGACAAATGCAGTCAGGCGAGTTGAGAAGAGGAGAGAAGAGGATACGAAATTCAAGACAGGGATAATGAGGATAAGAGAGATCATAGGGGCTAAAAAGCAAAGTGTATAGTTTAGGTTTGACCCTATGACTCCCTTGACGTCCTGCATCCCCTGACCGAGAGAAACGGGTTAACCTGGGTCGAGCAAGAAAAAATGCCTGATACCGGACCGTTAGCTGCTGTGTCCCGCTATTAACTTTCAACAACGCCCCCATTCCCCTACGGGTTTCTACCCCTAAGGTCATCCCCCTACCCTCCTTCCTGCGGACCCATTCCGCAAAATCCGGTACTAATTGAATTTGAATTATTTTTGTAATTTTGATAGATTAAGTCATCCTCGTTAGATGGGAGTAAATTATACATGGACGTTAAGCCGAAAAGAACCTATTCCCAAAAAATGGGTTGTTTTTATTTTTTGGTCAAGTTGACAGAATTTGGAGGAGAACATGCCAGCGATTGCATCTCTTGAGGATCTAAAATCTGCCCAGAAAGATCTTCTGGAAGCGAAGGACTTGAACGAGTTGAAGGCAGTATTTAAGAAATGGCGCAGGATAGGTTGGAAGAATGTCTGCAAGCTGTGGTTACAGGAACGTACCCCAGAACAATTGAAAGGTGAGGGCGATTGAAATACTAATTCAAATTTCAAGGCCTGATACCTTTGGGCTTCTCTAGTGTTACGTTTTTGGTATAGTGAGGTCAACTTCCGGGGGTGACTGAAACGGACCCAGTTTTTCAGGGATGTGATCGAGAGATTGAAGGAAGGCTAAATCAAGAAAGGTAAGAAAAAATACCTTATTACGATTGCCTGACCCTCATTGTCCTGGTTCTCGGACCTTTTTTTAAGACCTTCTTTCAAGCCTCGGAAATAGAAACTTGCGTTTGACATAGAAATCTGGGAGGTGTATTCTGTGAACCAGGGAGTGCCCGAACACGGGGAGACATCAAAAAAAACATCGGAGAAATTCATGACATCTAAAGATGTGACCCTGTTACATTTTCTAACCAGTTGAATTTATTCCATTAACGTTGGGACAGCGGTGATTTCATATAGAAAATATAAGCGGAGAAGAAATGGCAAAAAAGGTTACTCGGGACGTGGCGATTTCGGAGATTAAATCGATCTGTTGCAAAGTCAATTTAAGGAGGGTTTGTTTATGAAAAATGCGACGTTGTCAGTATCGGTATTAGTGGTTCTTGCTCTAGTAATGATATTTGTAGGCTGTGCAAAACCGCCAGATGCGGAGAGGCAGGCCGCAAAGGCGGCGATGGATGCCACCATTTCGGCTGGTGCAGATAAATATGCCGCTGCTGATCTGGATGCCGCCAAGAAGATATGGGATACTTCAGAATCCCAAATGAAAGACAAAAAGTATAAGGAAGCCAAGCAGAGTTACATCAATGCCAAGGCTGCCTTTGAAAAGGCCGCCCAAGCCGTTGAGACAGGGAAGAAGGCCCTTACTGATCAGGCGAACGCTGCCATAGCCACTCTTGAAGAGTCGTGGAAAAATGTAGAGGCCACGGCCAAGAAACTGCGAAAGAAACTAAAAGACAGGGAAGCCTGGACGACGGATGCCAAGGCGATCAGCGAAGGGTTGGCCAAGGCAAAAGAGATGATTGCCGTCGATCCTTCCCAAGCAAAAGCCAAATTGGATGATTTGAAGACCATGGTTGATAAGTGGGAGAATAGATTTAAAGAGATGGGAGCTCGTCCGGCGGTTTCCGGACAGGAAAAGGCCAGACAAGAAGGCACATCAAAGGAAGCCAAAGGATTCACCATCGCCCGGATGGTTGTTGGAACAGGCGTGGAGAACAGTGAGCCTCTCGGAATTTCAGAAGCGTTTCCAGGTGTAACAGAGAAGATATACTGCTTCCTGGAGGCTACTGACATTGCCAAAGATACTGAGGTCTCATTTGTGTGGTTCCATGGCGAGAATGAAATCACGAAGACCAACTTACCATTGAAAATGGGGCCAAAATGGAGAACTTGGGCTTTCAAAAATTTAAGAGGAGCAAAAGGGGAGTGGAAGGTGGAAATTAAAGATGCAGATGGGAACCTTCTAAAACACGTAAAATTCAAGGTGGAGTGAGCCGTGAGGGGAAGTTCAATGAAGTGTTACCATTGCAACGGGATTATGAGCTACGAAACATTCTATAGTCACGAGGGAATCTTCTCGGGTTGGAGGTGTATCTCTTGCGGAGAGATTCTTGATGAAATGGTACTGGGAATAGGCAGCAGTCAATGCTTCATAGGCAAGAAAGATGCCTTGCCGGAGGCAACACATGAGGGATATGCGAATACCTCTTTCGGAGATTCGAAAAGAATGAAGGGGGAGATGGAAGTAAATAGAAGGGGGATCGAGGGTTCCCTTTTCATTGATGCTTCTTTGCAATCTAAAATGGCTTTTGAAAAAGGATGAGAAAGGTGACAGCCTGTGCACTTCTTCCCGGCTTTTTCAAGTCCTTTTTGAATTTCGGGAGGTGAGCGAATGGCTAACCCGTTTCAATACCCGGACAATGGCACCAAGGTCTTTTTTGTAGAAAATTACCTTCCACGGAATTGTGGCATTGCCACATTTCAACATAGAGGGCCGATTCGTCATCCTGACCTTTGGCCTTCTCAATCCAAACAAAGGGATTGGGTTAGTTCTCGATGTCCTCCCAGAACGGGTAAAAAATATCCTAAGTCTTAAGGTAACTGAGGAGGTGATCATTCAATATGCGAGAAATTAGAACGGGTATCATTGGTGTGGGAAACTGTGCCAGTTCCTTTGTGCAGGGACGGTACTACTATAATGACCCCGATGCAGAGATTCCGGGCTTGATCACTAAGAACTTCGGTGGCTACAGGGCCCATAATATTCAATTCGTAGCCGCCTTTGATGTGGACGAGAGGAAAGTTGGGAGGGATCTATCCGAGGCAATATTCGCCAAACCAAACTGTACCACCATCTTTCAGAAGGATATTCCCTTTTTGGATTGCGCCGTTGAGATGGGGTACGTGATCGACAGCATCCCCCTCCACAACGACCAATACCCGGATTCGGCACGTTTTAAACCCAATGAAAATATATACTCCAGGAGGGAGCAGGCAAAGCATGCCATTGTTCGAAGTCTTCGGGAAAAAGGAGTTGACGTGGTGGTTAATTACCTGCCTGTTGGTAGTGAGGAGAACACGCTCTTTTATGCTAAATGTTGCCTTGAAGCAGGGTGCGCCTTTGTGAATGCCATACCTGTGTTTGTATCCAAGATTTACGGGGATCGCTTCAAAAGGGCCGGCCTTCCTGTCCTTGGCGATGACATCAAGTCTCAAGTAGGCGCTACCATCATTCATCGGGTATTGGCAAAGCTCTTTGAGGACAGGGGGCAACCAATAAAGCGGTCTTATCAGCTTAACATGGGAGGGAATACTGATTTCCTCAATATGCTGGATCGTGTGCGGTTAAAGAGCAAGAAAATAAGCAAGACGCAATCGGTTCTCAGCCAGATGAACGGTGTAGGATTTGATCCTCAGAACCTCCATATAGGCCCAAGCGATTACGTCCCATGGTTAAAGGACAACAAGATCTGCTTCCTGAGGATCGAGGCAGAACAATTCGGTGGTGTGCCGATGAATATCGAGGTCAGGCTCTCCGTGGAAGACTCCCCCAACTCCGCGGGGGTGATTATGGATGCAGTGCGAGCAGCCAAGGTGGCGTTGGATCGGGAACTTTCCGGGCCAATTATCGAGGCCAGTGCCTATCTCTTTAAGTCACCGATCCAGCAGTTCGAAGATACTGTAGCTCGGGAGATGCTTAGACGCTTTTCAGAACCCCAGGTCTGTATAACTGAGTCAGTTGATGAATTTTGCGTGACCTCTGGGGAATCTATAGTTGTTTGAGAAGGAGTTATTCAAGAAAAGGCTTTTACGATTCTCTGAAAAATGGGAATCCATAGTTTTGGCTATTCCATGCATCCAGCTCAAAAGGGTAAGGTTTAAGTAGGAGGTATAAGATGAACATAGCTATGATGTCGGCATGGAATACGGATTCAGGCGTTTCGGTCCACGCTGAGTTGATCGGGCGAGAATGGCTAAAGATGGGCCATCGATTACAGGTATTCTCCTTCTTCACCTCTGATTTTCACGGAACTGCCATTGTCGGGGAAGATGAGGAGTACGTGGTCAGGTGCTTTACCACCTCGGGTTGTTCCAATCGTTATCTCGATCCACGGCCGATTCTATCCGCGGATTACGATGTCTTCGTAGCTCAGGATTTGGGGATGTTGCCCAAAGACGAGTTGGCCAAAATATTTCACCACATCAGGAGAAAGGCGAGCACCATCACGGTCATTCATGATAGTGGGCCTTCTCCTGACCCCTCCTTTTATCAATTCGATTGGGATAAGATCGTCTGCTTTGATCACCGCTATGAGTCATTTCTACAAAAGTACCATCCAGTGGACAAGATCAGTACTATTCCATTCCCTTGCCACCCCTTGCGGAGGGGAAACCAGCAAGAGGCAAGGGTGAAATTGGGACTTCCTCACGAGAAAAAGATTCTTTTAATTTTCGGCCAGAGGGTAAAGGAGTACCTTCCGTTGTTGCCTATCATCAGGGAGGGGAATTCCGAACTGCCGCTCCTTCTCCTCATTGTCTCGCAGAAGGACCTGGATGAACTGCAGGGAATGGAGGGAATCGAGGTAGAGACCAGGAGGGAGTCCCCCTCCATTGAGTCGCTCTATAGCTATCTTCACGCCTCGGATGTTTTGATCCTTCACCGTAATCCTTGCGATGGTGTGGTTGTTTCGAGTGCCGCTTATCAATGTCTCGGGTCAGGGTGTCCGATTCTAGCCCGGGACTCCACGTTCTTCGAAACCCTGGGGGACGTGGTGATCACCTACTCTGATAATCGTGAATTTAAGGAATCCCTCCTCGACGTACTACATGGAGGGGAGAGGTATCAGGCCTCACAAAGGGCCCTGGAGGGGTTCATAAAGAAAAATTCCGCGGAGACCGTGGCCAAGAAGTACATCGATCTTTTTCAAACCATCAGGGAGGAGAGGATGGAGTCAATATTTCATCAGGTTTCCCCCGTCATAGGGGGGAGGGATCCCATTTCCGATGAAACTAAAAGGGAAAAGCCACCCGCCCCTTCTATCACACCCCTGCAGAAATCAGGAGATAGGAGACTCCAACCGCATTAGCGGCTCCGTGCCTTCCCGGAAAAGGAGGTGATTGTAGATGCTTTCCTTCATATCGACCTTTCCACCTGCAATGTGCGGGATTGGGACCTACACCAAATACCTGACCCGTTGCATGCCGTCGTCCACCTGGAGGGTAATCGCCTTCCAACTGGACGAATTTTCCATCTATACTGGCGATATGGAAATTGAGCGGGATCATCGGGTAGATTACTGGATCTCCCTTGACAACCCTTCGCTCCCCCCAGTGCTCCAAGGTGATGTCTTATGGTTTCAGCACTCCTTCGGCATGTGGGGCAAAATGAATACCCATTTCTTAAAGCTAATAGAGGAGGGAAAACGAAGAGGAAAGAAAGTGGGTGTCAGTTTCCATACGATCCATTTTCAGTCCCAAGAAACACCGTGGGGAATGCAAGAAAAGGAGTGGGAACTTTTGGGCGAGGCTTTGCTCCTCTTAGATTTTGCCACTGTTTTTACTCAGGGGGCCCATCGTGCTGTAGCCGAAGCCTTTCCCCGTTACGGGGAGAAAGTGGTGGTCCTCAGGCATGGCGTCCACAACTATCCCTTGGTAAGCCAGAATCAGGCTAGGCAGAAACTTTTTGCCTACTTCACCCAGTTGGATCGAATCCCCCTTAGTGAGAAGACAAGGTTGGGGAGAATCGAGAAATCCCTTACCTCGCGAGATACGGTTTTGCTGGGAAATTACGGTTTTATCACGCAAGACAAAGATCCACTTCAGCTCTACGAACTAGGAACGCTGGTTCAAAAGAGGCTTCCCAACCACAGGGTGATTACCCTCTTTGTAGGAAAAATCCAGAAAAGAAAAGATAAGAAAGGAGAACTGTGCCTTCCCATTTTGGACAGATTGAAATCCATTCACGATGGGAAGGAGAACCTATTCTACGAAAACTACATTCCAGAGAGTATCTTTCCTTTCGCCTTCAGGGCTTTGGACGTGGCCGTATTTTGGTGTAATAACGCCACACAGTCGGGGAGGATGGCCCATGCCCAGGGTACGGGCGTTCCTGTTGCCGGTCGAAAATGGGAGGGAGTTGGAGAGACCTTAGAGCTTTCGGGCCTTCCCGCTGCTGAGACTCTGGAAGAGCTTTCGGATAAAATAGCGGAAATTGTGAGAGAGCCTAAGCTGAAAGAGCGAATGGGAGAGCAGAGCAGTAGATATGCAGAACAGTATTCCTTTTACAATCAGGCGAAAAAACACCTGGCATTGGAAGAAGCCATTCTGAATGGGGGGGGCCTTCCTGTGTTGGATGGAGAGGCAGCAGATGAACGCCATACTCGAAAGATTGGCCATAGGAGATTTACAGGATTTGGAGAATCCCGGGGAGGGCTTGACGTTCATTCTCAACGTTGCTGATGAGGTTGAGGTAATGCTTCCCAACGTGAATTACCACAAGATTCCCCTCAAGGATGGCGTAACCATCCCCCCCGAAAAGATGCGGGAGGCCTTACGGTGGATACGAGAGCACATTGCCACGGGCAAGGTCCTCGTAGCTTGCCATTACGGGGTTGGCAGATCGGCATCGATTGTTATTGGATATCTCTGCAGCCTTGGGTTTGGATACAAGGAGGCCCTTGATTTTGTCTCTTCAAAGAGGTCGGGTGTAAACCCAATTCCAGGCCTCGAAGAGACGATCAGAGAGAGCCTTGACCACCTGCAGGAGGTGAAGGAATGCACATCGCTATGATGACAGCCTGGAACACCGATTCAGGGGTAGCGGTCCACGCCGAGCCTATAGGTAAGGCCTGGCGCGAGATGGGATATGATGTGACCATATTCAGCCATGTTCAGGACGATTACCATGGAGGGGGCTTTACTGGCAAGGACGAGGACTACGTGATCAGGTGTCTGGGTACCCAGCGGACCAATTTCCTCGATCCCCGCGCCATCCTGACGGCGGACTTCGATGTCCTGGTCATCCAGGATTTGAGGATGCTTCCGATAGAGAACCTAGCCAAGATCTTTCCGCTTATCAGGAGTCGAGCGAGAACGGTTCACGTCGTCCACGAAAATAAGCTTCCCGAAGAGCCATGGTTTTACCAATTCAGTTGGGATGGTGTTGTTTACTTCGACGAAAGGCAAGATTTTTTGAAAGAGGTCTATCCCAAGGCCAAACTGATCCCATTTCCCTGCTTCCCAATAAGGAGAGGAGATCAGAAGGTGGCCAGAAAGAAGTTGAACCTCCCATTGGATAAGAAGATCATCTACTCTTTCTGTTATAGGGGATATGAACCATTCCTGCGGGACCTACCTGAGGAATTGAAGGGTCAGGCACTCCTGCTCTTCGTGGTCCCCCCCAATTACCAAATGGTGGAGAGGGGAAGGATTCCTCCATGGATGATTATCCGGGAAGAGAAGGTGCTCTCCGAAGAGAGATTTGACCATTACCTCTATGCCTCGGACGTGGTGATCCTTCATAAATTCCAGAGTCTTTACTTAGGCGTTGTCTCCTCGACCGCCTTTCAAGCCCTGGGAGCTGGATGTCCTATCCTCGTCCCCGGATTGTCGGACTACTTCAAGCCCCTCGAAAATGAGGTTCTTCACTACCACGATGTGCACGATCTTGGCGAGCAGTTGGCTGATTTGCTCCTCAGAGACGGGGAGAAACGCAGGTCAGTACTTGACCTGGCGGATGGCTTTTGTTCGATCAACTCACCCCAAATCATCGCCAAGCGGTTTATCGATTTCTTTATAGAGTTAGGGAGGCCTACGGGGAGAGACCAATGAATCGAAGTAATTTTTCTATCGGTCCATTTAGGGATTACGAGGGAAACCCAATCCTCGGGCCAACAGAGGGGTTTCAGTCAAAGCGCCTCTACAATCCTTCGGTGTTGAAGGAGGGAGAAAGGTTCATTATGTTCTATCGGGCTGAGACTGATGATGGCCTCACCGGGCGGATTGGTTTGGCCGAAGGGGAGGATGGATTTCACTTCACGTGTCATGCGGACCCGGTTCTAACTCCTGGCGATGATTTTGACAGAGGAGGTTGTGAAGATCCAAGGATTGTGAAACTGGGTGAAACCTATTACCTTACTTACGTAGGTAATAGCCACAGGTACCATGTCTCCAATATCTGTATAGCAACATCAAAAGACCTCTTGCACTGGACAAAACATGGTTCGGTTTTAAACCCCCGGCATAGGGCTTGGAATAGTGGGCAGTTGAAGGCCGGTGTCATCGTCCCTGAGAAAATCAACGGGATGTATGTGATGTATTTCATGGGGGAAGAGAGGCCATGGACCTCGGCCATAGGGGTTGCCTATTCCGAGGATCTCCTTCACTGGTCCGAACCTTTAGAAAGGCCTGTCCTCATGCCCCGGCCTGGATATTTTGATAGCCAGGGCATCGAGCCAGGTCCAACCCCTGTTGTCCTTGATGAAGGGATATTTCTCATCTACAACGGATGGGGAAACAACTGCATTTACAAGCCGTTTGGGGTTCTCTTTTCGAAGGAGGATGCAACCCAGGTTCTCAAAAGGACTGAAGGCCCTCTTTTAGTTCTGTCGCGAGACTACGGCGGGGAATTCGGGGAGGGGAATCATTGTGTTGCAGAGGGTTTGGTGAAAGACAGGAGCCGATGGCTTTTATATTACGGAGCTGCTGATCGACTTACCTGCCTGGCGACCTATGAGGAGAAAAGCAGATGATGCTGAAGCGCTTTATCAAGAATCCCATCCTAAAGCCAAGGAGGGAGAACGACTGGGAATCTAAACTGGTCTTCAACCCAGGGGCTATATTCGAAAATGGCCTCTTCCATCTTCTTTATCGCGCCGTTGGGGAGGACGATATTTCGAGGATTGGCTATGCAGTGAGTGCTGATGGGTACGAGTTCTTCCGGTTCGATAAACCTGTCTTCACCCCAAGGGGTGTTGCAGAGAGCAAGGGCTGTGAGGACCCGAGGATCGTTTGTCTGGATGGCAAGTTCTACATGACCTACACCGCATACTCAATCAAGGGCGTGAGGGTTTCCCTTGCCTCAACCAGGAACTTTATTCAATGGGAAAGACTTGGTGTGGTTCTTCCCGATATGGAGAACAAGGATGCGATTCTCTTTCCAGAGAAGATAAATGGAAGATACGCGATGCTTCACAGGCCAATGGACCCTCCTCGGAGCATTT
>Ga0315279_10011758_pt1 | contig 10072 bp, 20 predicted proteins | sample YL17G06_20_MG_FD_203694 | JGI IMG/M metagenome (GOLD analysis project Ga0315279, IMG submission 203694) | Sediment microbial communities from Yellowstone Lake, YNP, Wyoming, USA - YL17G06_20 | ecosystem: Environmental > Aquatic > Freshwater > Lake > Sediment | place: USA: Wyoming | collected...
TAGAGAGCTTCATGTAAAACGGGGTCGGGGTGCCCAGCGCGTCGACGGGCGGTCGTGATTTTCGTTTCCGGACCCGTTGACACCCGACCGCCAAGCCAGTAGGATTTTTGGTTTCCCCCCTTCGCGGGCTAGGGAAGTAGGCGCGTATTGGCAAGTTGGCAGCGCGGTGAACCGGGAGGATGTCTGTGGCCGGGCAAACCAGTGAGGTGATCCGGATTCGGATGGAGGCATACGACCACGCGGTCCTGGACCAAAGCGCGGCGGATATCGTCGATACCGCCAAGCGGACCGGGTCGGTGGTCCATGGGCCGATCCCGTTGCCGACCCGAATCGAGCGATACACGGTCCTCTCCAGCCCGCACGTGGACAAAAAAGCCAGGCAGCAATTCGAGATCCGCACCCACAAGCGGGTCATCGACATCATGCAGGCCACGGCGAAAACCATTGAAGCATTGAACAAATTGAGTCTTCCCGCCGGCGTGGACATCAAGATCAAGGCTTCCAGCCGGCGATAAGACCGTTACACTGTTGGGCATCATCGCGTTGGCGACTATCCCTAAGAGCCTGGGGTAACGTATGCACCGGAAGTCAGGTGGGTAATCCCGGCCGGGGGTCGGTTGTTCCCACTGGCGGGGTGATAGAAGGCAAGTACGATGAGCATTGGACTACTCGGCCGGAAGGTCGGGATGACGCAGATATACGACCCGACCGGCGATGCCATTCCGGTGACCGTCATTGAGGCGGGGCCTTGTCACGTCCTTCTGCTGAGAAGCAAGGAGCGGGACGGCTACGAGGCAGTTCAATTGGGATATCTGGATAAGCCGCGTCGTCTTGCCTCCCGGGCCCAACGCGGTCACGTCGCCAAACTGGACAGCAAACGCCAGAAACGCCGCTCCTCTGCGGGCATCGCTGTCGTTCCCAAGGCCAACTGCGAGCCGAAACGCTTTGTACGCGAGTTTCGTACTTCGATTGAGGGATACGAGATTGGCCAGAAGTTCGATGCCAGCGTCTTCGAGGGCGTCCGTGCGGTGGACGTGGTCGGGATCAGCAAGGGCCGAGGCACCGCCGGGGTCATGAAACGCCACAACTACAGCGGGCAGCGGGCCTCCCACGGCGTGAAGAAGGTCCATCGCCACGCCGGCTCGATCGGCTGCAACTCCTTCCCCCATCGGGTCTTCAAGGGAAGGCGAATGGCCGGCCATCTTGGGGCCGACCGCTGTACGGCCCGCAATCTCAAGGTCGTGCGGATCGACAAGGAGAACAACCTCCTGCTGGTCAACGGGGCGGTCCCCGGGCCCAACGGCGGGTATCTCATTATCCGCCAGACTAACCGACTTCCTCAGCCCAAGCCCGCCAGCGACGAGTCCGGAGCATGAACATGGTGAGCCTGCCCATTTACAACCGAACCGGCCAGGAAGTCGGCACCTACGAAATCGATCCCGCCGAGCTGGCCCCCCGCATCAGCAAACAACTGCTGCACGACGTTGTGGTGATGTATCAAGCCAGCGCCCGCCAAGGGACGTCCCAGACCAAGGGGCGCGGACAAGTGGCCGGAACCACCAAGAAGATGTACCGTCAGAAGGGGACGGGCAACGCCCGGGCCGGCTCGCGCCGCAGCCCGATCCGCCGCGGCGGCGGCCACACGTTTGCCAAGGTGCCGCGGGATTTCGGCTATCGGCTCCCGAAGCGTGCAATTCAGCTTGCCACGCGCATGGCCCTCGCGGCCAGAATCGGCGACCACGAAGTGAAGCTGATCGACGAGCTGGCGTTCTCCACGCCCAAGACCAAGGAAATGGCCGCGATCCTCAAGGCCCTGAAGCTGGGCGGCATGAAGCTCCTGGTGGCGGTGCCGGGCTACGACCTCAACGTCCACAAGAGCATCCGCAACCTGGCCGGCGTCTCGGTCCTGCCCGTTTCGGACCTGAACGCCTTGGAGGTGCTGCGTCCGCGGGCGGTGCTGATGACCAAGGCCGCACTGGACGCGCTGCGCCAGAAGACCGTCGCAAAGAAGGAAGGCGCCTCGTAGGCCTCTTCACGCGCCGCGTTGCAGGCGCAAGGTGGAGACAAGACCGGATGGCCCAAAGCATGACAGAATCACGACACGTCCTCGAGCCGTATCAGATCGTGCTCCGCCCGCTGGTGACCGAGAAGGGGTTGCACAAGTCGGAGCGGTGCAACGCCTACGCGTTCGAGGTAAATCCGCTGGCCACCAAGCAGGACGTTCGCCGCGCGGTGGAGCACCTTTTCGACGTGAAGGTGGTGCGGGTGAACGTCCAGAACCGCCTGGGCAAGCCGCGCCGGACGCGGTTCCGCCAGGGCCAGACCAAGAAGTGGAAGAAGGCCATCGTCACGTTGGACCCGGAAGACCGAATCAATTTCTTCTAAGAGCTATCAGCCATCAGCTAAGGAAACGGGGCTCACCCGTCCGAAAGCTGATAGCTGAAAGCTCATAGCTGAAAGCTCATTCCCATGGGAATCCGCCGCTACAATCCGACCACCCCGGGCCGCCGGCAGGCGAGCGTCAGCGACTTCGCCGAGCTGACGGTCGGCGCCAAGCCGGACAAACGGCTGGTGCGGCCGAAACACGGCAAGGGCGGCCGAAACAACCAGGGCGTGATCACCGCCCGGCATCGCGGCGGCGGGCACAAGCGGAACTACCGCCTGATCGATTTCCGCCGCGACAAGGACGGAGTGCCGGCGAACGTCAACTCGATCCAGTACGACCCCAACCGCTCGGGGCGGATCGCCCTGTTGTTCTATGCGGACGGCGAAAAACGGTACATCCTCGCGCCGGAAGGGCTTAAGGCCGGCGACAAGGTGCAGAGCGGGCCGGACGCCCCGCCGACCGTGGGCAACTGCCTGCCGTTGTCGGCGATTCCCCTGGGCATGAGCATCCACTGTATCGAGATGCAGCCCGGGCGCGGGGCGGCCCTTTGCCGCTCGGCCGGGACCAGCGCCACCATGGCCGCCCGCGATGCCGACTGGGCCCAGATCAACCTCCCCAGCGGCGAAATCCGGCGGGTGCCCGCCCGGTGCCGCGCCACCATCGGCGCGGTCGGCAATGCCGACCACATGAACGTCGTGTTGGGCAAGGCCGGACGCAAGCGCTGGCTCGGTCGTCGCCCGCACGTCCGCGGCACGGCCATGAACCCCATCGACCATCCCCACGGCGGCGGCGAAGGACGCACCAAGGGCGGGCGCCACCCGGTCAGCCCCACCGGCAAGCTCGCCAAGGGGGGGCGGACCCGCAAGCGACACAAGGCGTCCAGCCGCATGATCGTCCGGCGCCGCCGGTCGCGGCGCTACGGGTTGTTGAAGATCACGTAAGAAGGCCGAAAGGCGCGACCATGGGAAGATCGTTGAAAAAAGGCCCCTACGTTGACCGCAAGCTCCTGCTGAAAGTGGAGAAGCTCAACGAGCAAGGCCAGAAGCAGCCCGTGAAGACTTGGGCCCGGGCCTGCACGGTCGTGCCGGAGTTTGTGGGCCACACCTTCATGGTCCACAACGGCAAGCAGCACGTGAAGGTCTTCGTGAGCGAGGAGATGGTCGGCCATCGCCTGGGAGAGTTCGCCCCGACGCGAACCTTCCGCGGTCACGGCGGCAAGGGAAAGCGATAGGCGGAGAGGGAACATGGCGTCGTACACCGCAGTACACCGGTTTGCCCGGATCAGCCCGCGCAAAGTCCGCCCCCTGGCCGATCTGGTCCGCGGCAAATTCGCCGACGAGGCCCTGGACCTCCTCCGTTATCAGCCGCAGCGGGGAGCGCGGATGCTGGAAAAGGTGCTCAAGAGCGCCTTGGCCAATGCCGAGGATCGCCGGGCGCCTCGGCTCAGCGCGCTCATCGTGGCCGATGTGCGCGTGGACGAGGGGCCGATGGTTAAGCGGCTGATGCCCCGTGCCCGGGGCATGGCGTCGGTCATCAAGAGGCGGATGTCCCACATCCGGGTCGAGCTGGAATAACGCTATGGGTCAGAAAGTCAATCCGATCGGGTTTCGCACCGGCATCATGATCGGGTGGAAGAGCCGGTGGTACGCCTCGAAGCAGGAGTTCGCCGATCTGCTGATCGAGGACCAGAAGATCCGCGACTTCGTCAAGAAGCGGAAAGATCGCGAGGGGAAGCTGATGTACCCCATGATCGCCAAGATCGAGATCGAGCGGACACGCGACGAGGTGAAGGTGATCCTCTATTCGGCCCGCCCCGGCGTGCTGATCGGGCGCAAGGGCGAGCGCGTCGAGGAGCTGCAAAACGAGCTGCAGAACCTCGTGGGACGGCGGATCAACATCAAGATCGAAGAGATCGCCCGGCCGGAGATCGTGGCCCAACTGATCGCCGAGGACGTGGCCGAGCAGCTCAGCAAGCGGGCCAGCTTCCGCCGCACGATGAAGCGGTCCATCGAGCAAACCATGGAGGCCGGAGCCAGGGGGATCAAGATCCAGTTGGCGGGCCGGCTCGGCGGGGCCGAAATGTCCCGCCGCGAAAAGCAGATCGCAGGCTCCATGCCCCTCTCGACGCTGAGGGCCAAGATCGACTACGGCTTCGCCGAGGCGAAGATCGCCCAGGGGCACATCGGCGTCCAGGTGTGGGTCAATCAGGGAATGTACAGCGAGGGTGACACCGATGGCGCTAATGCCCAAACGGGTCAAACACAGAAAAAGCCAAAGAGGACGTATAAGAGGTGAGGCGACTCGCGGCGAGCGCGTGGTCTTCGGCGACTACGGCCTCCAGGCCCTGCAGGGCGGCTGGATCAGCGCGCAAACCATCGAGGCCGGGCGCATCGCCGCGCAGCAGTACCTCCGCACCGAAGGACGGTTGTACGTCCGCATTTTTCCGCACAAGCCAATCACTTCCATCCCGCTGGAGACCCGCATGGGCAAGGGCAAAGGGGAGCCGGAATACTGGGCGGCGGTGGTGCGGCCGGGGAGCGTCTTATACGAGATCAGCGGCATCTCGGAGGAGGCGGCGCGGATGTGCTTCGCCCGCCTGGCACACAAGATGCCGGTGAAGGTCCGTTTCCTGAAGCGGCGGGCGGTGTAAGGAGAGCCATGACCAAGGCCACCGAGCTTCGCGGGATGAGCGACGAGCAGTTGCGGTTGACGCTCAAGGAGGCAACCGAGAACCTGTTCCGCCTTCGCTTGCAGGCGGAGACGGAGCGGCTGGACGCCCCCAGCGAGCTGAAGAAACATCGCCGCCTGATCGCGCGGATCCACACGATTCAGAACCAGCGGGCAGTAACGGAGCCAAGCGATGCCGAAGCGAGTTGAAGTGGGGGTCGTCACCGGCGACAAGATGAACAAGACCCGGCGGGTCGAGATCCCCCGGCTGGTCAAACACGCGAAATACGGAAAGTACCTGCGGCGGCGGACCGTCTGCTACGTACACGACGAGGACAACCAGTCCCGCGCCGGGGACACCGTGGAGATCATCGAGTCCCGGCCGATGTCGCGAAAGAAACGCTGGCAGTTGGTCCGCGTGGTGTCGAAGAGCCGATTGGCGGGCGTGGCGGCAATGCCGGAGGCCGGACCGCTTGAGCCGGCGCAAGAAGGACTGGGCATTGAGGGGTTAGGGATTGGGGATGAGGGACTAGGGACTAGGGACTAGGGACTGGGGATTAGGGATTAGGGATTGGAGATTAGGCAGGAAAGCGGGGGTGGAGTTTCCTCTCCTGTCTTCTGTCTCCTTTCTACCGCCGACTGCCCGCTGCCGACTGCCGACTGGTGTAAACCATGATCCAGATGCAAACCCGACTCGACGTGGCCGACAACACGGGAGCCAAGGAGCTCATGTGTGTCAAAGTGTTGGGAGGCTCGCGGCGGCGGTTTGCCGGCCTGGGCGACGTGATCGTGTGCAGCGTCAAAGACGTGATTGCGGGCAGCGACGTCAAGAAGGGGGAGGTGGTGCAGGCCGTCATTGTGCGTGCCAGGCAGCCCACCCGCCGCTCCGACGGCAGTTACGTCCGCTTCGACGGCAACGCGGCGGTGATCATCGATAAGGACCGGAACCCCAAGGGGACGCGGATCTTCGGCGCCGTGGCGAGGGAGCTCCGCGAGCTGAATTTCATGAAGATCGTCAGCCTCGCCAGCGAGGTGGTCTGATGCACATACGAGCCAACGACACGGTGGAAGTGATTACCGGAGACGACAAGGGCCTGCGGGGCAAGGTGCTCCGCCTGGACCGCGGCGCCGGAAGGGTCGTGGTCGAGGGGGTCAACCGCGTGAAGAAGCACGTGCGCAAGAGCCAGAAGAACCCCCAGGGGGGCGTGCTGTCCAAGGAGGCCGCGATCGCGCTGTCGAACGTCATGCTCGTTTGCCAGGCGTGCAACACCGCCACCCGCACCGGGGCCCGCTCCGGCCCCGACGGCGTCAAGGAGCGGTTCTGCAAGCAGTGCGGCGCCGGGATGGGGCAGACCGGCAAGAGAGTCGTCAGTTGACAGTTGTCAGTTGTCAGTGAGCAGTACTGGCAACTGGCAAAGGAGAACTGACGACCGAAAAGTGACAACTGACAACTGACAACTGACAACTGACAACTGACAACTACCATGACTCCCCGATTGCTGGAACGTTACGAGAAGGAGGTCCTGCCCGCCCTGAGCACGCATCTCGGGCGCACCAACCGCCTCTCGGTCCCCCGGCTGGAGAAGATCGTGATCAACATGGGCGTGGGCAGCGCGATCAGTGAGAAAAAACACCTCGAGGAGGCGGTCGACGCGCTGACGCTGATCGGCGGCCAAAAGCCCGTCGTGACCCGCAGCCGCACGTCGATCGCCGGGTTCCACCTCCGCGAGGGTATGTCGATCGGCTGCATGGTGACCTTGCGGGGCCGCCGGATGTACGAGTTTCTCGACCGGTTGATCTCCCTGGCGCTGCCGCGGGTCCGCGATTTCCGCGGACTCGGTCCCCACGCCTTCGACGGGCACGGCAACTACAGCCTCGGACTTTCCGAGCAGTTGGTCTTTCCCGAGCTGAACCCGGACAAGTACACGCGGGCGCAGGGGATGAACATCACGATCGTCACCAGTGCCGAGCGCGACGAGGAAGCCCGGGAGCTTCTGCGGCGGCTGGGGATGCCGCTCCGCAGCGAGCAGCAGGAAGGGGTAGTTCAGGCGACAGTCAAGAGGTAGGTTATGCTTCAGCATAACGCGGTAATTCTGAAGCGTAACGGGGTTATGCTGAAGCATAACCTGCGCTGATGGCTGATAGCTGAAAGAGCGGAGCCTATGGCAAGCAAGGCCAAGATCGTTAAGGCGGCGGACCCGCCGAAGTTCTCTACGCGCCGCCACGCCCGGTGCCGGTTGTGCGGCCGGCCGCGGGCGGTGTATCGCAAGTTCGGGATTTGCCGGATCTGTTTCCGGGAGCTGGCCGACGAAGGCTTGATCCCCGGCGTGAGGAAGGCGAGCTGGTAAAGGGACCCCACGAATCATGATGACCGACCCGATCGCCGACATGTTGACCCGCATCCGCAACGCGGTGCGCGTCGAACGGCCCACGGTGGACATGCCGCTCTCCAAGGTCAAACGCGGGCTGGCCGAGGTCCTCAAGCGCGAAGGCTACATCTGGGACTGGGAGGAGGTCCCCGGGAAGCCCTCGCACCAGATCCGCATCCACCTGAAATACGGTCCCAACGGGGAGCGCGTGATCCGCCACATCCGCCGCATCAGCACGCCCGGCCGCCGCATCTACCGCGGGGCCACCAAGCTCAGGCCCGTGTTGGGCGGACTCGGGATTTCCATCCTCAGCACCAGCCGCGGGGTGGTCAGCGACCGCGAGGCCCGCCAGAGAAACCTCGGCGGCGAAGTCCTCTGTGAACTCTGGTAGTCATCGCACCCACGCCAGCCGATTCGCACGGTCATACGCCCCCAAGAGAAGAGATTCGTTATGTCGCGAATGGGAAAAAAGCCGTTGCCCGTCCCCGACAACGTGAAGGTCCGCGTCGAGGACCGCCGCGTCGCCGTCGAGGGCCCGTTGGGTAAGCTCGACCTGGAGTTCCATCCCCGCGTCTCGGTCGCCCATGACGCCGCACAGAAAGCGGTCGTCGTGTCCCGCCAAGGCGACGACCGGCAATCCAAGGCCCTGCACGGGCTGACCCGCGCACTCATCCACAATATGGTGGTCGGCGTCACCCGCGGATACGAAAAACGCTTGGAGATCGTCGGCGTGGGCTATCTGGCCGCGGTGCAGGAGGGCGTGCTCCAGTTGCGCGTGGGACTGGCCAACGAGCTCCAAGTGCCGATCCCACCCGATCTGAAGGTGACCTGCCCCGACCAGCAACACGTGCTGGTCAAGGGAATCGACAAGCAGAGAGTAACTCAGTTTGCCGCGGCGGTGCGGGCGCTTCGCAAGCCGGAACCCTACAAGGGGAAAGGGATCCGCTACGACGGCGAGGTGATCCGCCGCAAGCAGAGCAAGGTGATGGCGAAGTAGGGGCTGGGGATTAGGGATTGGGGATTGGGGATTAGGGACGAGGGGGAGCGTAGCGGCGGGGCTTGCCCCGCGTGAGTCAATTCCGTCGGAGCAACAGAGCTTCGCACGCCGCGGACAAGACAGATCGTAGAGAGATCTAACCGTGAGACACGCCAAGAAAATCGGCCACCAGCGCATGCGGCGCCGCTTCCGGGTGCGCAGCGCCCTGAAGGGGCACTCCACCCGGCCGCGGCTGAGCGTCTTCCGCAGCCACAAGCACATCTACGCGCAGGTCATCGACGACCAGGCGGGAAAAACGCTGGCTACCGCCAGCACGCTGGACAAAGAGCTCCGCCAGCAGGTCTCGTACGGAGGCAACAAGACCGCGGCCGGCGAGGTCGGCGCGGCGATAGCCCGGCGAGCCCTGGCCGCAGGCGTCAAGCAGGTGGCCTTCGACCGCCGCGAGTACCGCTTCCACGGCCGCATCGCGGCGCTGGCCGACGCCGCCCGCGACGCCGGCCTCGACCTCGGAGCCAAGAAGCCGGCCCCCGAGCCCAAACCGGAGCCCGAGGTCAAGAAGAAGGGGCCGGCCAAGAAGGCGCCCAAAAAACCCGCCGCAAGCCAATCCCCTGATACCCAATCCTGATCTGGTGCAGCATGGCCACCGAAACGACGCGTGGAGAACTGATCGACAAGGTCGTTAAGATCCGGCGCTGCGCCGCCGTGGTCAAGGGCGGGCGGCGTTTCAGCTTCACCGCCCTGGTGGTGGTGGGCGACGGCCGCGGCAAAGTCGGCTGGGGATACGGCAAGGCCAATGAAGTCCCGCCCGCCGTCGAGAAAGCCATCAAAGATGGCGCCCGGAACATGCACGACATCCCCATGTCCGGAACCTCCATCCCTCACACGATCCAAGGACACTACGGAGCGGCCCGCGTCGTCCTCGTCCCCGCCAGCCCGGGAACCGGCGTGATTGCGGGGGCTGCGGTGCGGGCCGTGTGCGAAGCCTGCGGAATCCGCGACATCCTCACCAAGGCCTTCGGCTCCAGCAATCCCATCAATCTGGTGAAGGCCGCCATCAACGCCTTACGGCAGCTTCGTTCCCAAGGGGAAGTGGAACGGCTGCGTGGAGTCTCGCTCTCGTGAACCTGACCGACATCCATCGCGCAGTCCATAAGCACAAGAAGCTCAAGCGGGTAGGCCGCGGCAAGGGAAGCGGCCACGGCAAGACCTGCGGCCGAGGGCATAAGGGCCAGGGGGCCCGCGCCGGGTGGTCCCGCTCGCCGGTCTTCGAGGGCGGGCAGATGCCGCTGGTCCGGCGCATCCCCAAGCGAGGCTTCCACAACCGCTTCGCCGTCTCGATTGCGATCGTCAATGTCGGCGACCTGGAGCATTGCTTCCAGCCCGGAGAGGAGGTCACCCCCGAAACGCTCCACGCCAAGGGCCTTTGCCGCGGACAATTCGACGCGCTGAAAGTGCTCGGCAACGGCACGCTCACAAAGTCGCTGAAGGTCTCGGCCCACCGCTTCAGCCGGTCGGCCAGGGAGAAGATCCAGCAGGCCGGCGGAGAGGCCGTCGTCCTGCCCGGAAAGAAGCCCGTCGCGAAGAACAAGCAGAAACCCAAGTGACCGGCCCGCGGGCCGCGCCCGCCAGAGGAGCCAGTCTCGCCGCTGGCCG
>Ga0315279_10011761_pt1 | contig 10071 bp, 10 predicted proteins | sample YL17G06_20_MG_FD_203694 | JGI IMG/M metagenome (GOLD analysis project Ga0315279, IMG submission 203694) | Sediment microbial communities from Yellowstone Lake, YNP, Wyoming, USA - YL17G06_20 | ecosystem: Environmental > Aquatic > Freshwater > Lake > Sediment | place: USA: Wyoming | collected...
CAGCGACCGTCCACGTGCGTGTCGGGCAGACGTTGGGCAAATACGAACACGGCTTCTTCGCCGCCCATCGCAGCCAGCATCGAGACCGCCGGTTCTGCCTGCGCGTCCTCTCCACTCAAAATCATTTTGATAAGGCTGGCCACCTCTGTCATTCCATCATCCATCGCTGTACGTGATCACCCGTGAGCGCATTAAAAGCCGCCCAATCCGGCGGCGTCGTGAAACCCATCAAGTGGGCCGTGCATCGGCAATCCGATGCGCCAAAGCGCGGTACGATGACGCTGGCTTGTGGAAGCCGCATCGCCGCGCGCGCCCAATCGCATTCTCGGCGCGTCACGCCGTTCACTGTCCACACCTCGACGACGCGAGCGCGCCTGGCGTCGAGCAAATAATCCACGTGCCAGTGGAGGCGCTTTTCGGCGCGCAGGTGACGCGCCAATCGCCCCGCCAGGCCGCCGGGGCCGAGCGCGCTGCCCACGTAGAGATAAAAGCCGGCCGGGAATCGAAACCTTCCCAGCCGGCCAACGGCGATTTCACTCGAGCGGTCGAGCGCGATGAGCAGCGCATAAGCGCCGGAAGCTGGCTTCACGTCGGTATGATAACACACAGTCAACTTTTCCGCAGCGCCCGGATGATCTTGCGGTCGGTCACTGCAAAAGCAAAATCATCCAACTCGTCCCACGTGACCCAGCGCCAATCGGCCACCTGGAGCGCGCGAGGCTTGCCGTGGACCAGGCGGCACTCGAAGGCGTGCAGCGTGATGCGAAAGTGAGTGTAAGTGTGCTCGACTCGCGTCACCGGCTGGCCCACCTCGATCTCAATGCCCAGCTCTTCTTTGATTTCGCGCCGCAGGCATTCCTGCAACGATTCACCGCGCTCACCGCGAAGCGTGCCGCCGGGGAACTCCCACAGTCCGCCCAGCATCCCGCCGAGCGGTCGCTGCGCAATGAGGATGCGACGGCCGCGAAGCGTGCGAATGACGGCGGCTGTCACATCATAGTGCGGGATTCGTTTCTTGGCCGCGCGCTCCGGCAATTTTTCCTGGATGCCCAACGCGCGCGCCCGGCAGACTTTACCCAGCGGGCACTCATCGCAGTGGGGCGAGCGCGGCGCGCAGACCATTGCGCCTAATTCCATCATCGCTTCATTCCATCGGCCCGCTTTGCCTTTCGGTAGATTCGCTTTAGCCAGCGTCCACAGTTTTTTCTCGAGCTTAGGCCGGCGCGTGTCGCCGCGAATCGCATAGACGCGGCACAGCACGCGCTTGACGTTGCCATCCACGACAGGCGCGTCGCGCCCGAACGCGAGGCTGGCAATCGCGCCGGCTGTGTATGCGCCGATGCCGGGTAGCTTGCTCAACTCTTCCACCGTGTCCGGCAACTTGCTGAACTCGGCCATCACCTTTTGCGCCGCACGATGCAGGTTGCGCGCCCGCGCGTAATAGCCCAGTCCTTCCCACAGCTTGAGCACGTCGTCGAGCGGCGCTTGCGCCAACGCCCGCATCGTCGGGAAGCGTTCCGTGAATCTCATAAAGTATGGTATAACTGTGCTCGCCTGCGTCTGCTGCAGCATGATCTCGCTGACCCAGACGCGGTACGGATCGCGCGGCTCGGCCCGCCACGGCAGGTCGCGCAAATTTCGTGCGGCCCAGTGGAGCAGCTTGCCGGCAGGCAAGCGATTCGTGGTAGGTCTCGACAATTGGTTTTCCCCCAATTTGCTGACTTGATTTGCCGACTTGCATTTTACACGGACTCGAACAAACAACCAAATGCCAACTTGCGATGTCTGCCTCGCCTGGTCATGGGAATACGACGCCGATTTCGTCGCGCTGCTGAGAGCGGCCTGCTTCCGTCACGGGCTGACCTTGTACGAGGCCACGCCGAACACACTCTGCGATGCGCTTGCCCACATTGCCGCAGGCGAGCTGACCTTTCGCGCATTCTTTGACCGCGCTTCCGATGGCGACCCGACTTTTCTGCCGCTCGTCGAATGGGCCACGGCGCACGTCCCGCGCTTGCTCAATCCATTCGCCACCGCCCGCCGCGCCTGGGACAAGGCGACGATGCACTTGGAGTTTATCACCGCCGGGCTGTATACACCCCACACGATCATCCTGCCGCCCTATCAGGAACAGGCCAACCTGCTGCCGCCTGACTTGGCTCCGCTGGGCGGACGGTTCTCGATCAAGCCCGCGCACGGCGGCGGAGGCGCCGGCGTCGTCAATCGGGCGCAGGCCTGGATACAAGTCACGGCAGCGCGGCAAAAATTTCCCGCCGACAAGTATCTGCTTCAAGAATGGATCACGCCGGCGACGATGGGCGGACGTCGCGCGTGGTTCCGCGTGATTCATTGTTGTGGCCGGACGTTCCCGTGCTGGTGGGACGATCAGACGCACGTCTACGCGCCGGTCACGCCGGACGAGGAAGCGCGCTACAACCTTGGCCGCCTGCGCGAGATGGCGGCGATCATTGCGCGGGTGTGCGGCTTGCAGTTGTTCTCGACCGAGATCGCCTGGGCCGCCGACGGTCGGCTGCTTTCGGTGGACTATGTGAACGACCCGCTCGACTTGCGCTTGCAATCCAAGACAATCGAGGGTGTGCCGGATGTGATTGTCGCCGCGTTGGCCGATTGCATCGCCGAGTGGGTGGCTGAACAAACTCGCCCGCGTGTCCGCCCCGCCACCCAAGCCGACATTCCTGCCATGATGCGCTTGCTTGAAGAGTTGGGCCGCCCGCCGGCCGACCCGGCCGATGCGCACTTGACCGACGTGCACCGGCGGCACATCGCCGATCCCGATCAGTTGATGCTCGTGGCGGAATTGGATGGGCGAGTCGTCGGCATGTTATCCGGCGCGTACCGCACGCGACTCAACTGGCCCACGCTCGAGTTGTGGCTCGCCGACTTGAGCGTGACCGAATCGGCGCGCGGTTACGACGCCGGTCGCGCGCTGATGGACGAGGCCATTGCGCGGGCGCGGCAACGTGGCTGCCATCGAGTCACGCTCGAATCGGGGCACCAGCGCCAAGTCGCTCACCGGCTCTACCAGTCGCTCGGCTTTGAAGATGGGGGCGTCTATTTTCTCCTAAATCTGTAGGATGAGATGACCTCTTGTCCCACAGTGACGCTTGACTGCCAACGGCGCTCGTGATAGAGTTATCATGCAGCGAGTGAAACTTTCGTTTTTTGCCAAGAGGAGACAATTCCATGAGTGATCCCATGTTGCCGAATGCTTCGTTGCGAGTTCTGTTCCTTTCGATGGAAGAGGTGATGGGCCAACACGGCGTCAACGCCGTGCTCAACGCCTCCGGGCTGACCCGCTTTGTCAACAACTATCCGCCCAACAACCTGGAATCGTGCGTGCCGTTCGAGGACTATGCCACGGTCGTCAAGGCCATCGAGGATTTCTACGGCCCGCGCGCGGCGCGGGCGCAACTCATCCGCGTGGGCCGGACGACGTTCCAGTACGCGCTCAAGGAGCACCCGGCGACATTGGGATTGGCCGGGCTGGCGCTCAAGGTGATGCCGCTGAACATGCAGATGAAGACGGTGCTGGGCAACGTGGCGGGCGGGATGACCAAAGACCTGCACGAACCCTCGCGCGTGGAAGAGCAAGCCGATTGCTTTGTGTACACCAAAGACGCCTGCGGCGCATGCCAGGGCCGCCAGGCCGAAAAGCCCGTGTGCTTTACGACGGTCGGCGCGATTCTCGAATCGCTCAAGTGGGCCACCGGCAAGAATTTCGATGTGACGGAAACGGTTTGCCGCGCGATGGGCGGCCCGACCTGCTCGTTTCGCATTGCCAAGACGCCGTTGGGGTGAATTCAGAAGTCAGAGATCAGAGGTCGGAGAGAGGATGCCCCCGTGGCGTTATCTGACCTCCGATTTTCGATATCTGGCTCTTGGGGGTGAGGCAATTTCCATTTCTGATCAAGAACGCTGGGACACGCGCTGGGCCACGGCGAAGGAAGCTCACGTGCGCGAGCCGCATTCGCTTCTCGTTCGCTTTGTCTCGCAGGCGGGGCTGACCCGTGGGCGCGCATTGGACGTGGCGTGCGGCGTGGGACAGAACGCCATCTGGCTGGCGCAGCGCGGATTTACCGTGGACGCGGTGGACATTAGCCCGGTGGCGATGGAGCGCGGGCGAATCGCCGCCGCGCAAGCCGGCGTCAACGTAAACTTTGTCCAGGCTGACCTGGACGTGTGGACGCCGCCGGCCAACACTTTTGATTTGGTGATTGGCTTTCGATTTCTCAGCCGGCGTTTGTGGCCGCATTTGCAAGCGGCTCTGCAGCCCGGTGGGTGGCTGCTGTATCAGACGTTCAATCTCTGCAAGCTGGCCCCCGATTCTGATTTCCCGCGCGAGTACCTGCTCGACATCGGAGAACTGCCGCGCGCCTTTGCCGGGTTAAAGATCGTCGAGGCCGGCGACGATGGCGGGCCATCGCGCGACCAATCGTGGATCGTCTGCCGGAAGCTGAGCCTGCCACAGGTATATGTTTCTGAATTGTGACGCTGTGTTACCGAATCGTCACCTTTTCTGCACACGGATGAAACGTGGGGGCGGTATCCTCTCTTTCAGAGGTAGATAACCCATGAGCGATTACAAACCAAGGCGCAAGTTGGTGTTGGGCATCTTTGGAGTCTTGCTGATCGCGGCGCTGATCGTCGGCGTCCTGACAGCCCGGCCCATCGAGGACAAGACTCCCAAGATTCAGTCGGATTGGAGCCGGGGCGTGCGCGTCGGCAGATCGCCGTGGAATCAGCCGCCCACGCTTCGCATCTCGGACGACGGACAGCGTGTTCACCTGGCGTGGGCCGATAACGGCCCATCCGGCACGGGCGTGCATTACCTTCAGTTGGACGAGCGCGCGCGCCGGGTGGCCGAGCGGTGGTCCGAAGCGATGCAAGGCACGCCGATATCGGCGCAGATGCTGTTGGACTCGCAGGGCCGCCCGCACATGTTTGTGATGGCGCGTATATCTGGCGACAAGACACTGCGATTGTTTCATTGGTCTTTGAATGCCGATGGCGCGCTGCGCATCCCGGCGCATCCCATTTCCCCGGACGGGGTCGAAGTGGTCAGTTACGCCGTGACGCCGGGAGAGGCGGGCAGCTTGCAGATATTTTGGGCGGCTGACCCGGAGACGGATGCGCGCGGACTGTACCTCGTGCGCCTGGACACGGACGGCCAGTTGGTCGCCGACCCTCGCCGCTTGAATGAGCGGCCCGCGCAGGCAATCTCGGCGCAGGCCGACCGCCAGGGCAACAATACGCACGTGATCTGGGGGGAAGCGTTTTCAGGCCCCTCTCAGGGCGATTGGTACCAGGTCATGTACGCCGTTTTTTCGAACGGCAGCCTGCAGCCTGCTGACGGGGTATTCATCGCGCAGACCGACGCGCCTCCCAAGCTCGGTATGGATGGTCAGCGGGTATACGCCTTGTGGGGCAAACAAGTCAAGGGCGGGATGTTGGCCGGCATGGGCTTTACGGGCTACACCTCATTTCCCTTCGGCCAGCCCAGTGCTGGCTCGTCGGCCAGTTTGTCCATCCCGGCTAATGGTCAGCCCGAGTACGTGCCGTATCAGGGCGAGTACCGCCTCAAGACCATAGGCGACATGGGGCAGATGAGGCCCAGGGATATCACCGATTACCTCCACTCGCCCGCGCCGGTCCCCGGCCAGCACGACGAGATGGCGGTGGCAACCATTGCCGCTCTCACCTTTGGGGGGAGCGAGCGATTCGTGCCGACGTTGGTCATGTTGCGGGATGGGCGCGCGACCGGCTACCAGGTGATCGCTTCCAACGATGGATACAACGCGCAGCCGGCGCTGGCGGCGGATTCATCGGGCAATTTGTATGCAGCCTGGTTGACCGGCAGCACCGGGGCAGGCTTTCGCATCTATTATGCCGCGACGACCGCCGCCGCTCGCGCTCAGCTCGACGCGAGCGACCTGACCGATTTCATGGTCGCCACAGTGGCGACGGCTTGGCAAATGTTGGGGGGGCTGGCGCTCTTGCCATTCTTTCCACTCATCGTGCTGCCCGCGTTTCTCATCATCGTGGTCTATAGTGTTTTTGGGCAACGCGGCGAAGGGTTAGTTGATCGTCGGGCCTACGTGGTGCTCATCGCCAGTTGCCTGACGTACTGGCTGGCCAAAGAGATCATCCTCGGCGCGGTGCTGACCGAGCCGATCGCGGCGCGAGAATTGGCAGGCTGGAGCCGGACGCTCGTGATCTGGGCGATTCAATTGGGGATTGCAGCAGTCTCCGGCGGGTTCACGTGGTGGCAGATGAAACGCAGGCAGATGGATTCGATCCTTTGGCCGGCGTTGATCTTTATCGCGTGCGATATAGTGTTGACGATGCTGGCCGCCGGGCCGACGCTGGCCCAGCGCGGATAAAAGGGAAAGGCGGCGTTGAAAAAGAAAATCGTGGCCCTGGTCCTGGTGTTGATCGTGGCGGCGCTGGGAATCTGGGTGAACCTGCGTCCGTCTAGCTTTCCTCAAGAGGCCGCTCAAGCGCTGAATGATTTCGTCCAGCGATTTGCCGGCCCAGGCTTTAGCCTCAAGATCGTCTCGGCAGAGAAAGGGGTTGCCGCCAGTCCGGACAATACCGACAAGCTAGAGGCGGCTCCCTTTGGTCTCGTCAGCAAGCCGGCGGGCGTGTGCCCTCCCGATGAGCCTCAAGTCAAAGAGAACTGGTGCGTGATCGTAGACAAGCCCATCGAAACCTCTGAGGGGGTCAAGAGCACTCACTTTATCGCGCAACGACAAGGCCAGCTTTGGATCGTGCAAGAGGTGCCCGATTCAGACGCCGACGTTTTTCGACAATTTGGATGCAAGTGGTAAACGCGCCTAGACCTTTGAGGTCTTGCCAAGCGGCGCTAGCGTTGGCGCTGCTTTTCTTTTTGCTTCCTCTATCGTTCATCGCTGCCCTGGCCCAAGGCGAGGAAAGGATATCCAGGCCGGGCCAGTATGTGGGTTACTCGCGCCCGCTTTACCAAGAGTGGGTGCGTGCCTCTCAATACGTCGCCGCGCGAGATGGAACCAAGCTGGCGATAGATATTTTTCGCCCCGCAAGTGGACAGCCCGTCAGCCAACCGCTGCCGGTGGTCTGGTCGCACAACCGCTATCACCGGGCGGACATCTCTGATGGCCGATTGCAGACGATCCTGGATAGCGCGAGTTGGCTCAAGACCTTGCTGCGGCATGGATACGCGATCGCCGTGGCAGACGCGCGGGGCAGCGGCGCTTCGTTTGGGACACGGGCCGGGCCGTACTCGCTGCAAGATGCCCAGGATGCTTACGACGTGACCGAGTGGCTGGCCGCGCAGTCCTGGTGCAATGGCAAGGTCGGCATGTTCGGCGCGTCGTTTATGGGAGATGCCCAGCTCATGGCCGCCAGCCTGGCGCCGCCTCACCTCAAGGCCATCGTTCCCCAGGTCGCTCCGTTTGATCGGTACTCTGAGTATTACCCCGGCGGCGTGTTCATGGATCAGGCCGCCGCCGAGTGGAGCCGCGTGACGCGAGAGATGGACACGGTTCAGCCGGCTGCGCCGGTTGACGAGGATCGCGATGGCGCAATGTTGGCGCAAGCGATAGCCGAACATCAAGCCAACGCGGATTTCTACCCACTGGCCGCATCGTCGCCTTACCGCGATAGTGTCGCCACAAAGCTTGGACAGCCGTGGCTGACCTGGGGCGCGTCCAATTACATGGACGCCATCAGCAGATCGGGAGTTGCCATCTATCACATCGCGGGTTGGCAGGATTACTACCGGCGTGGGGCGTTGCTCAGTTTCCGCAACCTGAGCAACCCCTCCCCTGAAGGGGATCTGCGACAAAAAATCCTCATCGGCCCGTGGACACACGACCGCGTCGGCGAATATTTCGACCTGGCCGCCGAGCACCTGCGTTGGTACGATTATTGGCTCAAGGGGATTGACAACGGGGTGATGGCCGAGCCGCCCATTCATTACACTACGCTAGGACTGCCGGAGAAACAGGCGTGGCGGTTTGCAGCGCAATGGCCTTTGCCCAACGAGCAGCCGACGCCATACTATTTTCGCGACGGACTGTTGGACGTCAGCCCGCCGACCGATTCCGCCGGGCAAGACAATTACACGGTGGACTATTCCACGACCACGCGCGAAGGAACCGCGTGGAACGATCAAAAAGGATTGACCTACACCAGCCGGCCTTTGCCGCACGACCTGCAAGTGACAGGACATCCCGTCGCTCACTTGTGGATCACATCCACAGCCAGCGACGGCGATTGGTTCGTCTACCTGGAAGAGGTCTCTGAAAACGGCGTCAGCCAGTATGTCACCGAGGGAGTGCTGAGGGCGTCGCATCGGGCGCTCTCCGAGCCGCCGTTTGATTATATGGGGCTGCCTTTTCACCGGGGCTTTACCAGCGACGTCGCTCCTCTTCCCAGCGGCGAGCCGGTGGAGTTGGTCTTGGACCTGCTCCCCATCTCGAATATCTTTGACGCCGGGCATCGCGTCCGCGTGACCATCACTGGCGCGGACCAGGGCAATGCGCGGACACCCGTGTTATCCCCTCCGCCTCGAGTGAGCGTTTACCGCAATGCCCGGCGCGCCTCACACATCGTCTTGCCCATCATTCCAATAGAATCAGATAAAACGGCGCAGCCTCAGAACTCAGCGGTGTTACCGGTTGTGGCGGTGGTCCTGGCTACGCTGGTCATCGCGGCGGCGTTGGGCGTGGCGTTCATCAAAAAACCATTGCGTTGAAGCAAGGCTTGCTCTGGCGGCGGGAGCGCCCGACCTCGGCCCGCCTCGCCGATCAGACCGTCGAGCGGGACTGGCGTCAGGCCATGCCCCACGCCGAGCCGGCCCTGAGCCTGGCGACGCTGCCCTTGTTGGCTGTGGTAGGGCCGCCTCTGTGCTGGTTGGGAGGCCAACTGGCTATGCCGCTTCCACAGCGAATTGACCCTGACTCTGCTGATTGCCTACAACAGGCGAATAATGAGCGGCACTACAATGGCTGTGAGGGCGAGTAGGATAATCACTGCCCCGAATAGCAAATACCTTGTTCCATAGTTCGACACCAAGGACCTGTCATAGTATTTGTCAACTTGATTGTCAGCGTACATGGTTATCAGACCAGCCAGCAATTTGCCTCGAGTCTGACGACCAACATACAGGCCCGCGACAGCAATTGCATTGACTAGGAGCGTCATCAAGATAAATACGACTAGGACCACGTCGGCTGCCGAACTGGCAGATCCAGAGTTGCGATTCTCCACCGCAGCGCTAGAGGTGGCCGAGTTGATTCCAAGAACAATCAGATTGAACAGGATAGCCACCACAATAAAAATTGTATCCGTTCGACTACTGTGGCCTAGTTCGTTGACTATATGTTCGTGAAGTCGTTCTAACATCCTGACCTCCCTTTCTGGGGTTGAGAGAGTTTATTTCGGGCACTTACTTGCGAGCCAAGCGGCCATCGCGGTAGGACAGCCACGCGAAGCGCCCCGGCCCACCTGGACGACCCAATGGCAAACGGCGTAACGGTCGGGGGCGCCCAGCGCTGTCAACTGAAACCGCTGGTTAGGACGCCGCCCCTCTCCCGTGCGAGGTACGCTGCCCAACGGTGGCATCACCCGCCCGGCGACCGACAGAAACGCCAACGAACTTCACCCAGCCAAGCAAATAGAAAAATAAAGCGCTCTTTTCACACCAGCTGCCGGGTCGGATGCATGTGCTGTTGGGCCGCGATAGATGAAATAAACAATGATGCTTAAAGAAGAATTTCAGCGCCCCGGTTCTCCCTGAATAAAAACAGAGCGCCGTATCTCTCATTATGTTATTGTCTCTCTCTCAAAATAAGAGGCAAATAGATAAGATAGTGGCTGTGCAGAAAGCCACCTTCAAGCGTATAATCGCCACCAGCTAGGACAGCAACATCCGGCTGTCCAATGATACCGATGAGGTTCCAATCATCACTGCTACTATTGCCACCCGCATTTATGGTGACCCAGGATAGTGTGTATTCGTCACTGCTTTGAGCATAATGTGGACTCACGAACCGCAATAGAAGAAAAAGG
>Ga0315279_10011763_pt1 | contig 10070 bp, 9 predicted proteins | sample YL17G06_20_MG_FD_203694 | JGI IMG/M metagenome (GOLD analysis project Ga0315279, IMG submission 203694) | Sediment microbial communities from Yellowstone Lake, YNP, Wyoming, USA - YL17G06_20 | ecosystem: Environmental > Aquatic > Freshwater > Lake > Sediment | place: USA: Wyoming | collected...
TTCATGGAAATAACAAATCCCAAGAGGAAATAGAATATGCCCTTAAAGAAAAAGTTGGCACTGTAATGATAGATAATGAATATGAATTGGAAGCAATTGAACAATTGGCTGAAAAACTAAATACCAAGGTTAAAATAATGCTTCGCGTAACACCAGGCATCGATACTCATACCCATAAATACATCCAGACTGGCCAGGTAGATTCAAAATTTGGAATTAGTATCAATAAAGTTCCCGATTTTATGAAAGAAGTTTTATCTAAAAAACACCTTATCTATAACGGTTTACATTGTCATCTTGGCTCTCAAATTTTTGATTTATCTCCTTATGTTCTTGCCGTTAGAGAAATGGTAAAACTGATAAAAAAAATAAAAAGCCTCTGGGGGATAGATTCTCCAAATTTAGATTTAGGTGGAGGACTGGGAGTAAAGTATCTTGAATCTGATACGCCACCTTCTATTGAATATTTTGTAAACTTAATGGTAGATACTTTAGAAAACGAGGCAAGAAAAAATGATATACCTACGCCCAAAATCTTAGTTGAACCGGGAAGATCGATTATTGGAGAAGCAGGGATAACAATTTACACTATCGGTGCAATAAAGGAGATAAGGGGTCTTAAAAAATATTTAATTGTAGACGGAGGAATGACAGATAATCCTCGACCTATTCTTTATAATGCTAAATATGAGGCAGTTTTATTAGATAAAATTAATACTACTCCTAAAGAAATAGTAACTATAGCTGGCAAATGCTGCGAATCTGGAGATATTCTAATTAAAGATTTAAAACTTCCCCTAGCTGCTTTGGGTGATCTGCTGGTTGTATTCTCAACCGGAGCTTACCATTATTCTATGTCGAGTAATTATAATGGGTTAACCAAGCTAGTAGTAGTATTAGTAAATAATGGTAAATCTGGTCTGATCGTAAAAAGAGAAACCTATGCTGATCTAGTAAAAAATGATACTATACCAAAATGGTTTTAAATAAAAAATAATATAAAGGTGATAATTATGAGGATAGTAGTAAAATTTGGCGGAACCAGCGTTCAAGATGCGATAAGAATTAAAAAAGCTGCTCAATCTATTATCCAACAAGCAAAAAAAGGATATGAGACAGTAGTAGTGGTTTCAGCAATGGGAAACACTACCGATACCTTAACTTCTTTACTTAAAAACTCCGCTAAAGATCGTATTGAAGACAGAGATTATGCTGATTTTGTCTCGATGGGAGAACGAATAAGTGCAAGAATTTTATCAGCTACCATTAAATCTATGGGATTTTCTTCGAAATATTTTGATCCTGCTGATGATAATTTTCCCATTATTACCGATTCAAACTTCAATCAAGCAAAAATTCTTTCTCCGGAGAGTAAAGAAAAATGCCAAAAGATTATTGAGCCCTTACTTAAAAAAGGAATCATTCCAGTAATATGCGGTTTTTTAGGAAAAAACTGTGAAGACGGAAGTATAACCACTTTAGGCCGAGGAGGTAGTGATATTACCGCCTTTGCCTTAGGAAATTTTTTACAAGCAGATGAAGTAATAATTGTAACTGATGCAGTAGGAGTTTTAAGCGCTGATCCTCGAATAATAAAAAAACCAGTAACTTTAAAAGAAATAAGTGTGGAAGAGATGGGAATCCTTGCTGAAGGAGGAGCAAAAGTTTTACATCCCCAAGCCTTAAAATATAAAACTGACCAAATGAAGGCAAAGATAATCCATTTTCAAAATGGAGATTTAGAGACAGAAGGAACAGAGATAACCGGTGCTTTTAAAAGTAAGCTAACTCTTTTTAAAGAAAAGCTTACTATGTTAACTATTTTAGGATCTGAAATTTTTGATACTCCAGGACTATTAAAAAAGATAATCTCTCCTATTTCCGATAATCATATTAGTCTATATGGAGTATCTATAGGGACTAAACATATTGGAATCTATGTTATACAAAATTATGCCCAAAAATCTTATGATTTAATTCACCCGGTTGTAATTGAAGATGAAAGATTAAAGTCAGTTACTTTAAAAAAAGATATTGCTTTAATCATTGTTAGGAGCCGGGATTTTATAGAAACACCTGGTATTATCCAACAAATAACTCAACCACTGGCTAATAAAGATATAAATATAATTGAAATGACTACTATTAAAACCGATATTTTAATCTTTTTAGATTGGAAAGACCGAGAATTTGCTTTTCAAATAATAAATAAATCTTTAGCAGAAGCAGGGATCGTGATAACTAATTGAATTTAGCATAGAGCTAAATTCGTATTTAGTATCGAGTATTGCGTAGAACAAAATAACAAAAATAATAAAGTTTATAGAAGTCAGAATCCAGTATTTAAAATATTATGAGAGAATGGCATAGAATTTTAATTTGCGTCGTTGTGAGGAGCAATGCAAACCTGCCCCTGTGCAAACAGAAGAAATAATCTCAATCCGAGATTACTTTTGCTCCCTAGAGTCGCTCGCAATACTATATGCTGGAAAAGAATTTTGAATTTTGAACGTACGCGATACGCAATACGCAATACGATATACGAAATTAAAAAGGAGGAATAGAAAATGTTTAAAGGATCTTTTGTAGCTATGATCACCCCATTTACAAAAAATAATAAAGTTGATGAAAAAGGAATAGAGGAATTAGTAGAATTTCATATTAAAAATGGAACCAATGGTATTGTCCCTTGCGGCACCACTGGAGAATCACCTACTCTTTCTCATGAGGAACATAAAAAAGTGGTTGAACTGACCATAAAAGCAGTAGCTGGGAGAGTCCCGGTAATCGCCGGAACTGGATCAAATTGTACTCAAGAAACATTAGACTTAACTTCTCACGCTAAAGAAGCAGGAGCAGATGGTGCTCTCATAATCACTCCTTATTATAACAAACCAACTCAAAAGGGACTATATTTACATTTTAAAAAGATAGCTGAAGAAGTGGATCTACCAATTATAATCTACAATGTCCCCTCTCGTACTGGAGTAAATATGTTACCTGAAACTTTAGCGGAATTAGCTGAATTAAAAAATATAATAGGAGTGAAAGAAGCTAGTGGAAATTTGGATCAGATGACTCAGATAGTTGAATTATGTGGAGACAAAATTATCCTTCTTTCTGGGGATGATAAATTATTACTCCCGGTTTTATCTATTGGAGGTAAAGGGGTAATTTCAGTTGTAGCTAACATCATCCCATATGAGGTTTCTAATATGATCAAAGAATTTGAAAATGGAAATTATCAGGAAGCTAAAGAAATTTTCCTGTCTAAAGTTTATCCTTTAAGTAATGCTATGTTTTACGAAACTAACCCTATTCCAGTAAAAACCAGCGCTCAATTGATGGGACTACCTTCTGGTGGTTTACGTTTACCTATGTCTTCTATGAGTGAAAATAACCTATTAAAATTAAAAGCAGATTTAATTAAATTTGGTTTACTGGAGGGATAAGATTATGATTAAAGTGATAGTATGCGGTGGTGGTGGAAAGATGGGTTCAAAAGTTGCTCAATTAATTTACCAAAATGATGATATGAAGTTAGTAGGGATAATTGAATCCCCTATGCATCCTAATATCGGAAAAGATTGGGGAATAACAGTTGGCCTAGGAAAAACAGAAATAATTATTGGAGATAATTTAGAAAAAATTATTCAGGACACTGCTCAGGTAGTTGAATTCACTAACCCTAAAGTATCTCTTCAACATTTAGAAACTGTCTCTAAATATAAAAAAGCGATGATTATGGGAACTACTGGATTCGCCTCGGAAGAAATTAAAAAAATTAATAAATTAGCTAAAAATATCCCATTCCTCCTCTCCCCAAATATGTCCTTAGGAGTAAATTTACTCTTCAAACTGGTTGCCGAAACTGCTGCAGCCTTGGATGATAATTATGATATAGAAATCATTGAAACCCATCACCGTTTTAAAAAAGATGCCCCCAGTGGTACAGCTAAAAAGTTAGCTCAAGAAATTGCTAAAGTAAAAAATGTAAATTTAGATGAAGTGACCATCTATGGCAGAGAGGGAATGATTGGAGAAAGAAAAAGAGGAGAGATTGGCATTCATTCTATTAGAGGCGGCGATATTGCCGGAGAACATACCGTGATCTTCACTTCCTTAGGAGAAAGATTAGAACTTACCCATAAAGCCCATAGCCGGGATACCTTTGCCTATGGCACCATCCAGGCTATAAAATTTATGGAAGGTAAACCTGCGGGTTTTTATGAAATGAAAGATGTATTGAATATCTGAGATAGAGAAGTAAGAAGTCAAGAGCTAAGAGTCAAAAGATAAGATAGTATCGAGTATATAGTATATAGTAAAGAAGGAAAAAATTATTATGATCATAAATTTTGTAAAAATGCAGGGGTTGGGGAATGACTTTATTTTAATAGATGGCTTAAATAAATTACTAGATGATAAATTATTCCTATCTTATTTTGTCAAAAAATTATGTAACCGCAACTTTGGAATTGGGGCAGATGGTTTAATTCTTATCCTTCCCTCTTCTAAGGCTGATCTACGAATGAGAATTATTAATTTTGACGGTAGCGAAGCAGAGATGTGTGGAAATGGCATCAGGTGTTTTGCTAAATATGTTTATGAAAATAAAATAGTTACTAAAAGTAAATTTACAGTAGAAACCTTAGCCGGCATAATAATTCCTGAATTAATAATGGTAAATAAAAAAGTCTCTGGAATTAAGGTAGATATGGGTATTCCTAAATTGAGAAGAAGAGAAATACCTATGATAGGAGAAGATTCTCCTACAGTTATAGATGAAACATTAAAGTTAAATCCTGAGCAGATTTTTAAAATTACCTGTGTTTCTATGGGCAACCCTCATTGTATAATCTTTACTGATGATGTAAAATCTATAGCAGTAAGTGAAATTGGACCGCAAATTGAAAATCATTCCCTCTTCCCCCAAAAAACCAATGTAGAATTTATCCAAGTTTTAAATAGGAAAGAAGTAAACTTCAGAGTATGGGAAAGAGGAGTAGGAGAAACTTTGGCCTGTGGAACGGGAGCTTGTGCTTCTTTAGTGGCAAGTATCCTAAACAAAAAGACTGAACGGCAAACCTTAATTCATTTGCCAGGGGGAGATTTAGATATCCATTGGGCTGATGATGGGCATGTCTATATGACTGGACCAGCAGAGTTGGTATTCAGGGGAGAAATGGAAATTTAATTCACCAATTTACCGATTTACCAATTCACCAATTAATTATAGTAGGACAGGCGTCTCGCCTGTCTACAACCTATCTACAATTTTTTAAAAATTTTAATAGAAAGGAAGTAAATTAATTTATGAAGATAGCACAAAGAATACAAACTATTCCCCCTTACTTATTTGCAGAAATAGACAAGAAAAAAGAAGAAGCCATAAAAAGAGGAGTGGATATTGTTAACTTAGGTATAGGCGACCCTGACCAACCCACTCCCAATAATATAATTGAAAAATTAAGAGAGAGTGTTAAAGATTCTAGGACACACCATTATCCTCCCTACCAAGGAACAACTGAATTCAGACAGGCAGTTGCCTCATGGTATAAAAATAGATTCAGAGTAAATTTAGATCCAGAACAAGAAGTTATCGCGCTTATCGGCTCTAAAGAGGGAATAGCTCATATCTTTTTAGCTTTTATTGATCCAGGGGATTTTAGTCTTATCCCTGATCCTGGTTACCCTGTTTACAAAACGGGTACCTTGTTTGCTAATGGCTTCCCCTACATTATGCCCTTATTAGAAGAAAATGACTTTTTACCTAACTTAGAAGAGATAGACGAAGAGGTCGCCCAAAGAGCTAAATTAATGTTTATCAACTACCCTAATAATCCCACTGCTGCTGTCGCCAATAAAGATTTTTTCGAAAAGGTAGTAAAATTTGCGAAAAAATATGATATCTTAGTCTGTCATGATTTTGCTTATTCAGAGATGACTTTTGATGGTTATAAGACCAGTAGTTTCCTAGAAATAGAAGGAGCTAAAGAGGTGGGTATTGAATTTCATTCTTTATCGAAAATATATAATATGACTGGTTGGAGACTCGGGTTTGCAGTGGGAAATAAAGATGCTATTTCAGCCCTCTCTATAATAAAGACCAATATCGATTCAGGAGCTTTTAAAGCTATTCAAGAAGCTGGCGTTGAAGCTTTAACTGGTCCTCAGGATAATATTGAGAAAATGAATGAAATTTATACCCGAAGACGTGATGTAGTAATAAATGGATTAAATAAATTAGGTTGGAATTTAAAACCAACTAAAGCTACCTTTTACATCTGGATCCCTACTCCAAAAAATATAAACTCTGTAGATTTTGCTAACCTTTTATTAGAAAAAACGGGGATAATTGTAACCCCCGGAATTGGCTATGGGGAATATGGTGAAGGATTTGTAAGAATTGCCCTAACCGTTGAAGAAAAAAGATTAGAAGAAGCTTTAGAAAGATTAAAGAATTTAAAATTATAAAAGAAAATAAAAAATCAGTTTACAATTAATTCACTCATTTTCCCAAAAAAAATTAAGATAGAGTTAGATGATAAATAATCTAATATAAATAGGCTTTCAGAAAACTCGCTCTTTGAGAATTAAATATTAATTAGGAAGGAAAAATTTAATAAAACGAATCTTATCTTTGTTACCTGTCTTAGTAGCAGTCAAGGCAACCAGAAGAACGGTAATATGAGCGACAGTACAGTAGTTGGAGACAGCCCGTAGTCCTCTGACACTCGGATTTTGCAAGCAAAGGTCATGTAACCTGGAAAATATCCTTTCACACCCACTGCGAAGATTATAAACTTTCTTAAATTTCGGAGTGCCATAAGCAATCTGTTTGCGGATATCTTCGTTAAGTGCTTGAGTACAGGCAAAACAACATGTGCCTTTTACAAACTGGGGATGCATCCAGGGACAGAAGGGGTGTTCTTTTCTAAACTTTTCAGATATGGATAATAGGACAAACAAACTTGACTCTGGTTCTTCCTCCTTCTTTGTACTTACCCCAGTATAATATCTCAAAGCCAGCTAAGCAGATGCGGTTACCGCACAAATATTAAGGTCAAACCTATCCTTGGCCAATCGAAGCTGAGAGATAATTACTTTGCTGTCTACTACATTGGCTGGCTTGGTTTCTTCTAAAATGGGTAATTCAGATAAGGCATCCGAGAGGACAAAATTACGGTAACCTCAAAAATATTTGATCTCTTTCTGAAAGGTCTTGGGGAAATGGATCATGATACTAAGACAAGATTCCGGGTCACCAAAGAGTTCCTCACTTCCTGAAAGATCCTATTTTCAGTATCTCCTAAAAAGGCAGAAAAGTTCTCTACACTAAGGGATATGTGATCTACCTGCTAAAGGATGCAGTATCTCTAATGATGAGGTATCAAGAAAAGAGAAAAGAATTTCGTATTTCTCTAGAGGTTTTAAATTAAAAACAGTTTTAGCTTTAAAAAGAAGTTTCTGGTTGGCCTTAAATCTATTCATAGTCTTACCCCCTACTTTTCTGAAAAGTACTGTAACTAAAAAAGAGTATCCTTAAAATATTATAGGGTAAAAGGTAGGCGGAGGTGAAATCAAGTTTAGATTAGCAAATAGTTTGCTTAAGATAGAGATGAGGGTTTCAGAAAACTTTAGAAGGTGAAAAAAATTCACCTCCAAGCCCCTAAAAAATCGATAAAATGGGTAGAAATTAATCGATAACCTTCCTAAAACCCTTATTAGATAAGGGTTTCAAGGGTGGAGGTGAAGAATAAAATAGAGGTACTCTAAAAGCCTTGTAAGACAAGGGTTTCAGAGTTTTCTGAAAGGCAAAAAGTAAGATATTAAGGAGGTGATATATTGAGATAGGAAGATAGTGAAAAAATAAGGAAAGTTCTTTGATTATGAAATCAATTTAGAGAATTTTAAATGAAATTTGGAGGTACATTTAAATGATAATAGATATACATAACCATCCTGACTACTATGGCTATAATCTTGATAAATTACTTGAGAATATGAAACAGAATAATATCGACAAGACATGGTTATTGAGTTGGGAAACCCCGGATGACGAATACAACCCGTTTTACATAAAATATACACCTGAATCAGGGCTTCATGGTCCTATCCCCTTTTCCCGCTGCCTTTCCTATGTGGAGCGGGCTCCTGATAAATTCATTCTTGGATATGCGCCTGACCCCAGACGTCCGCAGGCAATTGACCGGATGAGAGTTGCAGTAGATACTTATGACGTAAAGGTATATGGTGAGCTTAAACTCCGTATGATGTATGATAACCTGGATGCACTAAGAATGTTCAGGTTTTGCGGCGAGAAAGGTTTGCCTGTACTAGTACATATCGATTATGAATTTGATACCGGTTCTAATTATCCAAGGCCTAATTGGTGGTATGGAGGTGGGATAGAAGCACTTGAAAGGGTAGTTGCCGCATGTCCTGAAACGATCTTTTTAGGGCATGCTCCAGGTTTTTGGGCACATATATCGGGAGATGATAAATATAGTAAGGGACTCTATCCAACCGGTTCTGTTTTGCCAGGGGGAAAGGTGATTACAATGCTGCATAAATATGAGAATTTATATTGTGATCTCTCTGCCGTTTCGGGCTGCAACGCACTTAAGCGGGATACGGATTTTGCAAAAGAGTTTTTAACAGAGTTTCAGGACAGGGTTTTGTATGGAAGAGACTGCTTTGACAACATACACCAGGAGTTTTTGAATGGATTAGGGTTACCCGAAACCATTCTTGAGAAGATTTATTATGAAAATGCACTTAAACTAGTACCTTTGGATTAATCAAAAATTAAGATATAGAATGTGAGGTAGGCGATTATGAGCCAATTAGCATTATATGGAGGAGAAAAAACAAAAAAAATACACTTCGGGAGCGGAATGAGATTTGGAGAAGAAGAACTAAAAGAATTAAAGGAGGCTCTTGAACAAAATACATTATTTTATTGGTCAGGAAAAAAGGTTAAGAGGTTTGCAGATGAGTTTGCTGACATGTATGGAGCTAAATATTGTGTAACGGCATCGTCCGGTACTTCTGCCATCCATATAGGATTAGGTACGGTCGGTGTTACTGCCGGAGATGAAGTGATTACTTCGCCGATTACCGATATGGGTACGTTTATTGGCATGCTCTATCAGAATGCTATACCTGTATTTGCCGATTTGAACCCTGATACATACAACCTCGACCCCAAGTCGGTTGAATCTAAAATAACCAATAAGACAAAAGCAATACTGGTGGTCCATCTTGCCGGAAACCCAGCGGATATGGATGCAATCATGGATATAAGCCCGCAGGTATAATATAAAGGTGGTTGAAGACTGTGCCCAGAGCTATTTGTGCTATTGTGAAACCCCCCAGCAGGAGCTGGGGGCATCTTAAACCTATGACAATGTTAATTGCAGTTGCCCTTTGTCTTCTTTTTCTTGATGCTTAACGTAGGCGAGAATTTCCTTTTCATTCAAGCCTATACGCGATACACAGTAACCTTGTACGATAAAAGAATATCTAAATTATTAACTAAATATGTTAATATGATACTGGATGAGTTTGTAGTTGGTTAAGGCCGTTGTGTCCCTGGAGCAATCATTATTTTGATGATTAGCTCGTTTTATAGATTGGCCGCCCTTCTACAATCTTGGACAGTATCAGAAGCGAAATATTAAATATTTCAGCTTGCGTTATCACAAGGTAAAGTTAGAGAAGGGCGACCAGGCAAACTCTCCTAAAAAATCATCAGGAGGTTTCATTATGTATTATATCGGAATTGATGTATCAAAGAAAGACCTATCGGTATTTAATGGTAAAAAAGACTTAAAATTTATAAATAAAGAAGGTTTAAAATCTTTTAAAAAATACCTAAAAAAGAAATACTCTCTTTTAGAGATAGTTATCATCTTTGAACCAACCGGGATATATTCACCCCGACTTTGACACTTAATCTCACGAAACCCCTTATTTATCAACAAATAAAAAAATGATAATGCGCATTTTTGCACTACATTTTTTTATTTTACAAAGATAACTCACTAGTTGGGGTAACATTTTGG
>Ga0315279_10011765_pt1 | contig 10070 bp, 10 predicted proteins | sample YL17G06_20_MG_FD_203694 | JGI IMG/M metagenome (GOLD analysis project Ga0315279, IMG submission 203694) | Sediment microbial communities from Yellowstone Lake, YNP, Wyoming, USA - YL17G06_20 | ecosystem: Environmental > Aquatic > Freshwater > Lake > Sediment | place: USA: Wyoming | collected...
CCATGAATGCCCGGATGCTGGATGTGGCGACCGGAATCACAAGCCTCGTGATCTTCGTCATCGTGCTCATCGCCCTCCCTGCTCTCCCTCTCCCCGGGGGAAAAGGGATCGCGTACGTGCTTGCCATTGCGGTCTACATCGCGCTGATGAGCGGCGCGGGCTTCCTGATCAGGGAGAAGATTGCGTGACCGGTTCCTTCTCCTTCTCCTTTTCTTTTTCCCTTCCCTTCTCTCTCCTCTTTTTGATCCGGTAGTACGAGAGGGGGTGGTTCACCCTTTCGCAGGTGCTGTCCTTCTTCACGCAGAAACCGGTGGTTCGCAGGGTCGCGCAGGAGGGGGCGGTATATTCGGTCCCCCCGCGGCCTGAGATGTGTTCCACCTGGTAGCGGGTCTTCTCGGGGTCGAAGTCCGGGGCCCGGGCAAAGATTTCCACGATCTGGACCGGGTTCATGCCTATGTTGTGAAGGAACGCGGTGAGGGCGAACCTGCCGGCATGGGGGAGGTTCGTCCCGGCGGTGATCGCGCTGACGAGGGCCTGGAGGCACGGGGGGAATGCCCCCTCCTCCACCTCCCCGAAGTCGCGCATGATGGTCGCCTGGTAGGAGGAGGTGATATCGGTAACAAGGGGTGAGAGGGTCTCGCAGATCTGACCGGGCACGGGGAGCGGGAGCTGCCGGTTGAGAACGTGACGGATCCGTTCCCTGATGAGCTCCTCAAGTTCATCCTCGCTGAGCTTCACCATACCCTTCGAGATCTCCCGGTTCACGAGCCTCCAGCGGTCCTCCCGGAGCTGCGGCACGAGCTCGACATACTCGATGACCGGGAGCTCACGGGTGTCCGGGTCTATCCCAATGCTCCCTGCAACATAGCTTCGCTTCGCCGCATCCTCCTCCTGGAGGAAGCCCCAGGCCCTCGCGGCCTCGAACCGGGTAAGCCGGTCGATGAGAGCCCTGTCCTTTGTGCAGGAGACGAGGATCCGGGCGAGGGCATAGGAGAAGACCTCCCGTTCGGGGTCCGACTGTCCGGCGCCCTCGGCGGCACTCTCCCCGGTGATCGAACCGATCACCCTGCGGGCACCGTTGCGGGCTGCTATCTTCCCGTAGGAGGTAGAGAGGAACTGCTCGAGGGTCCCGGTCCGGCCGGCAACCCATTCCTGGGCTTCCTTTAAAAATGGATATTTTGCGAGGTCTCGTCTGTCCAGCTGGACCCTCATCAATCAGCCTCGATGCGGGGGGCGAGGAGGTAATCCACGGACCCCTTGCCGTCAGCAAACGTGAACGAGAACTTCACCGGGTGGTCGATCCCGAGGGAGACCTGCACCTCCTTCGCCCTCCCCATGACCTTCCCCAGGTCTTTTAGGTAATCGAGGGAGAAGAGGGACCGGGCCTCCACGGGGTTGATGGAGATGAGCTGGTCCTTCCCGAGCTCGAGGCGGATGTGATCGGTATCCCCCTCAGCCACCATATAGAAGTTCTGCCCCTTGGGATCGATCCCGAGGGCGATCTTATCGGACACCACGCTCGCGGCCTTGATGGCCGAGGCGAGAGCCTCGCCGGAGATGACGACCTTCCCCGGGAGCTCGATGGTGGGCGGGTTCGGGTCTTTTCTCACGGTGTTTACGTCGAGGAGGGTAACGGAGTACCGGTAGCTCCCGAAGGAGAGCTCAAGTTTCCGGGCACTGTCGGCGAGCTGGAGGTTCAGTGCGTCCCCCCTGTTCATCATCCCGAGGATATTCTTCATCTTGGTGATGTCAAGGCCGATCTCTTCTTTTGTGGCGGAGAAGGCCGAAAAGCCATCCTTCCCGAGGTCGAGGGAGACCATGGCTACGTTCGCCGTATCCACAGCCCTCGTCCTGATCCCGTTTGCATCCGTGTGGAGCCGGCATTCGGTGACGAGAGCCGAGACAACCTCGATAGCCTCCCTGAAGATATCTGCATCGATGCTTGCTTTGAGCATTCCTCACCCCTTAACAAACTCTATTAATAACTATATAAGCATATTTTTAGTGAAACGCCGCTCAGGACCCCGACGAGGGCCGGGCGGCCGGGGTGCATCTCTCGTGAACTCGGGATGGGCGAGCGATACCGTTCACCGGCGTGCTGCAAGGGAGGGCTACCGTTCCAGGGCTGCGTACAAGCTCCTGGAGATCGAGGATCGCTATCGTGTTATCCGGCGCGGGGACTCGGTCATCGACCTGGGGGCGGCACCGGGGAGCTGGCTCCAGGTCCTCTCGGCCCTCACCCGCGGGACGATCCTCGGGGTCGACCTCCAGCCCATCCATCCCCTCCCCGGGGTCGCAACCATCGCAGGGGATTTCACCGATCCCTCCGTGCAGGAGCGCATCCGGGCGATGGTCCCCGAGGTCTCGGTCCTCGTCTCTGACGCCGCACCCCATCTCTCCGGCAACCGGACCCTGGACCAGGCCCGGGCGGTCGGGATCGGAAAGGACGCCCTCGCCCTTGCCTGCATGGTGCTGAAACCCGGCGGTAACTTCGTCGTGAAATCCTTCCAGGGTGAGGACTTCAACGAGCTCCTCGACGATGTCCGGGCGAGGTTCAGATCGGTCCATGTCTGCCGCCCGAAGGTGACCAGGAAGGGATCGCGGGAGTGCTACATCATCGGCAAGAACTTCGCAGGACGGGAGACGTGCTGACCGATACCTTTGGCCGGCCGGTCACGAACCTCAGAGTGAGCGTCACCCAGCGGTGCAACCTCCAGTGTATCTACTGCCATGCCGAGGGGGAGAGGTCGCCGGAGGCCGAGCTTCCCCTGGAAGACATCCGGGAGATTCTCCGGATGGCAGCGACCCTCGGGATACGTTCGGTGAAGTTCACCGGGGGCGAGCCCCTCGTCCGGGAGGATATCCTGGAGATCGTGAGGGCAGTCCCCGGGGGGCTCGAGTCCTCCATGACGACGAATGCCACCCTGCTCGAGGGATATGCCCGGGACCTCAAGGAGGCGGGGCTCTCGAGGATCAATGTCTCCCTGGACAGCCTGGACCCTGCCTGCTACCGGGATATCACCGGGCATGACCGGCTCTCGGATGTCCTCTCCGGGATCGATGCGGCCCTCGATGCGGTCCTCACCCCGATCAAGCTGAACATGGTGGTCCTCAAGGGGATCAACGACGACGAGGTGGACACCTTCCTCAGGTACGTACGGGGGAACCGAAACCTCATCCTCCAGCTCATCGAGCTCATGGAGTGGAACACCTGCACCTCCCACGCCGAGATAAACCGGCTCGAGGAGGACCTCGCATCCCGGTCGAAGATCATCCTGACGAGGAGGATGCACCACCGGAAGAAGTACTGCGTGGACGGAGCCGAGGTGGAGGTGGTCCGGCCCCGCCACAACACCGAGTTCTGCGCCTTCTGCAACCGGCTCAGGGTTACCTCCGACGGGAAACTCAAGCCCTGCCTTCTCCGGTCCGACAACCTCATCGATATCCGGGGAAAAAGGGGAGCAGAGCTCGAGGCTCTCTTTCGCGAAGCGGTGAGAATACGTGAACCCTTCTTCCACTGATCCCCGGGCGGGCCCCAGGTACGCGGATCCCCTCCGGACCCCACGTCCGCGGATCCCCTCCGGACAGGCCCCCCTGGTACGAAGGTGAAAAGGTTTTTGTCTCCCCGCCCCCTCACCAGTCTGTATGCTGGAAACAAACGAGTATGAGCAGGTGCTCCGGCGCTTCTACCGGAAGTCCCTCATGATGCACAACCCATCCGAGTTCCACCCGGTGCTCCGTTTCTTTTTCATGGACGCCCTCGCACATCTTGATTATACCCTGGGAATCCTCGCCTACAACTTCATGTCCGCGAGAAACGAGATGTCCCGCGAATATCTCAGGTGGCGGATTGACGAGGAGGCGAAAGGTGAGAGGGAGAGGTTCCCGGCCTTTATCACCTGGCTGAAGGCGAACCACCCCGAGACCTTCGCGGCCCTCCCGGCGGTGTGGAGGCTTGTGTACGATACAGAAAATCCCGCACGATACCAGAGCTTCCGGCTGGTCATCGATCCTGACAGCAACCTGCCGGTCCCCTCGGGTTTCTTCTTCGATTCCGTGGAGGAGTTCTTTGCCCAGCCGTTCCTGATGGGCCTGTACCAAGATTCCAGGCTGGCAAAGCTCTTCGAGGAGTTCATCCAATCCCAGCCGGCGGAGAGTCCAGCCCCGTCCTGATCACCCGTATAGGGGTCATCATATCCCGAGCCGATTCCTTTGCCTCCGGAACCGATCCTCTTTTAACCCTCCATTTCTCATGTAGGTAGTGATCCCATGGCAAAGAAGGCAAAGGAGACGAAGCTGAAGAAGGAGAAGGGGGGGATACCCGGGGAACACGCCTGTGACCTTGAAGGTCCGGGAGCAGCCCCCCCCAGACTGGTGGGGTGGAGCTCCTTCGTGGAGGCGGTCCGGCGTAGCCGTTACCTCCAGATCCTCCTCGTCCTCACCGTCCTCGGGGCATTTCTGCGCCTCTACCAGCTCGGGACCGCCTCCCTCTGGCTGGACGAGGCCTCGACCCTCACCTTCGCCCGCCAGTCGGTAACCCAGATCTGGGGCTCGCTCTCGGGAGGCGAGTTCAACCCGCCCCTCTTATACTGGCTGGAACATGCCATGCTCGCCTTCGGGGAGAGCGAGGCGGTCCTCCGACTCATCCCCGCCATCCTCGGGATACTCACCATTCCGGCCTTCTACTTCATCGGCGTCGAGATCCTTGACCGGAATACCGGCATCCTCGCGGCCACCCTCCTCGCCTTCTCCCCCTTCCAGATCTTCTACTCCCAGGAGGCTCGGGCCTATGGCCCGATGCTCTTCTTCTTCTCCCTCGCCTTCATCTTCTTCCTCCGTTTGCTCCGATCCTGGGGGAGGAAGGATGCAATCCTCTTCGGCATCTTCTCTGCTGTCGCCTTCTGGACCCACTTCTATGCGTTCGTGCCCATCCTCGCGCTCTTTATCTTCGCCTTCGCGTTGAAAGCAAGGCAGATCGGAAAGGATCTCCGGTCGGCTGTCCCCCTCGCCATCTCGATCCTGGTCTTTGTCATCCTCTCCCTTCCCCTTATCTACTACGCCGTCCAGCTCTTCGCCCTCAGGAGCGGCGGGGCGCCCGCCTTCGGCATCCAGGGCATCGCGACCATCACCCAGACGATCATCCAGATCTCGGGTTTCTCCGAGATCCTTGCCTACGCCTTCACCGCCCTCTTCATCGTGGGGGTTGCCTCCCTCTTCCTCAGGAACCGGACGAAGGCCCTCCTCCTTGCTTTCGCATTTGCCTTCCCTCTCGTGGTGAGCGTCTTCCTCTCCTACCGGATGCCCATGGTCCCCAGGTACCTCATCTACCTCCTCCCGGCCTTTCTTCCGGGGGTCGCCCTCTCCCTCAAGCCTGCATGTTCCCTCTTCAGGAGCCGGAACCTGGTATACGGTGTTCTCATCCTCGCCCTCGTCATCAACCTTCCCGTCCTCTACCCCTACTACACCACCCAGCAGAAGGATGACTGGAGAGGGGTCTCCCGGGAACTCACGGGACTCGCGGCGCCCGGGGACCTCGTGGTTACCCTCCCCGGCTACATCCGCCAGCCCCTCAACTACTACTATAGCAACGGGACCGCCGGAACCCTGGAGTTCGGCCTCTACCGCGTCGAAGATGTGCAGGCGGTCATCGCCTCCAACCCGGGTCACACGATCTGGTTCGTCGTGACCGGGGATATCCAGGCAACGGATCCCCAGGGTCTGGTCGTTGCATGGCTGAACCAGCATACCACTCGCGCGTGGAAAGACACCAACGGGGGGATCTACCTCCTCCGGTATTCGGGTTGAAGGGGGCTCTTGGTAGCGATGGATCCCCCGTACGATCTCACGGTGATCATCCCCACATTTAATGAGGGGGAGAACATCGAGGCGATCATCAGGGTAATGGAGGACGTCCTGGCAAAGGCCCGAATCCGCGGTGAGATCCTCGTTGTAGACGATTCCTCCACCGACGGCACCATCCCGGCAGTGAGGGCGCTGGAGACAGTTTTCCCGAATGTCCGGCTTGCTGTAAGGTCCTCGGATCCCGGCCTCTCCCAGTCCGTGGTGGAGGGCTTCGCCCTCGCCCGGGCCCCCGTGTTCCTGGTGATGGACGCGGACTTCTCGCACCCGCCGGACCTCATCCCCCGCTTCCTCGACGAGATCCGCGGGGGGGCGGACGTGGTCATCGGTTCCCGGTACACGAAGGGCGGAGGGATCGAGGCCTGGCCCCTTTCAAGGCGGGTCATCTCATCGGGGGCGACCCTCCTCGGCAGAATCCTTTTCCCCGAGATCACGGACCCGGTGAGCGGGTTCTTTGCGGTGAGGAGGGAGGTGGTTGCCGGGGCACCCCTTCACCCGAGGGGCTACAAGATCCTGATGGAGGTCCTGGGGAAGGGCTCGTGGAGACAGGCCCGGGAGATACCCTTCGTCTTCAGGGACAGGCGGGCGGGCTCCAGCAAGCTCCGCCCCGGCACTATCCTCGATTATATCCGGCAGGTCCTGGACATCTCCCGCCACGCCTTCTCCTGCCGCCAGGGGCAGGTGTGGGAGGAGTGCAGGAAGATGCTCTCGTTCGGGATGGTGGGGATCTCCGGAATATTTGTGAACATGGGGGTCCTCTGGCTCCTCACGAGCATCGCCGGCATCCCTGATCTCGCATCTCTTGCCACCGCGATAGAACTCTCCATTGTGAACAACTTTGTCTGGAACGAGCGCTGGACCTTCGGGAGCGGGGAAGAACACCGGTTCGGGAAGGTCCGGCACCGCTTCGCCTCCTTCCAGCTGGTATCCATCGGCGGGGCCCTCATCAACTGGGTCCTTTACCTCCTCCTGACCCGCCTCGGGGGAGTCGAGTGGCTCCTGGCCGACCTTGTGGCCATCCTTGTCGCATTTGCCTGGAACTACCTGGTGAACCGGAACGTGACATGGAGGAGGGGGTAACTCATCCGGCGACCCCCGGCTAAATCCCATCGGAAGAGATAAATCTCGTAAAATTCTACCTATCACTGCAATCAATGGGCGTACAGGGCAATCATGGCGGATTTTTGCCGTCTCATCGCAGCAAGGTGCACATTTTGAGAGTCGAACCATGAAGAGAGCGTTAATTACCGGTATAACCGGGCAGGATGGGGCCTACCTTGCCAATTTCCTTCTGGAGAAGGGGTACGAGGTGTATGGCATCTACCGGCGGTTATCCACGCCCAATTTCTGGCGGCTCCAGTATCTCGATATCTTTCATCGCGTTCACCTCATCGCAGCCGATATGATCGACGCAGGGTCCCTCATCGAGGCGATCCGTATCTCAGAGCCGGATGAGGTGTACCATCTTGCTGCCCAGAGTTTCGTCTTCTCATCCTTTGAGGAGCCCATCAGCACCGGCGAGGTGACCGGCCTCGGGGTCACGAGGATGCTCGAGGCCATCCGGCACGTGGATCCCGAGATCCGTTTCTACCAGGCATCAAGCAGCGAACTCTACGGGGAAGGTCATAACCATGAAGCGATGAATGAGGAGAGCCACTTCATGCCCTCAAGCCCTTATGCGGCTGCGAAGCTGTACGGGTACTGGATCACGAATATATACCGGAGTGGATACGATATGTTCACCTGCAATGGCATTCTCTTCAATCACGAGAGTCCCCTGCGGGGCCTTGAGTTCGTGACAAGGAAGATTTCGAATGCCGTTGCCAAGATCTCCCTCGGTTTACAGGAGGAGATCCAGCTGGGTAACCTTGATGCGATGAGGGACTGGGGTTACGCCCCGGATTATGTTGAATCCATGTGGATGATGCTGCAGCGAGATGAACCCGATGATTACGTGATAGCAACGAACGAAGCACACTCTGTTCGTGAATTCGCCGAGAAGGCATTCAATCTCGTCGGCCTTGATTACAAAGACTACGTGAAGGTTGATAAGAAGTATTTCCGGCCCCTCGATGTCAGTTTTCTCCAGGGCGACTATGCAAAAGCCCGGGAGAGTCTCGGATGGAAGCCGCGGGTGAATTTTAAAGGGCTCCTGGAGATCATGGTCAAGGAAGAGATCAAACGGTGGAAGACGTGGCTGGAGGGCGGCAGGTTCCCGTGGGATGCCATTAACTATCCCAGTGAAGACACGATCATCTCCCGCAGCCAGAGGAAATGATGAAAGGTATCGAGGAGATCCGGGATAAAAAAGGGGAGATCATCGCAGTCATTGCCCGATCCGGCTACCTTCCCCCGGGAGTATCCTTTCTCTCCCGGCCTGAATGGCCGCTCCAGCTCGGAGTCAGCAACTACCTGCACTCCCAGGTGGTCAGGCCCCACACCCATAATAGACGGCAGATCTCGGTTGAAGCCGTTCAAGAAGTGGTGCACGTCGATACAGGAAGGATCCGGGTTGATCTCTACGACACAGCTGATCTCCTCGCAGGAACTGCCGATCTCTTTACCGGTGACACCATCCTCTTTGTTCAGGGAGGGCACAGCCTCCAGATCATGGAGGATTCCCGGATCATCGAGGTGAAACAGGGACCCTATGAAGGTCTGGCATCAGATAAACGGATGCTCGGGTAGAGCGGGTATCATGCCGCGATCAGAAAGGTGCCTCCCGGGCTGTCTGCTCCCCCTCTCCCAAGGAGAGGATGAATGATCCCGGTCTGCGTTCCCCTCCTCGGGGATAAGGAGCTCGAGTATGTCCGGGACTGTATTACCACCAACTGGATCTCATCAAAGGGGAAATATGTCAATGCCTTCGAGGAGCAGTTTGCATCCTACTGCGGTGTCTCCCATGGTGTAGCCACCACCAACGGGACTTCCGCCCTCCACCTGGCTCTCGCCTCCCTCGGGGTGGGGCCTGGAGACGAGGTTATCATCCCTTCCTTCACCATGATGTCCACGGCCTTTGCAGTCATCTATTGCGGTGCCCGCCCTGTCCTCGTTGATGCAGAGCCGGATACCTGGAACGTGAATACGGATCTCATCGAGGAGAAGATCACCGGGAGGACGAAGGTCCTCCTCCCGGTTCATATCTACGGGCATCCCTGCGACATGAATCCCATCCTCCGGCTTGCAAGGAGCCATGATCTCTTCGTCGTGGAGGATGCGGCCGAGGCACACGGGGCCGAATACCGGGGGAAAAAGGCCGGGGGCATCGGTGATATCGGGTGTTTCTCCTTCTATGCCAACAAGATCATCACCTGCGGTGAAGGCGGGATGGTGGTTACGGACGATGACGCGATTGCAGAAAAAGCCCGGAGCCTCAAAGATCTCGCTTTTGACAGGGAGAGGCGTTTCCTGCACACCGATATCGGGTACAACTACCGGATGACCAATATCCAGGCTGCCATCGGCCTTGCCCAGCTCGAGCGAATCGGGGAGATGGTTGAACGGCGCAGGAGTCATGCAATGGCCTACAACCACCTCCTGGGCACTATTCCGGGGATCCAGCATCCGGTCGAGAGGCCCTGGGCAAAGAACGTGTACTGGATGTACTCGCTCCTGATCCTCGATAAATTCGGGATGGGGAGGGATGAGCTGATGAGGGTACTTGAAGAAAGGGGGATCGAGTCAAGGACCTTCTTCTTCCCCATGCATGAACAGCCGGTCTTCCGGGGGATGAAGATCTTCTCCGACGATCATTACCCTGTTGCTGAAGACCTTGGCAGGAGGGGTCTATACCTCCCTTCAAGTTCAGGCCTCTCAGACGATGAGATACGGTATGTATGTGATACCATCAGGGAGGTAGCAGGGTGAGGGAAGAAATGGATCCAGGGGCTTCGGATCAACTCACCTCCATCATACTTCCCACCTACAACGAAGCCGAGAGTATAACCCGCATGATTGATGATCTCTTCCATTATGTCCCGCCACCCGTGGAGATCATCGTGGTTGATGACGATTCCCCCGACCGGACATGGGAGGTGGCCGGGAAGAAGGGAGACCAGCGTGTGAAGATCATCCGTAGGGTCGGCACAAGGGGGCTTGCATCGGCAACCGTGCGGGGGATTCTCGAGGCGCGAGGGGATGTAATTGGAATACTGGATGCAGAGATGCCCATGGTACCGCCTCTTCTCCCGGAAATGATCGGGGAACTCGCG
>Ga0315279_10011768_pt1 | contig 10068 bp, 7 predicted proteins | sample YL17G06_20_MG_FD_203694 | JGI IMG/M metagenome (GOLD analysis project Ga0315279, IMG submission 203694) | Sediment microbial communities from Yellowstone Lake, YNP, Wyoming, USA - YL17G06_20 | ecosystem: Environmental > Aquatic > Freshwater > Lake > Sediment | place: USA: Wyoming | collected...
ACTAACGTAACCGTTGCGCAATCAGGGCGGACTTCGTCCTGACCGGCTGAAAACTCGAACTTTGACAAGTGAACCAAGTGGAGCTTTCCTCTTTGTGGCAGAATAATGGCTGTCGATACCATTCCGTCACAAGAAAGGAGAGCTCCGCCATGATTGTACCACAGTGCCATCCATCTCAGCGTCGGTCTGTATCCGAGTTCACCGACTGGCTGGTGGCTGACGACCACCCAGAGGTGTATTTGCCCAACGACTGTCCGCGACCTGAAGCCAGCCCCTTGATAATTCGGACGAGTCCGATGCGGGAAGTCGAACGGATTGCTGCGCTGGTCGGACAGCGAGACCTGGGTCAAGCGGTGGACGCCAGCACGGACCATGCGCTGTTGGTCTTGTTGGGTGAGTATGCTCGGCACCTGGGGCTGATCGAACGCCTGCAAGCCGTGCCGATTGACCAACGCCAAGGGGACTATCCACCCCAAAGCAAGCTGATTGAGTTTCTGGTCGGGATCCTGGCGGGATTGGAACACCTGGAAGATCTGAACCAAGCGCCAAATCCGTTGGTGAAGGATCAGGCGGTGATCACCAGTTGGGGACAAGCCGGCTTTGCCCACTATTCGGGTGTCAGCCGCACTTTGAGCGCGGCAGGCGACGACACCCTGAGCGAGGTGGTCGAGGTGCTGGAGACCGTGTCGCAGCCGTTCATTGACGCTGAAGTGATGGCCTTGGCGCGGCAAGGGCGAGCGTTGGTGCTGGACACCGATTTGACCGGGCGGAAGATCAGTTCCACCAGTACGACGTATCAGGGTTCCGGTTTTGGCTACATGGATGGCGAAGTGGCCAAGGGCTTTCAAGCGGCCATCACCTCGTTGACGGGTGGCCCGTGTGGACGCTTGCTGTTGAGTAGCCAACGCTATTCGGGCCCGGCTCAGTCGGCCGAGTGCCTGCAAGCCGCGGTGCAGAAAATGGAACAAGTGCTGGGGCTGCACCCGCGCCGCCGCACCGAACGGGTGCAGCAACGGTTGCGAACCCTGGCGGCCAACCAGGATCGACTTCAAGCCTCCTTGGACGCTGAACGGGCCCGCCAACGTGACCTGTTTGATGCCTTGCAGGCGGCCCGTCAAGACGAAGCGCGAGGACTGGCGGAGGTGGAGCAATTGACCGCCGAGTTTCAAGCGCGCGGCTGGGTCGAGCGCCCGCATAGTAAATTGGCCCAGGCTCGCCAGCGGCTGGTCAGTGCCCAGAAACGCCAGGCGCGCACGGGACGTGAGTTGCGCGCGACGGCAACGCGCTTGACCAAGTGGGAGCCCGCTTTGGCCAAGGGGCAGGCTCAACAAACGCAGTGGCTCGACTGGCTGGCCCAACTGGAGAGCGACAATGCCACCTTGCTTCACCCGCTGACGTGTGTGTTGCGCGTGGATGCTGGCTTCAGCACGGATGACAACCTGACCTGGCTGATTGAGATGGGGTATGTCGTGTACACCAAGGCGCATAACGGCCAGACCACGGCCAAGTTGTGTCGGCAACTGCCCGCGACGGTGACCTGGCAACGCGTGGGCCGCAATGCGGAAGCCGTCTATCTGCCTCACCAGCGAATTGCCGAGTGCCCGTATGACCTGGAAGCTCTGTTGGTGCGTTACCATGTGCCGACGGGCTATCTCTACACGACGCTCTTGTACTACGGCGATCGCCCACCGCCTCAGGTGTTGAAAGACTGGTTCAGTGGGTACAACGCCCGACAAACGATCGAGGCGGGCATCAAGGAAGGTAAAGGCGTCTTCCGCCTGCGCCACCCGTGGGTGCGTTCGCCCATCGGGATGGAGTTGCAAGAACAATTCAGTCTGTTCGCTGCCAACTTCGTCCGCTGGGCCACCCAATGGGCCAAGCAACTCGTCCGCCAAGCTAACCACGCGTTGAGCAACGCCCTGACCGAAGTCAAGACACTCGTGCAAGATGTGGCGCACTGCCGAGCTCGATTGGTACACAACGCCTTGGGGCGCGTGCTGATCTTCGATGAACATAGCCCGTATGCCGGTTCGATCCTGCTCTTGTCCGGGCAAGTCGCGTTTCAGTATGTGTTGCCATTCTTCAAGAGTTTGGATTTCTTGCCGCCAGAGACGAGTTGAGTCCTGGTTGCGCAACGGTTACGCTAATGCAATTACACCCAGTTGGGTTATAATAGAATCGTAGAGATGGTATTCCATAGCGAATCAAGCTTCTCCGGTTGCGACTCTAATGTCACTCAGCGAGAAAGCTACCCGCAAGAATCTGATTGATCGCGCTCTCACTGCCGCTGGTTGGCGAGTGATTAGCTTTGCGCGCTGGCAAGCGGGCAACCGCACCGCCGCCGATGCCGTTGAAGAGTTTCCCACCGATAGCGGCCCGGACGATTACATGCTGATGCTCGACGGTCACCCGGTGGCGGATGTCGAGGCCAAGAAACTTGAAGTGGGCACGCAGAATGTGATCGAGCAGGCCAAGCGCTACGCCCGTACACTGCCCGACAGCCCCTATACCTTTGGCGATTTCCGTATCCCCTTTGTTTATGCCACGAACGGCAGCAAGATTCACACCTGCGACCTGCGCGATATTTTCCATTACACGCGAGAGGTGACGCGCTTTCACACGCCGGATGCGCTGCGTGAGGCGTTGGGGCGTGATCTTGCGGGCGCTGACCTGTGGCTGCGGACAAATCCCATCAACGACCCCGACCGCTATTACCAGCAAGAAGCTATCGCCGCTATCGAAAATGGCATCCGCAATGGCAAGCGGCAGATGTTGATTGCGATGGCGACCGGCACGGGCAAGACGCGCATGGCGATTGCGTCCATTTACCGGCTGATGAAATCCGGACGGGCCAGGCGAGTGTTGTTCCTGGTGGATCGGCGCGCGCTCGCGGCGCAGGCGGTGGGAGCACTGGCGGCCTACGAGCCGGAGCCGGGGCTGAAATTCGACAAGATTTACGAGGTCTATAGCCAAAAGTTCAAGCGCGAGGATTTGGAAGAGCAGGATGGGTATCACTTTGACCCTAAAGTGTTGCCCGAAGAATACCTCACGCACCCGTCGCCTGCACATGCCTTTGTCTATGTCTGCACCATTCAACGGATGCGTATCAACTTGTTCGGCCAACCGGAGGGCGTGGCCTGGGGCGACGTGGACGATGAATCAGACGCAGGCGTGCTGGACATTCCCATCCATGTGTTCGATGCGCTGTATGCTGACGAATGTCACCGGGGCTATACGGCATCCGAAGACAGCAAGTGGCGCGAGGTGCTGAATCATTTTGATGGCCTGATCATCGGCCAGACGGCCACGCCCGCCGCGCATACGTCGGGGTACTTTGGCAAGCCGATTTACAGCTATGGCATTCAACGTGCGATACAAGACGGTTACCTGGCAGACCATGATGACGTGGAGATTCACTCCAAGATTACGATGCAGGGCCACTTTTTGCGCGAAGGCGAAGAAGTTGGATTGAGGGACACGCAAACGGGGCAATTGAGCTTTGAGTTCATGGAAGACGAACGCGAGTTGCCCGCCGTAACACTCACCGAGGAATGGACTGCGCCCGACCGCGACCGCAAGGTTGTAGCAGAACTGGGCAAGTATCTGCGAGAACAGGAAGCCGCTACCGGGCATTTTCCCAAGACGCTGGTCTTTGCCCACAATGACTTGCCGCATCGCTCGCACGCCGACCAACTGGTCAAGTTTCTGCGAGAGGAATTTGGGCGCGGCGACGAATTCGTACAAAAGATTACGGGGTCGCCCAGCGTGGATCGCCCGCTGGAAAAGATTCGGCGCTTTCGCAATCGCCCCGAGCCAGGCATCGTCGTGACGGTGGACTTGCTCTCGACCGGCGTGGACATTCCGGCGCTGGAAAACATTGTGATCCTGCGCCCGATCAAGTCGCGCATTCTGTTCGAGCAAATTTTGGGACGCGGGACGCGGCGCTGCGACGCTATCCACAAGGATCACTTCTCAATCTTTGATGCTGTGGGCGTGCTCGAATACTTTTCCCACGCGAGCGAGTTTACGACTGACCCACCGGCCAAGACGACCAAGCCGAATCGTGAGATTGTCGAGGCGATCTATAACAACCAGGACAGAGATTATAATGTCCGCGTGCTGGTCAAGCGATTGCAGCGCATCGCCAGGAACATTTCGGCGGAAGGGCGCGAGATGCTCAAGGCTTTTGTCCCCGATGGCGACATGGGCGCGTTCGCGCGGACACTGGGCCGACAGCTTGAGAACGATTGGGCCGGCACAATGCGCGTCCTGCGTGGCCCTGGTTTCCTGGCGCTGTTGGAAAATTATCCGCGTCCCAAGCGAGTCTTTATCGAGGCGCTGGAAGCGGTGGACGAGGTCAGCTCCGAGTACGTGTTCCGCACCAAGGACGGACGGTCGCTCCGGCCCGACGATTACATCACGGCCTTTAGCCAGTTTGTGCGCCAGAATCCAGAACACGTCGAGGCGATTCGCATCCTGCTGGAACGCCCACAGGACTGGCACACTGATGCGCTCAAAGAGTTGCGCGCCAAGCTGGCAGCGCGACCAGAGCAATTTACCGAGACGAATCTGCGCCGCGCGTATCAGCACGCGCTGGCCGACATTATCTCGATGGTGCATCACGCCGCCGAGGATGACCCGTTGATGTCGGCGGAAGAACGGGTTGACCGCGCGATTGCACGAGTGCTGGAAGGGCGTTCGTTGACGCCGGAGCAGGATAAGTGGATGGCGCTGATTCGCCGCCACCTGGTTGCCAATCTCGCCATCGAGCAAGATGATTTCATGCTGTTGGACTTTGAGAACCAGGGCGCGACATGGAAACGGGTGGACGTGGCGTTTCGAGGAGAACTGGCAGGGTTGTTGACAAGGCTCAATGAAGCGGTTGCGGCGTAGGCAAAAAGTGAGGAGTAAAGAGTAAAATGGTGAGCTATGACGAGTGGGAAAAGACGGCTCCCGAAACGCTGCGCGGCGATTCATTGTGGAAGATGAAGGCGTATCGGCTGGCCTTGTTTGTGGGCGATCTTGGTTGGCATGATGTGACCAAGTTGATGCAGGACAAGCGCACGCTCGATATGGCCGATCAGTTGTACCGTGCGCTCGGCTCGATCAGCGCCAACATTGCCGAAGGCTATTCGCGCAGCACGGGCAAAGACCGCGCCCGTTTCTTTGAATACTCGCTCGGCTCGGCGCGGGAAAGCCGCGAGTGGTATCACAAAGGCTGTCACGTCTTGGGCGATGCCGTTGCCGATCATCGCCTGCAACTGCTGACCGAAATCATCTGCCTGCTCACCGTCACCATTCCCGATCAACGCGAGCGCGACCGCATCCGGCCTTTGCATGAATCGTCCGCGCCCTACCAGGTTTCTGCATCTAACGAGGACGCTCTTGATGCACTCTTGCACAACGTCCCAATGCCCGACCTCTAAATTACTCTTTACGGATTACTCTTTATGACTGACGTCGTACAAAAACTGTGGGGCTTTTGCAACACGCTGCGCCACGATGGCATCAACTATGGCGATTACATCGAGCAGTTGACCTACCTGCTCTTTTTGAAGCTGGCCGACGAAAAAGGCGTGGCCGTGCCGCCAGGCTACGGCTGGGACAGCCTGCTGGAAAAATCCGGCACGGACTTGACCGAGCATTATCAAACCACGCTCACCAAACTCGGCAAAGAGAAAGGCTTGCTGGGCGACATTTTCGCCGGGGCGCTCTCGAAATTCCGCGAGCCAGTCAACCTCAAGCGCCTCATCATGCTTATCAACGAGACCGAGTGGGCCGAACTGGACGTTGACCTCAAAGCCGAAGCCTACGAGGGCCTGCTCCAAAAATTCGCCGCCGAGCAAAAAGGCGCGGGCCAATACTTTACCCCGCGCGAAGCCATCCGCGCCATCGTCCGTTGCGTGCGGCCCGACATCGGCCAGGCGTCCGACTATACGATTCACGATCCGGCGGTGGGCACGGCGGGCTTTCTCATCGCCACCGCCGAGTGGAATCTGAAACAACGCGGCAAAGCGCTCACGCGCGAGGAGCAAAAGCGATTGAAGCACGGCACGCTCTCCGGCGGCGAGATTGTGCTGGAAACGCGGCGGCTGGCGCTGATGAACCTCTATCTGCACGGCATCGAGGGCGACATTCACTATGGCGATTCGATTGCCGAGGGCGCACTGGATCGCCATTACGATTGTGTCCTGACCAATCCGCCCTTCGGCACCAAAGGCGGCGGCGAGGTGCCCAACCGCGATGATTTCACCGTGGCGACCTCGAACAAGCAACTCAACTTTGTCCAGCATGTGCTGACCATCCTCAAGCCGGGCGGACGCGCGGCGATGGTGCTGCCCGATAACGTGCTGTTCGAGGAGCACGCCGGGCGCGACGTGCGCCAACTGCTGATGGCCGATTGCCGCCTGCACACGATTTTGCGATTGCCCGTTGGCACGTTCACGCCCTACTCGCCGGGCGTCAAAGCCAACGTCGTCTTTTTCGACAAAGGCTGGCCCACCGACGAGGTGTGGATTTACGACCTGCGCACGAACGTGGATAAAGTCACCAAGCGCAACGGTCTGGCGGCCCAATACTTTGCCGATTTTGAACAGTGTTACGCGGGCGACTCCTCTTCTCCCAAACTTGGGAGAAGGGGCCGGGGGATGAGGGCCGAAACCGACCGCTTCAAACGCTTCACCCGTCAACAGATTGCCGACCGCGACGACAACCTGGACATCTTTTGGCTCAAGGACGAAACGCTGGAAGACCCTAACGATTTGCCGGAGCCGGAAGACTTGGTGGGCGAAGCCGTGACGCGATTAGAGACGGCGATGGATGCGTTGAACGAGTTGGCGGCGCAGTTGGGAAATGGAAAGAGTAACGAGTAAAACGTAAAGAGTAATGGGGAGCGTCGAGCGGTGAACGAAGAGCAATACGAGTTGCCGGAAGGATGGGAGGGGGTAACTCTTGATTCTGTTCTGGAGAGTCATCGTGGCGGCGTGTGGGGGCCTGATGCCGAAAACGGTGAAGGCTATCCAGTTTTGCGTTCAACGAATATGCGAGGAAGTCGGCTGGACTTTTCCGAAGTCGCACGTTGCCTGATTTCTGAAGACGTGGCTAAAGCTGCTGCATTACAAGCGGGAGACATTATCGTCAGTAAATCGAGTGGGAGTCCACACCTCGTTGGTCTGCCTGCGCTTTTTGAGAAAAGTCCTGATGGACAAACGTATCTCTGCTCGAATTTCACGATGCGTTTGCGCCCAGATAGCGAACGAATCCGGCCCAAGTATTTGTTCCATTTCTTGGCTGGTGCAAAAGCCGAGGCCGACCGCCGGAATATGGCTCAAGACACAACCGGCCTAAGAAATCTCAAGACCAGCGAATATCTTGCACAAGAGCTTCCACTTCCACCGCTTCCAGAGCAAACCCGCATCGTCGCCAAAATCGAGCGGCTGTTTGAGCAGAGCCGCACCGCGCGTGAGGCGCTGGACGGCGTGCCCGCGCTGATGAAGCGATTCCGCCAGTCCGTGCTCGCATCGGCCTTTCGAGGCGAACTGACTGAGCGCGATCCCGCTTCGCGTGACGAACCGGCGTCGGTGTTGCTGGAACGAATCCGCGCGGAGAGGCGGGCGCTGGCAAAGAGTAAAGGCAGCAAAAAGTACGTCGAGCCAGAGCCGCCGGATACGAGCGACCTGACCGAGTTGCCGGATGGATGGGTGTGGGCGAGTGTCGCAGACGCGATTGACCTGCTTCAATATGGAACGTCGGTAAAGTGCGACGCCGATGAGAAATCTGGCGTGCCGGTCTTGCGAATGGGAAATATACAAGCGGGACAGATTGATTTCAGAGACTTGAAGTTCATTGACCCCAGCAAGGACGATATACCGAAATATCTGCTTCAAGAGGGTGACATACTTATCAATCGTACCAATAGCCCCGAGTTGGTTGGAAAAGCAGCCCTCTTTGAAGGCCAAGACCGTTACGTTTTTGCGTCGTACTTGATTCGTCTGCGTGCGAACTCGGAAGTTGTCTTGCCGCGCTATCTCGTTTCTGTCATCAACTCTGAAATTGGGCGAAGGCATGTTGCCAAGGTGAAGCATCAAGTTGCCGGGCAAGCGAACATCAACTCACAGAACATCCGCGAAATGCCCGTCCCGCTCGCTCCACTGGCCGAACAACGCCGCATCGTCGCCAAGGTCGAGGCGCTGTTCGCGCAGGCGGATGCTGTCGAGCGAGCGGTCGAGGTGGCGCGTCGGCGGGCCGAGAAGGTGGATCAGGCCATCCTCGCCCGCGCCTTTCGCGGCGAACTCTGATTACTCTTTACGTTTTACTCATTAGCTCTCGCATCGTCGCCAAGGTCGAGGCGCTGTTCGCGCATGCGGATGCCATCGAGCGGACGGTCGAGGTGGCGCGTCGGCGGGCAGAGAAGGTGGATCAGGCGATCCTGGCAAGGGCGTTTCGAGGAGAGTTGTGAGGAGCAACGGGTATGATTACCAACTGGGTCGAACTTACTCAACGTGTCAAGACAGAAATCCAACAGGAACGGAGTGCAATCCTCAAATCAGATGGAGATGAACGACGTCCGGTAATACTAAATGATGGACAAGAAATTGGTATGAGGACGGGGAGAACAACAAAAGCCGTGCATACCATCTCCTATGATATGATTCGGTTTGCGTTTGAGACCCTATCAAAAACTGGTAAATTCGATTCTGATGATTTCCGCAGTCGTTTTGCGAGTGAGTATAGGACTGCAACTTGTCGGTACTCCATGACGGGCGGTGTGCTTGTGGAACTGGGTGTGGCAGCTAGGTATCCGCTGCCAGCACATCGTGTAATTTTTCGGTGCAGAAAATTATCACTGCAAGGCACTTTTTGAACCTATTTTTCGTCATTTTACACGATGTCCTGACAACACGGCTTGTGTACGATGTGCTGGCAACGATTAGCTAGGGTCATAACTGGACGGAACAGGTGCTACTACGTGAGACGGCAAGAGTAAGATCAGGCCGAGCATCTGTTTCAAACGCTGCTGCATCGGGCGTTTGCGGGGGAGTTGTAAGCAAACACCCAGAAAAGGAGAATGAGGTCATGTCAGCCAAACAGACACAACCAATCGTCATCAAACAAGAGCACCTATCCGAAGCGCACGAAATGTGGAAGAACCTGCCAGGCTGGTATATCACCGATCAAGTCCTGGCCATGGCTCAAGAAAATTTCTCATCCAACACATCTCGTGACTGCGTACTGCTCAAGGTAGTACTTCTCGACGGACTCTATGCAACAAATGTGCGTTTTCACGGTCTCGACACCGTAGTAGCACATGTCGTCGCAGTGTTTGAGAGAAAGCCACATCTCGCTGGTCGCCAAGTGGTACAAGAACTGGCGGGTGTTCAAGTCAAGGACAAGCAAGTCAATCTGGTGAGCTTCGCCTCCAAATACGTTCACTTTTTCCATGACTCTAGCGTTCCACTCGCAGATCAATATGCAGCGCTGGCCCTTACACGTCATTTTAGGCAACCTAATGTGCGAGCCGGTGATTGGATGAAGGATTACTGTCTACAGTATTGTGCAAAAATTGACGAGTTACTTCAGGCCAGCAATGTGTCGAGCACAGCCCAAGAATTGGATCATTACTTGTGGCTGGCGGGAAACTGGATCACGTTTCAGGAGCAGGGCAAGAAAGCCAGGATCAACAAAGAACTCAAGGAATCCTTCAAACGCGAGGATATAGCCCAGCGTGCTAAAGCCACTTTCGGAAAACTATTGAAGTAACAGGTCAAGGTGTTTTTGGTGGCGATGCGAAGCCGAACGTCAGGCCGAGCATCTGTTTCAGTCGCTGCTGCACGGGGCATTTCGCGGCGAGTTGTGATTACTCTTGCCTTTTACTCATTACGCTGCCGTCAGTGCAGGTTGACCGTGAGTAAAGCGCGTGCTAGAATAGCGACAAGCGTAAGCAGGGGACGGGTATACCATGCTTGAGCAATCCGGCGCGACCCACGGGGCGCAAGACGAGTTTGACGTTGGCCTGGTCACCACCTACTGGCTGACCGAAGCCGAAGAAGCATTACGAGTGGCCGACCA
>Ga0315279_10011769_pt1 | contig 10068 bp, 13 predicted proteins | sample YL17G06_20_MG_FD_203694 | JGI IMG/M metagenome (GOLD analysis project Ga0315279, IMG submission 203694) | Sediment microbial communities from Yellowstone Lake, YNP, Wyoming, USA - YL17G06_20 | ecosystem: Environmental > Aquatic > Freshwater > Lake > Sediment | place: USA: Wyoming | collected...
GAAAAAAACGATGCTGGCATCTTCTAAAAACTTAACGCCGATGTTATAAGGGTCATCACTAATTTTAATTTCAACAACCTCTCCCTGCTCCCCATACTCATAAGATTCTCTGTCTATCACCCTTACAATATCTTGGACTTGAAGGTTCTTGGACATTTTGTCCCTCCTTGTATTAAATTTACAAATGCAGATTTTCTGCTCGCATTAAATAATACACCCAAAATAAAAACCTGTCAAGCCTGACGACAGATTTTTATAAACTCCGGTAAATTTTTACTTTTTAATACTCTAACTTCAACCCTAATTTTTCAGCCAATTGCAAAATCCATTTTTCGTGTCTGTCTACTTTATGCGTTAATGCAACCATTTCTTGAAAATAAGCGTCTGCTTTATTGGCATAATTATCTAAAGCAAGCATCATTCTATTAAAATCATCTTTAGTCGTTAAATTTTCAACGGACTTCTTGAGGTCCTCTTTGGTGGCAAACACATCTATCAATTTTCCTATGTCTTTGTCGTCCAACATATTTCTATTATATTTTATTTGAAATTACAATGTCAAGACGCTTTTATCCCCGTTCCAAAATATCAATCTGTTCTTGGAAATTTTTGGCGCGGGACATTACTTGATCGCCGTAAAAACTTAAATACGATTTGTTCCAATTTCCGCCTGCCAAATACATCATTGCTGCTTTCCATTCCGCGGCTTCGGTCTTTTGGTCAGCGCCTTTATTCGCCAAATACAGCGCCGAAGCCACAAAAGCATCTTTAATATTCCACGGCGACGGCGGATTGTTACCGGTAATTTCTGCGATCCTATCTTTATAACCCAACCAAGTTGCTGGCATAAATTGCGCCGGACCCATTGCTCCTCCCCAGCCATACCATTGTTTTTTGGAAACCGGATATTCGTCCGGATTAATATTCAGTTCCCGGCAAATCTGCAAATAATAATCTCTCTGACTCGGCTTCATATCTGTTCTCCAAGAACCAGTGCCAACATTTTTGCCTAATTCCGATTCCCGACTTAAAATTGCCAAAAGAAAAGCTGGTCTTACTCCAGTATAAATTGACGCAAACTTGGCATATTTGTACGCATCCTCAAAACGCAAAGAGCCATCGCCAACCAAACCCTTTAAAAAATAAAGTTTATTTTTAACCGCCTCGATATCCAACTGGGTTTTCTTCACTAATTGCGTGAATAAATTCTCCTGACCCTTTGTCTGGTCAAGCAGATTTTTTCTTTCTTTCTTTTTGTTTTCCAAATTTACCCTTTGTTCGTTTTGTAAAACCCTTAAAGATATCTGCTCTCCTTTTTCATCGCTTAAATCGCTTTTTTCTTTTTCCAGATTTTGCTTCATCGTTGATATCTCATCCAGCTTATCCTGTATCTGGCTTTGGAAATTCTCCAACGAGCGCAATTCGGAAAGAAAATCCGATAACTGATTCCTGCCCAAAATCACCTCTAAAAAAGAAACATCATCGTAAGTCCTGATTTCTTGTATTAATTCGGCAAGAGTCATTCTCTCTAAATCCATCTGGCGTTCGATTTCAGTAATTGACGCCTCTTTTTGACTGATTTGCTTATCCAGTTTTTTAATCAACAACTCAATTCTTTGTATCTCTAATTCTGCGGTATTTATTTCATCGTCCAAAATCGCAATTTCTGTTTTTAATGATTTTGCTTTTTGCTGATTCTGCGATATCGCATTTCGATATTGATTGATTTTATCTTCCAATTCCTGTAATTTTGCCTCCGCCTCCTGCTGCTGAGTGTCAAAATCAACAGAAACCTCGGCTGATGCAAAATTTATTGCACTGATATTAAAAGCCATTAGAATGGCTGTTAACAACAAGATATTAAGTTTTTGAAACTTAATCATTTGTTACTTTGATTTTTTCTCCCCACCCGAACCTTCGGATTGTGGCTCGCCCGATAATTCTGGCTCGACTACCGCTTCTGCTGGTTTTTCTTCAACTGGTTTAATTTCTTCTTCTCTTCTCGGAGGTGTTACTGAGACAATAACTTCATCTGCATCTAAATGCAATTTGACTCCTTGGGGCAAAATTAAATCTTTAATCCTGATATGTTTGTCGAAAGAATCCAAAACAGAAATATCAATCTTGATTTCATGCGGCAAATCTTTTGGTAGGGCCTCAACTTCAACTTCGGTGATGTTTTTAACCAGAATTCCTTCCAATGTTTTGACTGCCGGTGACTCGTTGACGAAAACCAATGGCACTTCCGCTTTAATCGCCTTATCCATTCTTACTTGATAAAAATCAATATGAATGAATCTGCCACTAACCGGGTCTTTGGCAATCTCATGAATCAAGACATTTTTATCTGATTTTTCTTTTTCGATTTTGAGATTTATTAAAGTGCTTTCTCCGGCTTTCTCAAAAATTTTTTCAAATTCTTTGTAATCAATCTGAATTGAAATTGGCTTATGGCCAGAACCATAAACCACAGCAGGAATAATCCCTTTTTTGCGAAGGGATTTTATTTTCTTTCCAACATCTTCTCTTATTTGCGCTTTCAACTCAAGTTCCATAGTTATTTTATGTTATCAGACCCTAATTTCAAAATCAAGCCCTATTCTGACTGCCAAATAATTTTATCTTATTTCCCACCACTTTCTTCACCGCTTCCATTGCCGGAGAAAGAATCTTGTAGGTTTTGAGTTCATCCAAATTTTCTTCCAGAAATTTCTTTAATGCTTCTTTGTATGCCAGCCGAATTTCGGTGTTGATGTTTATTTTTACAATTCCCAATTTAATTGCCTCTCTAATATCGTTTTCCGGCGTCCCGGAACCTCCGTGCAAAACAAGAAAAACATTCGGCACTGCACGCCTAATGTCTTCTAATCTGTCCAAATACAAATGGGGGTCTGTTGCGTCTGCTTTCATTCCGTGGATATTGCCAATGGCAATTGCCAGAGAATCAATTCTGGTTTTTTTCACAAAATCCCTTGCTTGCTCTGGTTCGGTTAAATCTTTTGGATTGATTTTCACCTCTTCATGAATTTCCGATCCGCCCGGCAAATATCCCAGTTCTCCTTCCACAATTATGTTTGGGTTCACGCTTTTTGCATATTCAACAATTCTTCGACTAATTTCCACATTTCTATCAAATGGAAGCTCTGAACCATCAAAATGCACAGACGAATAACCAGCGTCAATCACCTCTTTCGTACTTTCAAATGTTTTGCAATGGTCGGCATTCAAAATTATCGGCAAACCCGATTCTTTTTGCCAAGAATCAACCAAAGCCACAATTTGCTCCACCCCGATAAAATCTCTCTCCCCTTCTGACGTACCGATAATTACCGGTGAATTTAAATTTTTCGCTGCTTCAATTACAGCGGTTATCTGCTCATCAGTAGAAACATTAAACTGACCAATTGCATATTGATTTATTTGCGCTTTTTCAAAAATATCAATTGGATTCATAGTTCAATTTTATATCAATTTCGGCTTATAATCAGCAGGCGCTTTCGAGAGCAGTTCTTCAAGTTTTTTCCGAGAAAGCAATCCAGCTCTAGCTCCCATCTGCTGAGTGACGGCCATTGAATTAATTGGCCCCCATTTTAACGCTTCTTCAATACTCTTACCCAGTAAAATCGCTACGGTAAGTGTTGAAGAAAAAGCATCGCCAGCACCAGTACGATTGATTGGCGGCTTGGGGTCAGGATAAGGCGGCATAAACCACATTTTATTTTCACTGTAAAGATAAGCGCCCTTTTTTCCGTCTGTAATCGCCACGATTTTCGGCCCAAGGCTGTGTATCCCTTGAAGCAATTTTTTAATATCGTCTTCTTTGACCCCTAAAATTCTTTGCGCTTCTTCTCTGTTGCAAGTAAAAATATTGGCTCTTTTATAAATCCCCGCCAAAGCAGATGCGCCGAATTTAATCTGATAAGTTCCCGGCTGAAAAGCGAGGTTGACTTCAAGATGCTTGGCCAGATATTTTTCTATCTCCGCATGAAAAGCCAGAGAATTGGGACCCAATGATGAAAGATAAATCCATTTTGGATTTCCGATTTTGGGAAGAGAATATTTAAAATCCTCGTGCTTTATCAAAATCGTCCTTTCTTCTTTAAAAAGAAGCACATAATGGTAATTGGTTTTCTTGTTTTTATGGATTTTGACGAATTCTGTTCCGACTTTTTCTTTTTTCAAAACATCAAGACATTCCTTGCCGTAATAATCTTCTCCGAGATTGGTAACAAGAGCGCTTTTTAATCCAAGCCGCGCAGCGCTGACAGAAGCATTAGCGCTGTTGCCGACTGCAGGAATAATAAAAACATCCTCATAAGGAATTTTGTCGCCAAAACGCATGCAGATTTTTGTTCCGCCGTCAGTTCCATCCTCAATTGTCGCTTCTTTTATTTTAATAAAAGCATCGGTAACAATATCGCCGATAGCGATAAAATCGTAATTTTTCATAAAATTAGATTAATTTTCTTAAACTTTCTATTGCTTTTTTGATGTTTTTACTGCGATAAATATAGGTGCCCGCGCAGATTAAATTTATTCCAGATTCAACAACTTTTTTAATGTTTTCGTTATTTACTCCGCCGTCAATTTCAATATTTCCTTTATATCCTCTTTTTCGCAGCGCTTCTGCTTTTTCCAAAACCCATTCTTTTAATTCTTGACCTCCCCAGCCCGGTTGAATTGACATTAAAAGAATCAAATCCAAATTTTTTAAAAATGGGGTGGCAACAGCCCAATGTGTTTCTGGGTTTATTGCTAGCCCGAATTCAACTTTATTTTTATGGCATTTTTCCATCATTTCCCTGATGCCAAATTCCCGATTAGTGATTTTTGATTCAAAATGGACAATTACTCTATCAACTACCTTTGACCAATCATCAATTACTTTTTCAGGTTCTTGAACCATCAGATGAACTTCTAATTTTAATTTTGTTTTAATTCTCTTTAGATCTTTAGGATTATGCCAGGTTTCATTGTAAACAAAAATTCCGTCCATCACATCGAGCTGGACCCAGTTTGCATAATTCTCAACCGCCTTGATTCTTTCTTTAACCTCATTAAAACTTTTTACCAAAATTGTCGGAATTATTTCTGATTTCATAATTTTTATCAAAGGGAATCAAAGGGAATTTTCTAGGTTTTTTATTTTATTTAATCTTCTAACATACCTTTCCGCCTGAAAAAAATCTGTTTCCAGCCAAATCCTGATAATTTTTTTTGCTTCGCGGAAAGAAAGCACATGTTCACCAATGCATAAAACATTTGAATCCAAATCCTCTCTTGATCGCTGGGTTGCTTTTTTGGTGGTCGGTGCAACTGCTCTTATTCCTTTAATCTTATTTGCGGTAACACACATTCCGAGACCGTTGGTGCAAAAGAGAATCCCCTTTCCATTTGTTTCAGTAACTTTTTTCGCAACCGCCACGGCATAATCAGCAAAATCATCATCACCTTCAAATTTCGTATTGCCCAAATCCTGATACTCGATTTTGAGTTCGTTTAAAAATCCCTTAATTTTCTCTTTAAAACTAAATCCTCCGTGATCAGCTCCCAAGTAAATCATAATATTATTTATTTATGGATTAATTTTCCTGATTTGATTACGTGTTCAACTAAATTCGCACTATAACCCCATTCATTGTCATACCAAGCTAAAACTTTTACTAAATCTCCATCAATGACTTTGGTAAAATTCAAATCAACAATACTCGCGGTCGGGTCGCCGATTAAATCAGAGGAAACTAATTGCTCATTTGTTACTCTTAAAATTCCGTGCCAATGTGGTTTTCTCGCGGCCTCAATTAAAATTTTATTTATTTCCTCAACCGAGGTTTTTTTATTCGCCACAAAAGTAATGTCAGCCAAAGAAACGGTGGGCACCGGAGTCCTGATTGCAATGCCGTCAAATACTCCTTTCAAATTTTTTACTGCTTTGGTCACGGCAATTGCCGCGCCTGTTGTTGAGGGCACTAAACTAATCGCACCAGCCCTTCCCCTTCTCCAATCCTTGGCATCCGGACCATCAACAATCCTTTGGGTTGCGGTATAGGCGTGGGTAGTATTTAAAATTGCTTTCTTGATTCCTGGATTTTCGGAAAGAATTGCAACTACCGGAGCAACAGCGTTAGTTGTGCAAGAACCATTAGAAGTAATTTTCACTTTCGCCATATCTTTTTCGTTCACGCCCAATAAAACCGTTGCCCCCAATTTATAAGTTTCGTCATCGTCTTTTGCCGGAGCAGTAATTACTACTCTCCTTGCTCCTGCTTTTAAATGTCCGCTTGCTCCCTGGAAACTTTCAAAAAATCCGGTTGATTCTACAACCACATCTATTCCCAATTTGCTCCACGGCAGATTTGCCGGGTCTTTTTCCGAGTAAAAGTCAATCTTTTGGTTATCAACAATCAATTTTCTCTGTTTCAAATCAACGCTGATTTTGTGGTTATAGTCGCGGTAAACACTGTCGTATTTTAAAAGATAAGCCAGATTTTCCAAATCCGCCAAATCATTTATAGCCACAATTCTTATTTCGTGACGCTCGTGAGCAAGACGAAAAAACGTCCTGCCAATCCTGCCGAATCCATTAATTGCTACTTTCGTAAACATATATTTTATTTTACTTGTTATGTTTTAATTATATCACTTTTTCTTCAAATGATTAAACGCTCCGAGCGCAGCGATGGCGCCTTCTGCGCAAGCAGTAATAATCTGCCGAAAGCCATTCGAACCAGTGGTAATGTCTCCGGCAGCAAAAATCCCTTCAATGTTTGTCGCTTGATTCTTCTCAACCTCAATATATCCAAATTCATTGGTTTTTACTCTCAAATCTTTTATCAATTCTGTATTTGGCACACTGCCAGCTTCAACAAACAAACTATTCGCTTTCAATTCTTTGCCATTATCTAAAATAATCTCTTCTAATTTCTTATTTCCTTTTACTTCGGCAATATTGGCATTATAAATAACTTCTATGTTTTTAAATTGTTTAATTTTATCCACCCAAATTTTATCCGCACGCAATTTGTCTTTCCTGTAAATTAAGTAAACTTTTCTCGCGTCTTTGGCAAATACTGTTGCTTTCATTGCCGCGGAATTTGCTCCGCCCACAACAACGATTATCTTGCCCTTAAATAAAGAGGCGTTATTACCGGATTGGTAATAAACGCCTTTATTCTCAAATTTATCAATATTTTTAATCTCTAATTTTTTAGCTTGAGTACCGAAAGCCAAAATAATTGACTTTGCTTCATATTTTTCGTTCTCCGAAATAATTTCGAAATTGTCTTTATTTTTTGTAATTTTCCCTACTCGCTCATTTTTTGACGGAATTCCCAAATATTTCCGATGAGTTTTAAATTTTTCAAGCAATTCCTTGCCGGTTATATCAAAAATCCCCGGATAATTGTCTATTTTATAAGAACCATTCAACAACCCGCCAATTTCCTCGCTAATAATCAAACAATCAATGCCGAAATTTTTGGCATAAATCCCGGCCGTAATCCCTGCTGGTCCAGCCCCGATAATAATTAAATCACGGATTTTCATATTATCCATTATAACACGAAATCTACTCAACTGCCTGGTCTAAAAATTTCAATGAGGGGTTTTCAATGTCGGCGTCCAAAATTGCCTTCGCGCCGACTGGCAGGGAAAGAAACGAATCGCTGTAAATGTTCTTTGATTTCTTCGTCCTTAATATTCTGAAAATTTTCCTGTGTTCTTCCAAGTGTCCAAAAACAGGAAAATCAATAAGGGGAATATTTTTATCTTTTAATATATTCACAAAAAGATCCTGCCAAGTCGTCTTTTTCCCCCACTTGGTATATTCTATTTCGCTATCGCCTATAAATCTACCCAAAACAATTCCTTTAATTTTATTAAAACATTTATGGTAAGTAATTTTTTCCACCATTCTTCTCACGTCGCTTTTTTCTTCCCAAACTTCCTCTAACCCTAAAATTATCGGGCCGTCAAAATTTTCCAATGGGTCAAATTTACTGCCAAAAAGATTGGTTAATGTTTCAAGATTCGTCGGCAAAAAATAACCTTCGGTATTTCCGGGAATCAATACTTTATTAAAAAATTTCTTATCATAAATCTTATCCATTTCCCCCAACAAGCATTTTTTTAATGATTCCTGTGTTTCTTTCTTGTGCGCAGGTAAACCGACTAGATTCGGCGCGTGCAAACCAGTGATTCCCAAAGAAAAATTAGCGTTTAAAAAAGTGCAAAAATCCGAATAACCAAAAAGCAGAACCGGTTTAATTTTTAATTTATCAATCACTTCTGGATTTAAAGTTGAAAGCACTGATGGCGCGGCATATCCGCCCTCTGCGCAAGCAATTGCTTTTACTTCCGGATCATTAACCATTGCTTCAAAATCTTCTCTTCTTTCCTGCGGCGTGCCTGCGCTGTAATCATCAACCTTTTTAAAAATGTGTTTGCCCAATTTCACCTTAAATCCCCAATTTTGAAAAATCTTAACCCCGGCATCCAATCCCTTGGCTTCCACAACTCCGGATGGAGCAATCACCCCGATTGTGTCCCCTATTTTTAATTTTAGCGGCTTGATAATTTGCATTCATTTTAATCTTTTATTTCAATTCCCATATTTTTCGCCGTGCCTTCAATAATTCTCATTGCCGCTTCAATATCATTGGCATTTAAATCCTCCATCTTTGTTTCGGCGATTTTCCTGATTTGTTCTCTGGTTACTTTCCCAACTTTGTCTCTTTGCGGCACCCCTGACCCTTTCTCTATGCCCGCTGCTTTTTTCAATAAATCCGATGCTGGAGGCGTTTTCAGTTTAAATTCGAAAGTCCGGTCAGTGTAAACCGTGATTTCCGCGGGAATAATGTTTCCCATTTTGTCCTTGGTCGCCTCATTGAATTTTGCACAAAAATCCTGAAGATTGATTCCGTGCGGACCCAAAGCGGTGCCGACTGGCGGGGCTGGATTAGCGCCTCCGGCCGGAATCTGCAATTTAACTCTCGTCTTAATTTCTTTCAACATAATTTAAATCTTTTTTACTTGCAAAAAATCTAATTCTACTGGTGTTTCGCGGCCGAACATATTTACCAAAACCTTGATTTTGCCTTTACCCTGGTCGACTTCGCTGATTTTCCCCTCGAAATCCTTGAATGGCCCGTCAGTAACTTTGACAATGTCGCCAATTTCCACATCAATTTTATAAGTCGGCTCTTCTTCGACCCCTTGCTTTATAATCTTTTTAATTTCTTCGTCAGAAACCGGTACTGGCGTGATTCCCGAACCAATAAACCCGGTTACCCGCGGAGTATTTCGAACAACATACCACGAATCATCAGTCACAATCATCTCCACAAAAATATAATTGGGAAATGTTTTTTCTTCAACCACGACCCTCTTTCCGCTTTTTATTTTTATCTTTTTTTCTTTTGGGACTATCACATTAAAAATCCTGTCCCCCATTCCCAATGATTCGATTCTCTGTTTCAAACTGAAAGCAACCGTGTCTTCCGACGCAGGATAGGTATGAATCGCGTACCAATGTCTCTCCCCTGTTGTTTCTTGTTTCGGCATTTTATAAAAGAAACTTACTGATTAAAAACGCAAAAAGGAAATCCAAGCCGCCTAAAAAAATCGCCACAGCTGCACTTAAGCCAATGACAATTAAAGTATATTTAATCGTCTCCTGCTTTGTCGGCAGGTTAACTTTCTTCATTTCCACTTTAACTTCGCCAAGATAATTTTTTATTTTGCTGAAAATACTCATGGTTTTTACAATGTATCAATAATTTAATTAAATATCAAGATTCCTCACGCTCTTGGCATGGGTTTGGATGAATTTCTTGCGCGGAGGAACCTCTGAACCCATCAAAACATCAAAAACCCGGTCTGCTTCTTCAGCGTCAGCAACCATGACTTTTTTCATTGTTCTTCTGGCTGGATCCATGGTTGTCTCCCATAATGAGATGGGATTCATTTCTCCCAAACCCTTGTATCTCTGCACATTAACACCTCCGCTTTTTTCTTTGTCCATTCTGTCAATGGCTTTTTCTTTTTCTTCTTCGCTATAAACATAAAACA
>Ga0315279_10011770_pt1 | contig 10067 bp, 5 predicted proteins | sample YL17G06_20_MG_FD_203694 | JGI IMG/M metagenome (GOLD analysis project Ga0315279, IMG submission 203694) | Sediment microbial communities from Yellowstone Lake, YNP, Wyoming, USA - YL17G06_20 | ecosystem: Environmental > Aquatic > Freshwater > Lake > Sediment | place: USA: Wyoming | collected...
ATTTACAGTAAGTTTCGATTTTCCTTTTTTCCTATTTGTAAACGTTATTGGCGTTTCAGTGACTTTTGCGCCATGGATACTAGCCTGTCTAAGGGTCTCTATCTCGATTTCATATGTGTGACTATGCAGGTTTGGTAATACCCTCCGGATGTATTCTCTCGAATAACACCTGAAGCCGCTTGTAAAGTCATGGATTGGAAGCGCCACCAATTTTGCTGTCATTTTATTGGCGATCTTGCTTAGTGCCAGCCGTGTTAAAGTCCAGCCTTTGATTCGTCCCCCTTTGCAATATCTACTTCCGACAACGACATGGTGACCTCTTTTGGCTGATTGTAATAGTTTGGGTATATCCATAGGGTTGTGGGAATAGTCAGCGTCCATTGTTATTATGTAGTCGGGAACATTGGGCTGGGACAAAATGAAACGGAAACAGTCAGTGATTGCGGTGCCCAATCCAGATTTGTAAGGTCGAGTTAGCAAAGCTATATTCGTGTATTTTTCCTGTAATTTCTTAACAATATTTCCTGTTCCATCAGGGCTTGAATCATCAACAACAACTATTATAAGGTCAGTCTCCAGAGATTCGATAGTGGAGATCAAGTTTTCAATATTTTCCGCTTCGCAATATGTGGGCAAAACTATAGCCACATCAGGATTTTCCTCATCATCCGCTTGATCAAGTTTCAACGTTTCAATCGACCATCACTTAACGATGTCTTATGTTTTTTATGTCTGTATATATGAAACTTTCGTGTGCACAATCTTGAAAACTAATTTGGGGTCACAATACTATTTTGAAACATCCCGAGACTTTTGCAGGTCAAAGGTCTCTTACCACTTTTTAATATGGACAAAAATCGTTCCGCAGTCGTCCGTCATCACAAGCATGATGAGCTTCAAGGTTTTGTTTATTCAATTATATTCTGGGGCAAGGTTTTTAAAATGGTCATGCAACAAATGAGAGCTCAAAGCAGAGATAATGTTGGAGAATATGTTATGGATCCTGATGTGTTCAAAGTGTTGATAACTGGGACTACAGGCTTTATTGGAAGCCACCTAGCTCAGAAATTGACGGAGCAAGGGCATGATGTTTATGGACTTGAGAGATATGTGACAGGACGGTATGTTTTAGGAAATCGAAGGGAAATGAAAACGGTATTTGGAGATTTGAAGGAATATTATGTTGTGAGAGACATTGTTCGGCAGGTTCAACCTGATGTTATAATCCATTTGGCAGCGGTAAGTGCAGTCGCATATAGTTATCAGCACCCTCATGAAGTGATGGAAAACAATGTTCTTAGCACAATTAATTTGGCAGAAGCCAGTCTTCACGAAACTCCAAATCTTCGTCAATTCTTGTTTGCTTCAACTTCAGAAACCTATGGAAATGGACCTTGCCCAAAAAAGGAGGACACTCCCCAAAATCCAAATAGTCCTTATGCGGTAAGCAAGCTGGCTTCAGAAAAGTATTTGCTTTATATGCGGGAAGCTTACGGATTTCCAGTGACAGTGCTTAGAAACTTTAATACATATGGTCGCAAAAACAATACACACTTTGTTGTGGAGCGAACAGTTGTTCAAATGTTGAAAAATGAGAATGTGCGCTTGGGAGATCCAATACCTGTGCGTGACTTTTTGTATGTTGATGATCATGTTAATTCGTATCTAGCATGTTTGAATAATTCAAACGCTATAGGTGAAATATTTAATTTTTGTACTGGAAAAGTAATTTCGATAAAGGAGCTTGTGGGAAAGATTTCTCAGCTTACAGGCTATAACAAAGAGATATGCTGGGATACCATACCTCGAAGACCTTTAGATATAAAAGAGTTAGTGGGGGACTATTCAAAAGCCAATCGCGTCCTTGGTTGGGAACCAAAATATAGCTTGGAGGAAGGGTTGAAACTCACAATTGATTTCTGGCGTCAAAGACTTGATTGCAGAACGCAATGACCACAACATTACGCTTCATTTGGCAATATCGAAGGAAAAGGATTTGTCAGGTCTACCGTGAATCTAGGCCAAAGAAAGCATTTAAGTTGACGTTGAAGATCGTTGTGACCGATTTTGTATTGCATTAAAGCGTAACTGGGTTGGCACAATTTATAAGAATCGTGGAACAGATTAGCAGAGAAGGGAAGCTTATCTGATGAAGACTCTGATCGCCACTTTAGCCTATTATCCGTATGTGGGGGGACATGCTGTTTTAACAAGAGCGATGGCTGAGGGACTTGCTAAGAGAGGACATGACATTTTCGTTTTAACTTCAAATTTAATTCAATTTTCTCCCTTGGTGAAAACCAGTGCAGGTTTTGCGCTTGTGAATAAAATACCGGTTCTCAGGTTTGACTCAATCTGGCCTGACTTGTCTAATTCTCGTGATTTCGGGGGTGCATTCACTGCATTGATTGATAATCTTAGTAGACTAGATGAAGAAAACTCTAGCTTACAGAACATGTTTATTCTAATGCGAAGTTTATCCTTCCCTTTTAGTCCTCAAACACTCCTTTGGGGATTGACGAGCAGATTCCAAGCTAGTATCATTCATGCCATTGACCTCGTGTGGTCAACATCGTTCACAAGTTTCTTGATCGCAAAAAAGAAGAGAATACCATTTGTTATTACTCCTCTTCTTCACACGCATTCGCAACGGCATAGAGGAGAATCGCTGTCCAAGGTTATGAGAGAGGCAAGTGCTGTTATAGCTGTGACAGAATCGGAACAGGAGTTTATCTTAAAAAAAGGTGTGGAAAAGAGGAAAGTTCACCATATTAGTTTAGGAATTGATACGGATGCTCTCAACGGAGGAGATGCCATGATGTTTCGGCTAAAATACAAGATTCCTTTTGAGGATTCGATTATCCTTTTCATCGGAAGAAAGGAAGTCGATAAGGGAGTCATTCAGTTAATAAAAGCTATGAATTATGTTTGGAAGTCCATGCCGAAGGCTAGACTTGTGATTGTCGGTCCAAATGGAATACTTCCAACGGATGTGAGAACATATCGTAACATAATGTTGTCCATTCCGCCAGAAAAAAAGGAGAAGGTCCTTGATTTAGGAGTTGTGCATGAACTAGATAAACTGGGTGCTCTCGCTGCTTCTGACATACTTGCCATGCCTTCTGTAAGAGAGTCTTTTGGTCTTGTATACTTGGAAGCGTGGTATTATCATAAGCCTGTTATTGGTGCAGCATGCAAGCCAGTCTCTGACATTATAGATCATCAAACAAATGGATTGCTCGTCAGGTTCGGAGATGAAAAGCATTTGGCTGATAGTATTCTTACATTATTGAAAAATGAAGAGATAAGAAAAGAATATGGTGACAATGGTTACAGAAAGCTGATGATGAAATATACCTCTAATATAATGATTGATGAATTGGAGAAAGTTTACCAATCAATTGTTATGGATTAACACTCACTTTGACAGACGGAAAAGTGATAAGGTCGGATTAGATGCCTCGACTGGCTGTACTCCATTATGCTTTGGGCAGGTTTGGGGGAGCCGCAAAAATAGCTATCCTCCAAGCAGTATATCTTAGCCGAATGGGCTTCAATGTTGAAATGTTCTATGGCGGACCAATTTTAGATGATTGGAAAAGAAAAGCTATGGAAAGAGTGCCTGTCAATTCTTTACCTCTTGGTCTTCCAAAATCGCTGCAGGACGCTAAGAACATAATAATGACTTTGAAAGAGCTTAGAGCGTTTGATGCAATCCTAGTTTCCTATGGAGTCTGTCCTTTCTTTGCTTTTTACTTGACCATGTTTTTTGGGCGCAAAGTTATTTGGTATTGTGGTGAGCCCCTTCGAGCTTTATGGGAGGAGTATGTGTCTATGGAAAGCTATAAGGGCCTAAGCCGTACCGTCGAACCGACAAGTAGGGTGCTATACGGTAAGACTTATTCATCGCTTTTTCTTTCAAGAAGACTCTATAACGCCTCGATTCATATTATTCGAACTCTTGACAGGAGAACAGCTAAGTCCTACCGAAAAATCATCGCGAACAGTAGGTTTACAGGAAAGATAATAGATCAGCTTTATAGTCGAAATGACGGAGTGATTGTCGTTTATCCAGGCATTGACCTTGCACAATATCCAAATGTCGAGGTAGGTAAGTGTCAAGCAGACTTCATACTCGCCGTTGGCGCGATGATTCCCATGAAAAACCACATCACCCTACTAAAGGCGTTCAAGAAACTACAGCGGCAACACAAAGCACAGACGAAACTTGTAATAGTAGGGGACGGCCCTTTAAAGTCTGAAATATTATCTGCAATTCAAGAGTTGAATCTTAATGTGGAATTGAAAGCAAATGTTACGGAAGAGGAACTCTTTGCTTATTACATGAAGTGCAGGTTTGTAGTCCATGTTGCCTTGTACGAACCCTTTGGGCTTGTTCCTTTGGAAGCAGCTGTTTTCGGAAAACCTGCAATCGTCTCATCAGTCGGTGGTCCAAAAGAAATCGTCGTTAATAATCAGACTGGACTTCTGGTCAATCCTTTTGACCCTGAAGAGATCAGCAACGCCATGTCATATCTTGTTAGGAACAAAAAGCGAACATGTGAGATGGGACTCAAGGCTCATAAACGTGTTATAGAAGAGTTTAACATGGAAAAGTCTTCAGAAAGAATTGCGGAAATATTGCGTTCCATAATCTAGTAGGCAGATGTATGAAACGGGAAATCCACAATTAGTCTTTTGGCGCGTTACCGCTTCGCTTAGTCCATTGAAGTTTTGTCTTCAATCTCTGATATATGTATGGGTATACTGCTAGGCACGCCAAAGTTGCAATTAGTGTTATCCCCGAGATTTTCAATCCGATGTCCGCAAAAGTTTGTCCCGTAAAGTAGAGGGTAACATCGTATTCTCCAGTCTTGTTGATGAAGAAACCGTTGACGACCGAATAGGCAGTGACTGGCGATATTTCTTGATCATCCACAAAAGCTTTCCAAAGCGGATGGTGCGCTTCAGAGAATATTAAAAAGAAGGGTTCATCGGTTTCCACGTGGACGACATATCTACTTTCATCGATTTTGAGCCAATTAATTGAAGGACTTGGATGGTTTATGCAAAAAACATCGTTTAAAGATGTCATGTCTTCTGATCCAGTAATTGAGTAAAATGCCAGTTGATCAAATTTAACGTGCCCTGTGTTTTCCACGGATATCGTGAGGTTGGACCTTGTTAAGTAAGAAGAGCCTAGTTCAACCCATCCGTATTCTTCTGAGGCATTATCACATGTGACTGTAGCTGTGAAGTTGTCGAGTCTGAATGTCAAGTTTCCAAGTCCAGGTCCATAAGCAATTCGTGCGGCTATCCTGTACCAACCTTCTCTGGGGATTACCATGCTTGCGCAGAGTGTTGATGAAGAGAAAGACTCTAACATATCTCCCTGATAGGGTGTCCCAACCAAGCGCCACTCGGGCGGCAGGTGATATGCTAAGGCGTGCGCTGAACTAAGCAGATACACGATTCTTCCTGAATATTCCTGAAGTCTATCGGTCACTTCTTTGATTTGTTGGTCTAATGTGGATGTTTTTACGATCGCGACAGCATCCACGTCATTCCAGCCTGTTCCATCGTTCGTTAAGGCAATTGTGTGGCTTCCTTTTTCCAAATACAAGGAACCTAGATTCGTCCATTTCAAGAAAGCCCAGGAATCGGCCTGAGGTCGAATTGTCTTAATAGGAAGCCCGTCGACATGTATTGCCAAGTTTCCTCTATTCTGGGTATATCCCACGCGTGCTAAAACCGTGTATTCTCCGTACTCATCTGCTTCAAAAGGAATGCTTATTCGGTTGTTTCCTTGAGTTGTGAGGGTGTTTCCACCGAGGACAAGTGATCCCACTTCTCTCCAAGAACTGGCTGGGGCCCAATATTCGGTGTAATTTCGACTTGCAGCTCCATATTGAGACGCAGTTATGACGTTCATTTTGCTGGAAGAAAGCATTACTAGATCTAATAACTCGCTATCGGCAAACAATAGGGCTTTTGAGTTGTTGAAAACCACATTTCCGAATATGTCTTCGGCATCTAGCTGGTCGGCGAATATTGGAACAGTTTGATTAGGATTGAAAGAGTCGATTTTGAGAAGGGAAAACAGACTTCTTAAACCACCTGTGACAACAATGTGCTGGGTTGCCCCGAAAATTCTTGACTCGTGGAAAGCATTTTCGACTATAATAGATTGAGATTGATTGTAAACCACTACCGCCCCTTGTTGATTCAAGAAAAACGTTTTGGCGGTTTCGCTACAGTATGGAGGCATTACTACATATTTGTAGTTGAGAGCGCCCAGTAGTACAAGTAATTGGTCTGTCATTGTTCCTCGAACTTGTTGGAAGCGTAGGTGATCAACGAGCATACGTGACTTCAGCTCCCAACCTCCGTCTTGAAGCACTGGCTTGTCATGGATAAAGGAGCTTTCATAGCCAATGTCGTGGCCCCACCCTACAGGGGTCAGCATTCCTGGGGATCCGATATCAGTAACGTTGTCGGTGAGTTCCCATTCACTGGGGCTTCTCCCCACTGAGATGATTTTGAAGTCCCCTGGTTGTTCTGCAATCCATTCGTAGGGTGAAAGAGCATTTGCAGGTGGCTGATTCGCTTGAAGACCATGCTGCAGAAAGAACCAGCATGACAGGAAGCCGCTTAGTAATACAAGAATAAGCAGAATCACACAGAAATGGTGTAGAAAGTTGTGGAACGGTTTCACAATTCTATCAAGCAGATCTGAGGAAAGGCGAACGGCACGTTTCTCTTGGTCATCTGGCCTCAGGATCAGAAGTGTTTCGGAAGGTTTTTCTCTGGTTTGTTGGGTTTTTCTTTTTGATAGATAACTTATGATCATGCTCACGAGTATTGCGATGAAGAAAGCGTGGGAGAACGCTGTAATCATCGAAAATCTGTTTGCTGCTCTGAAAACACTAAAGTGTGGAATGTTGAACCAAGCCCAAACAAAAATGTAATCAAATGGAGGGTTGGGTCCTTTGGCGAGGAAAGTTGAAATAAGTGCAGAGAACAGGAAGAAAAGCGTGTATCTGTCTCTTCTGAAAACTATGGTAAAATATGCAAGTAGATAAATGCCAAGCAGTATTAGTTGAACAGGTAGTAGTTGGAGGTCGATCTCGCTCCGAATGTCAACGATGTTGATGTATCCCCAAATCTCAACTCCTTTCAAAGTGAAAGAGTCAATCATGTTTTTGTAGCTGTGCATAAAAGCTTCTTCAATTTGATAGCCGAATTCTGGAGAATAGAACCTGGCCTGCACATTGAGTGCGAAAGGCAGGACATAGAAAGCTGAGAGAAGGAGAGCCAAAATGCCGGAGCAAAAGACCACCTTGAGAGATCTCTTTAATCTTTTCTTGAGATCAATCGTGCTTGTTGGTGTCAAAACATAAAAGGCTAAGAACAATGCTAGGAAACTCGTGTAGATAACAACAGATCCTGGGTAAAAACCAGTTAAGCATATCGAAAACATTAGTGCAAAAAGTGTTGAATCTTTAAGTCGTCCACTTTTGAGAGCTCGATCGAATAGCAGAAACAGCAGAGGAGCGAGAGCGTAGCCGAAGAGTATGTCAACGTGCATTTCAGTGTATTGTGTGAATATCCATTGGTTTAGAATGTAAACAAGCGAAGAAGAGAAGGCTGCTAGGCTACTGCGAGTGTAGTTATATGCAAAAATGTACATTGAGAATCCAGCTACAAGAAATAGGGCAAAAGTGAAAACTTTGACGGTTTCAACTCCGCCTTGGCATGCTAGGTTCGTGATCATCATGAAGAAATCCATAGAGTTTATTTGTTCGACAAACCCAAAGGAGTATGGCCGCCAAACGCATAACCATCGGAAGTCTTTCCCATAGAGATATACTCTAGAAATCCAACCGAGAACGTCGCCACCCGCAGGCCAAGCATCAGAAAAGAAATTTCGAAAGATGACGAGTGCTATTATGAAAATGATACAGAAGTAAATGAGGGCACGTCCATACTTGTTTTCGATGGATCCCCTTAGCTTCATTGAAATGCCTGATTCTGATGTACTAGGCATCGTTGAGTCTCACGACCGATAGTGAAATACCTTGTTAGGATTTGCAGGTTTATAAAACTAATCATAATGGATAATTTCACCCAGCCTGACAAATTTAAACTCTTTTTCTTCGTTTAGCTGGATTTGAACCTCGGAGATGCGAAACACCACAGATGAAGTGATGATTTAGAGAAAGAGTGCGCTCAATTTGAGGATTGATGGGTTTTCACAGTAGTTCGGAGTATAGCTGATGATAGATTCCCGCAATTCTTTCCCAGGAATATTTTTGGGTGACAACTTTTCTAGCGTTTGCACCGATGGTTTTCATCCGTTTCTCGTCATTGAGCAGATTTAGTATTTCATCAGCTAGAAGTTCTGATCGGCCTGGTTCTACGAGGATGCCAGTTTTCCTGCTTTCGATGATTTCGGCTGGTCCGCCAACGTCTGAAGCTACGACGGCTTTCGCGCATGCCATTGCCTCTATTAAGGCTTTTCCGAAGGGTTCTCCAAGTGTTGGAAAGCAAAAGATGTCGCATTGTTGGTAGTATTTGGGCATTTCAGTGTGCGGGACAAAGCCTTCAAAAGTGACATTTTTGCTTATTTTCAGTGTTTCAGCCAGTTTCTGCAGGCGTAGCCTATCAGGGCCGTTTCCAATTATTCTTAATCTTATGTTCTTGTATTTTTCCATTGCAGTAGGTATAGCTTTGATTAGGAACTCTATTCCTTTTAGTTTGTAGAGATAGCCTACAAACAGCAGTTCAGGGTTTTCTTTCTGTGTATAGGCATTTGAAGGTTTAAAAAGTTCTATGTCTACCCCTAAGGGAATGACCCATATCTTTTCTTCATCGAAAAAGTCCGAGTAAATCTTCTTTACTTGATTAGTGATTGTTACCAGTCTATCACATTTTTGGATTGTTTTTCGGTGCAGCTGAGACGTTAACTTCAGCGAAATTCTTTCGTCGAAAGGTCTCGGGTACATGTGAACTGATAGCGGGCCGAAAACAAACGGTGGTTTCTTGGTTTTACCTAGAATGGCCAGCAAGCTGAAAGTTTGATCATACACTGCGGGCAACATGTGATGTATTATGTCAATTTCCTGGTCTTTGAGAATTTGAGTTGATTTTTGGTAACTACGAATCATGAATTCAACGTGGCTCATGTATTTATCAATAGGGTTGGCCGTTGGCAAGAATTCCATGTGCCCCATTTGATGTACTGTTGCATTTTCTAAGGGCTTTTCTACGCGAACCAAGGCTGAGATTGCTTCAAAGTGGTAATTGAATCTCTTTAGATTTTGGAGAATCTTGTAACAGGAGATCCCCTCGCTTGACAAAAGATGATCCGTGAAGGTATAGGATGCCGAAGGAACCAGTATTCTAGTCATCGTTTTGCCTTCTGGATTCCCGAGGTTTTGACAACTTCAGTGTTTATCTCCTCGCGATATTTATCTTCTCTTTGTTAGGGTATGTTTAATGTTCACGATAACCCGCAAAGAGTGTGTGAAAGGGTGAGAATTACATTACCATCAATACTCTGTAGCCAGTGGCGACTCCTTTTCAACGCCAGTTTCCAATAATAACCTGAGCGCCGATGTTGCCCTGAAAGCCTGCAGAAGCAATCATGCGCGGCATATACTTCAGAGAAGCCACATGATGATTTCAAAAGGGTGCCTAGAAACGGTGAAGCCCTCCGAAAGGCGCATGAGACAGCCATGGCTTACGCGTTTTCTGGGATAAGCCTTGATTGCTTTGTCATATTGAAACTACGTCTTTTTCTCTATGGCTGTCGACTGCGTCCCTGTTGTTCCTAGAAATGGAGGGCCACGCTTCAACATTTTTGATCACGCGAAAGATGAACATGACTGCGTTTATTAGAGTGCCGAAGAGGTTGCAGCGATAATAACGATGCTCCTAGAAAACGGGAGATCAGGAAATGAGGTTTCCGCCTGGGCGGTTAGGCGAGCAGTGGTTTTCGACAGTCGGATATTTGAAAGGAGAATTGCTGACGAGGTAGAGAAGGTTTGCCGCAGAAAGTCTTACTA
>Ga0315279_10011771_pt1 | contig 10066 bp, 5 predicted proteins | sample YL17G06_20_MG_FD_203694 | JGI IMG/M metagenome (GOLD analysis project Ga0315279, IMG submission 203694) | Sediment microbial communities from Yellowstone Lake, YNP, Wyoming, USA - YL17G06_20 | ecosystem: Environmental > Aquatic > Freshwater > Lake > Sediment | place: USA: Wyoming | collected...
GCGGGGCGGGGCCGGCGTCACTTCCGGCGTCGCGCCGGCCTTGGGACGCTGCCTGGCCGTCTGGGCGTGCAAGGGGATGGCGAGAAAGAGGAGCGCAAGACAGAACTTCGAAATGCTCGACATGGCTCGAATGTAGCACAGGCGATCGGGGATTGGGGAAGTCCGAAGTCCGAAGTCCGAGGTCCGAAGTCCAAAGTCCGAAGGTCTGGCCCAAGGCCCAAGGCCCAAGGCCCAAGGACCAGGGATCAGGGATCAGGAGCCCGGAGCCCGGAGCCAGAAGCCAAGGGCGGAAGCCCTGACCTACGCCTCGGGCAGCCAGATGGAGAACACGGTGCCGGTGTCGGCAGAGGAGAGGAACGACACGCGCCCCTTCAGGTACTGCTCGACGATGAGCTTCACGCTGTAGGTGCCGATGCCGCGGCCACGCGGCGCCTTGGTGCTGAAGGAGCGCTGGAAGACCTGGAGCTGCAGGTGCTCGGGAATCGTTCCCGGGTTCGACACCTGGAAGAGCACGCCGTCGGAGGCCGCCTGCGCCGAGATCGTCACAGACTCGCCTTCGCGCACGGCTTCGAGCCCGTTGCGGACGAGGTTGCCGAGCGAGCGGATCAGCTGGGTGCGATCGGTCCGCAGCCGCCCATCGGGTGAGGCCGGGCGGCAGACGAGTTCCCGTCCTTCGGCAAGCGGCGACAAGCGGTACTGCTGGTGGACCGCCCGCGCGATGTCGTTCATCGTCACGGTGTCGGCGTGCGTCGTCAGCTCGCCGCGTTCGGCCAGCAGCAGGTCGCGCTGCGCCTGGATTTCCTCGAGCAGCTGGCCGGTGGCGTGCACGAGCGACTGCGCAGCGTCCTTCGCCTGCGCCGGATCGGTCGCCGACACCAGGCGCGCGAGGCCGTGGACGGCGTTGGCCGCGCCCAGCACGTCGTGGAAGAAGATGCGCTCCAGCGCCTCGCGCCGCTTCTGGTCGCTGATGTCCTCGAGCGCGACGAGTAGCACGTCGTGACCGGCCACCTGCATGGGCGTGGCGAAGATGCGGAACTCGAACGATCGTTCCTTGCCCTCGATCGCGGTCGTGATGCGGCATTCGCGCACGCTCTGCGTCCCGCCGCGCGCCGCCCGGATGGCGTGCGCCGCGCCGCACTCGGCACAGTTGCGCGACGTTCCGCAGCCCCCTTCCATCTTGTCGGAGCAGACGCAGGCGAGCGCCTCGCCCAGGCGGAGGCCATGCGCGTCGGAGGGCGACATCACCTCGAAGGCGGCGAGCGCGCGGCCGTTGAGGGCGACGATCTGCCGGTTTGCGTCGAGCAGCAGGGCGGCTGTCGGGAAGGCCTCGAGCATCGCGGCGACCAGCGGCAAGCGCGTCAGATCGCCGGCGGCGCGATGGATGACCGCCTCTGGCGTCCGCACCGGCGAATCGAAGTACGTGAGCGCCTGTCTGTGTTCCATGGTCATCGCCTGCCAAAGCAGCGGGCCGGCAGACAACGCGCGGCGCCGTGCCGCTCGAGTGTTTCGCAGGTATCGTCTGCGTACGCGGGGAAGCTTTGATTTTACAGCCTGCAACACGTCCCCGGGAACCATTTCCAGCCGGGCAACGATTCCCGGAAACTGTCGAGCCGGCTTGGTCGCGCCGCCGACTGAAGGGCCTCGAGCCGCGTTCAGGCCCTGAGCCTCCGAGCCTGTCAGGCCCTAAGCCGTAAGCCCTAAGCCCTGAGCCTGGGTCGTCGTCCTCTTCTTCACCTCCCCCTTGAGGTGATTGTCGTACCACGCCAGGATCCGCTGCTCGAAGTCGATGCTCTCCGACACGCTGCCGGGCGGCCGGTGCGCGCCGTTCACGTAGCGCACCCACTCGACCTCCTTGCCGAGCCGCCGCAGCGCGTAGTAGATCTCGCGCGACTGGCTGGACGGTACGTTCGGATCCTGGTCGCCGGTGATGCACAAGAGCGGCGTCGTGATGCGATCGGCGTGCAGGATCGCCGAGTGATCCAGGTAGCGCTCGGGGTGTTCCCACAGTGTCGCGCCCAGGCGGTCCTGGCTCTTCTCGGGCGCGTGGACGTTGCGCACGCCGAGCCGCGGGCTGTCGGTGTAGAAGCTGACCATGTCCACCTTGCCCGAGATGTTCACGGCCGCCTTGAACCGGTCGGTCTGCGTGATGAGCAGCACCGTGGCGTAGCCGCCGTAGCTGGTGCCGTGCACGCCGAGGCGATCCGCATCGGCAACGCCCATCTCGATCAGCTTGTTCGCGGCGGAGGTGACCCCCTTCACCCACGCCTCGCCCGGCCGGCCGACGACCAGGTTCACCGACGGGTGGAACACCGCGTAACCGTGGCTCGCGAGAAAGGCCGCGCGCGCGTTGAAGCCGTTGTCGAAGAACGTCTCGTAGATCTCGAACACGGTCGGGTACTTCCGGCCGCGGACATAGTTGACCGGGTAGCGCAGCACGCCGTACAGCACCTTGCCGTCGCCGTCGCGGTACGACACGAGCTCGGACGTCGGCAGCAGCCGATCCGCCAGCCAGGGATTGCTGTCGGTCAGCTTGCGGATCGATGTGAACGCCGCGTCGGCCACGTAGAGGTCGTTCGGGCGATCGCCGTCCGAGGCGAGGAACACGAACGAGCGCCCGTCGCGCGCCATCCGGAAGTTACCGTACAGCCGGCCGTCCCTGACCAGGGGCGTCCGGATCCTGGTGGCGATGTTGAGCCGCTGCAGGCCGCGCTCCCAGCGGTCGCGCTCCGAGCAGGTCAGGTAGATGTCGGCGCCGTCCGGGCTCCACTCGAGCGCGTCGATCTTCGGATTCTTCTCCTCGTCTTCTTCGTTCAGCGTCAGGATCGGCTCGCGCTTCCCGTCGGCAACGGTCACCACGTACCAACCTTTCTTGCTGGTGATGAGCAGCCGCGAGCCGTCGCGGCTGAACGGACCGACCGAGAAGGTCTCCTTCGTCTCTTCTTTCGATTCGGGCCGGGCAAGCTCGGCCCCTACGGTCTTCGCCACCTCGGCCACCGGACGCACCTCCGTAGGGGCGGAGCTTGCTCCGCCCTTCTCCGCGCCCTTCTCGGGCGGCGGCGGCGTCAGGCTGCGCGGCTTCGCCTCGTCGATGCGCTGGACGAACACCTCACCCTTCTTCGCGTACGCGAACGTGCGCCCGTCATCCGACCAGCGGAGCGTCAGGCCTTTGAGATCCTTCGCCTCGACGATCGTCTTCGGCGCCGGGCCCGGCCCCGCCGTCTCGCGGACTGTCAGGTCCGCGAGCATCAACCGGTTGCTCGTGCCGTTGATCTCCTCGTAGTCGGTCTTCTCGGTCACGTCCTCGAGGAAGGTGACGAACGAATCGTCGCGGGCGACGGTGTAGCTCGAGATCTTCCGCTCCGGCAGCAGATGGTTCGCCTCGCCGGTTGCCAGGTCGATCTCGGCGAGCGCGCGCTTCCGCGCACTGCGCTGCAGCGCGTCCCATTCGAGGAACGGTTCCTTCGACGAGTGCACGATGATCGGGCCCGCCGTGAGCTGCTTGAATCGATCCCTGGCCTCGCGCTCCCATTCCGCCGTGCGGAGCGTGACGAGCAGTCGCCGGTCGCCGGTCGTCCACTCGAGGCCGCTGTTCGTGCCGCAGGTCACGTTGGGCCGGCGCGGCACCTCGGTGAGCGTCGCGCGCGCCGCGTCCCAGACGTACAGCGCCGGTCCGGCGGGGGGTGGCGGCGTGGCCCGCGCAGGATCATTCGCGCCTCTTCCCCGGCCTGCGCGGGTTCCGGGCTTCAGCCCGGGACTCGCTGCGGCGGCCGGCGGCGCGGGCTCGGACAACAAAATCGCCAGCCGCGTGCCATCGTGCGACCATGCCGCCCGCGTGAAATTCACCAGGGTGTCCTTGAACGGCGCCTGCGCAGCGCCGGTCTGCGTATCGATGACGAGCAGCCGCGAACGCGATGGCGCCACGTAGGTCGGATCGCCGGCGCGGTAGTTGTCCACCTCCGCGTTGTCGTAGCTGCGACGCAGCGTCACCGCCACGCGCGCGCCGTCGTCGGACAGGTCGGCGATCGACAGCGCGGCGACCTGCAACATGTCTTCGGCGGTGAACGGCCCGCGCGGTTGCGACGCCCGGGACGCGGCGGACAGCAGGCCCGCGCGCGAGGCGAGCGACACGAATGCCAGAACGGCGACCACGAGAACAATGAACTTGCGCATGGCGGCCTCGCTGGAGGGTGGGTCAGGCTTTCGGCCTTGGGCGTTGGGCGTTTGGGCGGCGCGAGTATAGCTGATCGAAGCTTGTCATTTACAATGCCACTCGGCTGGTGCAGCTTCCGGCCCAGTTGAGGAGAGACGTGATGAAACGCGCAGTCTTCGTCCTGATGGTTCCAGCGCTCGTCTCGCTCGCCTCGTCTTCGCCGCGGACCAGCGCCGCACAAGCTCCGCCCGCGGCCCAGGAGACCTCCGCTTTGCGCGGAGCGGACGCACCGCCGAACGCGATCTGGCTCGACAGCCTCGACCTGCGCAAGATGGTCCAGCGCCGCCAGCAGCCACGCGCCGGCCGCTCGTGCCGCAACAATCCGCTCACCCTCGATGGCGTCGTCTATCAACACGGCATCGGCACCCTCTCGATCAACGAGCTCATCGTCGATCTGAAGGGCCAGGCCGTCCGCTTCGTGTCGATGATCGGCATCGACGACGACTCGAAGGCCGGCCCGGGATCGTTCACTTACGAGATCTGGGTGGACAACAGGAAGCGCGTGATCTCGGACGTCATCAGGGCCGGCGACAAGCCCCGCTTCGTGTCGATCGATCTGACCGGCGCGCGGCTCCTGGAACTCTTCATCGACGATGGCGGCGACGTCAGCACGGGCGACTACGTCGATTGGGCCGGCGCGATGATCGTGATGGAGCCGGGCGCGACCGGGAAACCGGAGAGCTGGAGCCTCCCCTCCGAGCCGCCGCCGCCGATCGCATCCGGCTGGCCCGCTGCGCCGCGGATCAACGCGCCGCACATCACCGGCGGCACGCCGGGCCGGCCGTTCCTCTTCCGGATCCCCGCGACAGGTGAACCGCCGCTGACGTTCGCAGCAACGAACCTTCCCGCGGGCCTGAAACTCGACCATCTGACCGGCATCATCACCGGCTCACTCGAGCGCGCCGGCCGCACGCAGGTCGCCCTCACCGTTACCGGGCCGAAGGGCAAGGCAACCAGCACGCTCACCATCGTCGGTGGCAACGACGCGCTGGCGCTGACGCCGCCGCTCGGCTGGAACTCGTGGAACGTCTGGGGTGATTCAGTCGACGACGCCAGGGTGCGCGCGGCCGCCGATGCCATGGTCACGAGCGGCCTTGCCGCGCACGGCTACCAGTTCATCAACATCGACGACGGGTGGGAGGGACAGCGGGACGCGAACGGCGTGCTGCAGCCGAACCGGAAGTTCCCGGACATGAAGGCGCTGGCCGATTACGTGCACGGCCGGGGATTGAAGATCGGCATCTACTCGTCGCCCGGGCCGCGCACGTGCCAGGGCCTGACGGCCAGCTACCAGCACGAGGAGATCGACGCGCGGACGTGGGCCGAGTGGGGTATCGACCTCCTGAAGCACGACTGGTGCTCCTACGAACAGATCGCGCGCGACACCAGCCTGACGGAGTTGCAGAAGCCGTACCTCGTGATGCGAAACGCGCTGAACAAGGTGAACCGCGACATCGTGTACAGCCTGTGCCAGTACGGCATGGGCAAGGTCTGGGAGTGGGGCGCGGAGGTGGGCGGCAACTACTGGCGCGTCAGCGGCGATCTGACCGACGTCTGGTCGAACATGGCGGCCATCGGCTTCCGCCAGGCCGGCCGCGAGCAGTGGTCGAAGCCCGGCCACTGGACGGATCCCGACATGCTCGTCGTCGGCAAGGTCGGATGGGGGCCCGACATTCACGACACGCGCCTGAAGCCGAACGAGCAGATCACGCACATCACGCTGTGGGCCCTGCAGGCGGCGCCGCTGCTCATCGGCGCGGACATGTCGCAGTTCGACTCGTTCACGACCGGCCTGATGACCAACCACGAGGTGCTCGAGGTGGACCAGGACGTCATGGGGCGCGGCGCGGCGCGCGTGTTCCAGGACGAACGCCTCGAGGTCTGGGCGCGGCCGCTGTCGGACGGCACGATCGCGGCGGGACTCTTCAACCGCGGGTTGCAGGCGGCCAGCGTCAGCGTGCGTTTTGCGGATCTGCATGTGGGCGGCAGCCAGGTGGTGCGCGATCTGTGGCAACAGAAGGACCTGGGCGTCTTTGCCGATCGGTTCACGGCCGCGGTGCCCGCGCACGGCGCGATCCTCGTGAAGATCGGGCGGCCGCGCCCGCGGACCAGGCCATGAGCCCTGAGCCTTGAGCCCTAAGCCATTCCCTTCGGAGGTTTTCTCGTGCGCCGTGTGATGCTCCTCTCGCTCGCCATTGCCTTCGCGCCGATCGGCGGGGCGCCCCGCCTGGCTGGCGCCGGCGCGCCGCCGCTCGAGGACGTGCTGCGCCGCGCGGGCCAGTGGGTACAGCGGTTCGCCGACGACAGCGTGTTCGTGGTGGCGGAGGAACGGTACGAACAGGAGTACCGCGTGCGGGAGCGGTCGTCCTGGCTGGTGGAGCACCGCGATCTCGTGTCGGAGATCGTGCTCGTCGCGACGCCCGAAGACGAGGCGCGTCGCGGCTATCCGTGGGTGCAGTTCCGCGATGTCGTCGAGGTGGACGGCAACCCCCTGCCCGATCACCGCGGCCGGCTCGAGCGGCTCTTCAAGGAGGTGTCCGATTCCTCCTACTCGCGAGCGCGAGCGCTCATCGAGGAGAGCGCGCGCTTCAACCTCGGCCCGCTGATCCGCGAGATCAACGTCCCGTCGTTCGCGCTGTTCGTCCTGCATCCGCGCAACCAGTCCCGGTTTCGTTTCGCCTCGAACGGTGAGGACCCGATCGACGGCACGCGCGCCACCGTCGTGACCTACCGCGAGCGCGAGCGGCCGACCATGATCCGGTCGCTGCGCCGCGAGGACCGCCCTGCCAGGGGCAGCGCCTGGATCGATGGGGCGACCGGCCGCGTGATGAAAACGGTCCTCGAGGTGGACACCGACCGGCACTGGGTGACCGGGACCGAGGTCACCTACGGCCGCGACGCGCGGCTCGACCTCTGGGTGCCGCTGGTGATGCACGAACGGCATCAGGCGGGAGCAGACGAGTCCGTCGACTGCACGGCGCGGTACTCGAACTACCGGCGCTTCGACACGAGCGCGCGCATGGTCGTCCCGAAGTAGGCGCCCGGACCGTCGGACGACGTCGTCCGGCGTCCGGCGTCTCGGCCGGAGCCCGGAGCCTGGAGCCCGGAGCCGTCCGGCCTCGGCCGACCTTCGGACATCGGACTTCGGACATCGGACTTCGGACTTCGGACGACGAACTTCGCTATACTGCGCGCGCCACACGGAGGTGAATCCCATGCACGTCAGCTGTCATCGGTTGTTCCGGATCGGCTCCAGCCTGCTCCTCACCGTGCTCGCGCTGTCCGCGCTCGTCGGCGCGCAGGGATCGAACGTGAAGACCGGCCCGCAGGCGCCGGCTGTCAAGGCCGGCGACGTCAAAGCCGACTATGAGCGCGCCTACGGCCTGCGCGATCGCGTGCAGGACAAGCTCTTCAACGTGCCCGACGCGCCCGCCTGGGTCGAAAAGACGACGAAGTTCTCGTATCGAAAGACGGTGAAGGGCGGCAACCAGTTCGTCCTGGTGGACGCGAGTGCGGCCACCAAGGCGCCCGCCTTCGATCACGAGAAGCTGGCGGCGGCCCTCTCGACGGCGGCGAGCGCCAAGTACACCGCGGTCACCCTGCCGTTCAGCACGTTCACCTTCGTCGAGGACATGAAGGCGATCGAGTTCACCATCGGCGGCGGCGGTCGCGGCGGTGGCGGCCGCGGCACCGGGGCGGGCGCTCCCGGCGAGCCGGCCCCGGCGGTTCCGCGGTGGCACTGCACGCTCACCGACTACCAGTGCACCCGGCGCGCGGCCGCGACCGCGGCTCCAGGCGCGCCCGGCCAGGGCCGCGGGCGCGGCGGCGCGGCGCCAGCCGGCGCCCAGGCGGCCGAGCAGCCGCAGGTGCGCGTGTCGCCCGACGGCAAGACCGAAGCCTTTATCCAGAACTTCAACGTGTACATTCGCCCGGCCCCACGAGCGCCCGAGCCTGGCGGGGTGCAGGGGTCCCCGCCGCCGCCCAGAAATATCACGCCACTCTCGTGGGACGGCTCGGAGGGCGAGGCGTACATCATCAACTCGGTTGCCTGGTCGCCCGACTCGAAGAAGATCGCCGCCTACAGGCGGCGTCCCGGCTACCGGCGCATGGTCAACTACGTGCAGTCCTCGCCCGACGACCAGCTGCAGCCGAAGTTCTCGTCGAACTACTACCAAAAGCCCGGTGACGTCGTCGATCTCGACCAGCCGGTGCTCTTCGATCTCGACGCGAAGCGCGCGATCGGCGTCGACAACGCGCTGTTCCCGAACCCGTACTCGAACGGCCGCATCGAATGGCGCAAGGACAGCCGGGCGTTCACGTTCGATTACAACCAGCGCGGCCACCAGCTGTATCGCGTCATCGAGGTGGACGCCACGGCCGGGAAGGCGCGGACGGTCGTCGAGGAAACCAGCAAGGCCTTCATCGACTATCGCCGCGCGACGGCGGGCACGACCGACTCGGGCCGCATGTACCGCTACGACGTCGGCGACGGCAAGGAAGTGATCTGGATGTCGGAGCGCGACGGCTGGAGCCACCTCTACCTGTACGACGGCGCCACCGGCCGCGTGAAGAACCAGATCACGAAAGGCAACTGGGCGGTCCACTTCGTCGAGCGCGTGGACGAGGAGAAGCGCCAGATCTGGTTCACCGCGAATGGCAAAGACGAGGGCAAGGATCCGTACTTCCTCCACTCCTTCCGGATCAACTTCGACGGGACGGAACTGACGCGCTTCACGACGGCCGACGCAATGCACTCGGTGTCGTGGTCGCCCAATCGCGACTACTACGTGGACACGTACTCGCGCGTCGATGCGCCGCACGTGTCCGAGCTGCACAGGACCATCGACGGCTCGCTGGTGATGGAGCTGGAGCGCGCGGATGCGACCGAGATCCTCGCCACGGGCTGGAAGGCGCCCGAGGTGTTCGTGGCGAAGGGGCGTGACGGCACCACCGACATCTGGGGCATCATCATCCGGCCGACCAACTTCGATCCGAAGAAGAAGTACCCGGTGATCGAGAACATCTACGCCGGGCCGCAGGGGTCGTTCGTCCCGAAGACCTTCAGCACCCAGACGGGCATGCAGTCACTGGCCGAGCTGGGCTTCATCGTGGTGCAAATCGACGGGATGGGCACCGCGAACCGGTCGAAGGCGTTCCACGACGTGGCATGGAAAAACCTGGGCGACGCCGGATTCCCGGATCGAATCCTCTGGCACAAGGCCGTCGCCGCGAAGTATCCCTCCTACGACATCTCGCGCGTCGGCGTCTACGGCACGTCGGCCGGCGGCCAGAGCGCGATGGGCGCGGTGCTGTTCCACCCGGAGTTCTACAAGGCCGCGGCCGCGGCGTCGGGATGCCACGACAACCGCATGGACAAGATCTGGTGGAACGAGCAGTGGATGGGTTGGCCGCTGGGGCCGGAATACGCCGCCTCGTCCAACATGGAGAACGCGTCGAAGCTGCAGGGCAACCTGCTGCTCATCTACGGCGAGATGGACACCAATGTCGATCCGTCATCGACGATGCAGGTTGTCAACAAGCTGCTCCAGGCGAACAAGAACTTCGAGCTGGTGGCGCTGCCCAACTCGAACCACACCGGCGGCGGCGAGTACGGCGACCACAAGCGCTACGACTTCTTCGTGCGGTACCTGCGCGGGCTCGAACCGCCGCCCTGGAGCGCGTTGAAACCCAGGCCGGCGCCGCCCACCGCCCCCACTTCCAGCCTGCTGGACGAGAGCGCGCTGCCGTGGGTGGCGGCGGAGACCTGGGACTGGAACTAGGGATCGGGGACCAAGGGTCAGGGGGGCGTCGTCCGGGGTCCGAAGTCCGGCGTCCGATGTCGGACCATCGCACACC
>Ga0315279_10011773_pt1 | contig 10065 bp, 6 predicted proteins | sample YL17G06_20_MG_FD_203694 | JGI IMG/M metagenome (GOLD analysis project Ga0315279, IMG submission 203694) | Sediment microbial communities from Yellowstone Lake, YNP, Wyoming, USA - YL17G06_20 | ecosystem: Environmental > Aquatic > Freshwater > Lake > Sediment | place: USA: Wyoming | collected...
CGGCGCGGTACTGGACCTTGGTCAGGTTGTATGGCCCGGCGGTGTAGATGGGGTTGTCCTGTGCGACCCGGCCTGTCTTGTCCCCGCCGGCCAGCGGGATGAGCTGTTTTTCGAAGCTTCTCAGGAAGAGGTCGTTTCCGCCGGCGGCGTCGGCGACGAGGGTCCCGCCGTCGGCGAAGAATTTCCGCAGCGCGGCTTGGTCGCGGTCGGAGAGTTCGAACGGGTCCGTGCCGGTCATGTGTGCGATTGGCCAGGCGTTGGCGTCGAGGTCGGCGATGGCCATGGGGGCCGACACGTCGAGCCGCACGTGGAAGCGGTTGTTGACGCGAATGGCAAAGCGCCGCCAGGCGAGCGGCTCGGGGTCGCAGTTTCCGTTGTGCCTGAGCCTGGCCAGGCGAATGGTCGCGACGGGCGCGGCCTTGTCGGCCTGGGGCCAGGATACCGCGTCGCGTGGGTGGACGATTGTCCGGTCGGTGGCGAATGCCCATATATTTGCGGCGAGTTGGTATGTCGGCAGGTAGGCGTCCCGCGGGCCCAATTGCAGGCCGAGCGACAGTTCCTGCGGCGCGTGCACGGCCAGCAGGCGGACGCCGTTGGTCACGGCGAACAGGGGCGCCTCGGCCTTGGGCTGGAAGTACGACGAGTAGACCTGGTGCGCCGCCGGCAGGCGTATGAGCGGGTGATCCGGGAAGATCTTGGCGTAGAGCTTGCCCATGTCGATTGTGAAGTCGCCGCGGTTGCACGCGGCCTCGCTCAGCAGGGTCCCGCCCTGTTGGACGTATTGTCGGAGCTTCTCGATTTGCCGGCCGTCGAGGTCCACCGGCCCGGCCCCGGAGATGTACAGCACGGGCGCCTCGTGCCAGTACTCGATCGGGCTGTCGAGCGTGACGATCTGCCAGCTCATGTTCCGCTCGAACTGCCTGGTCATCCATTGAGCCAGATTGGCCGCGTCGCGCGGGCGCGGGTTCCACTGGCCGGGATACTGGAGCTTGTTTACCAGCACGGGGCTCTGCCCGCGAATGAGGAACATCAGCGCGAAGGCGGTCTCAGCCACGCGGTCGCCGTAGCCGAAGCTGCCGTCGGAGTTGCGGCCTTGCAGCAGCGCCGTAGAGCCCTCGGCGAACCAGTCGTGCTCGCCAAGGTACTTGTGCCCGCTGGCAAGCCCCACGCGCGCCACGCAGTACAGCCAATAGTGGTACCATTCGACGCCCTTGGCGGGGTTTTCCCTGGCGTCGAAGCGTCGGCCCAGCCAGTCGAGCGCCTTGACCACGGCCGGGCTGTCGCCGGCAGCGGCACAGCGGACGAAGTCCTCCCCGCCGAGGCTGTCGAAGCATACGTACAGGCTTGCGAGCCCGGCCGCGGTCATCGAACCGTATGTCCGGGTCCTCGGCATGCGTTCGGTGGTGAGGTATCCCCATCCGCCGTCGGGCTGCTGGTTGTCCAGCCAGTGTTGCCGGACGAGCCGCATGTACGCCGGCGGGGCCTCCAGGCCGCGCTGGATGGCGGCCGAGACGCCCAACAATGCCATCTGACTGTTGGAGTTGTCCCACTGCCGGCCGGCCTGGCCGTCGCTGGAAGTGTAGGTGTAGGCCCCCCGGTCGTTGGCGGCCCGGATGAGCCACTGGGCGTCCTTTCGCAGCAGGGGCAGGCTGTTGGGGTCGCCCAGCAGCCCCCAGGCGCAGGCGCGAAGGGCGACCGCGTAGGTGCCTGTGAGTCTGGCCTTGGCCAGCCAGTCGAGGCTGCGGGCCAGTGGCGGGCACTTGGCGGGGTCGGTCCGCGCCCACAGAAGCGCCTGGACGAGCAGCGCGGTCTTGCCGCCGTAGCGGCAGTTGTTGGGGTCGATCTCGCCGGTGCTGCTGCCGTCGTCCCGGATCTGCTCGATGAGGAACCGCCTGGCCGAGTCCGTCGCCCGCTGCACGTCCGCGCCCGACGGCGCCGCCGGGGCCGGCCCGGCCAGACAGGCCGAAACAGCAAGCAGCATTGCCGCCACCAGCATCGGCCCCTGGCCCTGAATCCGCAATCCGCAATCCGCAATCCGCAATTGTTCTCTCACTCGCCCTTCCAGATCATCATGAATTCAGGGGTCTGGATCTGGTCTATGAGCTTGGCGTCGATCTTCAGCGACGCCTCGCTTTTGCCGTCCATCAGGGCTTCCATGAATGTCCTTCGCCGGGCGTATCGCACCACCCGTGGCTTGCTAAGCGAGGCCAGCTTGGCGGCGGCGTCTATGGCGGCGTCCTCGTAGCCGATCTGGTCGATCAGGCCGAGCTCCTTTGCCTTGGAGGCCATGTAAATCTTGCCGTTGAACGGCTCGGTGTTCTCGTGCTGGATGACCTTTCCGTCCTTGTCGGCCATGCTTACCGTTTCGACGTGGGTCTTGAGCTTGTTGCCGCGCCCGGTCTTGACGACGTCCTCAAATCGGTCCTGCATCTCGTCCAGCACTTCCTGGAGGTGCTGGAGCTGGTAGTCTTGGGGCATGGTCGTCGGGCTCATCTCGTCCTTCCACGCCTGGGCGTGCGTGGACTTGATCGTCAACGACTTGGCGCCGATCATGTCCATCGTGCCCTTCAGCACGAACCACCCGGCTATGACGCCTATGCTGCCTGTGATGGTCGTGTCCTCGGCGAAGATCTCGTCGGCCGGGGCGGAAATGTAATAGCCCCCGCTTGCCGCCAAAGAGCCCATGGACACAACCACCTTCTTGCCGGCCGCCTTGATCTGCTTGACCATCTCGCAGATCTGGTCGGATGACGTCACCCCGCCGCCGGGGCTGTTCACGCGCAGCACGACGGCCCGGACTTCCTTGTCCTTGATCACCGATTGGTAGAACTGCTTGAATTCCGCCGTGGCTGACTCATCGATCACGCCGGCGACCTTGTACAAGGCCACCGTCTGGTCACTCTCTCCCGACCGGATGGTTTGCGTCATCAACCCACCTTGTGCATCCAGGCCGCCGAACTGGGTTCCCACGGCCACAAGCAGCACGAGGTTCAACAGGATGGACCCGCCCAGGATCAGCACCAGGAACAGCCAGAATACGATCCTCCAGCCGCTTGACCGCCTGGGCGGGCGTGTCTGGCAGTAGTACTGGGCCTGCGGGTAAGGCGCGCCCGGCGCGGCGCCCCACGGCCCGGCAGGGCCCTGGGCTGACGGCGATGGAGTCGGATGGAGCGTGGGGGGCTGGTCTTGATAAGCTTGCTCTTCGGACATGGCATGTCTCCCGTTTTTCAGGCAGCCGGACAGCCTGGCTGCGACAGACGCATTGTTTTATCCGCCCACAAGGGCGCATATTCCACTTCTCAATACGGAAAGTGTACCCTCTCGGCGGCGCGGAGTCTCGCCTTTTGCTGACATACCGTGCGGGGGGGGGATAATTGCCGGCGGCGGATTGCATTGTCGTCAGGGTTTTCCGGTCGGTCTGCCAGTAAGCTCCAAATAACAAGCACCAAAACTCAAACAAGGACCAAATCACAAACAGCAAATTCCAAACCAAGACCTCTTCGGTTGCCAAGGGCGTGATCTTCGGAACATCCGGCAGACAGGTTTGATTCTTTTCGTTCGTAACCCGGCGGCGGCGGGCATCTGCGCCAGCCGTTTGGTTAATTGGAAATTGGTACTTGGAGTTTGTCTGCTATTTGGAACTTGTTATTTGGAGCTTCGCGGGTCGGGCACGCTGCCGCCAACAATCACCCGCGCCCGTGCGGCACCTCGGCTGGTGGGGGTGGTTTCATGTATGCGGCCTGCCTTGTTGGCGGGCTTTTTGTAACGAGGTGAAGTCATGGTTCGTGTGAGCGGAGGTCTCCTGGTGTCGGTGACGGTGATCGCGCTGGTTCTGGCGGGCGGGGCGACGTTTGCCTGGTGCCAGACGTCGGCGCCGGCAGGGGCGGGCGACTGGCCTTGCTGGGGCGGCAAGCCCAGCCGGAACATGGTGACGCGGGGGCGGAACCTGCCTCTGGGCTTCGACGCCGGCGAGAGCCGCGAGGGCAGGATTCCGCGCAGCCGGTCCGCCAACGTCAAGTGGCAGGCCGCGCTGGGCAAGGGCAGTTACGGCACGCCGGTCGTCGCAGGCGGGCGGGTTTACGTGGGGACCAACAACGAGCATCCGAGGGACCCGAAGTTCAAGGGCGACGCCGGGGTGCTGATGTGCTTCAGGGAGTCCGACGGCGAGTTTCTCTGGCAGCTCGTCACGCCCAAGTGCAAGCACCAGGGCAAGTGGAATGGCGACTACGCCAAGCTGGGCATCATGTCCGCACCGGTGGTCGACGGCGACCGCCTGTACCTGGTGACCAACCGCTGCGCCGTCGTCTGCCTCGACGCCGCCGGCATGGCAAACGGCAACGACGGGCGGACCGATGAGGGCCAACTGCTGGCCAGGCCGAAGGTCGAGAAGATATGGGAGGACCCCCAAAAGGGGATGATGATCGAGCGCGAGCCCGGCGAGCCGTTCGTGCCCGGGCCGAAGGACGCCGACGTGATCTGGCGGTACGACATGATGGTCGAACTGCCCGTGTGGGTGCAGGACGCATCCAACTGCAACATACTCATGCACGGCGACTACCTCTACGTCAGCCCGAGCAACGGCGTGGACAAGACCCATTCGCATGTGCCCGTGCCGGATGGGCCGAGCCTGATCGTGCTGGACAAGCGTACGGGGCGCCTCGTGGCCGTCGATGACGCGGGCATCAACCGGCGGATATTCCACGGGCAGTGGTCATCGCCCTCGATGGGCGTGGTCAGCGGGCGGACGCTTGTCTTCTTCGGCGGCGGCGACGGCTTCTGCTACGCCTTCGACGCCCAGCCGGTCGGCATCGGCGAAGGCAAGGTCGGCACGCTGAAGATGGTCTGGAAGTTCGACTGCAATCCCGCCGAACTGAGGCTCAAGGACGGCAAGCCAGTCCCGTACCAGCTCAAGCACATGCCGCGCGGCGGCTGGGGGCCCGCCGAGGTTATCGCGACGCCGGTCTTCTGCGACGGCAAGGTCTACGTCGACGTCGGCCAGGACCTGCTGCACGGCATGGCCCCGGGCTGCCTTTCGGCCATGGACGCCGCCGCGGGCGAGGGCGACATAACCGAAAAAGGCCTGCTCTGGCGGAACCTGGAGGTCGAACGGTCCATCTCCACCGTCGCCGCAGCCGACGGCCTGGTCTACGCGGCCGACTACACCGGCAGGCTCTTCTGCATCGACGACAAAACAGGCAAGACGATCTGGAAGCACGACACCCGCAGCCGGATCTGGAGCTCGCCTCTGGTCGGCGATGGCAAGGTTTACATAGGCGCCGAGAACGGAGAGGTGCAGATCCTCGCGACGGGCCGGGTCGAAAAGCTGCTGGGCATCGGCAGGCTTGACTCGGCCGTGTATACGAGCCCCGTGGTAGCCAACGGCATGTTCTACGTGGCCTCGCAGACGCAACTGCTGGCGATACACTGTGACGGCACCGACGGGGACGTTGCGGAAAAAGCAAAAGCGGAACCTGGAACCGGGAACCCGGTATTGGGAAAAGCAGTAGCCGGTAGCCGGTAGCCGGGAAAGAAGAAAGCGGAACCTGGAACCGGGAACCCGGTATTGGGAAAAGCAGTAGCCGGTAGCCGGTAGCCGGATGCGGCGCACCGGGAGTAGTCGGCATAGGTCCCATGGGTCCCATAGGACTCATAAGACCTATAGGACCTATCATCCATCTACTGGCTCCCGGCTCCCGGCTCCCGGCTCCCGGCTACTGGCTACCAAGAACAGTGTTGATTTTTCGGCCTTTGCCCCGGATGCTAGGTTCTCATGAGCGAGACCTATTATGTAACGACGCCGATCTACTATGTTAACGACGCGCCGCACATCGGTCATTCGTACACGACGATCGCGGCCGACGCGTTGTCGCGGTATTACCGTTCGGCCGGGCGTGACGTTCACTTCCTGACCGGCACGGACGAGCATGGGATAAAGATCGTCAAGGCGGCCGGCGACAAGGGCCTCACGCCGCGGCAGCTTTCCGACAGCGTGGTTGTTCATTTCCAGCAGCTCTGGAAGGACCTGGAGATCACCAACGACGACTTCATCCGCACGAGCAGCCCGCGTCACGAAAAGCGCGTTCAGGCCCTGGTCAGCGAGATGGTCAGGCGGGACGAGATATACCTCGGCAAGTACGAGGGCTGGTACGACGAGGGTCAGGAGGAGTTCGTCACCGAGTCGGCGGCGCGAGACAACGAGTACAAGAGCCCCATCAACGGGCGGCCCCTGGTGCGTTACAGCGAGCCGAGCTACTTTTTTCGCCTGGGCAAGTGGGTGCCGAAGCTCATAGAGCACATCGAGTCCGACGAGCACTTCATTCAGCCGGACGCGCGGCGCAACGAGGTGCTCAGCAAGCTCAAACAGGGCGTCGAGGACCTCTGCATCTCCCGCCAGCAGGATAAGCTCGGCGGCTGGGGCGTGCCGATGCCCAACGACCCGTCGCATTCGGTATACGTCTGGATCGACGCGCTGAGCAACTACTACACGGCACTGGGCCTGCCGGCGGTGGCCGACGAGTTCGACCGCAGGGACGAGCGATACTGGCCTTGCGACGTGCACCTCATAGGCAAGGACATCCTGTGGTTCCACGCCGTGTACTGGCCTTGCATGCTGATGGCGCTGGGCCTGCCGCTGCCCAGGTGCGTCTTCGCCCACGGGTGGTGGACCAGCGAAGGCAAGAAGATGTCCAAGACGCTGGGCAACTTCATCTCGCGGGAGGCGATCGCGGAGATGTGTAGCGACTACTCCGTGGACGTCTACCGGTTCTTCCTGTTGCGTGCGGTGACGTTCGGCTCCGACGGCGACTTCTCTCGCGACGCGCTCAAGGCCCGCTACAACGCCGACCTTGCCAACGGCGTGGGCAACCTGCTCAGCCGGACCGTAAACATGATCGGCAAGTACTTCGACGGCGAGGTCCCGCCGGCGGCGCCGAACGAGGCCGGGCCGGACGCCAAACCGGTCATGGACGCGGCGGCGGCCCTGATAGATTCCGCCGGGCCCGCAATGGCGTCCTGCCAGTTCCACAGGTACCTCGACGCGATGTTCGCCCTCGTCGACGCGACGAATCGCTTCATCGAGGTGACCGAGCCGTTCAAACTCGCCAAGGACCCCTCTCAGCGGAAGAGGCTTGGCGGCATACTCTACGACTGCGCCGAGGCGGTCCGGCTGATCCTGGCTTACCTGGCGCCGGTAATGCCCGCCTCCGCCGCAGCCGGCCTGGCGCAACTGGGCCTGGGGCCGCAGGCGACCAATCTCGTCGAGGCGGGGCGGTGGGGCGCGCTGCCCGCCGGGACCAGGACCGGCAAGGCCGTCGGACTTTTCCCAAGAAAACCCTGATGCCAGATGGAACAAGAGCCGAATAAACCTATGCAGCAGGTGATCGTCGACGATGGCCGATACCCGCCGGAGGCTTTCGCGTTCCTGCATGACGGGCTTAACCGGGCGGTGCAGGAGGTCTACCATGACAAAGCCGGCGGCGAAGGACAGCACCACGTTTCCGGCCAGCAGCTTTGTTGTTCGCTGCGCGACCTGGCCATCGAGCGATGGGGCATGCTGGCCAAGGCGGTGCTCAACAAGTGGAACATCCGGGAGAGCATCGACTTCGGCAACATGGTCTACCTGCTGATCGATAACAATTACATGCGAAAGACCGACGAGGACCGGATCGACGACTTCCGCGACGTCTACGATTTCGACAAGGCCTTCGGCAGCTACGAGGCCTTCGAGTTGAAGGAATGACCGGATGACCGCAATGACAAGCAAGCTACACCTCATGGGGCTTCTGGCCCTGGTCATTGCGGCGCCGCTGGCGGGCTGCGTCCAGGGCACGGGCATCAAGCCCGGGGGCCCCGGAGCCCCGAAGTTGGACACTTACGCCGCGGCCGCCCAACTGGGCCTGACCGTCATGCACACCAGCCGCACCAGCGCCACCCTTCGCGGCGGCTATAACGTGGTGGTGATGTACTCCGACCCGGCAGGGGAAGTTTACGTCAACGGGAAATCCCTGGCCGACAGCGGGGGCATCGAGTCCGGCGACGGGACGCTGATCGTGCCGGCGCCGCTGGTGGGGCGGATTCGCGCGGCCATGAGGACGGGATACGGCCAGGACAACGGGAATGACCGGATTCCGGGCGTTGTCCAGCCTCCCGAGCCGCCCAGGCATTCTGGCAAGATGATCGGCAGGGTCGTTCTCGACCCGGGCCACGGCGGCAAGGACCCGGGCACCACCAGCGTGCTGGGCCACCGTGAAAAGGACCTGGTGCTGGGCGTCGCCAAGATGGTCGCGGCGGAGTTGGCGGCCATGGGTGTTGAGGTCATCATGACCCGGTCGGACGACCGGTTCATCGAGCTTGAGGAACGGCCCGCCGTCGCGGCCCGCGCGCGCGCGGACCTGTTCGTCAGCATCCACGCCGACGCCGCGGAGAACCGTTCGGCCAGCGGCTTTACGATATATGTGGACCGCAGCCCCAGCAAGGGTTCCATGTCGGCTGCAAACGCGATCCTGCGGCGGATGTGCGACAACTGCTCGCCCACGCCAAGCCGGGGCGTCAAGAACGCCAGCTACCGCGTGCTCGTGTACTCCCATACACCGGCGTTGCTCATCGAGTTGGGCTACCTGTCCAATCGCGGCGAGGCTTCCTTGCTCTCAACAGCCGGATATCAGCGCACCGTCGCCCGCGCCATAGCCGCCGGCATCTGCGACGCGCTGCGGTAGTATCCGGTGGTTGGTAGCCGGTAGCCGGGCAGATCGGGGGATGGGTTTCCCGGCTTGTCTTCTGGTGGTTCCGTATTCAGGTTTTTCCGGGTTCCCGCTGACGCGAGTTGCCCAGCCCGCGGGATGTTTCCCCTGCCGGACCATCTCCACTTTTTCCCGCCCTATAATTTGCGGCAGGGGCAAAGTGAATCGTAATGTGCCTTCGATCCGGGGCGGAGGAGGCCGAACATGACGTACAGGATTCGATATCGCAAGTCGGACGCACGTGGCGAAGCCGAAATGGTGGTCGAGGCCGGCAGCCCCACTGAGGCGATGATCAAGTTCCAGTGCTCATGGGACGGCCCGGCGCCGCGCAGGTACGAAGACGTTGTTACCAGTGTCCGTGCGGAGGAAAGCTGCCGCGACTTCAGGCTCTGACGCACGGGCCCTGTTGCACGAGTTATATCGGGCGGGTCGGCGCGTATCCGCGTGTGGACGTGCCGGCCCGCCCTTGGCCTTTCCTGGGGCGGGGCCTTGGTCAGGCGAGTCTGAACTTCAAAAGCGTATCGTGCCCGACCTTGATTTGCCGCGGCCGGGACAGGTGCTCGGTGGCCTGGATGTCGCGGATGTCCAATCGAGGCAACTGCTCCGCGGGCGATGGTCCCGGTTCGGCGCCCGGCGCGTTCGCTCCGTCTGCCACGGCGGCGCCGGCCGGCTGGGCGTGGGCGGCTTGCGGCGAGATGAACACCCACAGTTCGTCGGCCAGGTGTTCGGAGATCACACGCTGGAGCACCGTCGGCCCGCCCTCGACGAGCAGGCGGGTCCACTTTCGCCGGCCCAGTTCATCCAGCAGGGCCCCCAGGCTGACCCCGCCCGGCGTCCCGGCCGGCAGGGCCAGGAACTCGACGCCCTCGCGTGCCAGCATCCCTGCCGACTCCGCCTGGACCTCCAGCGCCCGGGCCGTCGTGGCCAGGAGCACCGGCGCCTTGGTCGAGGCCGTCTCGATAAGCCTGCTGCCTGGCGGGGTCCGCAACTGCGCGTCCAGGACCACCCGCGTGGGCTGGCGGCCCCGGCCGGAGCGGTTGGTCAGCAGCGGGTCGTCGGCCAGCACCGTGCCGCTGCCGACGCAAATGCCGTCGCAATAGCCGCGAAGCTCATGCACCATCGCCCGTGACTGCTCGCCGGAGATCCATCGAGCGCTGCCGGCGGGAAGTGCAAGGCGCCCGTCCGATGTTTGCGCCCACTTGCAGATCACCCACGGGCGCTTGCGCGTGCGAAGCTTGGTGTACGGGGCCAGCAGTTCGCGGGCCTCGGCCTGGCAGAGGCCGGCTTCGACCTCGATTCCGGCTGCGCGGAGTCTGGCGAATCCCCG
>Ga0315279_10011774_pt1 | contig 10065 bp, 8 predicted proteins | sample YL17G06_20_MG_FD_203694 | JGI IMG/M metagenome (GOLD analysis project Ga0315279, IMG submission 203694) | Sediment microbial communities from Yellowstone Lake, YNP, Wyoming, USA - YL17G06_20 | ecosystem: Environmental > Aquatic > Freshwater > Lake > Sediment | place: USA: Wyoming | collected...
TCTTCCTGCTGGCGGAGGACGTGTCCAGCGCCGCCGTCCCCAACAGACTGGGGCTCGCCGCCGTCGCCCAGGCCGTCATCCTGAGCGCAGGCAACTTCGGGCTGGCCGGCTTTCTGGCCAGCCTGCTGAACGGCTCGAAGTAAGCACCGTCCGCCAAGGCGGACTTGATGGAGCGGAAGGACCCACCGGAGGGCATGGACGCCACGACCTCGAAGCCCCTGAAGATCGACGTGTTCACCGACTACTTCCCGCCCCACCTTGGCGGCGGCGTAGAGCGGGTCGTCGATGAGGTCTGCCGCCGCCTGGCCCGCCAGGGGCACACTCTGCGGGTATTCACCTTCAACACCGACCGGGCACCCGCCTACGAGGTGGTGGACGGCGTTCACATCTACCGCGCCCCTGCCATTCAGTTGACCCGCTTCACCCGCATGCAGGCCTCGCTCTCGCCTGGGCTCTTGCCCCTGGCCTGGCGACTGGCCCGCTCCCATCCGCCCGACATCCTCCATGCCCACAACTTGTTTTTCACTTCCACCACGGCCGCCGTCCTCCTCCGATACCTGCTGAAGAGGCCCCTGGTGACCACGCTGCACCTCGGCTCTCTGCGACAGCTCAACGGGCCTTCGCTGCTCCTGGCCTCGTCCTATGAACGAACCCTGGGACGGGCCATCGTCCGCAGCAGCGACCGCCTCATCGCCGTGAGCAAGGCCGTCGCCGGGCACGCCGTACACCTGGGCGCCCGACCGGAGGCCGTGCGGGTCATCGCCAACGGCGTTGACTTGCAGCGGTTCCGCCCCGGCGCGGGACGGGGGAACGGCACCTTCAGGGTCGCCTGCGTCGGCCGCCTCATCTTCAACAAGGGGCCGCAATACCTGGTGGAGGCCGCGCCCGAGGTCCTGCAAGCCCACCCGGAGGCGGAATTCGTCTTCGTCGGCGACGGGCCCCTGCGCCCTCGTCTGGAGGAGCGGGCGCGGCAGCTCGGAGTCGGCCACCGAGTGACGTTCTTGGGGACCCGGCCCGATGTGCCCGCCATCCTGCAAACCTGCGATATGCTCACGCGTCCCTCCCTACTGGAAGGGATGCCCCTGACGGTCCTGGAGGCCATGGCCTGCGGACTGCCGGTGGTGGCCACGCCGATTTCCGGCACAGCGGAGCTGGTGCGCCACGGCGAGAACGGCCTTCTCGTCCGTCCGGCCGACCCGGCCTCCCTGGCGCGAGCCATCCTCTGCTTGATGGAGGATGAGCCCCTGCGGGAGGCACAAGGCAGGGAGGCGCGCCGCCTGGTGGAAGGCGGCTACAGTTGGGACGCCGTCGCCGACAAGACTCTGGCCGTGTACAGGGAGCTTCTGCCGCCGGCAACGGAGAAGTCGGCAGAGGCGGAACTGCTGGCCAGAGCAGCCTAGGAGAAACTCGACATGATTCAGCCAAGGAAACCCCTCACCGTCGGCGTCATTGGAGCGGGCTGGGTAGCGACCGCCCGCCACATCCCGTCGTTTCGGCGCGACGGCCGCGTCCGCGTGGAGGCCTTGCTGGACCCGGCCCCCGAAAGGGCCCGCGACGTCGCCCGCCGCTACCACATACCTCACACGTACGGCCAGCTATCGGACTTCCTGGCCCACGGCCTGGACGTGGTGGCGATCTGCACACCGCCCTGGACGCACGCCCATCTGGCCATCGAGGCGCTACGCCGCGGCTGCCACGTCCTGGTAGAGAAGCCCATGGCCATGTCTGTCGAGGAGGCCTCGCAGATGGTGGAGGCGGCGAGAGAGGCCGGCGTCAGCCTCTGCATCGCCCACAACTTCCTCTTCTCGCGCTCCATGCGCAAAGCCCTGCTCCTCCTGGAGCGCGGCGAGGTGGGAGAGGTGCAGCACGCCATCGCCCTCCAGCTCAGCAGCCCGCAGAGACGGCTGCCAAGCTGGTACCCGAAGCTACCCGGCGGCCTCTTCTTCGACGAGTCGCCGCACATGGTCTACCTGCTGCGCCGCTTCCTGGGCGACCTGTCCGTGCAGCAGGCCTGGGCCCAGACAGCCCCGCCGGACGCCGCCCAGAGGCTGGACCGGGTGGAGGCCCGGCTCCAGGGCCCCGGGGGCAGCGCCGCCCTCAGCATGTCCTTCCGCTCCCCCATCTCCGAGTGGCTTCTGGCCGTGGTCGGTACGCGGCGGGTCCTGATGCTGGACATCTTCCGGGACATTCTGGTGGTCCAGAGCCCCGACGGCGCTCACGGTACCAGCGACGTGTTGAAGAGCTCTCTCCGTGCCTACTGGCAAGGTCTGGCGGGCTTCGCGACCTCCGGCGCTCTCTTCTCGGCGGGGCGGCTCTTCTACGGCCACGAGACGCTGGTACGCCGCTTCATCGACAGCATCGTTGACGGTAGCCCCCTCCCTGTGCCGCCGGAGGAGGGCCTGGCCGTGGTGCAGACCATGCAATCGATCCTGGAGCAGACCAGCTTCTCTGACGGACAGGCAGCGGCTCCTGATGATGGACGAGGGGTCAGCTTGAAGGTAGTCAGCAGGATATGAGCCACAGATCAAGGAAGAAGAGGCGGCCTCCCGTTCCCAACGGGCCCCGGCCGTCGCCGCAGCCGCAGCCACGGCAGTGGGCGGCGTACCTGAGCCCAAACCGCTACTGGCTGCTCGCCGTGCTGGCGGGAGTAGCTGCCTACCGCTTCATCGTGCTCGCCGACGGGGCCGCGCCGCCCGGTGCCGATCCGGGTAACTGGCTGGCCTTCACCCACGAGCTCTTCGGCACCCGCGTGAAGGCGGCCGAGACCGTCTACTTCCCCGTGCTACCGGTCCTCTTGAAGGCCCTGCTCGCCTTCCTGCCGGCGCTCATGGCGCTGAAGGTCGTGGGGGTGGGAGCGTCGGTGCTGGTGGGCGTACCGTTCTACCTCATCCTGCGCCGCGCCTTGTCTCCCGTCTTATGTGCCAGCCTCACGCTCGCTTTTCTTCTGGCCGGCTACCAGGCGGAGTTGCTCACCGTCGGGACCTATGCCCAGCTGCTGGCTTCGACGTTCTTCCTGTTCACGGTCTACTGGCTGATGGATGGCCTGATCTCGGGCCGCCAGCAACCGCTTCTCCTGGCCGCGGCCAGCACCGCCCTGGTGGCCGGCACCCACCACTTCACTCTAATCGTCATGGCGCCGACGCTGCTGGTCCTGGGAATCGCGCTCTTCGCGCAAGAGCGGCCGGGCATACGGTCGTTCCTGCGTAACGCCGGAGTCTGGGCCCTGGGCACGGCCGTCTTCACGCTTCCCTTCCTGCCCTGGTACATCCGTTTCCTGACCCTCATGGAAGGCAATCCAGCCAACGCGAACGACTTCAGCGTTTGGGACATGGGCTCCGTTACCACCTATGTGTTCCACGAGAACCGCGCGTTCTGGTTGGCCATGCTGGTCATCGCCGCTGTCGTGTTGCTTGTGCCGCTGTTCAGGCGGCCGGGTGCCAGGATTAGGCCGGCGGCGCTGGCCCTCCTGGCCGGACCGTGGGTAGTCTTTGTCGTCACGGGTGAGGTCCGAACCTTTCAGATGATCGAGGCCGGTATCGTGTTGTCCCTGGCCATTCCGGCGGCCGCCATCGAGAGGCACATCAGTCAGGCCAGTCTGGCGATGAGCGTGCGCCAACTGGAGCGTCTGACCCTTGGGCTGGCCCTCTCGGCCCTTCTCCTTGTCGTGGCCACGTCCGGGCACCAGCGGTTCGTGACCCAGCACAGACACCTGTATCACATTGTGGACGGTTCGGCCCTGGAGGCGCTCGACTGGCTGCGGGAGCGCACCCCGCCCGGCACGATGGTCCTGGCCAATGACTCCCCGTCGAACGTGTCGTACGCCTGGTGGGTGGAGGGATACGCCCAGCGGCCCACCTACAGCCTCATCGACCCATCCTTCCTCGCTTTCGCCGAGGAGAAGGAGCAGTCGATCCTGGCCAGTCGATTGCTGGACGAAGAGACGTCGCCGTCCGAGGTAGAAGCCATCCTCCAGCAGACAGGGATTGAGTACATCTTCCTCGACAAGCGGACCGGGGGAAGATTCGAGCCCCTGTTGTCGAAGAGCACGTTCTACCTGTCCCTGGAGAACGAGGAGTTCGCCATCCTCCGCCACCCCCAGGCCGAGACGCGGGCGAAACCATGACCGTGTCCCCACGCGGTGCAGCCGCCCTTCGGGTTGACGTGACCTCCCTGCCGAGGGAGTCGACCCAGGCCGGTGTCACGTCTCTTGAGCCGCCCGCGACTGGGCGGAGGGTCCCCTGGGGTTGGGGGCTCCTCGTCTCCCTGCTGGCCGCCTTTGCCGTGCCGACGGGCCTCGGCCTCTACGCCGATTTCGGACACGTCTCCACGACCCTCGCCGGCTTCCAGTGGAACCTGATGCCAGCGCTCCTGGGCCTGACGGCGCTCAACTACCTGGTGCGCTACCTACGCTGGCGGAAGCTGGTGCAAATCGCCAGCGGCCAAACCCCAGGCCTGTGGCAGGACCTGCTGGTCTTCTTCGCGGGCACGGCCATGATCCTGACGCCCGCGCGACTGGGCGAATGGGTCAAGAGCTACTATGCCCGTCAGCTATACGGCGCTCCAGTGGCCCGCACGGCTCCCATACTTGTGGTGGAGCGGATCATCGACATTCTCGTCATGCTTCTGCTGGCCACCACCGGCCTTGTCCTGTTCGATTGGGATTGGGCTGTTTTCGTAGCTGTCGGCGTCATGGGGGTGATAGCCATCATGGCACTTCGACACCGGGGGCTGGCGTCACTGCTCCTCCGGGGCGCGGCGCGCTTCCCTCCCGCTCGCCGTCTCCTGCCCCGCATGGAGGACTTTCACGATAGCTCGCGACTTCTCCTCTCGCCGCCGGGGCTATCCTGGGCTCTCGGTCTGGGGCTCGTGGCCTGGTCGCTGGAGTGTCTGACGTTCTTCCTGGTGCTCGTGGGCCTCGGCAGGCCCATGACCGGGGAGTTGCTCATTCAGGCCGGCTTCATCTTCCCTGTCGCGTCGCTTGCCGGGAGCCTCTCCCTGCTGCCAGGGGGGCTGGGGGTGACAGAGGGCAGCATCACGGGCATGACCCAGACGATCCTCGGCGCGCCGCGAAGCCTGGCCGTCGCTTCCGCACTACTGGTCCGGGCTGTGATCCTGGGCTTCGGCTTCACACTGGGGCTGGCTGCGCTGGCGATCCTCACCCGCACTATGGCCAACGGTCAGGCGCACGGCCAGGGCTGGGGAGAGCGGCAAGGTCTCCTCGTCAGCGACCGCGAAAGATGCCCTTGATCTGGTTCCAGACCGACTTCCGCCCCATGCCGGCGAGAAACTGATGCCAGGCCCTTTCGGCAGAGTCGGCGCGGGCCAGGCCGCGGACGCGCTCCTCGACGATGTCGCGGGCGCGGCCCTCCTCGCCGGCATCGAGCCAAAAACCGTGCTCCTCGCAGGTGTCGATCTCCAGGTTGTAGGCGCGGTAGTCGAAGGCCGTCATCTCCTTGCCGCACTTGGGGCAGGCCAGTTCGCTGGGCCGGGGAAAGTAGACAATGGTGGCCCTTCGCTCCTCCTCAGAGGCGACGGTGGCCTCTAGCTGATCCAACTCGTCGTGGTCTAACCAGCGGCCATTACAGGATGGACAGTGCTCCACCTCGATACCGTAGTCACGTTCGATCTGTAGCTCGGCGTTGCACCGCGGACACAGCATCCTCCTCACCCTCCTTACGTCTCATGCTAGCACAGGCCAGAGAACTTGGAACAGGAGGACGCCGAGGCCGCAGCTCGTGCCACGCGGGTAAGCGTTTCGTTGCACCCAGGGGGACAGAGAGCGTGTTGCCAAACCCCTGCATTCTGAGACCCTGAGCAATGCGAAGGGTCTCCATGAAGCAGATTCTTCGCTGAGCCTGCCTGGCGGCAGGAAGACGCAGAATGACGAGACGTGCGCCGGCCCCCGTGCGAACCCCGTCCCGCGTCAGACTTCCTCAAAGGTGGGCGGAGCAGATGCCTTCGCCCTGATCGCCTCGCGGAGCGCCTGCAGCTCTTGCCAGGCGCCCTTGCCCATAGAGGCCGCATCCGAGGTCAGAGTCACCATCTGGAAGCCCTGCTCGATGCAGTGGACGGCAAAGGCGGGGCTCCCCGTGTGGATGCCGGGCGCCACCCCGTGGCGTCGGGCCGAATCGAGGATCCGGGCTACCGCTGCCACGTGGGCCGGCTCATCGCTGTCGGTCCGGGGCGGGAGGCCCAGGGCGTAGCTGAGGTCAGCGGGGCCGATGTAGCAGGCATCGACGCCGGGCACGCTCATGATGTCGTCCAAGTTCTCCAGCGCCTTCTTGGTCTCGATCATGACGATGCAGAGCACCTGGTCATTGGCCCGGCTAACGTAGTCCCCTCCTGCATACACGCTGGCGCGTGTAGGCCCAAAGCTGCGGATGCCCAGAGGCGGATAGCGGCAGGCGGCGACGGCAGCCTCGGCATCGGCGCGCGTATTGATCAGCGGCACCACCACGCCCCAGGCCCCGGCGTCCAGCATCTTCATGATGATCGAGGGTTCGTTCCAGGGCACCCGCGCCAGAGGGATAACGTCCGTGGTGGAGATAGCCTGGAGCATGGGGACGGCCTGGCTGTAGTCGATGAGGCCGTGCTGCATGTCGATGCAGAGCCAGTCGAAGCCGATGTGGGCCATCACTTCGGTCGAGAAGCTGTCCGGTATGCTCAACCAGGCGCCCACCGTGGGCTTGCCCTCAGACCAGAGCCGTTTGACGGTGTTCTCACGCATCGTGTTCCTCCTCAGCCCGCATCCTAGATCGATGGCAACCCAGCGTCCAGCAGCCGCCCGTGTCGCTCAGGCTGCCAGGTGGGCTGACCTGCGAGCGCGATTGGAGCCCCCACGCTCATGTCGTACAATCCTCCCGTACCCGCTGCCGCAAGAGCACCCTGGAGGACCACTTGTCACCACCGCCGATCAGGACCCCCGCGCCCGCAGACGTTGACCTGGACTATCGAATGGAGGACTTTGAGCCGGGCGCCGACAGCGGACGCGACAGCCTCTTCTACCACCAGCGGACGGACCGGGCGGTTCTGGACGAGGTGGCGGGCCACTCCCCAGGCCGGGTGCTGGACGTGGCCTGCGGCAGCGGCGCACTGGCTGCTCGCCTGGGAGGGGCGGGCTGGGAGGCCTGGGGGCTGGAGGCCTCCAGCCACATGCTGGGCCTGGGTCGATGGCAAGGCTTTGAGAGGCAAGTAGTTATGGTGCGCGGCATCGCCGAGGCCCTCCCCTTCCGGGAGGGCTCCTTCGACGGCGTGCTCTGCAAGGGCTCCCTAGACCACTTCGCCGACCAGGCCGCCTTCATGAAGGAGGCGGCACGCATCCTCCGGCCCGACGGCCGCCTGATCATCGCCCTGGCCAACTTCGACGCCCTCTCCCGGCGCCTGGGGCGTGGCATCCACGCCATCGCACGCCTTTTGGGAACCCCGTCTGGGGGCGGCCGCCCCTACTGGGAGCCGCCGCCTACTCACACCGTACGGGGGGACCTGGCCTACGTGCAGTCCCTGGGCGGCCGCCGCTTCGTCCTCGAGCGCTGCTACGGCGTCTCCCTATTCCATCACTTTCGCCCCTGGCGCCTCATCGTCAACCGACTGCCCCCACGCCTGGGCTGCGCCGCCATGACCATGCTGGACGGCGTCGCCCGCCGCTGCCCAGCCGCAGGCGACATGATCGTGGCCGTCTGGAGGCCCCGTGGACCAGGGGCTGGCACGTCAGGCCCGCCCGCGGGGCCAGCCCATTGACACTACGCCTACCCCGGAATAGGGTTGTACCGGGCCAGCGGCGGAATCGGAGGTAGAAGAACCATGGTCGGCACCCGTTCCTTCGGCGCATACATCCCCAAGTTCCGCCTGGGCAAGGGGACCGCCGGCTGGAGCTTCCCCGCCGAGAAGGCGGTGGCCAACTTCGACGAGGACAGCATCACCATGGCCGTAGCGGCCGGCGCCGACTGCCTGCGCGGCCACGACCGCTCGCAGGTGGACGGAATTCTCTTCGCCACCACCACGCCGCCCTACCAGGAGAAGCAGGGCGCAGCCACTATCGCCGCCGCCCTCGACCTGCGCCGCGACATCTATAGCGCCGACATCACCGGCGTCCTGCGCGCCGGCACCACCGCCGTCCACATGGCCATCGATGCCATCAAGGCGGGAAGAGCCCGGCAGGTGCTGGTGGCGGCGGCCGACTGCCGGATGGCGGCCCCCGGGGACTCGATGGAGCCCTCGTTGGGCGATGGCGCCGCTGCCCTCCTCTTATCGGCCGACGGAGTCATCGCTGAGATCGAGGGCAGCTACTCCCTCACCGACAGCATGCTCGACGTGTGGCGCTCCCAGGATGACCAGTTCCTGCGTTCCTGGGAGGAGCGCTTCGTCATCGAGGAGGGTTATCAACGGGTCATCCCCGAGGCGGTGAGCGCCTTCCTGGCGCAGCGAAAGCTGACGCCCCAGGACATCAACAAGGCTGTCTATCATTCGACAGACGCCCGTCGCCACGCCCAGCTCGGCGCCCAGATGGGGTTCCAGGAGGGACAGGTGCAGGACCCCTTGTACGGGCGAGTCGGCAACGTCGGCGCCGCCTTCCCGCTTCTGCTGCTGGCGTCGGCGCTGGAGGAAGCCGGCCCCGGAGAGCGCATCCTGGTGGCTGGCTACGGCGACGGCGCTGACGTCCTCTCGATTCGCACTTCCAACGGCGCCGACGCCGCGCGAGAGAAGCGCCGGGGCGTCCGCGGCCATCTGGAGTCCAAGATTCTCCTCAAGAGCTACGATGAGTACAGCCGCTGGCGGTCGCTGACGCCCACCGCGGCCGCCCGCCGGCCCCCGCCCGCCGTCCCCTCCGTCACCGCGCTCTGGCGGGAGGCGGACACGAACCTGCGGCTCCACGGCGCCCGCTGCCTGAGCTGCGGCTACACCCAGTACCCGCCGCAGCGCGTCTGCGTCCGCTGCCAGAGCAAGGACTCCTTCGAGGCCGTGCGGCTCTCGGACCGGGCGGCAGAGGTCTTCACCTACTCCCTGGACTACGTGGCCGGCACCGTGGACGTGCCCCTCGCCATCACCATCATCAACTTTGAAGGCGGCGGGCGCATGATGTGCATGATGACCGACCGCGAGGTCGACGCTGTCAAGATCGGAATGCCCGTGGAGATGACCTTCCGCAAGCTGCACACGGTGGGAGGCATCCACAACTACTACTGGAAGTCCATGCCAGTGAGGGCTTAGCGGGAAGGTGCGAGGTCATGGAGGGGATTAAGGACAGAGTCGCTATCGTCGGCATGGGATGCACCAAGTTCGGTGAGCGCTGGGACGTGGACGGCCTGGACCTCCTGGTGGAGGCCTGCTACGAGGCCTATGAGGACGCCGGCATCGGGCCCAGCGACATCCAAGCTGCCTGGCTGGGCACCGTCGGTACCTTCAGCACGGGCCAGCCCCTGGCGCAGGCCCTCAAGCTCAACTACATACCCATCACCCGAGTCGAGAACGCCTGCGCCACCGCCACCGATGCCTTCCGCAACGCCTGCTACGCGGTGGCCGCCGGCATCTACGATATCGCGCTGGCCGCCGGGGTGGAGAAGCTGAAGGACTCCGGCTTCACAGGCCTGGCCCTCACTCGAGCGCCTTCAACGGAGGTGGAACCGGCGGTACCCCCGCCGGCCCAGTTCGCCTTCGCCGCCACCCGCTACTTCCACCACTACGGCATCCCCCCCGAGGAGGGAAGGCGCATCCTGGCCCAGATCGCCGTCAAGAACCACCACAACGGTGCCCTGCACCCCAAGGCCCACCTGCGACGGGAGATCACGGTGGAGCAGGCCCTCAAGGCGCCCATGATCGCCTGGCCCCTGGGCCTCTTCGACTGCTGCGGGGTCAGCGACGGCGCCGCCGCTGCCATCATCACCCGGCCGGACATCGCCCGCAGCATGGGGCGGGACCACATTCTGGTGAAGGGCCTGGGGGTCGCCGTGGGCGGAATGCAGGGCCTGCTGCTGGACGACTACGACTTCGTCCACTTCCCGGAGAACCTGGCCGCCGCCCAGCGCGCCTATGAGGAGTCCGGCATCCGCAACCCCCGGCAGGAGATAG
>Ga0315279_10011775_pt1 | contig 10065 bp, 7 predicted proteins | sample YL17G06_20_MG_FD_203694 | JGI IMG/M metagenome (GOLD analysis project Ga0315279, IMG submission 203694) | Sediment microbial communities from Yellowstone Lake, YNP, Wyoming, USA - YL17G06_20 | ecosystem: Environmental > Aquatic > Freshwater > Lake > Sediment | place: USA: Wyoming | collected...
CGGCTCGGTCGATGCCCTTCTACGCCGGGCACGTCGCCGCCACCGGCTTCTATCTGGCCATGCGGATTCATTCCCTGGGCGGCTTCCAGGTGGCCACCAACCCTTACGGCGTGATGCCGCCCGGCCAATTCGCGCTCTCCGCCATCTACCTGGCCGGGAAGTACGTGAGCAAGCTGTTTGCACCGGCGCCGTTCAACATTTTTCACGTGTTCCATCCGGCGCACGGCCTGGGGGACTGGCGCGTGCTGGGTGGCCTGGCCATCCTGGCCGCGGCCGCGGCTGCGGCGTGGCTGCTGTGGAAACGGCGCGAGCCGCTGGCGTTCGCCCTGGCCATCATGTTTCTGCCGCTGGTTCCGGTGCTGGACGTGCGGGCCATTGGCCACAACATTTTCGCCGAGCGGTACCTCTACCTGCCGGCCGCCGGCTTCTGCCTGTTGCTGGCCGCCGCTCTGGCGCGTCTTGGCCAGAGGCATTTCTTGACGGCCTGCGCCCTCGCGGCCCTGCTCGCACTGAATTACGGCCTGCTGACCCGTTTTCGGAATGCCGACTGGCATGACAATGTACTGCTGTACACGGTGACCTTGCAGGTGTCCCCGGAGTCCAACCTGATCCGGGACAACCTGGGCAAGACCTTCCTGGACGGCTTTGGACGGCCCGACCTGGCGCTGGAGTTGTTTCGCGAATGTGTGCAGCGGGCGCCGGCGTCGCATGAGTACCACCTCGACATGGGCCTGGCGCTGGGTGAGCTGCGCCGCTACGACGAGGCGCTACGCGCCCTCGACCGCAGTCTGGAGATATGGCCGAGGTACCCGGAGAGCTTTCTGGCGCGCGGCGACGTCTACCGGGAACTCGGCCGGCCCCAGGAGGCCCGGCGGCAGTACCAGCGGGCACTGGAGATCAAGCCCTTCTATGCCGAAGCGCTGGCGGCTATGGGGTGGCTGGAGTCGGAGCAGGGGCGCGACACGCAGGCCGAACAGTATTTCATTCGCGCGCTCGCCGTCACCGACCTGGTTGACGCCAGCCTGGGTCTGGGAGAGCTGAAGCTTCGCCAGGGCCGCCATGCCGAAGCCGAGCAGGCCTTCCGCCAGGTGCTGCTCAGCGAACCGCACTCCGTGGCGGCGTGGCTGGGGCTAGGTAAAAGCCTGCGCCGCCAGGGGCGGGCCGGCGAGGCAACCAACTGCTTTGCCACGGCATGGAATGAGCGCAGATTCGCGCATCAGCGGCGCCTGGGCCGGCCTCCCCTGCCAGATCCGGAGGCCATCCGCCGGGAAATGCAGGCTGCAGGCTACAGGCTGTAGGCTGTGGGCCAGTGTGAGGCAATTTCGTATTGCGGATTTTCCGCCGCGGACTTGCCCTCGACTATCCCATGGCTGCCCTTCGGGCAGCACGCGCCTCAAGTAAACGGTGTTGCCGTCAACTGAAGTAATCCTTGACCTTCTCGAAGACGCTTTTTTCTTCGGGCCGGTTGTCCTGGGGAGAAATTTCGGCGAACTGCTGCAGCAGCCTGCGCTGGTCCTTGGTCAGCCTGGTGGGAGTGCGGACCACGATTTTGACGTACAGGTCGCCGCGACCGCCGCCGTTGACGTTGGGCACACCCTGCCCGCGGATGCGGAACACGGCCCCGGTCTGGGTGCCCTCGGGGATGTTCAGGGTCTCTTCACCCTGCACCGTGGGCACCTGGATTTCAGCGCCCAGCGCCGCCTGCCAGACGGAGATGGGCACGGTGCACACCAAGTCCTGCTCGTGGCGTTCGAAGAAGGCGTGGTCGCGGACCGAGAGCACGACGTACAGGTCGCCGGGGGTCCCGCCCTGCACGCCCGCCTCCCCTTCTCCCTGGATGCGCAGGCGCGTGCCGGTGTCCACGCCGGCCGGGATGCCCACTTTCAGTGTCTTCTCCTTGCGCACCCGGCCCTCACCCCGGCAGTCCGGGCAGGGATGCTTGATGATCTGGCCCGCGCCGTGACAGGTGGAGCAGGGGCGGCTAATCGAGAAAAACCCTTGCGTGTAGCGCACCTGGCCGCGCCCGCCGCAGGTGTGGCAGGCGGTGGCAGAGGTGCCGCGCCGGGTGCCGGAGCCGCCGCAGGCCAGGCAGGTCTCCTGGCGGGGCACCTTGATCTGGGTGTCCAGCCCAAAGACCGCTTCTTCGAAATCGATTTCCAGGTTGTAGCGCAGGTCGGAACCGCGGTTGGAGCGGCGGCGCGGGCCGCGGCCGCCCATTCCGAACAGATCGTCGAAAATGGTGCCGAAACCCATGCCGCCGAAGATGTCCTGAAACTCGGCGAAGATCGAGGGATCGAAGCCGCCGGCGCCCGCCCCGCCGACGCCCGCGTGGCCATAGCGGTCATAGCCGGCGCGCTTTTGTGGGTCGCCGAGCACGCCGTAGGCCTCGGCCGCCTCCTTGAACCGCTCCTCGGCCTCCTCGCGCCGCTCGGGGTTGCGGTCCGGGTGCCACTCCAGCGCCTTCTTGCGGTAGGCGCTCTTGAGCTCCTGCTCGGTGGCCGAGCGCGACGCACCGAGGACTTCGTAATAATCTCGCTTGTGGTTGTTCACCGGGATTCAGGCCGAACCGCGACCTTGACCATGGCCGGGCGCAGCAACCGCCCTCGAAACCGGTAGCCGCGCTGCCACTGTTCGACAACGGTCTGGTCTTCGTGCTCGGTAGTTTCTACTCGCTCCACCGCCTCGTGGAGGTGCGGATCGAATTTCTGGCCCAGAGCTTCGATCGGCTCCAACCCAGATTTTATCAGGGTTTCGCGCAACTGGCGGGCGATTAATTCAACGCCGGCGTGAAACTCCGAGGCGGCGTTCTGATCGCCGGCCAGGGCCCGCTCCAGGCCGTCGAGCGCCGGCAACACAGAGGCGGCGGCATCCATCGCCGCCCGGGCCTGGACTTCCTGGCGCTCGCGCTCCACCCGCTTGCGGAGATTCTCGAGGTCGGCGCGCCAGCGAAGCAACTGGTCGGTCAGCTCCGCATTCTGGCGGGTCAGCCGGTCGCATTCCGCTTCGAGCGCCTCCACCGTGGGCGCCTGTACCTCTCCCGGAGCCGGCAGTTCGCCCACTTCCCTCAGCCGCTCGGTGGTCTGGTCGCCCTGCTCGTTGTCCTGTTCGCCCATACCGAGATTGCGAATTATGAATTATGAGTTATGAACTGAGCCTGCTCCCGAAGCCGCGCCCAACTCATCACTCATCACTCGTCACTCGTCACTTTTAACTTCTTTCGTTCATGGCGTCGCCCACGATGCGCGCCACCAGCGCCACGGCCGAGATGACGCGCTCGTAGGCCATGCGCGGCGGCCCCAGCACCGCAACGCGGCCTGCCAGCCCCTCCTCCGTGGTGCACACGGCGCCCACCAGCGCAAAGCCCTTGATCGGCGGATCGGCATCCAGGCCGATGATCACGCGCGCCCGCTTGGCCTGTTGCACGTCTTTGGTCTGAATGTAGCGAAGCAACAGCTCGACCAGCCGCTGCTTCTCCTCCAAAGTGCGGAGCAACTCGCGCAGCATGCCGGGACCGGCCAGTTCGGGGCGGCCCATCAGGTGCGAAGCGCCGTCCAAATAGATTTCGGCGGCGCCTTCCGGCTGCAGAATGCCCTTGCGCCACAGCACGGCCAGGCGCCGCAGCAATTCGTCGTAGAGAGCGCGCTCTTCCTCGAGCCGGCGAACGATCTCGGCGCGGGCCGCCTCCAGGCGCCAGCCGGCGAAGTGCTGGTTCAGGTAGTTGGCGATGCGGCCCAGTTCGTCCTGCGGGATTTCCTCGTCCATGCGCACGATGCGGCTGCGCGCCGGCGCGCCCCGCGGTTCAACCAGCACCAGGACGCGGTTGTCGCTCAAGGCCACAAACTGGATATGGTGAAGCACCAAGTCGGCGGCCGTCGGCGCCACCACCACTCCGACGTTCCGCGAAATCGTGGCCAGCACGTGCGAGGCCCGCTCCAGGAGGGACTGCGGCGGCCGGGATTCATCCCGCCTCAGCTCCTGGCGGATCAGCTCCGCGTCGCTCCAGTTCTGATACCTCTCCGGGCGCGCCACGTGCTCGACATAGAAGCGATAGGCCTTCTCAGTGGGCACCCGGCCCGCCGAAGTGTGGGGCTGCTCGAGGTAGCCGGCCGCCTCCAGGTCGGCCATGATGTTCCGGACGGTGGCCGCGCTCAAGCCGTCCCGGCGCTTGCGCGAAATGGTCCTGGAGCCGACCGGCTCACCGCTCAGGATGTAGCTGCGAATCGTGGCCGCCAAGACTTCGCGGTTCCGTCCCTCAAGCGTAAGGTCAATCATTTCAGCAGCTTAGACCAGCGATCTGAGGCTATTCTACGAACTTCTGGCCTCCTTGTCAAGTCTAGCACTCTCGCTGCTGCTTAACCGTTTTTCGGGGGGCTGGGGGCTGATTTCGCTACTCTGAATTGGCCCACTTTGATGCTCTGATTTGGCCCACCCTCCTAAAACAAAACCGGAATATCGTGTTTCGGTCCGAGGGGCCCGAAAAGGAGCGCCGGTGGAAGTCGTAGCGATAGGTGGGCACCGGCTGCCAGACGAACAGCGGCCGGACCCAAAACATGTCGGACAGCTTTTCGATCAGCTTTTTGCTTGTCAACCAGCGGCTGCACAGGCGCGCGCGCGTGAGAAGTTTTCTCAGGAGCGGATGGTTGCGGAAGTCGAAAGGATTTACGAAAAGCTTCTGAGGCCAGAGCAAACGTAACGTCCCACCATGCCAATCCCTGTGCGGGCCGCCGCCTGAACCGGGCTGGCTCGTGGTAAGCTGGGAGTCTCGTGACCGCCGGTATATGCTTTCTACCCTTCCAATGGAAGACGAATCTCGCGGCACGCTCAGCGTCTGGTCGTTCCTGAACGGCCCTGTGCCGCGCCTGGCCCAGCCGCTCTTTCTCGGCTGCACGGTTGTCTATTTGTACCCGCAGCAGTTCGCCCTTCCGTGGACACCGATCCTGACAGGCAACGACTCGGTGCTCTTCCTGAACGAAGCACAACGCATGTTGCGCGGGGAGATGCCTTACCGGGACTTCTTTCAGTTTCTTACGCCCGGCATCGACGTTATCTACTACCTGCTGTTCAGGATCTGTGGCCCAAGCGCGTTCGTGGTAAGCGCCAGCCTGGTAGCCGCCGGCCTGTGCGGGACCACTCTCATGCTGCACATCTCGCGAAGGGTGCTGCGGGGCTGGCTCGTGTTTCTGCCTCCCCTGCTCTACCTCACGCTGACGCTGCCCCTGGTACTCGACGCTGTCCATCACTTGTTCAGCGCTCTCGCCGTAATGGCCGCCGTCGGAATTCTCATCGAGCAGAGGACGCCCAAAAGGCTGGCACTGGCAGGAGTGTTTTGCGCTATTGCTTCATTTTTCACCCAGACTCGAGGGCTGTTCGCCCTGGCCGGGTTGGCGGCCTTTGTCCTGTGGGAAGGTCTTTCAACGAAGTCGGACGGCAGGGCCGTGTGGCGCCGTGAAGCCGCTCTGGTTGCGGCCTACGCAGTGGTGCTCGCTGCCCTCCTGTTGCCCTTTGCCCGCATGGCCGGCCTTCGCACGCTTTTTGACTCGATTGTCGTTTTTCCAGTCAGGTACTACGGGGCACACCCGGCCAACAACGCGAGTGTCTACCTGAGTGACCCCCTGCTGCCGGTGCCGTGGTGGCGATTCCCGCTTTTTGTCGATTGGGTGCTCCTTCACGCGCTCCTTCCCCTTGCATATTTTCTTGGCGTCTTCCGTTTTCTGCGCGAGCGCGGGCAGAAAGAGCGGCCCGCTGCCGGAGTGATGCTGATGTGCTTCGTAGGCATCGCGCTCTGCGCTGAGGTAGCTCGCGCTCCGATCTTTTACCGCCTGCAGTGGGTTTCGTTTCCGCTGTGCATCATCCTCGCCTGGCTGGTCCGGGGGCCGGGCCGGGCGAATGCCGGCATCATCGCCGCGCTGGCCGCCCTTGCCCTGCTGTTCCTGATTCCCGGGGCATGGAGGGTACAGCATTCCGTCTGCGCAACGATGCGTTTGCCCGTTGGTAATGTGGCATTCAGAGACCGCGATTACTACGATCAGTGCGCCTGGCTGGCGAGCCGAACTCGGCCGGGCGATTTCCTCATGGGCGAAAGCTACCGCCACCTCTTTGCCTTGGGTCTGCGCAATCCCGCCCGCGTTCAGTTCCTGACGACCAGCGGCTTCACGACGCCGGACCAGATCGATGACTTTCTTCAGAAGCTGAAGCAGAACCGAGCGAAGTTCGTGGTCCTCGACCCTACCCAATGCGAAGGGCAATCGTTGGAGGCGGCACGGTTGAGGCCGGTCTGCTCGTTCATCTGCGAGCATTATCGGCGGGTGGCGGCGTTTTCGGACCTCCAAGTGTGGGAATTGCGCTGACCCTCGGGCCTCCCTGGTTCACATCGGCCAGGTATTGGTTCTCCACCAGATAGGCGCAGATGTACGCCGCAATATCCTTCATGAAGGCAGCGGTGTAGTGATATTCGTCGACATATAGGTTCCCCCGCCTGCCCTCCTGCATATGGACCAGCCAGAGGAAGTTTTTCCCCTGCTCCAACTCCGCTCGGTGGCGGGCCATCAGCGGGTACCCGAAGCGCCTCGCAGCTCCCCATTTGACGGGCTCGACGCCGAGGTCGCGCAGCAGGTGGTAGTGCTGGTAGTCGTAGCGATAGGTGGGCACCGGCTGCCAGACGAACAGCGGCCGGACCCCAAACATGTCGGACAGCTTTTCGACCAGCTTTTTGCTTGTCAACCAGCGGTCGCGCACGCGCGCCAGCTCGTCTTCGTTGTAGCGTCCGGAAGACGGTTCCGGGCGACGGCCTTCCAGCCTGCGGCGGAGCCAGCCCGGCAGGCCGAGCACAGACGGCAGAAGGTCAGGCGGCAAGAAGCGCTTCAGAACCGCTTCACAAGCAGCTTCACAAACGGCGCGTGAGCCACGAACCCTCGACGGGCGGACCACGCGAGCGGCCTGAGCCGTGCTACAATGAGCCGATCCAGAACCGCTGGGCGGGAGCACGGGTTGAGGGCGCGGCTTTTTCTGCTGGGAATCACAAGAACAACGGGGGTGTTTCTCGTGTTGCTGATGGCCGCCGTCTCAGCGGGGCGGGTGGCCGCCACCTATCGGGTGTTCACTGAGACCAACGACGAGGGAACCCACCTTGCTTGTGGTCTGGAATGGATCGAGAGAGGCACCTACAGCTTTGAGCATCTGCACCCGCCGCTGGCTCGCGTCGCCGTGGCATTGGGGCCGTACCTTGCCGGCGCCCGCCTGGGTGATGGCTGGCGGGACGATGCCGGAACCGACGCTCTTTACCGCGGCGGCTACTTTCGCCTGCTCTCCCTGGCCCGGCTCGGCATTCTGCCGTTTCTTCTCCTGTCCATCCTAGTGGTCTGGTTGCAGAGTGAGCGTCTGCTGGGCGTTCACGGGGGAGTGCTGGCCGTTCTGCTGTTGACCGGGCTCCCGCCGATCCTTGCGCATTCCGGGGTGGCGACCAACGATATGCCGGTCGCCGCTTGCCTGGTGGCGGCCTTCTACGCCTTTGCCCGCTGGCTGGAGAACCCTTCCCCAGCCGCAAGCGTGGCGCTCGGTGTGACGGTTGCTTTGGCTTGCCTCGCAAAAGCCACTGCGGTGTTCTTCTTTCCGCTCGGCGCCGCAGCGATCCTGTTGTGCCATATTGGCCGGACGGGTTCCGGCGAAGAGCTTGTTGCCCCTTCCGCCGCGGGGGCCCGCGAAGCTGTGCGGGCCATCCGTGCCTTCCTTCGCCCGGCGTGCGGGGTCCTGCTTGTCGCGGTGCTGGTGTTTTGGGCGGGCTACCGTTTCTCGTTGGCCCCGGTCGCCGAGGCAGATCCGGATCTGCCGCAGCGTCTGGAAAGGCGGCTGGCGGGCGCCGGCCCGCTCGCGAAAACCGTTTCCGCCATGGCCCAGAAGCTTCCGGTGCCTGCTCCCGAGGCGTGGAGCGGCCTGGTGCAGTTGCGCAACAGGCTTCTGAACGACCAGGAGTCTTACTTCCTTGGAAAGGTCGTGAAGAACGGACACCGGCTCTTTTTCCCGGTTGTCTTCGCCGTCAAGACGCCGCTGCCGTTCCTTATCTTGCTCTTTGTCGGAGTGGCCGCCGTATTCAGACCAGGCCGGAGGGCCGCCCGGCAGGTGGCCCCGCCGCTTGCGGCGGCGGTATTGATCTTCGTACCCTGCCTCTGGAGCAAGGTGAACCTGGGCGTTCGCTATCTCTTGCCGATCTATCCGCTTCTTGCGATGGTCGCGGCCGCCGGCGCGCTCGAGCTATGGAGGTCGAGGCGGTGGCTCGCACGAGTTGCGGTCGTGGTCTTGCTGTTCTGCCACGTGGCCGTTTCGATTCAAGCCCACCCCGACTACCTCGCCTATTTCAACGCGTTGGCCGGCAGGGACCCGGGGCGGATCGTTGTGGATCCCGACCTGGACTGGGGGCAGGACCTGCAACGGCTCGCGCGGGAGGTATCCTCCCGCGGCATCACGGAACTCCACCTGGCATACTATGGCGCGGCTCGGCCCAACATGCACATCCACGCCAAGATTGTCGCGACGCGCCGGGATGTGCGGCCCGAAGGCTGGGTGGCGATCAGCGAGACTCCCCTGCGCTCCAGGCCGCAAGACTTCCCGTGGCTGCGGGGTGTCGAACCCCTGGGCCGCGCCGGCCGCTCGATTCTCCTGTATTACTTGCCGCGCCACTGACGCCAGGGTTGGTCCGCGAGGTGGAACCCGCGCGGTGCGTGGCGCACCGTAGGACGGCGCCTCACCGGCCCGCTGCCAGCGGCGACCCGAGGTCCTTCGGGGGCGGGCCGATTCGTTCGGCCGCCGTGGAGATCAGGTAGCCGTTGAACAAGAACACGACCAGGTTGAAAGGAATGAAGAAGCTGATGTGATCCACATGCAGATGGTAGCGCATGTGTCCCCACGCAAGCGTGTTCCAGGATAGAGACGCCGCCAAGGCGCCGACGATCAGCGCCAGCCACAGGCGCGTTGTCCGGCTCAGCACCGACCCGGCCTCGGGGCGTGCCAGGACAAAGTGCAGGAACATCAGCCCGATCAGCACATCGGCGAAGATCCACAGTTGGCCGTTCTTCGTGAAATACGCGATGTAGGTTCTGAGATCACCCATCAGCGTACTGTTCGGGTCATATCCGAAGGTGCGCACCGTCGCCGGCGCCATCACCGCGTGCCACGCCCGGGACCCGGATTGCAGCAGAACGCTGGCCTGCCAAGCGGTCAGAGCAAAAGCCGCCACAAAGCCCGCTACGCCGGCCGCCGCGCCCTGCGTCATTCTCCACAGCACGGTCCTCCACGGAGAGTCCCTCTTTAGTTCATGGTAGGCGATGGCGAGGGCGCACGACAGCACGATCGAGGACAGGAACGCGTAACCGCACAGCGCCTTCACAAAAACCGCGAGGGCCAGGACAGCATGGAAAAACCAGCGCGCTCCCGGCGTACGGGTCCGCCCGTACCACATGAAAGTCATCACGAACGGGAGGAATTGGAGAAAGCCGAACCAGCTATAGCTGGAGGCGAAAACCATCAGGCTGTACGACGTGATGATCTGCGCATACGTCACCCAGGCGGCGATCACTCCGAACTCGCGGCAAACGGCAAGGACGAAGGCCATCAGGACAACGGCGAGAAGCAGGGCCACGGAAAAGCGCACCAAGCGCCAGAAAAGCTCCGGGCTGCCTGGAAAGACCCTGGCCGCATGATAGAAGAGCCTGTTGTGCAGGGCAAACTGGGAGAAGGACGGGGTGCCCTCCGCCCCCAGGAAGAAGCCCACCGCCGCAGGCTGCCATCTGACGGCGCGCCTCACGGAAACGGCGAGGAGATCGTCCCAGTAGCCGTCGAACACGGCAGTGAGACCGACCGCGGCGAAGAGCACGAACATGAGCAGGCCGGCGCCGAACAGCACGGTCGTGTGATGGCGAAAGTCCGCATCCGCTCTGAGCATGGCGTGGGAAGTCTAACACTCCCGGCGAGGACGGGGCAACGGCTCACCAAGCGCTGCAAGCACTCCTTCGGTGGCTCATTTCGCATATTGAGGGGACGGGATCCTCCTTACGCGAACGGCACCCGCCGGCG